>Ga0164242_10000417_pt1 | contig 52135 bp, 45 predicted proteins | sample OricomgcompostMG_FD_108783 | JGI IMG/M metagenome (GOLD analysis project Ga0164242, IMG submission 108783) | Miracle-Growth compost microbial communities from Emeryville, California, USA - Original compost - Miracle growth compost (MG) ...
GAAACAGCTTGACCCCGATATAGCGTTCCAGTTCGCTGATGCGCCGCGACAGGGTCGAGACCGGCACCCCGCAGGATTCGGACGCGCGGCTGAAGTTCTTGCGCCGGGCCACCTCGACGAACAAGGCAATGTCGTTCAAAGACGCGTCCATGTATTATCCCAAAAATAAGCTATTAAAAATATCGGCAACCTCTACAACTTCCGCATACTTGTCCAAAGATACCACGTCCATCATCAGTTTATTATTCCATATATGGGAATATATTTGCAAGAATAAGGGTTTTTACCAGTACAGGAAAAGCACATACTTCAGCCATCGATCGCGAACAGAAAAGCAACCGCTTCACCTTGCCGCCGGTTCGCATCGCCTTTTCGATTTCGATGGAGCTTTTTGTCATGAAAACCGCTGTTAGCGCTGTACTGATTTCCCTTTCCCTGGCGGCCGCCGGTGCGGCCCAGGCCGCTTCGCCCGCGAACGGCACCGCGTCGTTGACCCGCGCGCAGGTCGTGGCCCAGTTGAATAACGCCCGCGCCGCCGGCCAGATCAGCGAACACGAAGCCGATCCGTATCCCGCCGCCGTTCCCGTCTCGACGAAAAGCCGCTCGGAGGTGCTGACGGAACTGGCCCTGGCCCGCGCCAATGGGCAGCTGAACCAGCTTGAAGCGGACCCCTATCCGCAAGTGCCGGTGACCAGCCACAAAACACGCGGGCAAGTGCTTGCCCAACTAGCGCAATACCAGGCCGCCCACCCCGATACGTTCATCGAACACTGATCCGGCCACGCGCGCACGGGCCCGTCTTCGCAACGGACCCGTGCGTCGTCCCGCCCTGCCATCGCGCTCTTATTTCTGGGCCGCGATGAACAGGGTTTCCTTGACCTCTTCCATAACCACGCAGCTTTTGGTCTGCGTCACGCCCGGCAGGCGCAGCAGGATCTCGCCCAGCAGGTGCCGATACTGGCTGATTTCCTTGATGCGGGCTTTCACCAGGTAGTCGAAATCGCCCGATACCAGATGGCATTCCTGCACTTGAGGAATGCACAGTATCTCGCGGCGGAAATCGTCGAAGGTGCGATCCGACTTGCTGGACATGGATATCTCGACGAAAACCAGCAGGCCCGCATCCAGCGCCACGGGGGACACCCTGGCGTAGTAGCCGGTGATCACCCCGTCGCGCTCCAGCCTCCTGACTCTTTCGGCGCAGGGGGTAACGGTCAGGCCCACCGCCTCGGACAGCTCGGTCATGGACATGCGCCCGTCGTTTTGCAGCAAATCCAGAATATGCCTGTCCAGTTTGTCCAGTGTATGCACAGGTTGACGCTGTATTCTCAATCTTGCCTCCGATAAAACGGCTATTCGAATTGTGTTGTACCAAACCGATAATAAAGCCTGAATTTTAGAATTCTTCAATAAAAAACACTATTTGGCCTCTACTAGAATTCAGGTAATTCTCAGGTTTGTCGCGGCGGAAAAATGAAAGTGTTGATTATGGGCGCGGGCGTCGTAGGGGTGACCAGCGCATACTATCTGGCGAAACAGGGCCACGACGTCACCGTCGTCGACCGTGAATCGGCGGCCGCGCTTGAAACCAGCTTTGCCAATGCCGGCCAGCTCTCCTTCGGGTATTCCTCGCCGTGGGCGGCGCCCGGCGTGCCCTTGAAGGCGATCAAGTGGATGTTCGCCGAACACCCTCCCCTTACCATCCGTCCCGACGGGTCGCTGTTCCAGTTGAAATGGCTGTTGCACATGACGCGCAACTGCACCGCGGCCCGCTACGCCGTCAACAAGGAACGCATGGTCCGGATCTCATCCTACAGCCAGCAGTGCCTGGAACGCCTGCGCGCCGAAACCGGCATCCAGTACGAAGGCCGTTCACGCGGCACGCTGCAGCTTTTCCGCACCCAGCAGCAGCTCGATCACGTGGCCGGCGACCTGGCCGTCCTGGACAAGGCCGGCGTACGCTACCAGATCCTGTCGCGCCAGGACCTGGTCAAGGCCGAGCCGGCCCTGGCCAACAGCCTGCACAAGCTTGCGGGCGGCCTGGAAATGCCCGGCGACGAAACCGGCGACTGCCACCTGTTCACCACCCGCCTGGCCGAACTGGCGAAGAGCGCGGGCGTCGATTTCCGCTATGGCGTCGACGTGCGCGGCCTGCGCTTCAACGGCAACGTGGTGGACGGCGTGGACTGCTCCGCCGGCACCCTTGCCGCCGACGCCTACGTCGTGGCGCTGGGCTCGTATTCCAGGCCGCTGCTCAATGGGCGGCTGGACCTGCCCGTCTATCCGCTCAAAGGGTATTCCATTACCGTGCCCATTGCCGACGAATCGGCAGCGCCGGTATCGACGCTGCTGGACGAAACCTACAAGATCGCGGTCACCCGGTTCGACGACCGCATCCGGGTCGGCGGCATGGCCGAGGTCGTGGGCTACGACAAGACGCTGAATCCGAAACGGCAGAAAACCCTGGAAATGGTGCTGGGCGACCTGTTTCCAGGCAGCTTCGAGCCCGGCAGTGCGAAATTCTGGACGGGGCTGCGCCCCAAGACGCCGGACAGCACGCCCATCATCGGCAAAACCCCGTTTGGGAATCTGTTCCTGAATACCGGGCACGGCACGCTGGGCTGGACCATGTCGTGCGGCACCGGCAGCTTGCTGGCCGATATCGTGTCGGGCAGGCAGACGGCCATTCGCAGCGACGACCTGTCGCTAAGCCGCTACAACTGACCCTCCCGCCGGTTCAGCGCCTTTTTCAGCGCGGGCAGGCCCTAGCCGGACGGGTCGCGGGTCGTGAACATGTAGCCCCAGCCATGCACGGATTTCAGCGGCAGGGTCTCGCCGTGGGACTGGACTTTCTGGCGCATGCGGGCAAGCAGCACGCCCAATCGGGGACGCCCCCATTCCGGGGCTTGCGAACCATACGCGGAACCGACCGCGGCGATCAGATCGGCATGGCAGGCGCGGCACCCCGGAGCCCCCATCAATGCCACCAGAAACGCCCGTTCGCCTGTGGTCAGCGGCATGCGCTTGCCGCCGGGACTGGCCAGCACCCAGCCATGATTGCGCAATTCCCACTGGGGTATGGGCCTGGCGGCGGACGAAAACAGCCGGACCCGCTGCAACACCCCCGCCACGGCCGCGGCGACCAGTCTGGCCGAGGCGGAATCGGGGCAATACGTATCGACGCCGCTGCGCATTATCGGCAGCAAATGTTCTTCGTCCGTGGAAGACACCAGGGCGAGGATGCCCAGGCTAGGGGCAAGCGCCCGGGCGCTTGCCGCCGCGGCGCAGTTCTGGGCCAGCGAACCGCCAAGCACGAGACAGCCCGGCAACCGCCCGAAGTCCTGGACGTGCACAGGCAGCCGCCGCGAATCGGCGCACGCGGTGACGGCAAACCCGTAGGCCCGCAGCCCGGCACCCAGGCCTGACCCGGGATACGCATCGGAATGCGGGCTGCTTGCCGGCGCGAACAAGACGACAGCGGGGTTGGAATCCATGGCGCAAGACAATGTTGAACGGGCCGGAACCTGCCCTGGGCACGTTGTATCTGAAAATTAACACAATTGTAATTGTTATTATTACCAACGTGATTGAATTAGCCTATTCAATCACGATTGTGAACAAGTTCGCCGACCGACTTCGCTACGCCCGTCAGCTGCGGGGCCTTACCCAGGCCTCGCTGGCCAAGGCATGCGGCCTGTCGCAAGGGGCTATCGCCAACTACGAAGGCAAGAATCGCCAGACGGCCAAGGAAATCTTCAAGCTGGCCGACGCCCTGCTGGTCAATCCGCTGTGGCTAAGCCAGGGAACCGGTCCCATGGAGCGGGTCGCCCCGACGGCTGTGGCGCCCTCGGGCAACCAGGTCTCGGACACCGTTCCGGCAAGCTGGCCTTTCGGTTCGATTCCTCCGGAACACTTCTGGACCTTGTCGGGCAGCCAGCGCGAATTGATAGAGAAAACCGTCGCGACCCTGATCACGTCGCTGCGGGCGCCGTGACACGCGTCCGCCAAGCTTCTATACTCGTCATCACGCAGGGGTATCCGGAGCGGCTTGCAGCCGCCCCGGTTTGAGAAACACCCTTCGTACCAGTACGGATAATGCCGATGCTGGGAGCGTGCCCGGCATCCGCCGGGGTCATCCCTTATCGGCTCCAATCATCTATGGAGCACATCTTGAACGCCAATCCCGCTTTTCTTGCCAGCGACGCCAAAGTCGACGCCGCCGCCGTCACGCCTTTGCCCCGTTCGCGAAAAATCTACGAAACCGGCTCGCGCCCCGACCTGCGCGTGCCGTTCCGGGAAATTTCCCAGGACGATACGCCGACCCTGTACGGCGGCGAAACGAATCCGCCGCTGACGGTCTACGACGCCAGCGGCCCCTATACGGACCCCGAAGCCGCCATAGACATACGCGCCGGCCTGCCTTGCGTGCGCGCCGGCTGGATAACCGAACGCGGCGACACCCTGGAACTGGACGGGCCCACCAGCGGGTACGGCCAGGCGCGCCTGGCCGATCCGGCGCTGGCCGACCTGCGCTTCAATCTGCGGCGCAAGCCGCGCCGGGCGGCCGACGGCAAGAACGTGACGCAAATGCATTACGCGCGCCGGGGGATCATCACTCCGGAAATGGAGTTCGTGGCCATACGCGAAAACCTGCGGCGCGACCACTACATCGCCGCCCTGCGCGAAAGCGGCCCCGACGGCGAAAAACTGGCCCGGCGCCTGCTGCGCCAGCATCCGGGCCAATCGTTCGGCGCGGCCACGCCCGCCGCGATCACCCCCGAATTCGTGCGCGACGAACTGGCCCGCGGCCGCGCCATCATTCCCGCCAACATCAACCACCCCGAAACCGAGCCCATGATCATAGGCCGCAATTTCCTGGTCAAGATCAATGCCAACATCGGCAATTCGGCGCTGGGTTCCAGCATCGGCGACGAGGTCGAGAAAATGACCTGGGCCATCCGCTGGGGCGGCGACACGGTGATGGACCTGTCCACGGGCAAGAACATACACGAAACGCGCGAATGGATCATACGCAATTCGCCCGTCCCCATCGGCACCGTTCCCATTTACCAGGCCCTGGAAAAAGTCGACGGCAAGGCCCAGGACCTGACCTGGGAAATCTTCCGCGACACGCTGATCGAACAGGCCGAACAGGGGGTGGACTACTTCACCATCCACGCCGGGGTGCGCCTGCCTTTCATTCCCATGACGGCCGACCGCATGACCGGCATCGTCTCGCGCGGGGGCTCCATCATGGCCAGCTGGTGCCTGGCCCACCACAAGGAAAGCTTCCTGTACGAGCATTTCGAGGACATCTGCGAGATCATGAAGGCCTATGACGTCAGCTTCTCGCTGGGCGACGGCCTGCGCCCGGGCTCGGGCTACGACGCCAACGACGAGGCCCAATTCGCCGAGCTCAAAACCTTGGGGGAATTGACCCAGGTGGCGTGGCGCCACGACGTCCAGGTCATGATCGAGGGCCCGGGACACGTTCCCATGAACCTGATCAAGGAAAACATGGACATGCAGCTGGAACACTGTCACGAAGCGCCCTTCTACACGCTGGGACCGCTGGCCACGGACATCGCGCCGGGCTACGACCACATCACGTCGGGCATAGGCGCGGCCCTGATAGGCTGGTACGGCACGGCCATGCTGTGCTATGTCACGCCCAAGGAACACCTGGGGCTGCCCAACAAGAAAGACGTCAAGGACGGCATCATCACCTACAAGATCGCCGCCCATGCCGCCGACCTGGCCAAAGGCCATCCGGGCGCGGCCATCCGCGACAACGCCTTGTCCAAGGCCCGTTTCGAGTTTCGCTGGGACGACCAGTTCAACCTGGGCCTGGACCCGGACACGGCCCGCGAATTCCACGACGAAACGCTGCCCAAGCAGTCCATGAAAGTGGCCCATTTCTGCTCGATGTGCGGGCCGCATTTCTGCAGCATGAAGATCACCCAGGACGTGCGCGAATACGCCAGGAAGCAGGGCATAGGAGATTCCCAGGCGCTGGATCGGGGCATGAGGGAAAAGGCCGGGGAATTCCTGGAAAAAGGCGCCAGGATCTACCACAAGGCCTAGGCGGGCAAAACCGCGGCGTCCTGCATGCGGGTCGGCATGCAGGACGCCGCTAGTGCAGGATCTGGCTCAGGAACAGCCGCGCGCGTTCGGTTCGCGGACTGTCGAAAAACGCATCGGGGGCGTCCTGCTCGACGATCTCGCCCTGGTCCATGAAAATGACCCTGTCGGCCACCTTGCGCGCGAAGCCCATCTCGTGCGTCACGCACAACATGGTCATGCCGCTTTCCTGCGCCAGGCCTATCATCACGTCCAGCACCTCCTTGACCATTTCCGGGTCCAGCGCCGAGGTCGGTTCGTCGAACAGCATGACCTTCGGATTCATGCACAGCGAACGCGCGATCGCCACGCGCTGCTGCTGGCCGCCGGAGAGCTGCCCCGGGTATTTGTCGGCCTGATCGGGAATGCGCACCCTCTCCAGGTATCGCCTGGCCGCGGCCTCGGCCTGGGCGCGCGGCTGGCGCAACACCCATATCGGGCCCAGGGTCAGGTTCTCCAGCACGGTCAGGTGCGGAAACAGGTTGAAGTGCTGGAAGACCATGCCTACGTCGCGGCGCACGGTCTCGACCTGCTTCAGATCGTTGGTCAACTCCATGCCGTCGACGAAGATATGGCCGCTTTGATGCTCTTCCAGACGGTTGATGCATCGGATCATGGTCGATTTGCCCGACCCCGAAGGCCCGCACACGACGATGCGCTCGCCCGGCGCCACCGTCAGGTTGATGTCGCGCAGCACGTGGAACTGGCCGTACCATTTGTTGACGTCTTCAAGACGGATCATGGCCTCGGGCATATCTGGATTCCTTATTGTCGGCGCCCGGTATCCAGGCGCTTTTCAAGCGCCTTGCTGTAGCGGGATATCGAAAAGCAGAAGATGAAATAGATGCAGGCGATGAATACATAGGCTTCGGAGCTGAAGCCGCGCCAGTGCGCATCGGCCAGCGCGGTCTTGGCCGACTGGGTCAGGTCGAAGATGCCGATGATCACCACCAGGGACGTGTCCTTGAACAAGGCCACGAAAATGCTGACCAGCGGCGGGATCACCACCTTCAAGGCCTGCGGCAGGATGATCTTGCGCATTTTCTGCCAGTAGCTCAGGCCCAGCGAATCGGCGCCCTCGTATTGTCCCTTGGGTATCGCCTGCAGCCCGCCGCGCACGGTTTCCGCGATATACGCGGCGGCAAAAAGAATAATGGCGATCTGCGCGCGCAGCAGCTTGTCTATGCTGACGCCTTCGGGCAGGAACAGGGGCAGCATGACCGAGGACATGAACAGCAGGCTGATCAGGGGCACGCCGCGCACCAGTTCGATATACACCACGCACAACGCCTTGATCACCGGCATGTCCGAGCGCCGGCCCAGCGCCAGCAGCAGGCCCAGGGGAAACGCGAAGGCTATGCCGAACGTCGACAGTATCAGGGTCAGCGGCAGGCCGCCCCAGCGGCTGTCCTCGACGTGGGCCAGCCCGAACACCCCGCCCCACATCAAAACCGCCACGGCCAGCAGCGCCGCGCTCCACAGCAGGGCCAGGGCCGGGCGCCAGAACCGGCGCATGCAGCTGCACACGATCACGGCCACCAGTATGACCGCCGCCAGCAGCGGCCGCCACTGCTGGTCGTATGGGTAGACGCCGAACAGGATCAGCCTGTGCTTGGCCGCGATGAACGCCCAGCACGCCCCCTGGGCGGCGCGGCACTGCGCCGCCGTGGTCGCGCTGAAATCGGCCTGCAGAAACAGCCAGTCCAGCAGCGCGGGAACCGTCATGAACAACAGCCACGTCACGAGCAAGGTCAGAACGATGTTCAGAGGAGACGAGAACAGCCGGCTGCGGCACCATCCCGCCACGCCCATGGCGGGCGCCTGCGGCGCCATGTCCGGCCTGTCGGCGGCGCGCCCCGGCACGTCAGCGCTCCACCAGCGCGATGCGCCGGTTGTACCAGTTCATGCAGACGGAAATCGACAGGCTCACGGTAAGATACGCCGCCATGATGATCAGGATGCCTTCGATGGCCTGGCCGGTCTGGTTCAGGGTCGTATTGACCACAGACACCAGATCGGGATAGCCGATGGCCACGGCAAGCGAACTGTTCTTGGTCAGGTTCAGGTACTGGCTGGTCATGGGCGGGACGATGACCCGCAATGCCTGGGGCAGGATCACCAGGCGCAGCATGCGCACGCGCGACAGGCCCAGGGACGCCGCGGCTTCCCATTGGCCCTGGTCGACGGCCTGGATGCCCGAGCGCACCACTTCGGCGATGAACGCCGAGGTATAAATGATCAATCCCGTCAGCAGGGCCGTGAATTCGGGCGTCAGCGTAATGCCGCCGGAAAAATTGAAACCCGCCAGATGCGGAACGTCCAGGACCAGCGGCGCGCCGCTGGCCAGCCAGCCGGCCAGCGGCCCGCACACCAGAATTACCGCACCGGCGCGGGCCAGCGGAAAAACGCGCCCGCTGGCCTCCTGGCGCTTCTTCGCCCAGTGGCCCGCCACGACCACGGCGGCAATGGCGATGGCCAGTCCAGCCAGCATCCAGTCCATCGCATCGCCGCGCAGGGTAGGCAGCACCAGCCCGCGATTCGACAGGAACACCCCGGGCAGCGGATGCCTGGCCTGGCGCGGGCCCGGCAGGCTTTCGGTGATCAGCGCATACCAGAAGAACAGCTGCAGCAGCAAGGGGATATTGCGCATGACTTCCACGTACGCGCCGGCCAGGCGCGACACCAGCCAATTGCGCGACAGGCGCGCCACGCCCAGCACGGTGCCCAGCCCCGTGGCGACGACCACGCCTATGACGGAAACGCGCAAGGTATTGAGCAGCCCCACCTCTATCGCGCGGCCGTACGTGTCGGCGGGCGTGTACGAAATCATGGATTCGCCTATGGCGAACCCGGCTTCGCGGCCCAGGAAGGCGAACCCGGTGGTTATGTTGCGCGCGGCCAGGTTGTGCAGCGTATTCGATACCAGGTACCAGACCACGAACCCGATGACGCCCACCAGCAAGGCCTGATAGGCCAGCGCGCGCATCGCGGGATCGTTCCAGGACAGGCGACGCCTGGGCGCCCTGTGTTCATTGTTTTTCTTCATTGCAAGGTGTCTGAAGCATGGCCGCGCATATCACGATACCAATGTTACGGGAAAAGCGTTTACCTTGGCCGCCAACCTGCCCGATAATGCCGGAAGCCATCCGGGCGGTTACTATTGGCGCTATCATTTTATAGTCACTATGATCGAATTCCAGCACGTATTCAAATCCTATGGACGCGGAAGGAATATCCTGGCCGATATCAACTTTTGCATCGAGCCGGGCGAATTCATTTTTGTGTCCGGCCCGTCCGGGGCCGGTAAGTCGACCCTGCTCAAGCTCATCGGGGGGCTGGAGCCCCCCAGCCGCGGCTCGGTGCACGTCAATAACCACCGTATCGACAAAATGCCGGGGCGCGCGCGCCCCTATCTGCGCCGCGCGGTCGGCGTCATCTTGCAGGACACGCATCTGCTGTACGACCGCAATGCCATCGAAAACATTCTGCTGCCCCTGACGGTCGTCGGCCTGGAAAGCGGCCAGGCCGCGACGCGCGCGCGCGCCGCCATCGAAAAAGTCGGGCTCTCGGGCAAAGAAATGCTCAATCCCGTCGAGATGTCGGGCGGCGAACAGCAGCGCCTGGCCATTGCCCGGGCCATCGTCAACCGTCCCGCCATCCTCATCGCCGACGAACCCACCGCCAGCCTGGACCAGGACAGCGCGCGCCGCATCATGGACGTCTTCCGCGATTTCAACCGCGTCGGCGTCACCACGCTGATCGCCTCGCACGACGTGCGGCTCATGGCCTTGTACGCCACAAGAACCCTGCACATAGACCACAGCGGCCGGTTCTCCGACGCCAAGGGGGTCGCATGAGACGCTGGCTCAGGCAACACCGCTATGCCGCCGTGGCGGCGGTGCGCCGCTTGCTGGCGCATCCTTTTTCCTCCATGGCGAACCTGCTGGTCATCGCCCTGACGCTGGCCATACCCATCATCGCCGCCTCGATCCTCGTATCGGCGCAACCGGTGGTCAGGCAAATCTCGGTCTCTCCGGAGATCACCCTGTTCCTGACGCCGGCGGCGGCGCCGGACACGGCCAAAGCCATCGCCGATCGGGTGCGCGGCGCACACCAGCCGGAAATCCGCAGCGTCCGGGTCGTGCCCCGCGCCCAGGCGCTGGCGCAATTGAAGGCCGACCCCACCTGGGCCGACGCCCTGGCCGCGCTGCCCGGCAATCCCCTGCCCGACGCGGTGGTCGTCACGCTGGAAAACGGGCCCGGCCTGGCAAAGCTGGCCGACACCCTGGCGCATCAATGGAAGCAATGGGACCACGTCGACCGCGTACAGCTCGACAGCGCCTGGGTGCAGCGGCTGGAAGCGATCCTGCGCTTCCTGCGCATAGGGCTGGGACTGCTTGCCCTGGGGGTCGCGCTGGTCGTGCTGGCCACCGTTTTCAATACCGTGCGCATGCAGGCCCTGATGCAGCGCGAGGAAATCGGCGTCGCGCGGCTGGTGGGCGCCACCGAATCCTTCGTGCGCCGGCCGTTCCTGTATCTGGGCGCGCTCACGGGAATCGTCGCCAGCCTGCTGGCCATCGTCATTTCGGCCATTGCCCTGTACCCGCTGAATGCGTCTCTGGCGCGCCTGGCGCAAAGCTACGGTACGCGCGTAACCCTGCATCTTCCCGATGGCCTGAGCCTGGCCCTGGCCACTGCCGTCGTCGCGATCCTGGCCGCGCTTTCGGCGCGCTGGTCCGTCACGCGCAACACCCGTTTCTGACCATGCTCAATCCCATCGCCGATGTCGCAGGCTTCGCGCGGCGCGTCATCGCCTGGCAGCGTGAATCGGGACGGCACGACCTGCCATGGCAGGGCACGCGCGATCCCTACCGGATATGGCTGTCGGAAATCATGCTGCAGCAAACGCAGGTTGCGACGGTCGCGGGCTATTACACCCGATTCCTGCAGCGCTTCCCCGACGTGGCGTCGCTGGCCCGGGCGTCGCAGGACGACGTGATGCCGTACTGGGCCGGGCTGGGCTATTACGCCCGCGCGCGCAACCTGCATCGCTGCGCCCGCACCGTCCTGGAACAATACGACGGCCGGTTTCCCCACGGCATCGACGACCTGGGCCAATTGCCCGGCATAGGCAGATCGACCGCCGCGGCCATCGCGGTTTTCGCGTTCGGCGCCCGCCACCCCATCATGGACGGCAACGTCAAGCGCGTGTTCACCAGGTACTTCGGCATCGCCGGCGACACCAGCCGGCGCGCCGTCGAGCAAAGCCTGTGGGCCGCGGCCCACAGCGTCGTGGCCGCGGCCCCCGCCAAGGCGGACATCGCCGCGTACATACAAGGGCTGATGGACCTGGGAGCCAGCCTGTGTTCCCGGACCAGGCCGCGCTGCGACGCCTGTCCGCTGGCTTCGGACTGCTATGCCCGGCGCACGGCCACGCAAGGCGACTTTCCCACGCGCAAGAACAGGAAGGCGCGCCCCGAGCGCCACTGCCAGATGCTGATTTTGCGGCGCGACGGCTGCGTCTTGCTGGAACAGCGGCCCGCGCCGGGGATCTGGGGCGGACTGTGGAGCCTGCCCCAGTACGACGACCCCGAAGCCATGCGCACGGCCTTGTGGAACTGGGGCCTGGCGCCCGCCCAGGCCAGTCCGCTGGAAGGGCTGCAGCACGCTTTCTCGCACTTCACGCTGCACATCGAACCGTGGCTGGCGCAGGCCGGCGCGTCGTCCCTGGCCCAGCCCGCGCCGGCCCAGGCCTGGCGGCGCATCGACGAACTGGATTCCGCGGCGCTGCCCGCGCCGGTAAAAAAACTGCTCGCACGCGTTTTCTAGCGGCTTTCCGGAATCCCCCTGCGGGGCGCGCACGCCTAGTCCCGCGGCGGACGGTAATGACGGATGCTCATCAGTATCCCGCAGGCAATGCCCAATGTCGTCAAGGCCGTGCCGCCGTAGCTCAGGAACGGCAGCGGAACCCCCACGACGGGAAGAATCCCCGTGACCATGCCTATGTTCACGAACACGTAGATGAAAAACATCATGGACATGGCGCCCGCCATCAGGCGGCCGAACTGGGTCTGGGCTCTGGCGGTGATCGTCAACCCCCGCAAGATGATCAGGGCGTACAGCACCAGCAGCATGACGCCGCCGTACAGCCCGAATTCCTCGGCGAACACCGCGAAGATGAAATCGGTGGTGCGCTCGGGCACGAAGTCCAGATGCGACTGGGTCCCCTGCATATAGCCTTTCCCGTAGATCCCCCCCGAGCCGACGGCGATCATGGACTGGATGGTGTGGAAGCCCTTGCCCAGGGGGTCGGAGCTTGGGTCGAGCAACGTGCATACGCGGTACTTCTGGTATTCGTGCAAGACTACCCAGTCGACGCCGGGCTTGCATATATCGGTCTGGTAATACGTCAGCGCCCCTATGCCGACCACCAGGACTATCGCCACCGGCGCCAGCAGCTTGAACGACAGGCCGCCGAAGTAGATGACGCAAAAACCCACCGTGAAAACCAGGAAGGCGGTGCCCAGGTCCGGCTGCTTGGCGATCAGCGCGAACGGGATCAGCAACAGCAGGGCCGCGACCAGAAAATCGAGGACGTTGACCACGCCCTGCTTATGATGGAAATACCAGGCCAGCATCAGGGGCACCGCTATTTTCATCATTTCCGAAGGCTGGATGCGCACGACGCCCAGGTCCAGCCAGCGGGTCGCGCCCTTGCTGGTCTCGCCGAAAAATTCCACGCCCAGCAACAGCACGATGCCCAGGACGTAGAACGGCACGGCAAGGCGCATCAGCGCCGGCGGCGGCAGCATGGCCGCCAGCCACATGAAGGCGAACGCGATAAGGAAATTACGCAGTTGATCGGCAAAGCGCCAGTCCATGCCCTCCACCGCCGAATGCATGATGGTCATGCCGACAAGGGACATCAGCACCACCAGCGCCAGCAGCGGCCAGTCGAACGCCGACAGGGCCTTGGCCACCCCGTGCATCAGCCATTTCATTTTTTCGCCCCCCCGCCGCCGGCCTTTTTTCCGGACAAAAACGAAATGGACTGCGTGCCATGCTCCATGAATGTGTCCCTGGCGCCTTCGGTGAAAAGCAGTTCGCCATCGGCGCCCGTCGCGGCGGGAACGGACGTATTGCCCGCGGCGACCTTGTCGGCCTGGAATTCATGGGCCTGCCGGACCAGCGACGGCGGCGTCGCCACCTGGTTCTCGTTTTCGGTCCGATCGGGAGAAAGCCAGTAGTCCAGCAGCTTGCGCGCGATGGGAGCGGCCGCCGACGCCCCCCACCCACCGTTTTCCACGATCAGCGCGATGGCGATGCGGGGGTCGTCGAAGGGCGCGTAGGCGATGAACAGGGCGTGATCGCGCAGGTGCTCGGCGACGTGGCCGTGCTTGGAAGGCCTGGCCCCGCGCAGGCTGTACACCTGCGCGGTCCCCGTCTTGCCGGCCGCCTGGTACGCGGCCCCCTTGAACGCGCCGCGCGCCGTACCGACGCGCACCACGTCGGCCATGGCGTCCTGCACCACTTTCAGGTTCTGGGGCTTGAGCGCAATGGTATACAAGGGCTTGGTCGAGACGCGCCTGGACCGGCCGTTCTTGGGATTCTCGATCAGGCTGACCAGGTGGGGCTTGATGTACTTGCCGTCATTGGCCAGCGTCGCCGTCGCCTGGGCCAGCTGCAGCATGGTGAACGCATCATAACCCTGCCCCACCGCCACCGATATCGATTCCCCCGTGTACCAGTGCTGCTGCGAGGGCTTCTTGAACGCATGGCGCTTCCATTCGGTCGAAGGCAATACGCCGCGCTTCTCGCCGTCCAGGTCTATGCCGGTCAGTTGGCCGAAGCCGAATTGCTTGTTGAAGTCGTGCAGCGCGTCCACGCCTATTTCCGGCCCCAGGGAAAAAAAATACGTGTCCGACGACACGACAATGGCGCGATGCATGTCGGTGGGCCCGAACACGGCGCCGCCGGCATTGTGATAGCGTTCGCCGGCGAATTCGAAATAACCCGGGTCGGGAATGACCTCGGTGGCCGAACGCTTGCCCAGTTGCAGCGCCGCCAAGGCGACAAAGGGCTTGTACGTCGAGCCTATGGGGTAGGTGCTGCTCAGCGCCCGGTTGATCAGCGGATGATCCGGGTCGTCGTTGAGCCGGCGCCAGTCCGCCACGTCTATGCCGTCGACGAACAGATTGGGGTCGAACGAAGGTTCGGACACGAACGCCAGGACGGCGCCGGTCTTGGGGTCTATCGCCACCAGGGCGCCGCGCTTGCCCTGGAACTGCTGTTCGGCCAGCTTCTGCAGGCCGATGTCTATGGACAGCACCAGGTTGGCTCCGGGCACCGGGTCCGTGCGGCGCAGCGTGCGCACGGGCCGTCCCGACGCCGTCACCTCGACCTCTTCGACGCCGGTACGGCCGTGCAGGGCCGATTCCCACGACTTCTCGATACCGCGCTTGCCTATGATGTCCGTGCCGCGGTAATTGCCCGCCTGGCCCTCTTTGTCCAGTTCCTGCATATCGGCCTCGGAGATCCTTCCGACGAATCCGACCACGTGGGCCGCCGCCTGGCCCTGGGGATATTCGCGCACCCAGCGCGCGCGCAGCTCGACGCCCGGATATTCATAGGCATGGGCGGCGAACCAGGACGCCTCGGTATTGTTCAGGTTGTTGCGCAGCAATACATGGGCATACCGGCCGGACTGGTTCAATTTGAGCTTGAAGCGCCTGCGGTCGCGCGGACTGAGATTGACGATGGTGCCCAGCGAGTCCAGCATCTTGTCCACGTTGCCCTGGATATGGGCCGGCACCACTTCAAGCGTGTAATCGCGGTAGTTCTTGGCCAGCACCACGCCATTGCGGTCGACGATCTCGCCGCGCCGCGGCGCAATGGGCACCACCGCAATGCGGTTCTGGTCGGCGCGCTCGGACAGCCCTTCGTAGCGCACGACCTGCAATACCCACAATCTGGCCACCAGGGTGCCGAAGCACAGCAACGCCACGGCCCCGGCAATCCAGACCCGGACCAGTACCTTCTGCTTCTGTCGATAGGATGTTTTCTTGAACTCGAACATAAATTGTTGATGGCGGCCCTATTTCTGGCCGGAGTCGACCGCGTCCAGGCGTCTTTGCGACGCCAGAAGCAGGATGTCGGCCAAGGGCCACAGCGCCACGGTAATCAGCATGGACCAGACCCACATCCACCCGGCCCACTCGCCCACGAGCCAGCTGTGCATCAGGCGCGCCACGGCTTCGGACAGCAGAAACACGGGCAGCATGTGCAGGGCCTGCACCACCGGGTTGAAGCGCTGCAACCGCCGCGTCAGGGTCACCGCGCCATACGCCACCAGGGTGTAGGCCAGCGCATGGGCCCCCAGCAGGCCCGCATCGTGCACGTCCATCAGCAGCCCGAAGACGAATGCCGTGAACATGCCCACGCGATGCGGCTCGTTCAGGCACCAGAAGGCGATCACCAGCAGCAGCAGATCGGGCGCCGGCGGCCACAGGCGCCACGGCAGCAGGGAAAGCAGCCATATCACGATCATCGACGACCAGATCAGCCACGGGCTGGAAGGACGTTTCAGTTCGGTCTGGTCCAGCGACGACAACAGAAAGCTTAGCGCGGAACGCCCCGAACCCGCCTTATTGGCCGGTTGTTGAACCATCAGATCCCGCCTCCTGTCCCGGTTGCTGTTTGGACACGTCTACCTTAAGGACAAGAAAATGCCGATACCGTTCAGGATGCGACAGCGGCGTGGCCACGGCCAGCGCAAAACCCGAGCCCGGATCGCGTTCGACGCGATCGACCCGGGCCACCAGCAGTCCGGCCGGAAACAACCCGCCGATGCCGCTGGTGATCAGGGTGTCCCCCGGCTTGATATCGGCATCCGCCGTCAGGTAGCGGACTTCCACCTTGCCTGTGACGTCGCCGCCGAAAGCGATCAGGCGCAAGCCATTGCGCAGCACCTGCACGGGAATCGACACCTTGTCGTCGGTAAGGAGCGCGGCTTCGGATGTGAACGGCGTCACGCGCACCACCTGCCCCACCACGCCGCCTTCATCGATGACGGGCATGCCCGGCCTGATTCCGCTGGAACTGCCCTTGTTCAGGATCAGGTGGTGCGAAAACGCGTTGGGCGGCTCGTACAATACCTCGACCGCCACCGAAGGCTGTGACACGGTATCGGCCACATGCAGCAGTCGGCGCAATTGCTGGTTCTCGGACGACAGTTGCGCCGCGTGCGTGGCCAGTTGGGCCAGTTCTATGCGCTGGCGCTGCAGGGCTTCCTTTTCGGTGCGGGCCAGTGTGGCGGCGTCGGACCAGCTATCGAACCGGGCAATGATGTCGCGCGGGGCCAGGACCAGGCGCTGGAACGGATACATGGCGACGGCGATCACCTGGCGCGCGGGATCCAGCACACGCCACCGGGCGTCGACGACCAGCAGCGTCAGTGACAGAACGACCAGAACGAACAACCGGAATTCCGCTGTCGGTCCACGCTTGAAAAGCTTGATCGTCCCGTGTTCTCGCATGAGCTAATCGCATTTGCGCCAAAATGCGTCGGCGCACTGAAGACGTGGCACCCGACCCGACTACCGTTAATCGTAAATGAATACCGCCCCCAGGCGTTCCAGGTGTTCCAGCGCCTCTCCGCAACCGCGCACCACGCACGTAAGGGGGTCTTCGGCCACCAGGACCGGCAGGCCGGTCTCTTCCTGCAGCAGCCGGTCGAGATCGCGCAGCAAAGCCCCGCCGCCGGTCAGGGCGATGCCCTTGTCGGTGATGTCGGAGCCGAGTTCGGGAGGCGTCTGTTCCAGCGCCGTCTTCACGGCCGACACGATCTGGTTGAGCGGATCGGTGAGCGATTCCAGGATTTCGTTGGACGACACCGTGAAGCTGCGCGGCACGCCTTCGGACAGATTGCGGCCCTTGACTTCGATTTCACGAATTTCGGAACCCGGAAACGCCGAGCCGATTTGCTTCTTGATGAGTTCGGCGGTGGGTTCGCCGATCAGCATGCCGTAGTTGCGGCGGATGTAGTTGATGATGGCTTCGTCGAACTTGTCGCCGCCCACGCGCACCGAGCCCTTGTACACCATGCCGCCCAGGGAAATGATGGCGACTTCGGTGGTGCCGCCGCCGATGTCGACCACCATGGAGCCGCTGGCGTCGGCCACGCCCAGGCCCGCTCCGATGGCGGCGGCCATGGGTTCCTCGATGAGGAACACCTGGCTGGCGCCCGCGCCCAGGGCCGATTCGCGGATGGCGCGGCGTTCGACCTGGGTCGAACCGCAAGGCACGCACACGATGATGCGCGGGCTGGGCGCGAACATGCTGCTTGGATGCACCATGCGGATGAACTGCTTGAGCATTTGCTCTGTGACGGTGAAGTCGGCGATCACCCCGTCTTTCATGGGGCGGATGGCCTCGATGTTGCCGGGAACGCGGCCCAGCATCTGCTTGGCCTCGGTGCCGACCGCCTGTATGATTTTCTTGCCGTTCGGTCCGCCATCGTGACGTATCGCCACGACCGAAGGCTCGTCGAGCACAATGCCTTTGCCGCGAACGTAGATCAGGGTATTGGCGGTCCCCAGGTCGATGGCCATATCGCTGGAGAAATAACTACGTAGAAATCCGAACATAGGCGCTCAGTCAAGTCAAGTTTTTGAAGTCGGGGGGTGAAGTCCTCGCAAGCGTCACAGGCAATTTTCCGCCCGAAAAGCACAGGGAAAATCCGCTTACGATTAAAGCCTGTAATGATAACTTATAATTTACCCTGTAATAAGCAGAATAACGGCTTATTTTGATCTATACAGCCCCTGATTACCGCATAAAGTTGCAATTTGTTAAACAAATATCGGCATGGCGGCGGGGGCCGATTTCAAGACCGGAACACTCATGTCTATCAGTGACCAGGACGTGGCGCGCATAGCGCGGCTTGCGCGCATCGAACTATCGTCCGCCGACGCGGCCCGCGCCCGCGACGAACTCAACGGCATCCTAAGCCTGATCGAACAATTGCAGGCCGTGGACACCAGCGGCATCACGCCCATGGCGCATCCCTTGTCGGCGCATCAGGACATCACTTTGCGACTGCGCGAGGACCAGGCCGTCCCAACCCGGACGGATCCGCAGCGCCAGGCCCTGATGGCCAACGCCCCCGCGGGCCATCAGGGCCTGTTCCTGGTCCCAACCGTCATAGAATGATCATGCCATTGCACTCCGAATTCGATAGTATCGAGGCCTTGAGCCAGGCCCTGGCGGCGCGCCGGGTCAGCGCGCGCGAACTGGCCCGCAGCGCCCTGGACGCGGCCGAATCGCGCGCCGACCTGAACGTTTTCCTGCACAAAGACGACGCGCTTACCCTGGCCCAGGCCGACGCCGCCGACCGGCTTCTGGCGCAAGGGCTGGGCACGCGCCTGACCGGCGTGCCCCTGGCGCACAAAGACGTCTTCGCCACGCAAGGCTGGCGCACCACCGCGGCCAGCAAGATGCTGGCCCAGTACACTAGCCCGTTCGACGCCACCGTCGTCGAACGGCTGCGGCAAGCCGGGGCCGTCTCCCTGGGCAAGCTCAACTGCGACGAATTCGCCATGGGCTCGGGCAGCCGCAATTCCGCGTTCGGACCCGTTCACAACCCCTGGGATCCGGACGTCATTCCCGGCGGGTCCTCGGGCGGCTCGGCCAGCGCCGTGGCCGCGGGCCTGGTCATGGCGGCCACGGGCACCGACACGGGCGGCTCGGTGCGCCAGCCCGCCGCCTTGTGCGGCGTCAGCGGCATCAAGCCCACGTACGGCACGGTTTCCCGATTCGGCATGGTCGCCTTCGGCTCCAGCCTGGACCAGGCGGGCCCCATCGCGCGCCATGCCCGCGACCTGCTTGAACTGGTCGACACCATGAGCGGGTTCGATCCCCGCGACGCGACCAGCCTGGAGGCCTGCGACGGCGTGGCCAACGCGCCCGGGCGCATCCGCTCCGGATTCGACACGGCGCGCGGGCAATACGAACAGGGCGGCAGCCAGCCGCTGCAAGGCCTGCGCATAGGCGTGCCGGCCGAATACTTCGCCGACGGCCTGGCCGCCGACGTCTCCCGGGCCGTGGAAGCCGCCCTGAAGACCTTCGAGTCGCTGGGCGCCCGTCGCGTCGACATCTCGCTGCCGCGCACCGAACTGGCCATCCCCGCCTACTATGTCATCGCCCCCGCCGAGGCGTCCAGCAACCTGGCGCGCTACGACGGGGTGCGCTACGGCCACCGCGCCCAAAACTACGGCGACCTGATCGAGATGACCAGCCGTTCGCGCGCCGAAGGATTCGGCCCGGAGGTGCAGCGCCGCATCATGGTGGGCACCTATGTGCTGTCCCACGGCTACTACGACGCCTACTACCTGCAGGCGCAGCGCGTGCGCCGCATGATCGTCGACGACTTCCAGGCCGCCTTCGACGGCCGGTGCGACGTCATCATGGGTCCGGTCACACCCACCGTCGCGTGGCCCATGGACAGCAACCAGGAATCGCCCACCGCCGACTGGCTGGCCGACATCTACACGCTGGGGGTCAGCCTGGCCGGCCTGCCCGCCATGTCCATTCCCTGCGGTTTCAGCGACGGGAAACGGCCGCTGCCCATCGGGCTGCAGGTCATCGGCAACTACTTCAAGGAAGGCCAGTTGCTGGCCGTCGCCGACTGCTTCCAGCAGGAAACCGACTGGCATCAACGCAAACCAGGACAGCAATAATGGAATGGGAAATCGTGATCGGGCTGGAGACGCACACCCAGCTCACCACAGCATCGAAGATTTTTTCCGACAGCAGCACCCGGTTCGGCGCCGCGCCCAACACGCAGGCCAACGAAATCGACATGGCGCTGCCGGGCAGCCTGCCGGTCATGAACCGCACCGCGGTCGAACGCGCCATCCAGTTCGGGCTGGCCGTGGGCGCGACCATTGCGCCGCGCTCGATCTTCGCGCGCAAGAACTACTTCTATCCGGACCTGCCCAAGAATTACCAGATCACGCAGTATGAAATCCCGGTGGTCCAGGGCGGCAATATCCGGTTCTTCGTGGGAGAACAGGAACATACCGTCAACCTGACACGCGCGCACCTGGAAGAAGACGCCGGGAAGTCCCTGCACGAACACTTCACCGGCCCGCACGGCGAATCGTCCACCGGCATAGACCTGAACCGCACGGGCATTCCCCTGCTGGAAATCGTGTCCGAACCCGAAATGCACTCGGCGGCCGAGGCCGTGGCCTACGCGCGCGCGCTGCACGGCCTGGTGACCTGGCTGGGCATATGCGACGGCAACATGCAGGAAGGGTCGTTTCGCATGGACGCCAACGTGTCCGTGCGGCCCAAGGGGCAGCGCGAATTCGGCACGCGCAGCGAAACCAAGAACCTGAACTCGTTCCGGTTCCTGGAGCGCGCCATCCAGTATGAAGTGCGGCGCCAGATCGAACTGATCGAAGACGGCGGCAAAGTCGTGCAGGAAACCCGCCTGTACGATTCCGACCTGGACGAAACCCGCAGCATGCGCAGCAAGGAAGATGCCCACGATTACCGCTACTTCCCCGACCCCGACCTGCCGCCGCTGGTCATCGCCGGCGACTGGGTCGAACGCGTCAAGGCCGCCATGCCCGAACTGCCCGCCCACAAGCGCGCCCGCTTCGAACAGGAACTGGGGCTGACGGGCTACGACGCGGCGCAGTTGACGGTCGATCGCGACACCTCGGACTACTTCGAGCAAACCGCCGCCGCGCTGCCGCGGGGCCAGGCCAAGCTGGCCGCGAACTGGGTGCTGGGGGAACTGTCGGCGCACCTGAACCGCCACGAGATCGATATCGCCCAAAGCCCGGTGAAACCCCAGGCGCTGGCGGCGCTGATCGGGCGCATCATCGACGGCACGATCTCGAACAAGATGGCGCGCGACGTGTTCGCCGCCTTGTGCGAAGGCGAGCACGGCGGCGACCCCGACGCCGTCATCGAGGCCCGGGGCCTGCGCCAGATAAGCGATACGGGCGCGATAAGCACCATGATCGATGAAGTCCTGGCGGCCAACGCGGCCACCGTGGACGAATACCGCGCGGGCAAGCAGAAAGCCTTCAATTCGCTGGTGGGCCAGGTCATGAAAGCCGCCAAGGGCAAGGCCAACCCGCAGCAGGTCAACGAGCTGCTGAAGCAGAAGCTGGGCTAAGAGCAGAGTCCCGGCGGCGCCGGGGCGCGCCGCTACACCCCGTATCGGGCGCGGTAGGCGGCGACGGCTTCGCGGTGTTCGGCAAGCTGCTCGTCGCCGTCGAGCAGCATCATGATGTCGTTCAGCGATGCGATGCTGACCACCGGCATGTCGTACGACTGGGCGACGTCCTGCACGGCCGAATGCGCCGACAGTTCGTGATCCGCCCCGGCCCGTTCCATGCGGTCCAGGGCGATGAGCACCGCCGCGGGCTGGGCGCCGGCCTGGCGTATGATGCCGACCGATTCGCGCACCGACGTGCCCGCCGTGATCACGTCGTCGATGATGACCACCCGCCCCCGCAAAGGCGCCCCCACCAGAACCCCGCCTTCGCCATGGTCCTTGGCTTCCTTGCGGTTGAAGGCGAAAGGCACGTCGTGGCCGGCCATGGCGGGATGATTGGCCAAGGCGATCGACGTGGCGGTAGACAGCGGAATCCCCTTGTAGGCGGGGCCGAACAGCATGTCGAACTGAATGCCGGAATCGACCAGGGCCTGGGCATAGAACCTGGCCAGCCGCCCCACCGACAAGCCCGAATCGAACAGGCCCGCGTTAAAAAAATAAGGGCTGACCCGCCCCGACTTGACCTTGAACTGCCCAAACCGCAAAACACCTTGCTCTAGCGAAAAACGGACGAAATCGGTACGGGAGAAGGCGGGATCGGTCATGGCGCGAAAGAATGCAGGGGCGACGTTGGCAAAGACCCTATTATCGTTCATATCGATTCCAGACCCAATAGGCCCATACTGTATTTCCAGACACTATTCCATTAAACTAGGCGCGTTGCGCGCATGCCTGTGCGCGCAACGCATGCCGACCGGTTCGCCGGACGGCCTCATCGTCAACACAGCCTCTACAGGGATGGGCTCACCATGACAAACGACAGTTGCGCCATCTGGGCGCCGCGCACGCTAAGCCTACTGCGCATCATCAGCGGCTATCTGTTCCTGCTGCACGGTATCGAAAAACTCTTTGTGGCCCATATTCCGCTGGGCTCGCTCATGGGCGCTGCGGGCATCATCGAATTCATCGGCGGCATCCTCATTCTTCTGGGGCTGTTCGGGCGAATCGCGGCGTTCATCTGCTCCGGTGAAATGGCGTTCGCCTATTTCATGGGCCACGTCGCCGCCAAAGGCCACGTGCTGACCCCGGTCCACAATGGCGGCGACGCGGCCGTCCTGTTCTGCTTCGTCTTCCTTCTCATCGCCGCGTCGGGCTCGGGGCCATTCAGCCTGGACAGCCTGCGCAAGAAGTCCTGACGCCCCAAGGCACAGTCCGGCCGGCGCCATTGGCGTCATCCGGGCCTAAAAAATGGCGCAATCATGACCATGCCCGTGTACTTCATCTCGCACGGCGGCGGCCCTTGGCCGTACATGCCCGAAGCGGCGTCCGCCAACGCGGCGCTGGCGGCGGCCCTGCAAGACATACCGCGTCAGCTTGGCCGGCGGCCCAAGGCCATGCTGATGGTATCGGCGCACTGGGAAACCGACGGCGTATTCACCGTCATGGCCAACCCCAGCCCCTCCATGCTGTACGACTACTACGGGTTTCCCGAACATACCTACCATATCCGCTACCCCGCGCCGGGGTCCGTCGGGCTGGCGCAGCAAGTGGCCGACTGCCTGAAGACCGCGCATCTTCCCGTGGCGCTCGACGACGAGCGTGGTTTCGACCATGGCGCATTCGTGCCGGCTTTCGTCATGTACCCCGACGCCGACATACCCATGGTGCAGCTTTCCATACAGGCCGGCTATGAACCCCAGGCGCACCTGGCGCTGGGGCGCGCCCTGGCCCCGTTGCGCGACGACGATATCCTGATCCTGGGCAGCGGCCTGAGCTACCACAATCTGCGCCGGATGGGCCAGGCGGGGGCCCTCCCTTCGGCCCAGTTCGACGCCTGGCTGCAGCAGGTGGTGGTCGACGGGCCGGTGGACCAGCGCGCGGGGCAATTGCAAAAATGGGCCGCGGCGCCTTCGGCGCGCCTGGCGCACCCGCGCGAAGACCACCTGATCCCGCTCATGGTTGCCGTGGGCGCGGCCGAATCCGAGACCGCCACCTGCGTGTACCATGAAACCGGCGCTTTTGGCGGCATCACCGCCTCCAGCTTCCGCTTCGGGTCGGCCTGAAACCCGTCGCCGCCCGACGGCCCGCGCGCCATATCCATCATCAAAAGGACCACGCCTTGCTTCGCGTCACCTCACTGAATGCCAACGGTATCCGATCGGCCTTTCGCAAAGGGCTGCAACCCTGGCTGGCCAGCCACAAACCCCACGTGCTGTGCCTGCAGGAAATCAAGATAGACACCGGCGACCTGGCCGACGAGATCCGCAATCCGCCCGGATACCAGGGCCACTTCTGCCACGCCGAGAAAAAAGGCTACAGCGGCGTGGGCCTGTACCTGGCACAGCCGGCCGACGCCATCAGCCTTGGCATGGACTGCCCCGAATTCGACAGCGAGGGCCGCATCATCCGGGCCGACTACGACAAGCTCAGCATTATCAGCGCCTACCTGCCGTCGGGCACCAGCGGCGACGAGCGGCAACAGGCCAAATACCGGTTTCTGGATCATTTCGGCGACTGGATGAGCGTGTTGATGCGCGAACACCGGAAAAACGGGCGCGAGTTCATCGTCTGCGGCGACTGGAACATCGCGCACAAGGAAATCGACCTGAAGAACTGGAAAGGCAACAAGAAAAACTCGGGCTTCCTGCCCGAAGAACGCGCCTGGCTGACCGACGTCTTCGACCAGCGCGGCTTCGTCGATGTGTTTCGCGCCATCAATCCCGAACCCGATCAGTACACCTGGTGGAGCAACCGCGGCCAGGCCTGGGCCAAGAACGTGGGATGGCGCATCGACTACCAGATCGCCACGCCCGGCATCGCGGCCAGGGCCAAGGCAACGTCCATATACAAGGACGAACGCTTCAGCGACCACGCGCCACTGACGATCGATTACGACTACAGCCTGTGACGCGGGCCGGTAAAATCATCGTCACGCTTTAAGGGCGTGGGCCGTCACTGGCGCTCGATCCGGTCGCGGCCGTTTTCCTTGGCGCGGTAAAGCGCCTTGTCGCTGCGGGCAAGCGACGACACGGCGCAGACATCGTCCGCGGTCATGACCGCGATTCCTATGCTGACGGTCAAACCGATCCGCTTCCCGGCATGCACCAGCGGCACCCGCGCGACACAGCTTTGCAGACGCCGGGCGAACGTCTCGGCCCCGGCGAAGCCCGTTCCGATCAGCAGGATGGCGAATTCTTCTCCGCCCATGCGCCCCGCCGCATCGGTCTTGCGCAGCTGGCCCCGCAGCATGTCCGCGAAATGCCTCAGCCCAATGTCCCCCACGGCATGTCCCCACGTATCGTTGATCAGCTTGAAATGATCCAGGTCGCACATCAGGACGGCGGCGGGCTTGCCGCCGCCGCGCCGGATCCTGGCCAGTTCAGTCTCCATGCACGCCATGAAATGCCGCCGGTTGGGCAATTGCGTCAGGGAATCGGTCGAGGCCAGTCTTTGCAATTCGGCTTCTATGTGCTTGCGTTCCGTCACGTCGGTGATGAAGCCATGCCACAGCGTGCTGCCATCATCGAGCCGTTGGGGCTGCGCATCCCCCTGGCGCCACCGCAGGCCCTGGCGGGGCAACTGGACGCGGTATTCAAGATGCCACGGCGCCAGGCACTGGGCGGACAGGTCGAACGACGCATGGTAGGCGGCGAGATCGTCCGGATGAATGAGGTCGTCCAATGCGCGCGCGCATTCCGCGACCTCCTCGGGCTCGACTTCGTAGATTTCCCGTATGCCCGCGCTGGCGTACGGGAAAAGCGCGTCCCCGTTGGCCAGGCGTCGATACTGGAACACCAGTCCCGGCACTTCGTTGGTCAGGCTGGTGACCAGCGCCAGGGTCTGCCGCAGCTTTTCGGACATCTCGCGCATCGCCGTGACATCGGTGGTCGTGCCCACCATGCGCAAGGGCTTGCCCCGATCGTCCCGGTCGACCACCTTGCCCCGGCTCAAAACCCATTTATAGCCGCCGTCTTTGCACCGCAGCCTGTGCTCTACATGATATGCGGGCGTTTTCCGGTCGAAATGATCCTGGATGGCGGCCCGTACGCGGGCAAGATCGTCCGGATGGACGCGCGTATAGCTGTCGGTGATCAAACTGCCGATTTCCTGATCCGAGTAGCCAAGAATCGCTTTCCAGTCCGTCGAATATTGGATCTGGTCCGTCTGGACATTGCGGTCCCAGATTCCTATGTTGCCTCCCGCCAGGGCCAGCGCCGTGGTTCTCTCCCTTTCCAGCAGGCGGTGATACCGGGCATTCGACCTGCTCTGGACGATGCTCAGTTCGACGGCGTCGGCGGCCAGGCGTGCCAGGTCGCGCAGGAAGCCAAGCTGCCTGTCGTCGAGATCGCGGGGAGAACGACCGAGCAGGCAAAAACCGCCCTCCCCGATTTCATCCGGGCCCGTGAAGGGACAGAAGGCGAAGAAGCGGATGCGCAAGGCGCCGGTCACCGCGGGATGACCGCGCAAGCGCCGGTCGGCCAGCGTATCGGGCACGATGCATGTTCCCGCGCCCAAGCCGGCCTGGGTGCAAAGCGACAGCGCGCAACGCCCGTCTTGCGCGGAAAGGCCGTCGCCCGCGGCACGCCACTGTCGATCGGCGTCGACCCAGGCCACAAGTGCCGCGTCTATGCCGAAATGACGCCTGGCGAGGCTGGCCAAGCCCTGGAATGGTTTGTCCGACGCCATGGCCGGATCGTCGATCGACTTCATTATCGGCCCCACGGAAATCAGCCAGCCGGGCGCGGGCCTTCCAGGGCGCGGATTTCCTTGCGGCGCCACCACAGCAAAGCCAGGCCCGGCAGGCCGATGAACACGGTGAACATGAAGAACGCGGGCCAGCCCAGGTGCTCGACCAGGGGCGGCGTCAGCGGGCCGGCCAGATACGTGCGCCCCACCGCCGACAGCGCGGACAGCAGGGCGAACTGCGTGGCCGAGAATTCATGATTGCACAACGCCATGAGCAGCGCCACGAACGCGGCCGTGCCCAAGCCGCCGCAAAGATTCTCGACAGCCACCACGACGGCCATGGAATACAGGTGCGCCGGCGTCACCGCCAGGACCCAATAGCCGAAATTCGATACGGCCTGGAAGATGCCGAACAGCATCAGCGCGCGATACAGCCCCAGGCGCGACATGATGGACCCGCCCGCAAGCGCACCGATGATGGTTGCCGCCAGGCCGAAAATCTTGTTGACCGTGCCCACTTCGGCCAGGCCGAAACCCACGCCGCGCAGCAGGAACGTCGTCGACAGGGCGCCGGCAAACGCGTCGCCCAGTTTGTACAGGACGATCAGCAGCAGAATGGTCCAGGCGCCGGGGCGGCTGAAAAACTCGACCAGCGGTTCGGCCACGGCGATGGCCAGCGTCTTGGGCGCGCTGGCGATCTCTTCGGGCTCGGGCGCCAGGTAGGTGGCGATGGCGCACAGCGCCATGAACGCGCCCATCAGGAAATAGGTGCTGGCCCACCCCAGCCATTCGCCCGCCAGCACCAGCGCCAGCCCGCCCGACACGATCATGGCCAGTCTGTAGCCCAGCACCTTGACCGCGGCGCCGGCGGCCAGCTCGTTCTTGCGCAGCACGTCGGTGCTGTACGCATCGAAGGCGATGTCCTGCGTGGCCGACAAAAACGCCACCAGCACGGCGAAGAACGCCAGCAGCCCCAGATTGCGCGACGGGGAAAGCAACCCCATGCACACGATGCCCAGGGCCAGCAGTATCTGGGTGCAGAACATCCAGCCGCGCCGGCGCCCAAGCAGCGGCGGCGCATAGCGATCGACCAGCGGCGCCCACAGGAACTTCAGGGTATAGGCCGAGCCGATCAAGGTCAGGAAGCCGATGTCCTGCAAGGACACCCGGGACACTGTGGCCCAGGCCTGCAGCGTGCCGCTGGTCAGCGCCAGGGGCAGCCCGCTGGCGAAACCCAGCACCAGCATGGGTATGACGCGCGGACTGGCGTAAACGCTGGCATGCGGCCTTATGATCTATCCCCTTGCATCGCGTGATCGATAATTCGATTCGAACCGGTAAACCGCAAGAGTACTACGCCATCCCGGAAAATAGGTGACTTCCTTCCGGGTGTTGAACGTGGCCAGGTCGGTGATGCGCAAGCCCAGCGACGCGGCCAGGGCCTGGAAATCTTTCAGCGTGCACAGGTGGATGTTGGGCGTGTCGTACCACTGGTACGGCATTTCGCCGGTAACGGGCATATGCCCGCGCAGTATCGTCCAGCCGTGGGGCCAGTAGCCGAAATTCGGAAACGACACGATGCCCGAACGCGCCACCCGCGCCATTTCGCGCAGGATGTGTTCGGTGTGGCGCATGGACTGCAGCGTCTGCGACAGCACCACCGTATCGAACTGCTGGTCGTCGAAAAGCGCCAGTCCTTCTTCCAGGTTCTGCTGTATCACCTGCACGCCGCGCCGCACCGACGTCACCACCAGATCGTCGTCAAGTTCCACGCCCGCGCCCGTCACCTGTTTTTCGTCGCGCAGGTGCGCCAGCAGCGCGCCGTCGCCGCAGCCCAGGTCCAGGACCCGGCTGCGCGGCTGTATCCAGCCGGCAATGCGGGCCAGGTCCAGGCGCAGCGCGTGGTTCGACCCGGCCTGGGCCATGTCGCTCATGCCAGGACTCCCGTCGTCGACGTGCGCTCGGGCAGGCCCAGTTGTCCCGCTATGCGATCGTAATAGCCCTGCACCACGGCGTGGTAGCGCGGGTCGCCAAGAAGGAATGCGTCGTGGCCGTGCGGCGCATCGATTTCCGCGTAGGTGACGGGCCGCTTGTTCTTCAGCAGAGCGCGCACGATTTCACGCGACCGGGCGGGGGAAAAACGCCAGTCGGTCGCAAACGACACCAGCAGGAAATCGGCGGCGACTCCGGCCAGCGCCCGCGCCAGGTCGCCGCCGCAGGCCCGCGCCGGATCGAAATAGTCCAGCGCGCGCGTGGTCAGAAGATACGTGTTGGCGTCGAAGTAGGTCGAGAATTTCTCGCCCTGGTAGCGCAGGTAGGACTCGACCTCGAATTCGACGTCGTAGCCGTAGTGGAAGGCGCCGCCCTCGGCGGGCGCGCGCTGCGTGCGGCCGAATTTCTCGGCCATGACCTCGTCGGACTGGTACGTGATGTGCCCCACCATGCGCGCCACCGACAGGCCGCGCGCGGGCACGACCTGGTGCGCGTAGTAGTCGCCGCCGTGGAAATCGCGGTCTGAAATGATGGCGCGCCGGGCCACTTCGTTGAAACCGATATTCTGGGCCGACAGCCTCGACGTGCTGGCGATGACCACGCAATGCCCCACCCGCCGCGGGCAGGCTATGGCCCAGCTTAGCGCCTGCATGCCGCCCAGCGAACCGCCCATCACCGCCGCGAATTTTTCTATGCCGAAGTAATCGGCCAGGCGCGCCTGCGCCAGCACCCAGTCTTCCACCGTAAGCATGGGGAAGGCGGCCCCCCAGGGCTTGCCCGTGGCGGGATTGATGCTGGCCGGCCCGGTGGATCCGAAGCACGATCCCAGGTTGTTGACGCCGATGACGAAAAAGCGCGAGGTGTCGACCGCCTTGCCCGGCCCCACCATGTTGTCCCACCAGCCGATGTCCTTGGGGTCGTCCGCCGAGATGCCGGCGACATGATGGGATGCGTTCAGCGCATGGCAGACCAGCACGGCATTCGTGCGCGCGTCGTTGAGCGTGCCGTAGGTTTCCACGGCAAGGTCGTAGCTGGGCAGCACTTGCCCGCTGACCAGAGGCAGCGGTTCGTCGAAATGGATGAGCTCGGGAGCAACCAGCCCTACCGAGCCGGGGGGAATGGCCGCGTCGATGATGGGTTCAGGCTGCGCCGAAGATGCGAAAACGGAAGACTGGGCCATAAGGACCTCTTTAGCTGGATTTATGAGGCGCCCGCAAGCAGATCAAGCAAATCGGCGCCGATTCGAAGAAATTATTTTATCACCAACCGGTCCGTCGATGCGGCGCACGCATGGCCCGCCGCGCGCCCGTTTATCCCGGTCGATTTTACGGCCATGAAGAAAATTGATACATTCGAGCAAAAATATCATTGCAATCGGACAGGGGGGCCTGGAACAATGAAAAGCCTGACCAATCGGGAAATAACGTGCCTGCAATGGGCATCGGTAGGGAAAACAAGCTGGGAAATGGGGGTCATCCTGGGCGTCGCCGAACGTACCGTCAACTTCCACATCGACAACGCGTGCAAGAAATTGCGCGTGCACGGCCGGCAGGCCGCCATCACCGCCGCCTTCCGGGCAGGCCTGCTGTCCGACCCTATGGCACCTTCGTCGAGCTCAGGAACTGGTCGGCCTGGCGGTCAGGAAAAGACCTTGCATCAGACGTCACCATGGCCTCCACCAGCGCCTGACCGGTCACCCACACAGACGCCCGCAGGCGCGTCGGCTTGTTTTTACCAGGGCTCTGCAACGAAAACGGTTTGCCAAACACAGGAAGCTTCGCCGGCGCGGGCACAGGCAACCGCAAGCCCTGATAAAAAGATGCCATGACCTGACGGCCCATTTCGGCGCGCAACGCGTCGTCCTGGCGCAATGCCTGGGGCAGCGGCGCATAGCCCACGGCGAACAAGGTGTCGTCGACCTGGGCCAGCAAAAACGTAAGCGTGATCTTGTGGCCCGCGAAATCCAGCGTGCGCGAACGGGTTACCGGTTTGCCCGGCAGCACGGTCGAGACCGCGCCGCCGGCAACGGACACCGTGCGCCAGTTGTACTCGGGCGAACACCCCATTAAAAGACCCGCGAGCAACACGGGAAATATCAGCCTGACCCACATGCCAGCAACTCCGGATTCAATCGCGCTACGATACCATTGCGACGCGCGCCGCGCGTCGAAACGATCCCCGCCGTTCGGGTATAAAATCCCCGGCTGAGACATGACAGAGTTTCTTTACAGAAAAATACCACGCAATGACCCCCAGCCCCAGCCATCTCGCGTCGCTACGCGATCACCTGCCGTTATTCAAGAATATTTTGCGTGGCATCGAAAAAGAAGGCTTGCGCGTCGACGCCCGCGGACTGCTGGCCCGCACGCCGCACCCCAAGGCCCTGGGTTCGGCCCTGACCAACCCGCACATCACCACCGACTATTCCGAAGCCCTGCTGGAGATGATCACCGGCACCCACAGCACGGTCGAGACCCTGCTTGAAGAGCTGGCCGACACTCACCGTTTCGTCACGGCGCAACTGGGCGACGAACTGATCTGGAACCAATCCATGCCGGCGCACCTGCCGGCCGAGGCCGACATTCCCATCGCCTGGTACGGCACGTCCAACACCGGGATGCTGAAACACGTCTACCGCCGCGGGCTGGCCGCGCGCTACGGCAAGCCCATGCAATGCATCGCCGGGCTGCACTACAATTTTTCGCTGCCCGACACGTTATGGGATCTGCTGGGCATTACCGGATCGTCGGTCGAAGACCAGCGCTCCAAAGGCTACATGGCCCTGATACGGAACTTCAACCGCTACTCGTGGCTGCTGATGTACCTGTTCGGCTGCTCTCCGGCGGTGTCGCGCCGGTTCCTGCAGGACATGCCCGGCCATTCGCTGCTTGAACTGGACGACGACACGCTGTACCTGCCGCACGCCACCAGCCTGCGCATGAGCGACCTGGGGTACAAGAACCAGACGCAGTCCGAACTGCAGCTGTGCTACAACGATATCGAGACGTTCCTGACGCGCATGTACGATGCCGTCACCACGCCGTGGCCGCCCTACCAGGCCATTGGCACGCACCGCGACGGCCAGTGGGTGCAACTGAACACCAACGTCCTGCAGATCGAGAACGAATACTATTCCAGCATCCGCCCGAAGCGCACCACCGGCCGGTGCGAGCGGCCCGTGACCGCCCTGGCCGCGCGCGGCGTGCAATACATCGAAGTGCGCTGCCTGGACATCGACCCGTTCGAGCCCGTGGGCATATCGGCCGGCACCAGCCATTTCATGGACGCGTTCCTGCTGTTCTGCGCCGCCGAGGAAAGCGCGTTCTTTCCCAACGGCGGCTTCTGCAAGGACAGCAACAACAATTTCGGCCTGGTGGCAAAGCAGGGACGCAAGCCCGGCCTGGTCCTGATCAGCCAGGACAAGCCCGTGTCCCTGGTCGACTGGGGCAACGAGATCCTGGATCGCATGCTGCCGTACGCCGAACTGCTCGACGAGGCGCTGGGCGAACAAAGCTATGCCAAGGCCGTCCTGGCCCAGCGGGTGAAGATTTCCGACGCCGAGCAAACTCCATCGGCCGTGCTGCTGCGACACCTGCGCGACGAACACCTGGGCTTTCACGAATTTTCACTGCGGCAAAGCAGCCGCCATCGCGATGCCCTGCTGGCCGAACCGCTGGCCCCGGCCAAACGGCAGGCGTTCGAGAACGCGGTGACCCGGTCCGTCGAGGAGCAGGCCAGGCTCGAGCGCAACGATACCGAGGATTTCGCCTCGTACGTCGAACGCTACAATTCCGCGCTGAAGCGGCCGTAGCCGAGCGCGGGGGCGCCGCTAGGCTGCCGCGGCGGTATTGCGCCGGATCAGGAACACCATCAGGGCGGCAACGATACAGGCGGCGCCCGACGCATACAAAGCGGGGCTGTAGGTCAGCAGCAGCGTACGCACCAGGCCCGCCCCGTACGCCGCGACGGCCCCGCCGACCTGGTGCCCCGCGAATATCCAGCCAAACACCATCCCCGCGCGCACCCGGCCGAATTCGGCGCCGGTCAGTTTCACGGTGGGCGGGACCGTGGCGATCCAGTCCATGCCGTAGAACACCGCGAACAGGGACAACCCGTAAATCGTGAATGCCGAGTGCGGCAGCCAGAACAGGGACAGTCCGCGCAACCCGTAATACCAGAACAGCAGCTTGCGATTGTCCATGCGGTCGGAAAGCCAGCCCGAGGACACCGTGCCCACCAGATCGAACACCCCCATCATGGCCAGCACCGACGCCGCGGGAACGGCGGCCAGCCCGTGATCGCCGCACAGGGAAATGAAATGGGTCTGGATCAGGCCGCTGGTGCTCAGGCCGCAGATGAAGAACGTGCCGAACAATACCCAGAACGTGCGATTGCGCGATACGCTGCGCAACACGCTTAGCGGTTCAAGAAAAGAAGGGCGCGAACCGCGCCGCGCCGCGGGCTGCTCGGCGGGGTCGGCGCCATAGGGCGCCATTGCCACGTCCTGCGGATGGCTGCATATAAGGAAAAACGCCAGCACTGCCACCAGCAAGCAGCAAATGCAGACGGGAACCAGGGCCACGCGCCAGCCCACGTGCTCGATCAGCCACGCCGCCGGGGGCAGAAACACCAGCTGCCCCGTCGATGAGCTTGCCGTAAGCAGGCCGATGACCAGCCCCCGGCGGCGGTCGAACCAGCGATTGGCCACCACGGCCCCCAATACCAGAGCGATAAGCCCCGCGCCCAGCCCCAGCACCAGGCCCCACAGCGCCACCAGTTGCCAGACCTGGGTCATCATGGTCGCCAGCATCAACCCTATGGCAATCAGCGCCAGGGCGCCGCAGATCAGCGTGCGCAGTTCGTAGCGTTCCATCAGGATGGCGGCAAACGGCCCCATCAGGCCAAACAGCGCAAAACGCAGTGCCAGGGCGGACGATATCTGCTCGACGCTCCAGCCGAACTCGTGCGACAGCGGCCTGATAAAAGCGCCGGGCAGGCCTATGGCCGCCGACGACGTCAGCATGGTCAGGAAGACGACAAGCGCGATCACCCAGGAATAGTGGATATTTCTTTGGCCCAGCCAGCGCGCAAGACGCGTTGCAAACATGTTCAAGATCCGATAGGGGAAGTGGAATACGGGCTATCCGGTCAGTACCCCAGCGCCGCGCCGGCGCTATGGCGGCTGTCCGACCCCCCGGTCAATTCGCCCGTGGCGGGGTCGGCCAGTATAGCCTCGGCCGCCCCCCAGCGGCCGTACTGCTTGAAGCGATACCCCATGGACGTCAGCTTTTCCATGGCCTCTTTCGAAAACGCCCCCGGTTCGTGCTGGATGACGTCGGGCTGCCACTGATGGTGAAAGCGCGGCGCATCCACCGCCTGCTGGATATCCATGCCGTGGTCGACCACGTTCAGGAAGGTTTCCAGGGCGATGGTGATGATGCGCGACCCGCCCGGACTGCCGAACACCATGAACAGCTTCCCGTTCCTGGTCACGATGGTGGGGGTCATGGAACTAAGGGGCCGCTTGCCGGGGGCTATGGCGTTGTTCTCGCCCTGGATCAGGCCATACAGGTTGGGTACGCCCGCCTTGGCGGTGAAGTCGTCCATTTCGTCGTTCAGGAAAAACCCTGTATCGCCGGCCATCACATTGGCGCCGAAATACCGGTTGATGGTGTACGTGGTGGACACGGCGTTGCCTTTGCCGTCGACGATGGAGAAATGCGTGGTGTTGGCGCCCTCGTGCGGAGCCACGCCCTGCCTGACCTGGGCCGACGGCGTGGCCTTGCCGGGCTGGATCGCCGCGCGCAGCGTTGCGGCATATGCCTTGGAAGTCAGGCGCGCGATCGGCGCCTTGATGAAATCCGGGTCGCCCAGCAAGGTGTTGCGATCGACATAGGCATGGCGCATGGCCTCGACCATGACGTGCGTGGCGGCGGCCGAATGGAAACCCATGCCAGCCAGCGGATAAGGCTCGATGATGTTCAGGATCTCGCACAGCGTGACGCCGCCCGAGCTGGGCGGGGGCGCCGAAATCACATGATAGCCGTGGTAATCGCAGGTGACCGGCCGGGTTTCTTCGACATAGTAGTCCGCGAAATCGGCCTTGCTTAAAATGCCGCCATGCGCATTGCTGGCTTTGACGATTGCCTTGGCAATGGGGCCTTTGTAGAACGCGTCCGGGCCGCGTTTTTCGATCAGGCTCAGGGTTCTGGCCAGGTCGGCCTGCACCAGCCGCTCGCCCGCCCTGTACGGCCTGCCATGGTTCAGGAAAATGGCCGCGATATTCGGTTGCCGGGCGAACCGCTTGCTGGGGCCGGTCAGCGCATCCAGGTCGCCATGCCCGCCGCTGCCGGTCAGGATGTCGACGTCGCCCTGGTCAAGCACGAATCCGTCCCGGGCAAGCCTGATGGCCGGGTCCATCACCTGCTTGCGCGTCATCGTGCCGTATTTTTTCAGCACCGTATCCAGCCCCAGCACCGTCCCGGGCACTCCGACGGCCAGGTAGCCGTCTGTGCTGAGCCCGGGCACCACCTTCCCCTGCCCGTCCAGGTACATGTCGCGCGTCGCCTTGCGCGGAGCGCGTTCGCGGAAGTTCACGAAAACATCGCGGCCATCGGCCAGGCGCAATGTCATGAACCCGCCGCCGCCGATATTGCCGCAGCACGGATCGACCACGGCCAGGGCATACCCCACGGCGACTGCGGCATCGACCGCATTGCCGCCCTGTTCAAGAATGTTCAGGCCGACCTGCGAAGCCAGGTGCTGAGCCGTGACCACCATGCCGTGGCGGCCATGCGCGGGCGCCTGCGCGGCAACCGCGGCCCCCGCCAGCACCAGCGCGCCCAGCGCAATGCCCGATCCGCGCCACAGACGCATTCCCAACCGCTTGAAATTCCAGCTTGGCATGATTTTCCGATTCCGGTGTGCCGGGGCGCGCCATGCGCCCGGCGGCAAGGCTTGGCCCCATAAGGGATCGACCCCATAAGGGAAAGCCAGAATGAATTTTGGCAACTAACAGTCGCCATTTCCAGTCCTCTGTGTATATACTGCAAATTCTCGAAACGTCATATCCATACATATTTCATTATGAAAATATACAAAGCCGCCTGGGTGTTGGTCGTTGTGCTGCTGGCCGGCTGCGCCGGGAATCCCTCGAACATCACGCAGGCAGGTGCGAACAACATGGCGTTTTTCAGCAACGCCGCGCAACTGACGCCCGTCGCCTCACGGCCGGGGCTTTCGCGCTACGTCGATCCCGCCATCGCCGCCGACAGCAAGGCGATACATTCCCTGTATATCGCGCCCATCGAAGTCTGGCTCGACCCGTCCTCCAAATATAAAGAGGTCACCGACGCCGACATCGCCGAACTCACCCAGCAAGTGCGCGAAGCCTTCCAGAAAAGCTCCGGCCATACTTACCAGGTGGTCGACTCCCCCGCCGCCGATTCCCTGGTCGTACGAATCGTGCTGACCGACGTGCAGCTGTCCAAGTCCCGCACCCGGCTGCTGGACTTCACACCGGTGGGCCTGGTCATGAAAGGCATCAAGTCGGCCGCGGGCATCAGCCGGATCACCGCCGAGAGCTTCGGCATCGACGCCGAAGGCAAGGGTCCGGCCGGAAAAGCCTTGTTCTCGGTCCGGATGGAACCCTCGGCCGTGGCCACAAACCCCGATGGGTCGAAAGCCGACACCAGCCGGCTGGACCAGCTTCCCGACAGGCTGGTGGCGCTGGCGAAGAACCTGCGCACCACGCTTACCGCCAATCCGTAAAGGTCAGTTCCCGCAGGGTGCCGGTGTAGCGAATCTGGCCTTTTTCCAGCACGTACGCCCGGTCCGACACCAGTTCGGCGAAATGCACGTTCTGTTCGGACAGCAAGATACCGACCCCTTGTTCCTTCAGGGAAAGAATCATGCCCGCCATCCTCTCGACGATGACGGGCGCCACACCTTCCGATGGCTCGTCGAGCAGAACCAGGAAGGGGTTGCCCATCAGCGTTCGCGCCACGGTCAGCATTTGCTGCTCGCCTCCGCTCATCAAGCCCCCCGGCCTGTCCCGCATGGCGCACAGGTTCGGGAACAGTTCATACAACCGGGCCGGATCCCAATGCGGCGCGGGCATGCCGTCGGGCCACCGCCGCGAAGGCTGGCGGCCAACTTCCAGGTTCTCGGCGACCGTCAAGTCGGTGAACACGCGCCGGTCTTCAGGCACGAAGCCCAGCCCCAGACGGGCTATCTCGAACGGCTCGCGGCCGTTTAAGCAACGCCCCATGAAATCGACCTTGCCCGACCACTTGGACATGAGCCCCATGATGGATTTGAGCGTCGTCGATTTACCCGCCCCGTTTCTCCCCATCAGCGCGACGACCTCGCCGCGCCGCACGTGCAGGTCGACATCGAACAGGATATGGGCCGCGCCGTACCACGCGTTCAGTCCCGAAACGCGCAGCAGATCCTCGGTGAATGGTTGTGAACTCAAGTCGTCACCTGCATCGCCACTGCTTTTTCAAAGGTTTTTCCGGTTCCAAAGTACACTTCCTGCACCTTGGCATGATTGCGGATATGCTCGGCATCGCCTTCGGCGATCAGGCGCCCGCGCGCCAGCACGATCATGCGATCCGCATAGGCGAAGACCACATCCATACTGTGTTCAGTGAACAATACGGCCATCTGGCGCTCCAGCATCAGCTTCCTGGTCAGGGCCATAAGTTCGTTGCGTTCCCGCGGGGCCATGCCGGCCGTCGGCTCGTCCATGAGCAACAGCCTGGGATCATTGGCCAGCCCCATGGCCAGTTCGACGCGCTTGACGTCGCCGTAGGCCAGTTCGCTGCATGGCCGATCGGCCTGGCCGGCCATGCCCACCTGCTCGAGCAAGTGCAGCGCTTCAGGGCGATACTGCCGCGCCGCCGCCGCCCAGAAGGCATAGATGCGGCGATGCTGCGCCAGCAAAGCCATCTGGACGTTCTCGATCACGGTCAGCGACGCAAATGTGGCCGCGATCTGGAAGGTGCGGCCGACACCCATGCGGGCAATGCGGCGGGGCGGCAACCCGACCAGCTCGACGCCATCGAGCTTGACCGAGCCGCCCGAGGCCGCCAACTGCCCGCCCACCATATTGAAGATCGTCGACTTGCCGGCGCCGTTGGGGCCTATCAGGGCAAGAAGCTCGCCCACGTGCAGATCGAAGCCGATTCCATCGACGGCCAGATTGCCCTCGAAGGATTTTTTCAGATCCCTGACGGCGAGCAGACTCATGCTTGCGCCCCCTTGGCCATCCTGGTTCGACGGGCATGGCGGTTTTCGAAGATCTGCCCGGCATATCCGGCGATACCCTGGGGGAACGCCAGCACAAGCAGCAGAATCACCGCCCCGAACACGGCGTGCCAGTACTGGGTCAGGCCGATGAAGTAGTCCTGCAATATCTTGAACACGGCCGCCCCCACGATGGGACCCACCAGTGTCTGCACCCCGCCCAGCAGCACCATCACCAGGCTGTCGACCGACTTGGGCACGGCGATGACCTCGGGCGAGGCGCCGCCTTTGGAAAACACGAACAAGGCGCCGGCCAGGCCGGCGAACGCTCCGGCTATCACGAAGGCGATCCACTGCACCCTTTTCACGTCTATGCCCACCGCGTCGGCCCGCAGGGACGAGTCGCGGCAAGCCCGCAACGCGTAGCCAAACGGGGAAAACAGAAGGCGCCGCAGCACCACCGCGGCCAGCGCGACGATGGCCAGCGCGAAATAATAATAGCCGTTGCCCGACAGCCAATCCGGTGGCCAGATGCCGATAACGCCATTGGATCCGCCGGTGAAACTGTCCCATTGATACACAACCGACCATACGATCTGGGCAAACGCCAGGGTCAGCATGGCCAGATATACGCCCGACAGGCGCACGCAGAACCACCCGAAGACAACCGCCCCCAGTCCGGCGATCAAGGGAGCCAGGGCTATCGACATGCCCATGGACAAGGCCGCATGTTTCAGCAACAGCGCCGCGCCGTAGGCGCCCAGGCCGAAATACGCCGCATGGCCGAACGAATACATGCCTCCCGGCCCCATAATGAAGTGCAGGCTTAGCGCGAAAAGCGCCGCCACGACGACATCAAGCAGCAGCACGGGCGCGTACGGCAGCCAGTGCGACAACAGGGGAAGAAGGACCAGAACCGCCAGGATCGCGACGATGAATACCCGGAACGGCGTCGAGCCGGGACGCAGCGGAGCCTCGATGGGCGCCGAATTGCGGCTGGCCGCCTGGGGTTTTCCGAACAGGCCCCACGGCATGAACACCAGCACCGCCGCCATGAAAATGAATTCGACGACCAGAGTCAGCTTGGGAAACGCGAAACTCATGCCCGCGATCGATACCGTACCCAGCGCAATGCACAAGGCCTTGATCTCGGCGATCAGCAACGCCGCCACGTAGGCGCCCGGGATGGAGCCCATGCCGCCCACCACCACCACCACGAAGGCATCGACGACGACGCTCAGATCCAGGGAAAGGTTGGCGGGCTGGCGCGGAATCTGAAGCGATCCGCCCAATGCCGCCAGAAACGCGCCCAGCGCGAATACCCCTGTGAACAGCCATGCCTGGCTCACCCCCAGGGCGCCCAGCATTTCACGATCTTGCGTGGCCGCCCGCACCAGCGTGCCCCAGCGTGTCCGGGTCAGCAGCGCCCAGAGCAGGCCCAGGACCACGGGGCCGATGAATATGAGCATCAGGTCGTAGACCGGGAAATAACGCCCCGCTATCCGGATGGCCCCGCCAAGGCCCGGCGCAAGAGGGCCAAGCAAATCTTCGGGCCCCCAGAACCACAACGTGGCGTCGTTGATGATCAGCACCAGCGCGAAAGTGGCGAGCAACTGGAACAATTCGGGTGCGCGGTAAATGCGCCGCAGCAGCACGATTTCAAGCAGCGCGCCGAAAACCCCCACCAGCAGGGCCGCCGCGATCAGGCTGAACCAGAAACCCAGCGGGGTATGCCCCATGGCCTGGACGATCGAGTAAGCCGCATAGATTCCCAGCATGTACAGCGAACCGTGCGCAAAATTGACGATCCGGGTCACGCCGAAGATCAGCGACAACCCCACCGCAACCAGGAACAGCGAGGAAGCCGCCGACAAGCCGTTCAGGAGCTGAACAATAAAGCCTGACAAATCCATTTGGTCTCACGCATATAGAGTCGGGTTTCGCGCGCCACCCCGACCGGTGGCGCGCGAATGGGGTTGTTTTAGCACGAATGCCCGGGCGGCTTCAGTCGGCCGGAGTCGAGCGCCACTTCCCGGCTTGAATTGTCCCTGCGGATGCGTCCTGTCTCATGCATGGCACACACAAGAGAATGAGGATGGATACAAACCGAGGCTGCCCGTCACTTGGGCGTCACACAGCCTCGCGTACGCGTCTGATCAAGGGCAAGGTGGAAGATTTCAGTCTGGATATGCTGCTGGTGCTGGCCGCACGAGCAGGGCTGCACCCAGAACTGCGATTGTCCGCATGAGGTGCAAACTAAAAATGCCCAATCATCATTGGGCATTTTGCACATGGCGCGCCCGACAGGAATCGAACCTGTATCTAGAGCTTCGGAGACTCTCATTCTATCCATTGAACTACGGGCGCAAGGCTGGCTATTGTAGCGTGTTTGCGCCAATTTTTTTCCCGCGCGGCTTGCCGAGCCGCCGATGACGCCGTCCGGGGAATGGAAATCCCTGCAACCGCCCGGCAGTCTGGCTATAATTGCGGACTATGGTGCTTTAGCAAGGCGCGTTTTTGCGCGTGCCCTCCAGACATATACGCCAATCGCCCGGGAGCCGGATTCCGGAGCGTCTTTGATTATGAACGCAGGATTCGAACATGACTAGCACAGAAGAACACACCGAAACCCACGAGGCCTTCATCAAAACGCCCCGCCAGCTTATCACCACGGTCATCCTGGCGTTTCTTGTGCCGATCATAGTCATCATCATGCTGGTCAATCTGGTGGCCGTCAGCTCGTCGGCCGGATCGGGCTCCGATGCCCAGGACGCCAGCTCCATCCTGGCGCGCATCAAGCCGGTCGCCACCTTCAAGCTGGTCGACGCCAGCGCGCCCAAAGCCTACATGACCGGCAAGCAGGTGTTCGACAACACCTGCACGGCCTGTCATACCGCCGGTGTCGCCGGCGCCCCCAAAGTCGGCAACAAGGCCGACTGGGCCCCGTTCATCAAGACGGGCTACGACGAAATGATCAAGAACGCCATACATGGCGTCGGCGCCATGCCTCCCAAGGGCGGCAACGCGTCGCTAAGCGACTACGAAGTGGCGCGCGCCATTGCCTACATGGCCAATCAGTCCGGCGCATCGTTCAAGGAACCGCCGCCCCCGGCGCCCAAGGCCGCCGCCAAGCAGCAGCCCGTGGCCGAGCCGGCGCCCGCCCAGGACACCCCCGCCGCCAAGAAACCCGCTTCGACCAAAGTCGCCGCCGCTGCCGCGCCCTCTTCTTCGGGCGCCACGGTCAACCCTGAAGGCGAAAAACTGTACAAGACCGTCTGCTTCGCCTGCCACGCTTCCGGCGTGATGGGCGCGCCCACGTTCGGCAGCAAGGCCAAATGGGAACCCTTCATCAAGACCGGCATCGACACCATGGTCAAGAACGCCATCCACGGCGTGGGCAACATGCCTCCGCGCGGCGGCTCGCAAGCCACCGACGCGCAAATGCACGCCGCGGTCGAATACATGGTGTCGCACGCCAAGTAACCCGCGCAAAGGCGCCTAAGACGCCTGGCACAGCGGCGTCGCACGCAGCGACAGGCCCAGCTGCACCCGGCGCTGCAGCCACAGGCTGGCGCGATAGCGGGCGTCGCCCGTCACCCCGTGCATGGCCCTGAGAACTTCCAGCAGGCGGCCCGCGCCCAGTTCGTCGCCCATGGACAAGGGCCCGCCCAACGGATAGCCCAGGCCCAGCGCGACCGCCTGGTCTATGTCTTGCGGCGTGGCGATCTGCTGCTGGGCGATGTCGCTGGCCACGTTGACGATGGTGGCAACCATGCGCTGGGCAACGAAACCCGGCGAATCGTTGATGACCGATACGGCCGTGCCGTCGCCGGCCATGAGGGCGTGCGCCGCATCGCGCCACGGTGCCTGGGTCGCCGGCGAACACATCAGCACACGGCGCCGCCCCGGTTCCAGGCCGAAGAGCGTATCCAGGGCCACGGTGCGCGCACCATCCAGTTGACAGGTTTGCACCAGCGTGGACGTGTCCTCGCCAAACGGTGTCACCAGAATCAGCGCGTCGGGCGCGGGGACGCCGCCCGAAACCACATGCGCGCCCAGGGACTTCAGCAGTTCCGCCGCCCGCATGTGGCCCACCGAATGATACGGGGCAAGCCAAACCTTCAGATCCGGCGGCAGCGGCGGCGGCGCGGGCTCGGCGGGAATCTGTTTCCGGCCCTGTTCGTACCGATAGAATCCGGCCCCCGTCTTGCGGCCCAGCAGCCCGCCGGCAAGCCGTACGGCGGTCAATGGCGACGGCCGGAACCTGGGCTCGTCGTAGAACTGGCGATAGATCGATTCCATGACCGGATGCGAGACATCCAGCGCCGTCAGATCCAGCAGTTCGAACGGCCCCATGCGAAAGCCCGCCTGCTCGCGCATGATGGCGTCGACCTGGTGAAACGGAGCCACGCATTCCTGGGCCAGGCGCAGGCCTTCGATGTTCATTCCGCGTCCGGCATGATTGACGATGAAGCCCGGCATGTCGCGGGCGCGCACGGGCGTATGCCCCATGGCGCGGGCCAGCGCCATCAGCGCATCTCCCACGGCCGGGTCGCCGCGCAGTCCGTCAATGACCTCGACCACCTTCATCAGAGGCACCGGGTTGAAGAAATGGTACCCCGCGACGCGCTCGGGATGGCGGCAGGCGGCGGCTATGGACGTGATGGACAGCGACGACGTGTTCGACGCCAGTATGCAGTCTTGCGCAACGATGTCTTCCAGGCGCGAAAACAGGTCGCGTTTGGCCTCGATGTGCTCGACCACCGCCTCGACCACCAGATCGGCCGCTTTCAGGTCGGCCATGTCGGCGCAGGGTAATACGCGCAGCAAGGATTCGGCGGCGGCCTGCGCGTTTATTTTGCCCTTGGCCGCCAGCTTTTCCCACATCTGGCGCAGATGGTCGCGCGCGGCCTCGACCGCTTCCCGATTCAGGTCGAACAACAGCACGGTGTGGCCGGCCTGCGCCGCGATCTGCGCAATGCCGCGCCCCATGGCGCCCGCACCGACGATACCTATGGTCTGGATTTTCTTCATGGCAAGACGGCTATCGAACAGAAAAAAGACATTGTGCCCTAAACTTACTTCCTGATGGGCTCCGCCCCGATACCAACCCACAAGGACGAACCCGATATGCCGCACCCCCTTGCCACGCAGTTGGCCCGCCATCTCGACCTGCCCGTGATTGCCGCCCCGATGTTCCTGGTATCGGGGCCCGAACTGGTTATCGCCCAATGCGCCAGCGGCATCATCGGTTCCATGCCCGCGCTCAACGCCCGGCCGCCGGCGATGCTGGACGCCTGGCTGACGCAGATCGAGTCGGCGCTCGACGCACTGAAGGCGCAACGGTCCGGTTCGTCCGCACCGCCCTACGCCATCAACCACATCATCCATAAATCCAACGACAGGCTGGACCACGACCTGGACGTCTGCGCCCGGCACAAGGTGCCCATCATCATCACCAGCCTGCGCGCGCCCGGCGACATCGTGGATGCCGTGCATGGCTGGGGCGGCAAAGTATTCCACGACGTCACGACCCTGCGCCACGCCCACAAGGCCCTTGAAGCGGGCGTGGACGGCCTGGTCCTGGTGTGCAGCGGGGCCGGCGGCCATGGCGGCATGCTCAGCCCGTTCGCCCTGGTCGCGGAAGTGCGGCGATGCTTCGACGGCCCCATCGCCCTGTCCGGGGCGATAGCGCGCGGCCAGGACATTCTGGCGGCGCGCGCCATGGGCGCCGATTTCGCCTATATAGGCACACGCTTCATCGCCGCCGAGGAATCCCTGGCCCAGGCCGAGTACAAACAGATGCTGGTCGACGCCAATGCCGCGGACATCTTGTATACCCCGTACTTCACCGGCGTCTCCGGCAATTACCTCAAGCCCAGCATCGTCCGCGCCGGCATGGACCCCGACCATCTGCCCGTGGGGGAAACACTGAAAATGCATTTTGGTCCGGGCTCGTCGGCCAAGGCCTGGCGCGACATCTGGGGCGCGGGCCAGGGCGTGGGCGCCGTCGACCGCCTGGTTCCCGCGCGCGCCGTGGTCGAGCAGTTGGCGCGGGAATATCGCCAGGCGCTGCAGTCCCTGTGCGCGGACTCCGCCGCCTAGAAACCGGCCGCCACCCGGCAATCCGGATCGCCGCGCCTTGTTGCATTTGCTCAACAAATACTAGGGAAAACCCTTGTATGTACCTAGGGTTTTCCCTATAATTACATCTGTCCAATACAACCAAGCGAGCAGGTAATCAAGATGTCGGTGAACTCTTACAACCAATACGTGAAACTGAGCGATGCCCTTGAACGCGAACTGATGCGTGAAGCCCTTAGTTGCGGCGAGCCGGTATCCGTGATCGATCTGACGAAAAGCCTGGCGAAAGGCCTGAAAGCGGTCGTGCACGTCATTGCGCGCACCCTGTCCGACGCGACGCGCCCCCTGGGCAATGCCCACGTCCAGAGCAGCGCCCGCTGATCGCAGAGTCATCCCTGCAAAGCCCGCTTCGGCGGGCTTTTTCTTTTCCCGCGCGCGCAGGCGACCCGGTGCGCGCGAAGAAGGGCGCCACCTAGCCGTCGCGCCCGGTTTTCTCCAACAGGTCTTTCAGCATGCCCAGGCGCTGGCTGGGGCTGAGCGCCGCGGTGGCGGGGTCTTCCCGCACCCCGGCCTGTTGTTCCAGCCCCATTTCGGCGATGAAGCGCGATACCTCGCGCACCACGTCGTCACGCGCCCGGCGCCGTTTCCGGCACCAGCTTAGATGCAGGCTGCGCTGCGCCCGGGTGATGCCCACGTACATCAGGCGGCGTTCTTCCTGTATACGCTGGGCCAGCGCCTCGGCCGCGGTGGCCGGATCCTTGTCCTCTTCGTCGCGCCCCGAATGGGGCAGCAGGCCTTCCTCGACCCCGACCAGATAGACGTGCGGATATTCCAGCCCCTTGGACGCATGCAGCGTGGACAACTTGACCGCGTCGGGTTCCTCGTCATCGCCACGCTGCAACAACGTGACCAGCGCCACGTGCTGGGCCAGTTCGACCAGATCCAGCCCGTCTTCCTCGGCCTTGCGTTTCAGCCAGGCCACGAGTTCCAGCACATTCTGCCAGCGTCCCTGCGCCGCGCGATCGTCAAGCGTGTCGTACAGGTGGCGCTCGTACTGGATGGCGCCCAGCAGATCGTCCAGCAACACCCCCGCCGGCTCGGCCTGGCCGGGCTTGCGCGCGACCGCCCGCGCATCCGCCGCGAACAGGTCCTGCGCGGACCCGCCCGGCCCATACACGCGGGCGCCGGCCTGGGCGTACCCGGCACGGCGCTGCATGGTCTGGATGAATTCGCCGAAAACACGCAAGGGCTGCAACTGGCGCGCGGCCAGGCGCTGTTCGTCGATGTCGTACAGGGCGGCGAACAGGGACACATGATTTTCCGCCGCGAACTGCCCCAGCGACTGCAGCGTGGCCTGGCCGATTCCGCGGCGCGGGGTCGTGGCCGCGCGTATGAACGCGGGGTCGTCGTCGTCATTGGCGATCAGGCGCAAATAGGCCAGGACATCGCGGATCTCCGGCTTCTCGAAAAAGCTCTGCCCTCCGGAGATCGTATAGGGGATGCGCAGGTTGCGCAGGGCCTGCTCCAGGATGCGCGCCTGCTGGTTGCTGCGATACAGCACGGCGAAATCCCGCCATTGCGCCCGCCGCTCGAAGCGGGCGGCCGAAATGCGCAACGCCACCGTTTCGGCCTCGGCCGTGTCGTCATCCATGGGCGTGACCTGTATCGGCTCGCCCACCCCCAGGTCCGACCAGAGCTTCTTGCCGAACAGATTCGGATTTTTGCCGATCACGTGGTTGGCCGCGGTCAGGATGCGCTGCACCGAGCGGTAGTTCTGTTCCAGCTTGACCACTTTCAGGGACGGATAGTCGGTGGTCAGCCTGGCCAGGTTCTCGACCGTGGCCCCGCGCCAGGCGTAGATGGCCTGATCATCATCGCCCACGGCGGTGAACATCGAACGCAGTTTCGTCAGCCACTGCACCAGCCGGTACTGGCACAGATTGGTATCCTGGTATTCGTCGACCAGCAAATACTTGACGCGGCGCTGCCAGCGTTCGCGCACCTCGGCGTTCTGCTCCAGCAGCAAGGCGGGCAGACGGATCAGGTCGTCGAAGTCGACCGCCTGGTAGGCCGCCAGCGTCGCGCTGTAGCTGCGGTATATCTTGGCGGCCTCGGCTTCGCTGGGCGTAGCCGCCAGCCTGTCGGCCTGGTCCGCGTCGACCAGATTGTTCTTCCACAATGAAATCGTCTGCTGCACGGCGCGCAGGCGGGCCTTGTCGGTCGTGGCCAGCATTTCCTGGATGATGGCCAGGGCGTCGTGGGCATCCAGGATGGAAAACTGGGGTTTCAAGCCGGCGTGCCGGGCTTCTTCGCGCAAAAACCGCAGGCCCAGCGAATGGAAGGTGCTGACGGTCAGGCCCTTGCCCAGGCGCGGGTCGACCAGCCCCTTGACCCGCTCGCTCATTTCGCGCGCGGCCTTGTTGGTAAAGGTAAGCGCCACGATGTCGCGTCCCTGATAGCCGCACTCGCGCAGCAGGTAAGCCATTTTCTGGGTGATGACGCGCGTCTTGCCGCTGCCCGCCCCGGCCAGGACCAGGCAGGGGCCGTCCAGATACATGACCGCTTCGCGCTGCCGGCTGTTCAGGTCGGTCGGCACGGTATGGCCGACGCTGGGATGCAATGACGTCATGGCTTTAGAAGCTAGATCTCCAGGGGGTCGACTTCCAGTTGGCAGCGCACGCGGGCCTGGCTGGCCAGGGCCGGCAGCGCACGCGACCAGACCGCCAGGAACCCCTGCAATGCCGGGCGGTGCCGACTTTCAAGCAAAAGCTGCGCACGCTCGATGTTGGCCACGCGCACCACCCGCAAGGGCACGGGGTCGTACAGGGTGACGGCGTCGGCGCCGGGGTACTGGTCGGGATGATCTTGCGCCAGCGCGCGCGCCTGCGCCAAAAAGCCCAGGGCGGTCTTGAGTTCGCGGGATTCGGCCGTCAGCAAGGCCTGGTGCGCATACGGCGGCAGGCCTATGGATTCGCGCTCGGCCAGGCTGTAGCGGGCGAAACCCGCGTAATCGTGGCGCGCCAGCGCCTGATACACCGGCTGTTCGGGGTAATCGGTCTGGATGATGACCTCGCCGCCTTGCGCATGGCGGCCGGCGCGCCCCGCCACCTGCATCAACTGCGCGAACAGGCGTTCCGGCGCGCGGAAGTCCTGGGCGAAAAGCATGGTGTCGGCATTAAGTACCCCCACCAGTCCCAGGTTGGTGAAATCGTGTCCCTTGGACACCATTTGCGTCCCGACCAGGATATCGATTTCTCCGGCATGAACCTGCCCGAACAAGGCTGCGGCGCTGCCTTTCAGGCGTGTGCTGTCGGCGTCGATGCGGGCCACCCGCGCCGTCGGGAACAATTCCGCCAGATGCTCTTCCACGCGCTGTGTGCCCCGGCCCATGGGCTGGAGATCCTGATCGCCGCAGTCCGGGCAGGATTGGGGAACGCGCATCTGATGGCCGCAATGATGGCACTGCAGGTAATGGCCGCGCCCGCCGCGACGATGCAGCACCGCATACGCCGAACAGCCCGGGCACTGGCTGACCCAGCCGCATGAGGCGCAATTCAGAACGGGGGCGTAGCCCCGGCGGTTCAGGAAAATCAGCGACTGCTGGCCGCATTCCAGCCGCTGCGCCAGGGCGTCGACCAGTTGCGGCGAGAACCCCTGCTTCATCGCCAGGCGCCGCGTATCGACCAGGCGCACGGTCGGTGGATCGACCGGATGCGCCCGTTGCGCCAGGCTTGCCAGCAGATAATGGCCGCGCTGGGCGTGATACCAGGTTTCCAGCGACGGCGTGGCCGAGCCCAGCACGACCGGGACATCCTGATCGTGCCCGCGCCAGACGGCCAGATCGCGCGCCGAATACCGCAGGCCTTCCTGCTGCTTGTAGGACGCATCGTGTTCTTCGTCGACGATGATCAGGCCCAGATCCGGCATGGGCGTGAAAATCGCCAGGCGCGTGCCCAGGAGGATGCGGGCCTGGCCGCGCTGCACGGCCAGCCAGGCGCGCAGGCGCTCGCCATCGGACAGGCCGCTGTGCAATACCGCCAGGGCCTGCGGGCCCGCAAGCATGGACAGGCGCGCCCTTAACCACTGTTCGAGCTGGGGCGCCAGGTTGATCTCGGGCACCAGCAGCAGCACCTGGCGCCCGCGCGCCAGCGCCGCTTGCGCCACGTGTAGATACACTTCCGTCTTGCCGCTGCCGGTGACGCCGTGCAGCAGCACCGTTTTGTGCCCGTGCAGCGCCTGTATGGTCCGCGCCGCCTGTTCCTGCCCGTCATTGAGCGTCGGCGCCTGGTCCGCCGTCACCACCGCCGCATCCGGCGCGGCGCGCTTGTCCAGCCGGCGCACGGGGCCGCCCGCCGAGCGCTTGCCCTGGTAGGCGGACGCCTTGCGCAGCCCCGCCGGCAGCGCCGGCAGCATGACCTCGCCAACGGGCCGCTGGTAATACTGCGCCGCGAACGCGGCCAGGCACAGCCAGTCGGGCGGCAGCGCCGGCAAATCGTCCAGCACCTGATCCACGTCCCGGATATGCTCGGGGCTTAGCGCCGGAACATCGGGTTGGTCGACCACGATACCGACCAACTTGCGGCGGCCGAAAGGGACGATGACCCGCATTCCCACCGGTACCGGCTGGTCCGATCCGTAATCGAACAAACCTTCCAGGGGTACGTCCAGCGCCACGCGCACCCAATGCCTGGCACCCGGCGCTGGCATGGCTGGCGTCGGATCGGTGGGACGGAAAGAAGGCGAATCAGAGATCAAAACTTAATGTAATTTCTTACTATGGGCGTTAAACACTTGGCGGTACAACGGTTTTAGTCTGTACCAACAGCCTTGTGGATAACTTTGGGGAAAATCGGGTTGATAGTTCCGCGAAAGTCAATCGACCAAAACCCCGAATTTGGTATTAAAGACTAAATATTATTTTTTACCTATACAGATCAATCAGTTATAAAAATATCCCAGAGCACTGCCCATGCGCTGAAAAAATTGTGCATAACAATAAAAGTTGTGTACAACCTATCGCTTCATGCGCATGAAACCAAGGGTTTCCAGCAATTTACGGTGCAGCAACCTGGTGGAAAGCGGGGCTGTATGAACGGACCTCGTCAACCAGGACCGATACGGCTTCGGGCGGCGTGAAACGCGAAATGCCATGTCCCAGATTGAACACATGGCCGCCTTGCCCGACCTGGCCGTAGTCGTCGACGACCCGCCGCACCTGTGCGCGGATGGCCGCTTCGTCGCCGAACAGGGCCATGGGGTCGAGGTTGCCTTGCAGGCACACCTTGTCGGCCACGCGTTTGCGCGACTGCGCCAGGTTGGCGCCCCAATCCAGCCCCACGGCATCGCAGCCACAGGCGGCGATGGCTTCCAGCCAGGGGCTGCCGCCCTTGGTGAAGACGATCGCCGGCACCCGGTTTCCCTGATGAGAACGCAGCAATCCGTCGATGACCTGCCTGGTGTACGCCAGCGAGAATTCCTGGAACAAGCCGTCGGCCAGCACGCCGCCCCAGCTGTCGAAGATCATGACGGCCTGGGCGCCGGCCTGGATCTGGGCATTGAGGTACCGGCAGGTGGCCCTGGCATTGACGTCCAGGATGCGATGCAGAAGGTCGGGACGGCGATAAAGCATGGTCTTGATAAGGCGGTAGTCGTCGCTGCCGCCCCCTTCGACCATATAGCAGCCGACTGTCCAGGGGCTGCCCGCGAAGCCGATGAGAGGCACCCTTCCGGCCAGATTCTTGCGTATGAGCGCCACGGCGTCGAAAACATACCGCAGCTTGTCCATGTCGGGCACGGCCAGCCTGGCCACGTCGTCTTCCGTGCGTACGGGGGCGGCGAACCGGGGACCTTCGCCTTCCAGGAAATCGAGCCCCAGGCCCATGGCATGCGGCACCGTCAGAATGTCGGAGAACAGGATCGCCGCGTCCAGGTCGAAGCGGTCGATGGGCTGCAATGTGACTTCGCAGGCATATTCGGGACTTTGCGCCAGCCCCAGGAAGGAGCCGGCCCGTGCACGGGTCCGGTTGTATTCAGGCAGATAGCGGCCCGCCTGGCGCATCAGCCAGACCGGAGTGCGGGACACGGGCTGGCGCATCAGGGCTCGCAGGAAGATGTCGTTGCTTGCAGCGGGTAAAGACACGGATATCCTTGGAAAAGGCAAGCGCCGTCGCGATGGACGGCACCTTTTGAAACCCCGATTTTACCTGTCTACGGGTTCGCATGGGGGTTGTTCGGTGCGGTATGGCGCCGCGTCGATCTGGTGCTTGCGCATCAGGGCCCAGAACGCGCGGCGATGTTTTTGCGCGGCCCGCGCCGCCATGGCGATATTGCCCGAATACCGGCCCAGCGCCGCGGTGATATAGGCGCGTTCGAAGCGTTCTATGACCTGGCTTTTGGCTGCCTTGAACGATTCCTTCGAGGTGGCCGAGCGCGATGCGGTGGCGGCCGCGAAAGCGTCGAGTTCGATTCCGGAGCGGTCGAGAATGCTGGCGCACAAGGCGGCTTCGGTGGGATCCGTGCCCGGCGGGATGTAATCGGACGGGGTTTCGCCGACCCCCGCGGCCGGGGAAGCGGCGGCGGCGCGGTAGCGCGGCGCGTCCAGGTGCCGTTCTATGCGGGTGCGCAGTTCTTCCAGGCAGACCGGGCCGCGCACGAAATCGGCCAGGCCCAGTTCGTACAGGTCGCTTAGGGCCGGCGCCTTCAATTGGTTCGCCAGGGCGATGACGGGCGTCTGCAGGCGTCCGCGCGCAGCCAGCATGGTGGTGCGGGCCCAGGCCAGATTGCGTTCCGAAACGGTCAGCAGGCAGGCGTCGAACCGGCGCAAGGCCATGCCGGCATTGGCCAGCAGCCGGCAGGACTGGGGTTGGGAAGTATCCACGCCCAGCCCCAGGGCGCGCAAGTGCAGCCGCCCCGTGGCTTGCCGGCCGTCGAACCAGTGGCTGACCCAGTCATGCGTGCATGCCGTGCTTAAGACGGCGCAGTCAAGTCGTGTTCTCATGCCTTCCCCCTTTCGATGGCTTTTGCCGTTTTCATTTTGATGTGTTCAAAAAGAGTACCCAATACCCGGGGCGGGGCCAATCCGGAAAACCATTAACTCGGAAATTACGCAAATCACGCCTGTGCGCGTACGGGCCCCGCGCCAAGCCGCGGCGAAGCCGGCCTTGCCGGCGCGGGGCCGGCCCGAATCGGAACAAATGGGCGCGCCCATGAAAAAACGGCCTTGTCGCCAAGGCCGTTTTTCATTCACTTCGGGCCGCGCATGACCGCGCCGGCCGGGAAAGGTCAGTGCGTGCGCCGCAACTGGCTTAGCTTGCGCGCCGCCGCGGCCTGGGCCGCCAGCATGGCGAGTTCGGCCTCGACGACCGCGATCTCGTCCTTGTCGGTGGTGTTGCGCAAGGCTTCTTCCGCGCGCTTGCGCGCTTCATTGGCCTTTGCCTCGTCCAGGTCGGCCGCGCGGATGGCCGTGTCGGACAGGACCGTCACGATGCCGGGCTGGACTTCCAGGATGCCGCCGGCGACGAAGATGCTTTCCTCGCCGCCCTCGAGCAGGACGATCTTGACGGTGCCCGGGCGAATGCGTGAAATAAGCGGCGTGTGGCCGGGCATGATGCCCAGTTCACCCGCTTCGCCAGGCAGGACCACGAATTTCGCCTCGCCGGAGAAAATCGATTCTTCCGCACTGACCACGTCTACATGCAGGTTCGCCATATCTAGCCTCTTGCTGGATTAAAGTGTCTTGGCTTTTTCGATGGCTTCGTCGATGGAGCCAACCATGTAGAAGGCCTGCTCGGGCAGCGCATCGCATTCGCCGTTGACGATCATCTTGAAGCCGCGCAGGGTTTCGGCCAGCGGCACGTACTTGCCGGGGGAGCCGGTGAACACCTCGGCCACGTGGAAAGGTTGCGACAGGAAACGCTGGATCTTGCGCGCGCGGGCCACACTTTGCTTGTCTTCCGGGGAAAGTTCGTCCATGCCCAGAATGGCGATGATGTCGCGCAGTTCCTTGTAGCGCTGCAGGGTCTGCTGCACGCCGCGCGCCACCGCGTAATGCTCTTCGCCCACGACCTGCGGGTCGAGCTGGCGGCTGGTCGAATCCAGGGGATCGACGGCGGGGTAGATGCCCAGCGCGGCGATGTCGCGCGACAGCACGACGGTGGAGTCCAGATGCTGGAAGGTCGTGGCGGGCGACGGATCGGTCAGGTCATCGGCGGGCACGTACACGGCCTGGATGGACGTGATCGAGCCGGTCTTGGTCGACGTGATGCGTTCCTGCAGCTTGCCCATTTCCTCGGCCAGGGTGGGCTGATAACCCACGGCCGACGGCATGCGGCCCAGCAGCGCCGACACTTCGGTGCCGGCCAGGGTGTAGCGGTAGATGTTGTCGACGAAGAACAGGATGTCGCGGCCCTGGTCGCGGAATTTTTCCGCCATCGTCAGGCCCGACAGGGCCACGCGCAGACGGTTGCCCGGAGGCTCGTTCATCTGGCCGAACACCATGGCCACCTTGGATTCGCCCAGGTTGTCCAGCTTGATCACGCCGGCCTCGGCCATTTCGTGATAGAAGTCGTTGCCTTCGCGGGTGCGTTCACCCACGCCGGCGAACACCGACAAGCCGCTGTGCGCCTTGGCGATGTTGTTGATCAGTTCCAGCATGTTGACCGTCTTGCCCACGCCGGCGCCGCCGAACAGGCCGACCTTGCCGCCCTTGGCGAA
>Ga0164242_10000418_pt1 | contig 52125 bp, 49 predicted proteins | sample OricomgcompostMG_FD_108783 | JGI IMG/M metagenome (GOLD analysis project Ga0164242, IMG submission 108783) | Miracle-Growth compost microbial communities from Emeryville, California, USA - Original compost - Miracle growth compost (MG) ...
CCGTAATTGTTGTAAACCCTTCCGTCAATCGGTAGAGTGGTGGGATATGAGCCAAAAACGGATACAAAGAACGCACACCTGCGGAGACCTCAGAGTCAATCATTTGAATCAAGAGGTCATGCTCTGTGGTTGGGTGGCCAAGCGTCGTGATCATGGCGGGTTGATCTTCATCGACCTCCGTGATCGATACGGTCTGACGCAAATTGTCTTTGACCCGGCAATCAACGCTCAGACGCACGAGCTGGCAGGTAAGCTCCGCTCAGAGTACGTCTTATGGTGTCATGGCAAGGTCCGGGCCCGTCCAGACGGAATGACCAATCCCAAACTCGCGACGGGGCAAATTGAAGTGGCGTGTCATGACCTCAATCTTCTTTCCGAGGCGAAGACGCCCCCGTTCCCAATTGAAGACGATGTGGACGTCGCCGAACAAATCCGTTTGGAATATCGTTACCTTGACCTGCGCCGTCCTTATTTGCAGCGCAACTTAATCACGCGTCATCGGATGCTTCAGATTGTCCGAAGCCACCTCGACGAGCACCAGTTTATCGAGGTCGAGACTCCGATTCTCTATAAAAGCACCCCCGAAGGCGCGCGCGACTTCATCGTTCCGTCGCGCCTGAACCCGGGCGAATTCTACGCCCTTCCGCAATCGCCGCAGACGCTCAAGCAATTGTTGATGATCTCGGGCATGGATCGCTACTTTCAGATCGCCCGCTGTTTTCGCGACGAAGACCTGCGCGCCGATCGCCAGCCCGAATTTTCGCAAATCGACATCGAGACTTCGTTCTTGGACGAAGAGGCACTTTTTCCGATTTTAGAAGGCATGGTTCAAAAACTCTGGAAGCAGATTTTGAACGTCGATATCGCGACGCCGTTTCCGCGCATGAATTACAGCGAGGCGATGAACCGTTTCGGTAGCGACAAGCCCGACGTTCGTTTTGGTCTGGAGCTTCAGGATCTTTCGGATACTTTTGCGAATTCGACCTTCCAGGTGTTTCAAAATGCGCTCAAACCGAACGCTCGCGGAATCCGCGGGTCGGTGCGCGCGATCGTCGTCCATGGCGAGGCCGAAAAATTCTCGCGCAAAGACCTCGATGATTTGACCAAGGTCGTGAGCGCTTACGGAGCGAAGGGTTTGTTGTGGATCAAAGTCCAACCCGACGGAGAACTGCAATCCCCGGCCGCGAAATTTTTCACCGCCGACGAAAAGACCGCTCTGGCCGCCCGTCTGAATCTCCAGCCCGGCAGCTTGGTCATGATCGTCGCCGATAAAAACAAGGTGGTTTATGATTCGTTGGGCGCCTTAAGGCTTGAACTCGGCGCGCGGCTGAATTTGATTCCGAAACCCGAAGACAAAAAATTCGCGTTCTTGTGGGTCGTGAATTTTCCGTTGCTGGAGTTCGACGACAAAGAGGGCCGTTACTTCGCCTGCCATCACCCGTTCACGTCCCCCAGACCCGAGTTTTTCGACGACTTTATCGAAGGCAAAAACCTCGACCGAATCGAAGCTTCGGCCTACGATATGGTGTTAAACGGCGTCGAAGTCGGCGGCGGATCACTGCGGATTTACCGCTCGGACGTGCAGTCCGCGATGTTCAAACTGCTGGGCATCTCGCCTGAAGAAGCGAAGGTCAAGTTCGGGTTTTTCTTGGATGCCCTTCAATACGGAACCCCTCCTCACGGCGGCCTTGCCTTCGGCGTCGAACGTTTGGCCGCGCTGTTGTGCGGAGTCGGCCCGATTCGTGACGTGATGGCGTTCCCGAAAACGCAAAAAGGGACCGACCTGATGGCCGGTACTCCTTCGGTCGTCACTCGCGAACAGCTTCAAGAGTTGAACGTGATGGTGGTCAAGCCGCAGGCGAAATCATCTTAACGACGACATCCGACAACTGGCTTACACGCCGAAAACACGCGATAGGTTTGCGACACGCCTTGCACTTTTTGAATCGAGCAGCCGACATTGAGAGCGCGACCGCCGGTGTACTCGATCTGTTGGCGATCCGCCGGGGTGAAAAACCAGGCCGAAAAATGAGTCGACGTTGGAGTCGAAGAATTCGGCCGCGCATACACTGCTTCAACCGACACGGTCAGATCGTCCGCCCAGGCGCGACTTTGCTGAATCGGCGAGGCCGCTTCGTCCTTAGCCCCCATCGAGCGGCCCAGGCAGGCTTCGCCGACGGTTACGAAATCGTCCTTCGAAAAAGCGTCGTAGCAAAGCACGGATTGATTCGAAAGTTCCACGTCTTTCGTCGATGTCTTCAGCAATCCGAAACGGCACTGAAGGCCGTCGAAAGGACGATAACCTTTGGGTTCACAAAAATGGTGAAAGGCCTCTTCGCGCGTCTGGCTCGCGCAGTTGCGGTTCATCTTCGGGTTCAGCAGATTCATGCAGAGTTCGTGTGTGCTTTGAAAACGGTGCAGACCCGTGGTGCAGCGGCCTTCGGTGTATTCATACGAGAGAGTCAGGAGCGGATTTTTGAGCGGAGGACGGACTCGGTTCTGTGACGACCCTGGAGCGGTCCCTCGGGCCGACTGCGGATAGAATGCCAGGGCGCTTCGGGGATGCGGGTCAATGGAGGTTCGGCCGCACGCGGTCACGCCCAGAATGACGATCAAAATCCCAAAAACTCTCATGCGCGCACCGTAGACCAAAGTGGCTCGCTGAGCAATCAAAACCGATCCATAAAAACTATTTATAAAGGTGATTTGGTCGGGTATGATCAAGACCATGGTCCCCTCATCCGAGTTTTCGAGCGAATTTTCGTACCGCACGCGTCTTCGCAATCTTGAACGGCTCGAAACCGAAGAGTTTGATTACCTGATTGTGGGTGGGGGAATTACCGGGGCGGGCGTGGCCTGGGACGCCTCTTCGCGCGGGTTCAAAGTCGCGCTCGTCGAAAAAGACGATTTCGCGCAAGGAACCTCCTCGCGCAGCTCGAAGCTCATTCACGGCGGCCTTCGCTATCTTGAAAATTACGAATTTCATCTGGTGCACGAAGCGCTCACCGAACGCACCTATCTGATGCAATCCAGCCCGCACCTCGTGCGTCCGCTTCCGTTTTACATGCCGGTGTACCGTCACGGCCCGCATTCCTCATACCTTCTCAGCGCCGGAATGTGGTTTTACGATTTACTGGCACTTTTTCGGGCGCCGTCGTTGCATCAACGTTTGTCGGCAGGGACGTCGCTTCGGATGATTCCGGGGATGAAGCGCGAAGGCCTGATCTGCTCTTTCAAATACTACGACGCTTCGATGTGGGACGACGCACTCGTGCTCGATGTGTTGGCCAAAGCATCCCGTATGGGGGCTTGCATCGCTTCGCGAATGAAGGCGGTCGAACCCCGTTATGACGAAAAAAACCGCATCACCGAAATGCGGGTCAAAGACACGCTGACGGGCACCGAAAAAACGGTGCGCTTCAAAAAGCTCATCGTCTGCGCCGGCGTCTGGACGGACGAGGTGGGGAAATCCCTCTCGCCCGACTGGAAGCCGTGGCTTGCGCCGAGCCGGGGGCTGCACCTCGTTTTCGACTGGAAGCGCTTTCCGGTTCCGGGCGCGGTGACGATGCAAATCGAAGACGGACGGATCGCGTTCGTGATTCCCCGGCACGATTACGGCCCTGGCGTGACGATCGTCGGAACGACTGACGGCCCGATTCATCTTCCGCCCGACGACATCGAAAAAGACGAAACCGCGATTCACGAGGATCAGGCTTACTTGCTCGATCTTTTATCGCAGTATTTTCCGCATCTGAAACTCACCGACGCGGACGTCGTGAACCATTACATCGGTATTCGCCCGCTCGTCAGCCCGAATCGCGGAAAAGAAAAGGGCAGCGAGAACCTTCAAAGCGTTTCGCGCGAGCACACGATCGATCACGGGCCCGGCGATTCCGTGTTCGTCGCCGGCGGAAAATTCACGACCTTTCGCCAAATGGCGAAGGACATCGTGGATTTCGCCATTCAAGGGCAAAAGTACGTCGCGCCTCAAACGAACGACGTGTTGTTCCCGCCCGCGCTCGGTCCCGAAGTTCAGCGTGCCCGCGAAACGGCCCGGGCCAAGGGTTGGAGCGTTCCCGACAAACTTTACGAACGTTACGGAGCGGATGCGCTCGAAATTTACGGCATCCACCTCGACTGCTGCGATCCGAACGTTCAAGATCCTGACGGTTTTCCGTGCCTGGAAGCGCAGTTGCGATACGCGGTCCGGCATCAGATGGTCCTCACCGTCGAAGACTTCGTTCGTCGCCGCCAGGTGCTTCACCTCTGCCGTCAAGATCACGGCGAACCTTGGTATCCTCTTTTGCAAAAAGCACTTGTACAAGAGCTGGAACGTTAATTATTCTATAGTTAATGAAGAAAAAATATTTTGGGTGTTCGTGGCTGGTCGTACTGAGCTTACTCCTTTCGACCGCGGACGCGGCGCCTCGTTACGTTTACGACGACGGCGAAAATTCCGCCCCCGTGCCTTGGCATGAAAACACCGGGTATCTCTTCGGCGGTTTGGACTTAGGTTATTCTCAATACGGCGCTTACACTCCCGCCACCGAGGGCAAGCGCAGCGGTTTCGACGGCGGCCTTCGGGCGCTACTCGCAGTGTATTGGCCCAAGTGGGTGGTCGACGGCGGTTTGGGCTACCGTTACATTTCGAATTCGGGAACGAACGCCGACAACTCCGAAAGCAAGGTCACGACTCGGGCGGGGTTTCTCGATTTTTCGCCTCGCTACCGCCTGAATCAGAATTGGCAACTCGGCCCCGAACTTCAATACTGGCTGACGGGCGATAACGGATTGAACCCGAACCCGCAAAGCGACGACAAAAACACTTCGGCCTGGATCGGCGCGCAGCTGATGTACGAGTGGATGAGCGACGATACCAAATTTCGCCTCGGCGGCCGCTTTCTGACCGACATGAACGTCGACGGCCGCACCGTCGATATTTTTCAAGCCTTCTTTCAAATCGGATTTTCGATTTTCGGATCGGACCACGGCGACGAGTACGCTCCCCGCCATCGCAACGAACAGGTCAGCGACCGCGACATCGAACGCGCCGAAGAGTACACCGAGCCGAAAGACCCGCTCCCGATCGCAACCCCCGAGCCCGAAGCGACTCCGTGGGCGACCCCGAACGAACCTTTGCCGATTCCGACACCCGAAGTTCCGACAATCAAACCGAAGCTCGCTTACCGCGCGGCTCGCGGAACCGTAGGCAAAGAAATGGACATCCGGCCTTCGGTATTCGACGACGGCGGCGTTTCCGTTCTGTCGTGCACGGCCTCGCCGGATTTGCCGGAGTGGGCGTCGATTGATCCCACTCGTTGCGTGATTACCGGAACCCCGACCGAGGTGATGTCGCCGACGATGTACACGATCACTGCGACCAATCAACAAGGTCAGTCCACGAGCGCCCGGATCATTCTTTCGGTCGGCCCGTCGAAAGCCAAACCGCAAGAGCGGTTCGTGCTGACGCTCGACGTGAACGACCTTCCGTTCGCGTTCGACAGCGCGCGATTGCCGAAGTACAACGCCGATCGCGTTCGCGAAATCGGTCGATTTTTAGGCGAGCACAAGGATAAATGGACGCGGCTCGTGGTCGAAGGTCATACCGACGAACGAGGTTCGAACACCTACAACGATCATCTTTCGAAGGCACGCGCGGATACGGTCCGTCAGCTCTTGATCGAAGGGGGAGCGCCGTACTCTCGGATCAAATCCGTCGGTTACGGTGAGCGCCATCCGAAAGTCCGCGGACACAACGAAAAAGCCTGGGCGAAGAACCGCCGGGTCGAGTTGGTGTTCAAGGGCGTGAAAGACGTCGTGATCATGAAGAACGCGATCAAACACTGATTGCTTGCGGGCCAGTGCTGAATCGCGGTTATTGAATCAGCTGACCGATGCGTTCGGTCCGGAACGACCAGTGAGAGTCGCTGAACGACATCCGGTACGAAAGCCAGATCACGAACGCGCGTCCGCGAATCGAGTTGAACGAGATCACGCCGAACATCCGGCTGTCGCGGGTGTCGTCGCGGTTGTCGCCCAATACGAAGAAATGATTTTCAGGAACCGTGATTTCCTGGTCCGATCGAACGCTCTCGAAGCTGTCGTCTTCGAGGATGAGGTAGCTCTTTTCGGGCGAAATCGATTCGCGGTAAACGTGAAGCTTGTCCAGATTGTAGCGCTCTTCGGGGTCGAAACCGGGATGATGCAGGATTCGATCACGGTCTTTCCCCAGAAGTTCTTCCTTCATCACTTCTTGGTCGTTCAGAAAAAACCGTTTTCCCTCGAAGCGGATTCGGTCGCCCGGCAGACCCACCACGCGTTTGATGTAAAGATTGTCCTGTCCGGCTTCGGGTGGGGTGAAGATGATGACGTCCCCGCGTTTCGGCATGCTCGTCTTTCCGATGAACCAGGGGTGATCGGCGAAAATTTCGCTGAACGGAAAATGAAAGCCGTACTGCATCTTGTTGGCGAACAGAAAATCGCCCGTCATCAGGCCCGGAAGCATCGAACGAGTGGGAATGCGGAAAGGCTCGATCACCGACGATCGAACGGCGAGGATGATCAGGATCAATCCCAGAAAAAAGGGCAGTTGTTTTTTGATGAAATACCCGGGCTTGGAAAGCATTAGAAGATCTTGACCTTCACGCCCTCTTTTTGCAAGAAAGTCCGGATTCGTTCGGCATCGAGCGGTTCTAACCGCCAAAGGATGTCATGCAGAAGCTTGAGGGTCTTTTGACCTTCGGGGGTTCGCAGCCCCTTTGTCGCTTGGTGAACATCACCCGTGATTTCCATCAGATTGGTGATCAAGCCCGCCAGGTCTTTCGATAAGATCTTGCTTTCGTCGATCTTTTCAAGTGTCTTGTTCAGGTTCGCGCTTAGCTTGTAGAGCAACTCGATCGACTTGGTGATGTCGCCTTTGTTGCGTTCGATCAAATCCTGGATCTTGCCCGCTAAATTAAAGCTTTGCGAGATCAGCTGATCGATCCGTGGCGGGTCCACGCCCGCGATCGTGTCGCCTGGCTGAAGCGGGGGCGAATCGATCGTGCCCGGCGTGATTTCGATGTAACGTTCGCCGATCAGTCCGGCTAGATTGATGTAGAAATGCGAATTTTTTCGGATTCCCGGAAGGGCCGCTTTTCGAACCGAAATTTTCAGCCGGACCGGGGTGTAGGCTAAGTTGTCGTCGTGATCGGCATCGGCGCTGCCCGGTTCTTTTTGAGAAACTTCCTGATTCGGCGCGGGAGCGAAGAACTCGATGTCTTCGACCTTGCCCACCTTGATGCCCGAAAGACGGACGTGCGAACCCAGGTCGATGCCGCCCGCGAAATTATAAGTGACGTAGAAATAATTCTGATCGGTGAACGGGTTTTTGAAACCCAACAACCATGCAAATCCCAACGCGATGATCACCGTGCCGGTGATGAGAGCGCCGACCTTGGCCTCGTTTGTCCATTTCATTTCACCTTAGATCGTAGCGTTAAAATCAAAGAAGTGCACTAAAAAATGCGGTCATGATGAAATCGAGGGTGATCACCGCAAGCGTTGCCGTGACGACCGCGTCGGTCGTGGCTTGACCGACGCCTTGGGCGCCGCCCTCGCATTTTAATCCGTACGCGCACGCGATCGGCGGAATCACCATTCCGAACACCGTCGCCTTGGTGATGGCGCATAAAAGATCGGAAGAGTTGATGAATTGGGCCAGGGTATTCAGGTACTCCTGCGAGTTGAAATGATACTTCATGACCGCCGTCATCATCGCGATGATGATCGTGATCGTCACCGAAATCAACGTCAGACAGATCGTCGAAAGGGTACAGGCCACCCAGCGCGGAAAAATATGGTAAGAAACGACGTCGATTTTTAACAGTTTGAACGCGTCGAGTTGCTCGGTAATCCGCATGCTCGCCAGTTCGGCCGTCATCGAGGCGCCCACCTTCGAGACGATCAACAGCGCGGGCACGGCGATTCCCAGTTCACGAAAAACGAACTGGCCGGTAAAACCCGGGATCATCGATACGTTGCTAAGCGCGAAATCCATGTGCCAGGCGATTTCGCTCGTCATGACGAGTCCGGTGAAGCCCGTGGCGATCGAAATAATGGGAAGGCTTCCGAGACCGATCGTCTCCATTTGCGAAAACGTCTCTTTTTGGCGATACGGTCCGGTCGAAAGTTGCTGAAACAGTTTTTTAAGTAAACGAACCGAAAGAACCAGCGCCTGCAGATGCTTTTTAAAAAGACGAAACGGGCTCATCCGAAGACCCGTCCTGCCAAGTGTGCGAACCAGAAGACGAAATCATGAATCCATTCGAGCAGCGAGGTCGAGATGAAATTCGCGATGACGATGTAGATGTTGATGTAAATCGCCGACTGGGTCACGGCCTTGCCGACGCCGCGGGCGCCGCCCGAGGCGGTGAAACCCTTGTAAGTCGAAATTGTCGCGACGATCGCACTGAAGAGGGTCGAACGCACGAGGCTTTCAAAGACGGTCCATCCTCCGGCGAAGCGCGGGATTGAGGCGATGTATTGATACAGATTCAAATCGCCGAAAGTCTGCGCGACCAGCACCGAACCCACGACGCTGACCGAAAGGCCGACGGCAAGCAAAATGACCGACGAAAGAATGATGCCGAAAAACCGGGGGACGATGAGGTACTGAATGGGATTGGTGCCCAAGCTTTCGATCGCGTCGATCTGTTCGGTCACGCGCATGTTCGCCAGTTCGGCCGTGGTGTAGGCCCCGATTTTTCCGGCAAGCAGAAACGAGATAATCAACGGTCCGATCTCGCGCAAGGTCGCCGAGGTATTGAGACCGCCCAGCAGCGTCTCGGCATCGAAACGCCGAAGCATGACGTCGAACTGAAGGACAAGGATCGCGCCCACGAACATCCCCGCAAAGATCACGGTGCTCAAGGTCCGCATCGAGACTTCCGCGATCTGCTGAAGAATGGCCGCGCGGTAACCCGACGTGCGTTTGAAGGTACGGATCACCCGCAGAAAAAAGATCCAGGCGCCACCCAGCTCGTGGAGGGCATTGACGACCGAGGCGCTGCATCGGGTCCAGGCGAGCAGAATCAGCTCTTTGAAGCTCAGTTCTTCGTTCATCGGTTCAGGCTCCAATCCGGCGGCAGCAAATCCAAGGTCTCTTTGAAAAAATCCTGAACCAGCGGAATTTGGCTCTCGACGACTTCCCGGGGCGGCGCCATCAGAATGATCTTGCCCTGGTCGAGAAACAAAATCTGATCCGCGATCGAGAGCGCGCAGGCCATGTCGTGCGAAACGATCATGCTCGTGACCTTCAGTTTTCGCGAAAGTTCGAAAATCAGTTCGTTGATTGAACTCGTGCTGAGCGGGTCGAGGCCCGTCGTCGGTTCGTCGAACAAAAGGTACTGCGGGCCGGGCGCCAGCGTTCGCGCCATCGACACTCGTTTTTGGACCCCGTAAGAAACCTCGTGCGGATAAAGCGGAAGCACATCGGGCGTCAGGTGGACGAGCGCTAGTTTTTCGTGAACGATCCGCGTAACCTCTTCGTCCGGAAGGTGGCGCGTGCGCAGGCCGAAGGCGATGTTCTCGAAATTCGTCAGCGAATCTAAAAGCGCCGGATGCTGAAACACCATTCCGCATAACTGACGAACCTGCGAAAGCTCGTCGCGTCTTTTCGACGTGTGCATCGCGCTGACATCGAACTGATCGACGAAAATATCGCCCGCATCGGGAGCTAGCACGCCGATGATGTGCTTTAAGGTCACCGATTTTCCCATTCCGCTTTTTCCGAGAATGAAAACGATCTCGCCCTTGTTGACGGTGAAGGACACGTCGTCCAGGATTTTTTTCGGACCGAAAGCCTTAGAGACGTGCTCGAAGCGGATGCTCATGAAGACGCCTCGATTTGCGGCGAAAGCGCGTTCGCATAAATGAAATGCCGGACTTCGGGATCGTCGGTCTTTTTCACCTCGGCGGGGGTGCCGATGATTTTGAGGGTCTGATTCGCGCAGAAGGCGATTTGGTCAGAGACGAGATAAGCGCGCTGAAGGTCGTTCGTGACCATGACGAGCGTCGTTTGATTCGCGCGATGAAGTTCGATCATCAGATCGGCGATCGAGCGCGAAGTGATCGGGTCGAGCCCGGCGGTGGGCTCGTCGTAGAGAATGACCTCGGGTTCGATGATCAGCGCCCGGGCGATGCCGAGGCGTTTTTGCATGCCCCCCGAAATTTCGTCGGGGTACAAGTTGGCCGACTGGTCGAGGCCCACGGCTTTCAAAAGCTTCATCGAGCGTTCGAGCGCGACCTCGCCCTCGATCCGAAGCGTTTCGGCAAGCGGGACCAGCAAGTTCTCTAAAAGGGTAAAGGAGTCGAACAGCGCGTTTTTCTGAAAGAGCATGCTGACTTTTTCGGAACGCACTTCGACCGATCCCGACGTCGGGCGAAGCAGGCCCGCAATGATCTTCAGCAGAACGCTTTTCCCCGATCCCGACGGACCGATGATGCCCAAAGCAGACTTCGGAGGAACGTGAAAAGACACGTTCTCCAAGACCTTCCGATCTTTGAAATGAATGCCGACTTGGTTCAGGTGGATCACACTAATCAGTGTAGGTCATGACTTCGAGAAGCGGAATCAAAATTTCCTGGGCCAGAAGCTTTGCATTCAGGGTCAAAGTTGCGAGGCGTCGCTTTTCGGCGACTTCCGAAAGGACGTGGATCAACCGCGCTTCGGTGATGTGCTTGGACTCCATCCATTGAAGTAGAAATTCCTTCTGGTCTTCGTGGATCCAGGAATGATTCTTTTCGACTTTCGACTTCAGGAGATCGCTGTAAATGGACTCGATCAGGTCGAGCCCCAGGATCATGTCGCGCTGGCTTTGCGAAAGGGACTCGATCAGCTTCATCCATTCCTGCGCGGGGTTGGTCAGAAACCCCAATAAACTGTCGCGAATCTTCCAGGCGTCTTCGTCGAGAAAAAACTGGGCGCGACTGAGGCTCCCCATTGCCGCCCGCGAGGCGACCTGAGCGCGTTGCGAATGGAATTCGGTCCCTTTGCTTTCTTTCAGCACGTCGAAGATTTGCGAAGCGGTCAACGGATTGAGCTTGAGCTCGATGCAGCGAGAAAGAATCGTCGGCAGAAGCCGGGACGAGTCCGCCGCCGTCAGAATGAATACCCAATTTTTCGGCGGTTCTTCGAGCGTTTTTAAAATCGAGTTCGCCGCTTGAAGGGTCATGCGATCCGCGTCGGTGATCACGACCACGCGATAGGGCTCTTCCGAAGGCCCCATGCCGAGCTTCGATTTCAATTCGCGAAAGGCGTCGATCTTGTGCGTGCCCAATCGAGCATCGTCGTCGCCGCTTTCGGGTTCGAGCCAGTAAAGGTCGAGCCATTGGTTTTGTTGCGCGCGTTTGCAGGATTTGCATTCCCCGCAAGGCACGAATTCACTGGGGGAGTGCGACGAAGTGGCGGGAGCCGGCGACGGGGCGTCACCGAATAGGCTTGCCGTTTCTTCGGCCTGGCCGCCTTCGCCCGCGAAAATCGAGCGGTCGCAAAACAGATAATGAATGAAATGAAGCGCGATTTCTTTTTTGCCGATGCCTTCGAGCCCCGTGATCAGGAGGGTCGGATGCAAGGCCTTTTCGCGCTGAAAGCGCTCGTAAAGGGGGTTCAGTTTCGCTTCGTGCGCGCGAATCAAACTCGGTGAAATCGGAAGCTGCGGTCTCATCGCTTCGACCCGCGTTTTTTCAAAATCACGGTCAGCGCCGCTTCGCAGATTTCGTCGGGCGTGCGGCGATGAACGTTCAAAACGACCCAACGCCTCGGGCTTTGGCGGCGATCTTTCGCGATCGAGGCGAGAAAGCCTTTTCTGACCTTTTCTTGAAACCGAACGCCCTCGCGCTCGAATCGGTTCGGGTCGAGGGCTCGCTCTAGGCCAACTTTAACGGGCAGATCCAGAAAAAACGTCAGGTCCGGCTTTTGTTTTTCAGTCGCGACCGAGTTGAGTTGGGTAATGGTCTTCAAATCCAGGCCGCGCGCGAAGCCCTGGTAGGCGACGGTCGAATCGATGAAACGATCGCAGAGGACGAGTTTGTTTTTTTTGAGCGCGGGCAGGACCGTTTTTTGAAAATGCTCGGCGCGGGCTGCTTCGTACAAAAACAGTTCAGTCAGGGGGTGCATTTCCTGATGCAAGAGGATCTCGCGAATGGATTCGGCGACCGAAGAACCGCCCGGCTCACGGGTCACGATGTGGGCGATTTTTTTCTCGGTCAGGGCGCGCGAAAGATTCCGGATTAAGGTGGATTTTCCGCTGCCTTCGGTGCCTTCGAAGGTGATGAGCATGCCCTTAGATTTCTCAAGGCGCTCTGGTCAAGTCAACCTAATAGTGAACGTCGGAATTGGGTTGGGGTTGTTGCCCGTCGGGTTGGGCGCCATAGGGGGTGTACGACGGATCATAAGGATTGGCGGGATACGACGGGTAGGCCGGATTCGGATACGCATTCGGGTAAGCGGGGTTCGGGTAGGCCGCGCCGTCGTTGGTTCCATCATTCGGGTTCGGCGCGACGGGGTAATAATTATAGCCGGGATCAACGTCGGTATTCGGATTGCCGGTGTCGTAATCGTCAGGCGAATCAGGCGTATCGTCCTGGGCGTTTCCGCGATTGTCGTTTCCGTGCCGAAGTTCTTCCTTCAGGGCTTTCAGCTCCTGAAGCTCTTTTTTCAGATCCTTCAGCTCCTGCATTTCTTTTTCGGTCGGATGCGGAGTCGGTGCCGCCGCGACGACCGAATGCGCTTCGGCTTTTTTCGGCATCGGCTTTTGAGGCGTCGTTTTTTTCTGAACCCGGGCCTGAATCGTAATCTTGTCGGTGCTGCGGTCGATGACCTGCGTTTTCACGAACGGAGTCGGAGACGTCTCGGGTTTGGACGAGCTTTCAGACGGCGGCGGAGCGCTTTGCTGAAAAACCTGCCCCAACGCGAAACCCAGCACCGTGATGACGACGCCGATTCCGATGGTCTTGCTCAAGCCCTTGTTCTTCGAACGAGGCTCGAAGGATTCGTTCAGGGTCTCATTTTGTTGCTGGGCCAGTTGTTGCGACTTCGCCTCGCGCTTTTGCTTCGAGGTCTGAAGAACGTCAAACAACTCGGCCATCGGATCGCGACCCGAGCCGGCTTTTGCCGCTTCGGGAACCGCAGGAATTGGCTTGGGTTTGGGCACGGAAGGCGCCGGAGCAATCGGGCTCAGCTCGGCAGGCTTGAGTACAGGGGGTGCAGGTGCCGGTTCGGGCGCGGGTTCAGGCTCTGTGGAAATTTGCGGAGAAGATTTTTGAACGGGTTCGGGCGGCAACTCGGCAGGTGGCGGGGGCGCGGGTTCCGGCAGCGGTTCTTCAGGAGTCGGCTCAGGAATCGCTTCGGGAGTCACTTCGGGTTCGGTTTGAATTTCGACCGTCACCCGTTCGGGCGGATGCGCGGGCGGACGGGCCGAGGCCGGGATATACGAGCGCACTTCTTTGACCTCGGCTTCGTGAACCGAAGTTTTTTTCGCCTGTTCCAAACGCCAGTCGAGAATCGTGATCCAGGATTGCTCTTTCAGCCCGCTCGAGATGCGGTGATGAGGCAGCACTTCGCCTTCCGCAATCAAACTCATGATTTCAGGAGTTTGATAGGGGCCGGACCGGACTCCATCCAGGTCTAAAAACCAATGTTCGATCGTGCTTGACGACGAAGGCATAAACCAAGGGTAACACGCCGGAATCAGAGATCAAAAAAAAACGCCTGCTCCGGGTCATTCCGAAGCAGACGTTCGATTTTTGACGGCTCGATCTTGAGTTAAAGTACCGTTCCCGAAAGGGCGATGTTCAACTGCATGTTATCGAGGGCATTAGATGCTTGGAAATTGTTGAAGTTGGTTCCCACGTACGGCATCAGCTGCCAGCCTTTGGCCACTTCGACGTATGCGCCTACGTCCAACTCTTGAAAATCATTGTCGAGATGCGAGCTTCCGCGAGTCGTCGCCCAGTCCGGCCAGTAAGAAGCGCTCAGTTGAACGGTCGGATTCAATTGGTAATCCACTTCTAACCACGGATCGAAAGTCAGCGAACGGGCAGCGAGGTAATTATGCTTCACATCGTTCGTAGGAACGTCCGAATAGAGATGTTTGATCACTTCGAGTCCGCCATTGAAAGAAAATCGGCTGTTTTTAGGGGCCGCATCTACGGAAAGAATCAGATCAGGACTGACGGTGGCCTTTTGATTGTGAGCCTTATTGCTTTGAGCCAGCATGGCCCGAGGAATGAAGCTCACCGCGAAAACATCATCTTTATAAATGTTTTTGAAATTGACGAAAAGGCGCGAATTGTTGTTCGTCAGATTCCAGCCCGTGCTTTCGAAGTTGGTGAAGAACCGTGCTTCGATCCCCGCTTCGAGATTGTTGCCGATTCTTGCAAAAAACTTAGGACGGTTGTCGATCGTGAACGCGGCCTTATCGCCGTAACCGTTCGACTGTTCCGTACCGGAAAAGTCCAAACCTTGGCCCAAAAGCTGGCCGAAGTATTTGATGCCCGGTCGGACCGTAGCAGTTTCACTGCTGGTCGCGGTGCTCGTATTGGCCACTGCAGCCGGATCGGCTTCAGGTGGAGCGATCGATGTGGTCGAACTTTGCGCAAGTGCTAAGCCGGAATGACTCATCGCAATTGCTGCGGCAAACATAACGATTTTAGATTTCATGGTTCAAAAACCCCCTTGGCTGAAATCGACACTGAACAAGAGGGGATAAATAGTCAAAAAGAAAAAACAGAAATTTGACGCAGTTTTTTCGCTAATTCACACGCTAACTTGATGCGTGGTGTTATTAAAATATTTAAAATTTATGTATGATTAAAATAAAAAAAGAACCAAATTGGTATCAACTTGGCTCTTTTTTGAAAAAATTACAATTGACAGGAATTAGGTCATTAGCAGAGCTAACTAACTGCGCTCGTTAACTCCGCGGAGGAATGGTTCCGCCACCGCCGCCATTACGAGATCCGCCGCCTTGAGGACGTGGACCACGGTCTTGACGTGGGCCGCGATCGCCGTCACGGCGAGGTCCGCGGTCTCCACGCGGTTCGCGTGGCGGAGGAGGGGTGTAGCCTTCCGGCAGCGGCAGAAGCGCCTTGCGAGAAAGTCTCACTTTTCCTTGAGGGTCCACTTCGAGAACCTTCACCTCAACGATGTCGCCTTCTTTCATATAGTCCGTCACGCTGTTCACGCGTTCGTGAGCGATTTCTGAAATATGAAGGAGACCGTCTTGATTCGGAAGAACGCCGATGAAGGCGCCGAAATCGGTGATCTTCTTGACGGGGCCTTTGTAAATCGCTCCGACTTCGACCACTGCGATGATGTTTTGAATCATGGCAATCGCTTTTGCGGCTGCTTCCGAATCGTTCGAAGCGACGCTACAGGTTCCGTCGTCCTCGATGTTCACCTTGGCTCCGGTTTTCGCGACGATGTCTTTGATCACTTTTCCGCTCGGTCCGATCACGGCGCCGATCATGTCGACCGGTACTTTGATCGTCGTGATGCGAGGAGCGTTTTTGTTCAGATCCGAACGCGGTTGCGAAATCGCTTTCGACATCTCGCCCAGGATGTGAATCCGGCCTTCGTGCGCTTGTTCGAGTGCTTGCTTCATGATCGCGGCGTCCACGCCTTCGATCTTGATGTCCATCTGGATTCCGGTCACGCCGTCTTTGGTTCCGGCGACCTTGAAGTCCATGTCGCCCAGGTGATCTTCGTCACCCAGGATGTCGGTCAGCACCGCGACGCGCGAGCCTTCTTTGATCAGACCCATCGCGATTCCGGCCACGGGTTTCGGATACGGAACGCCGGCGTCCATCAACGCCATCGAGCAAGAGCAGACCGTTCCCATCGACGACGAGCCGTTCGATTCGAGTGTCTCGGCGACGAGGCGGATCGTGTACGGAAATTCGTCGTGCTTCGGCAACATCGCCGCAATCGAACGCTCAGCCAGGGCACCATGACCGATTTCGCGGCGGGATTGTCCGCCGAAACGTCCGGTCTCGCCCACCGAGTACGGCGGGAAGTTGTAGTGAAGCATAAAGCGCTTCATCGTGTTTTCGTAGATGGTGTCGATGATCTGTTCGTCATCGGCGGTTCCGAGCGTTGCTGCCGCCAGCACCTGGGTTTCACCCCGGGTGAAAAGCGAGCTGCCGTGCACCTTCGGAAGCAATCCTGCTTCGACCGTGATCGGGCGGACGGTTTTGGTGTCGCGTCCGTCGATCCGCACTTTGTCGGTCAGGATCATTTCGCGCATCAGGTTGTACTGAAGCAGTTCGACCAGGCGTTTGACTTCTTTTTCTTTTGCGTCGGCGCCTTTCGGGTCGGAATCTTTCATCGATGCCGGAACCAGCGCTTCGAGAGTCGCCTTTTTGATGTCCTTCACCATCTGGTAGCGGACTTGCTTTTCTTTGGTGTGGAGGGCTTTATTGAGTCCGTCTTTCGCGAGTTTTTCGATTTCCTTCATCAGGTCGGCCGGAGTTTCGAGCGGCGTGAATTCGCGTTTCGGTTTGCCGGCTTTCGAGCGCAGTTCTTCGATGATCGCGCACACGCGTTTGATTTCTTCGTGGCCTTTCAGAATCGCTTCAAGACAGACCGCTTCCGGAACTTCGCGGGCACCGCCTTCGACCATCATGATGGCTTTCGAGGTTCCCGAGACGACGATTTCGAGGTCGGTCTCTTCTTGCATTTGCTTGAAGGTCGGGTTCACGACGAACTGGCCGTTAATCCGGCCCATGCGTACGGTTGCGGTCGGTCCGTTGAACGGAACATCCGAAAGGTGAAGGGCCGCGCCCGCGCCGATGGCCGCAGCCATTTCGACGTCGGCGTCGAGATCGGTCGACAGGATGGTTGCGATCACTTGGGTGTCGCAGTGATAGCCTTCCGGAAACAAGGGACGGTTCGGGCGGTCGATGATCCGGGCCGCAAGCGTCGCTTCGGTCGTCGGACGACCTTCGCGTTTCAGAAAGCTTCCCGGGATTTTACCCGAAGAGTAGTGGCGTTCCGCGAATTCCACGGTGAGTGGCATAAAATCGATGCCGGGTTTCGGGTCTTTCGCCGAACAGACGGTGACGAGTACGCGCGAGTCGCCGTACGAAACGAATACCGAAGCGTCGGCCTGCTTGGCCATCTTTCCGGTTTCTAGTGTAAGTGTCTTGCCCCCGAGTTGGGTGCTGACGGTTTGAGCGTTCATGAACAATCCTCCTAATGATTGTGATTGCCTGGCGGCGAAAACCGCAGGCGGGTGAATTCAGATTTCTGAATGTAGATAGAAAAACTGCGAGGAACAGGCCGTCGGTTTTTTTGAAAACCGGAACGCGCTCCTCGCAGTTTGAAAGGTCAAATTTATTTACGAAGTTCGAGTTTTTTCAGGACTTCGCCGTATTTCGCTTCGTCTTTGCTTTTCAGGTAGTTCAAAAGACGGCGGCGTTGGCCGACGAGTTTCAGAAGGCCGAGACGCGAGTGGTGGTCCTTGGCGTGTTTTTGAAAGTGTGGATTCAAAGTGTTGATCCGGTCGGTGATCAGAGCGATCTGAACTTCAGCTGACCCGGTGTTGTTTTCAGACTTTCCGAAAGTCTTCACCAGCTTCGCGGTGTTTTCTTTTTTCTCGGTTTTACGAGTGGTGCCGATTTGCATTTGATTGATTTCCTTAACTATAATTCCTTTCAGGAAGCGAACCCCCCTGAAGAAAAGGTCTTTTCTCTATTTTCTTTACCGTATGGAATTAACACAACCGAATCGGTTCTGCAAGTCGGCCCCATCAGGGTGAGCCTCACCTCGCTCGGCCTTGGCCGACCAGGGGTCGGACGTTTCGCAGTCGCGTTATCAATGATTTTCATCGAGCGCTGAAAAGCGAGTGGTAACAAAGTTTGGTAACAAAATTAAGGCAAGTGGTAACTTTTATATTGCCGTGCATCATTAATTCCCTTATCTTCGCTCCAGTCATGGAGATTTCCGTTTTTCACTATCAAAGCGCGCGGTCCTATTTAAAGGACATGATTGCCGACCAAAAAAGTCGGAATCAGGACTTCTCCTTGCGCCGTTTTTGTCGTCAGAGCGAAGTGGGCTCGCATGCGCTTTTGGTGATGCTTTTGAACGGAAAGCGCAAGATGACCCTCAAACAGGTGCCGGCCTTTGCCCGGGCGTTTGGGATGAGCAGCCTGGAGCGGATGTATTTTCAGAATCTGATCCAACTCGACAATGCCCGCTCAGATGAAGAGCGCGATCTTTGCAAGCTTTGGCTGAACGAGCTGAACCCGATCCCCGAACATAAAATCGTCGAGATCGAGCATTTCCAGGTGATCGCGAATTGGATTCACATGGCGATTCTGACTCTCGCGAAAATCGAGGGCGCGAAGATTACTCCCGAAAACGTGCATGCGTTGGTGAACGGAAAAGTGTCGCTCGCCGAGTGTCGCCAGGCGATCGAGCGGTTGCTCGATCTGGGATTGCTCGAAGAAAAAGACGGACGGCTGATGCCCACGCACAGTTGGGTGCGCACCAAAGACGACCTCGCCAGCAAGGGCGCCCGTGAATATCACAAACAAGTTTTAAAACTCGCGACCGACGCAATCGAAGAGCAGTCGGTTGACGAGCGCGAATTTCAAAGTTTTGCACTGACCCTTCCTCGCGGAAGGATCGCCCTGGCGAAAGACATGATCCGCAAGTTTCGCCATCAGCTGGTGACAGCGATGGAGTCCGAACCCGGCCATGAAGTTTATCAGTGCAATTTACAATTTTTTCGGCTTACGGAGAGTCCACAGGCTTCGGACCCTAACGCCGATTAAATTAGGAAAATACCGTGAAATCACGGTGTCGGACACCGATTTTATCGGCACCCCTCCGGCGGCCATTGATGGCGGCAAAGATAATACTCGCATTGGCTCGTATCATCCGTGCATCGCGGGCGCGCCTGTAAGCACGCGCGCATGCAGGCCTGATAGCCCCATCCGTCTTTCACGCAGGTGGCCTGGCAAGCTTGGACGGGATCGTCGGTAGCAGTCTGGGCGAAGGCCGTCGCAGCAAAATGGGGGCTGAAGGACAATAACAACGCAGTAATTGAAAGCATTTTCATGAGGACGATCATGGGCGATCCTATTGTAGAAAAATAGCGAATAATAGTATATCATTGGTTCAATATGGAAACCAATCGCATTCGCCAATTCTGTGTCGTGGCCGAGACCGAAAACTTGCGGAAAGCCTCGGAGATTCTGAACCTTTCGCATAGCGCTTTGTCGAAGTCGTTGAAGGTGCTTCAGGACGAACTCCGTCAAACGCTGCTGGCGCCGTCGGGGCGAAACATCGTCATCACCGACGAGGGCAAAGCCTTTTACAAAAAAGCGATCGAGTTTCTGAAACACGAGCACGATCTTCTGGCAAAAGACGAAACCCGAGCTGAAACCGTTCGCATCGGAACGTTCGAGGTTTTCAGCACGCATTTACTCGGCACGTTTTGGCGAAAGTATTTCAAGGACGCGAATCTTCATTTGCACGAACTGATTCCCGGTCGCTTAGAGCAGGCGCTCGTCGAAGGATCGATCGACTACGGCATCACTTACGAGCCGATTCCCAGCAAAGGGGTCGAATACGTACGCATGGGGCAGATCGAGATGGCGATTTTTGCAAGGAAAGGTGCTTTTTTGCGCCATTCACTCGAAGAGATTCCGTTCGTCGCGCCGATTACGCCGATGACGGGATCGCCCACCGGCACGAAAGGGCTCGATGGTTGGCCCGACGATTTACTTCCTCGAAAAGTCGCTTATCGGGTTGATCAGCTTGAAAGTGGGCTGGCGTTGGCGAGGCAGGGCTCGGCTGCGATTTTTACCCCACACTTCGTGGCCCGCGTGGCGAACCTTAGCGCGAAGGATGAATTTCGGCTGAAAGCGATTCCGCTTCCGAAATCGATGAAGCCGGTTCACCGGGCGGTGTATTTGATGAAGCGAAACGGGCAGCTGGAAACCCCCGCGATGCGAACCTTGGCGAAGCTGATTCGCGCGGAGTGCATTGGTTAACGCGACTGCGAAACGTCCGACCCCTAGTCGGACAAGGCCGAGCGAGGTGGGGACCACCTATTTATTTAAGATACGGCTCCAACCGATGTTTCAGCTTTTCAATCAGCTTGGCCTCGATCTGGCGGACGCGTTCGCGGGTCAGGCCGAACTGGTCGGCGACTTCTTGAAGGGTCAGCGGCTCGTCGTTTAAGAGACGCGATTCGAGCACGACTTTTTCTTTCGCGTTCAGCTCGGTTTTGAAACCGACGAGCTCTTTGGCCAGGATCTGAAGCCACTGATCACGCTCCAGCGTCGTGTCCGCGTTTTCGCGGGTGTCAAACAGGGTATTGAGCAAGTTACTTCGGGGCTCGTCCGACGATTGAGGCGCATCGAGGCTCACCTCGGCGGCCGAACTGAGCAAGCGCTGCTCCATCTCGATCACGTCTTTTTCTCTGACGTCGAGTTTCTGAGCAAGCAGGGCGGGAGCGGCCTTGATGCCTTGAGCTTCGAGCCGCTGCTTTTCGCGCATCAGATGATAAAAAAGTTTCTTCTGGGCCTGCGTCGTTCCTACGCGCACGAGCCTGAAGTTATCGAGCAGGTACTTCAGGATGTACGAGCGAATCCACCAGGTGGCGTAATAACTTAAACGCGCACCCTTCGTGGGGTCGAACTTCGAGACGGCCTTCATCAAACCCACGTTGCCCTCTTGAATCAGATCGAGCAGGTTGTGGTACATCGAGCGGTACTCGTAGGCGATCCGCACGACGAGCTTTAAGTTGGCCGAAACCAGCATTTTTGCCGCCTGAACGTCGCCCTTTTCATGCATCCGTTCGACGAGGCGCTTTTCTTGCTCGGGCGTCAGCGTCGGCGCGTTTTTGATTTCTTGAAGGTAGCGTTTGAGCGGGTCCGAGCCGGGCGCGGTGACGACCTCTTTCTCGGTTTTTTCGAGCAGCTTCGGGTCGTAAGGATCATAGACGACGATTTCGGACGACGAATTTTCGGCCTCGTCGTGCTCTTCGGGCGGTGCCACTTCGATCGTTTTCTTTTTGCTCAGTTTGTCGCTTGGAGCCATTCATTTCCCTTTGCTAGAGGTATATTATCATACAGAGTGAAAGATGGAGTGAGCCTAAAGTGAAAAAACACGTCTACCCGAACGGATTAACCCTGATCGTTGATGAAGCGCCGCAATTGATGTCGGTCGCGATCGGCGCTTGGGTCAAGACGGGGACTCGGAACGAAGACCTGGACTCGTGGGGGCTCAGTCACTTCTTAGAACACATGCTTTTTAAAGGAAGCAAAAAGCGCGGAGCGATGGAGATCTCGAAGGCCGTCGATCGCGTCGGCGGCGATTTTAACGCGTTCACCACGCGCGAACACACGTGCTTTCATTTTTACCTTCCGGCGAAAGAAATCGACTTAGGCGTTTCGCTTCTGAAAGAAATTTTATTTCGCCCACTGTTCGCCGCGAAAGAGATCGAGAAGGAACGTCAGGTCATCCTGCAAGAAATCGCGATGGTCAGAGAAAGTCCGGAAGAGGACTCGTTCGACCGCTTCATGGAAAAATGCTTCGGAAAGCACCCGTTGGGAAGAAACATTTTAGGAAGCGTCGAAAGCGTTTCAAAACTGACCCGCAAAGAAATCTTCGATTTCTTCCACCGCCATTATCGGCCCGAAAATATGGTGATCTCGCTCTCGGGCGCGATGAAGTTCGAGCGCGCGCGCCGTGCGTTCGCCGTGTTGGGCAGCCATCCTTGGCCGAACCGAAAAGAATCGCGCGAGATTCAAGCTCGCTGGGGGATCGACCCTCCGGGAGCGACGGTGCCCGGTTTTTGGTGGATGAACTCCGACACCGAACAGGCGCATGTTCTGATGGGGATTCCGGCGCCCGTTCAAAGTTCGAAAGACCGGATGACGGCCACGATCATCCAGCAATACCTGGGCGGCGGCATGAGTTCGGTACTGTTCGATCAGATCCGCGAAAAAAAGGGCTGGGCCTATTCGGTTTATGCCAGCGCCATCGATTTTTTGGATTCGTCGATTTTTACCCTGTATGCCGGGGTGAAATCCGAACGGGTGGCCGATACGTTGGCGGTCTTCAGAAAGGAAATGGCGAAGCTTGCGAAGCAGGGGATTCCGCCTTCCGAGCTGAAGCGCATTCAAGAAAGCCTGATTTGCTCGTTCGAGCTTTCGATGGAAAGCTCGGAGTCGCGGATGATGGCGATTTCACATTCGGAATTGTTCTTCAAAAAAGATTGGTCGTTTCGGGAGTACGTGAAGCTCGTGCGCTCGGTCCGAGGGGCGAACGTTCAGCGGCTGATGGAGCAATGGCTGAAGGCGGGCCTTCCCACGGTCTACATCTTGGGCAAAAAGCCTAAAAGACCAATGCTTTGGAAGGGTGTTGCTACGGAGGCGTTCAAGCTGACCCGTCAGGCGGTTGAAATTATCTAAATTTTATGTAATGATCCCGGCTTCAGGAGTGAACCATGATGAAGTCGATTTGGATCGTTTTAGCCTTATTTGCGGGAATGGCTGTGCAAGCCCACGCGAGCGATTCTTTGACGCGTGATTTTCTCAGTTCGGCGCAAAAGAAGACTCTTCTCAGTTTGATCGACCAGACCTGCGCCGATACTTGGTGCGAGGGCGATTACAACTTCTCGTTCGATGCGGTCCGATGCGACTCGCAGGCGAAAATCTGCACGATCCGGTTCAAAATGCGGGAGGACGACGCCTGGCAAAAGCGTTACAAAAAGGTGCAACAAACGAATCGCTTCGTCTCGAAAATCTCGAACACCCACGAAGTGGAATGTACGATCCGAAACCTGAGCCAAGCCTCTGATTTGATGGCAGCCGATAACGCTTTAAACGATAACTTTTACGACGCGTTTAACGATTGCGTCGGCTCGCTCGAAGACCGGCTTTTCTCGAAATAAGGATTTCCTTATTTTTTCTTCTTTTTCAGAATCGAGAGCAGGATTAGGGCTGCGACTCCGATTCCGCCGTAGAACACCATCGGGTCGTCCATCAGCGATTTCGACTTCGGTTTCGATTGGTTCTCGCTGTCGGCGGCGCCGAAGATCGTATCACTGCTTAAGCCAGACGGAATTTTCGTGTTTTTGAACAAGTCGGTTCCCGCGCCCGAAGCGTTGATACCGCCCTCGCGACGGAAGACTTTCAGGGATTTCACCATGTCTTCGAACATTCCGGCGTATTCCTGATATTTGTTTTTGTTCACCGAGTAGGTGACGAGAATTCCGATTCCGTCCTTCACGGTGGCGAGATAGCGGGTGAGGAAGCCTGGGATCTCGGACTCAAGATGAAGCGCATCGACCCAAGGCTGGCTTTGAATCGTTTTATTCTGGGCGTAGCGGACCTCAGAGGTCACGCTTTTGCCTTGCGGGGTCGTGTAGATCTTCGGGTTTTTCAGATAGGCCAGATACTGGTCGAGCGTATCCTGATCGCCTTGGATCTTGGCAGCGAAGATGATGATGGCGTCCTTCTTTTTGGCGGCATTTTTCTGGTTCTGACAGACCCATTCGGTGCCTTCGAGCAGGCAGACCCAATCGGACGGAAGGTCGAATTCGATGAATTGATTGGCGAACTTGGCTGCGTACGAATTGTGAGCGAAAATTTGCGTGAAAAAGACGGCGGCGATCAAAAACGATTTCATCATGCGAATCAGACCCCTCTGCTTAATTATTGAACGACTCGTCTCGCGACGAAGCCCTTCTCAATCCCTTGATCTTGATAAAATTCTACCATATTTAAAACGGCTTCATCATCTTTTACGTCGCTCACACGGGCGCGACCCACTGGAATCATTGATTTTCGTTGAGCAATGTCAAAAAGTTGGCCTTTTTCAATGCCCCCTTTTGAGCCCTGGTTGATTCGAACGAGGTAGAGGGCATCGTTCACACCCGTGACCCGAATCGGCGAGGGGGCGACCGCAGTCTCCGGAGGCGAGGATTTTTCCGTTCGCGCTCCCAGGCGCCACTGCATGCCGAGCGAGAGTTGCCAACCGCTGGCCGTATTTTTGCCCGTCAGCGGAGCGGCCATCAGAGCGTAAAACGCGGTGTCGGCCGTAGTCCGAAAACCGAACCGAACTTGCGCCAAGGTCCAGGCAGGATTGACCGCGCCGATAATGGCGCTTCCATCCGCATCCCGAAGCTGTTCCGCCGCTTCGGTCGCTCGATCGGTCGAGTCGGTTTGAAGCGAGTACTGCCCACGCACTCCGGCCGAAAAAAGAAATCCCCTTACGCTCGGATCACGTTTGACGATCAGACGATAAGGGAGCGCGGACGAATACCCTCTCGAACGACCGGTATAGCCCGCTCCCGCTTCGATTGACCATTCGGTGGAATGGTTCAAGGCCCATTCGGCGAAAGCGCCGCCGGTCAGATCGATCGATGGATCACCCCAAACGGCATCGAATTGCAAGCTGAAGCGAAATCCGCGCGGATCGCTGACGAGCCGATGCGCGACCCCGAGCAGCTGATCGGAAAACACGGACAGCCTTCCGAATACGAACCAATCATCAGCGAGCGCATCGTCCACGTTCAAATCATAGTAAAACTTCGTGAGCGAAGCCGAATTCGGCAGCGCCACCGACTGCGAGTTTTGATCGAAGTTGGCGCTCGTGTGGTAAAAGCTGACCCGCGGTTCGAGAAGCAGACCTGGGCGAGAGAGGCTCCGATTCTGCCAAAACTGAACGAGAGGATTGGCCTGGGCCCGGATCGGGGTCAGCAGGACGATAGAAATCCAAAACAATTTCAGCGGGTTGAACTTCAAAGGTTTCGAAAGCTTTACTTGAGTTTCCATCGTTTTAATCCTAAAATACGGGCATTGCTTCAGAAGCGATTGATCGACTAAGAGCAAATCCGGTGCCATCACGATGGGCGTTCGGAATTGAGGATCGTCTATGTCTATTTATGAAGAGTCCCTGGAATACCATTCGAGCGGACGCAAAGGTAAGATTGAAGTCATTCCCACCAAATCGGTCGTCACCCAGAAAGACCTGAGCTTGGCCTACAGCCCGGGAGTGGCCGGCCCTTGCCGGAAGATCGCCGAGGATCCGAACCTTGCCTACGAGTACACCTCGAAGGGAAACCTGGTCGCAGTGTTGACGAATGGCACGGCGGTGTTGGGTTTAGGCAACATCGGCGCGCAGGCAGCGAAGCCCGTGATGGAAGGAAAAGGAATCCTTTTTAAAAAATTCGCCGACATCGACGTGTTCGACATCGAGCTGAACGTCAAGACCCCGGACGACGTGATCCGCGCCTGCGAGATGCTCGAGCCCACCTTCGGCGGCATCAACCTCGAAGACATCAAGGCGCCCGAGTGTTTTTACATCGAGGAAGAGCTCAAGAAAAAACTCAAAATCCCCGTCTTTCACGACGATCAGCACGGAACCGCCGTGATCAGCGGGGCGGCGTTTTTGAACGCGCTCACCTTCGTGAACAAAAAAATCGAAAACATGAAGGTCGTATTCTGCGGCGGCGGGGCGGCCTCGATCGCCTGCGCGAATCTGTACTTGGCATTGGGCGTGAGGCCCGAGAACGTGATCATGACCGACGTCAAGGGCATCATCTACAAAGGCCGCGCCGAAGAAATGAACCCGTATAAAGAACGCTTTGCCATCGAGACGAAGAAGCGCACGCTGGCTGAAGCGATGGTCGGCGCCGACGCCTTCATCGGCTGTTCGGTCGCGGGAGTGGTCACGCAAGACATGGTGAAGTCGATGGCGCGCGATCCGATCATCTTTGCGATGGCAAATCCGGAGCCCGAAATTTCGCCCGAACTCGTTCACGAAGTCCGCAAAGACGCGATCATGGCCACGGGCCGTTCGGATTATCCGAACCAAGTGAACAACGTGCTGGGCTTTCCGTTCATCTTTCGGGGCGCGCTTGATACGCGCGCGACCGCGATCAACGAAAAAATGAAAATGGCCGCCGTCAAGGCACTGGCCCAACTCGCGCGCGAAGATGTTCCCGAGTACGTGTCGCGTGCCTACGGAAACCAAGCCTTCAAATTCGGCCGCGATTATTTGATTCCGAAACCGTTCGATCGCCGGGCCTTGTTGTACGTTGCCCCGGCCGTAGCGGAAGCGGCGATGGCTTCGGGTGTGGCCCGGGTCGAGATCGACCTGAAGCAATACCGCGAAAAACTCGAATCGTTCTTGGGGTTCGCGTACACCGCCATGCGCTTTGTGAAGAAGCAAGTTCGCAAGGCCGAACGCGACATCGGTCGCAAGATCACGCTCGTGTTCCCCGAAGGCGAGCACAGCAAGGCCCTGCATGCGGCGAAGATCATCCGTGACGACAACATCGCCGAACCGATTTTGCTCGGAAACCCCGACAAGATCAAAGCCGAGATCGCGCGATTGGGTCTTGGCGCCGGCATGGACGACGTAAAGATCATTCGCCCGTCGATGAGCGAACTGCACGGCACGTTCTCGAAACAATTCTTCGAACGTCGCCAGCGCAAGGGCGTGACTTTGGCCAGTGCGCAGGTGCTGATGAAACAAAACAGTTACTTTGCTTCGATGATGGTCCAAAACGGCATGGCCGACGGCATGATCGGCGGGATCGGGCAGGGCTACGCTGAGACGCTGAAGCCTGCGCTTCAGGTGATCGGCGCAAAGAAGGGAAAAACCCTGGCCGGGATCTATATGATCGTGACGAAGAAAAAAACCTACTGGTTCGCCGACGCCACGATCAACGTCGAGCCGAATGCCGAAGAGCTGGCCAACATCGCGGTCACGACCGCCGATCTGGTGAAGAGTTCGACCGGCATCGAGCCGCGCATCGCGATGCTGTCGTTTTCGAACTTCGGATCGAACGATCATCCGGCGACGAAGGCGATCCGCGACGCCGTGGGAATTTTAAACGCGCGCCATCCCGACTTGATCGTCGACGGCGAGATGCAGGCCGATACCGCGCTGAGGCCCGAGATCTCTGCCGAAAGTTTTCCGTTCAGCCGTGTTCCGGGTGACGCGAACGTTTTGATTTTCCCGAACCTGCATGCGGCCAACATCGCGTACAAGCTCGTGTGGCGCATGGGCGGAGTCGAGGCGATCGGCCCGATTCTGCTCGGCATGAACAAGCCCGTGTGCGTGCTTCAGCGGGGCAGCGACGTGAACGACATCGTGAATATGGCTTCCATCACCGCATTCGAAGTGTATAATCTGAACAAGGAGAAAAAAGCATGAAAACAGAGATTCTGACTCAAGAAGCCCCCGCACCGATCGGCCCGTATTCGCAGGCGATCCAGTTAGGGAATCTCCTTTTTTGCTCGGGTCAGGTGCCGCTCGATCCGGCAACCGGCGCCGTCGTCGGCGAAGGTGACGTCGAGGCGCAGACGAAACAGGTCATGAAAAACATCGGCGCCGTTTTAAAGAAGGCGAACGCGAATTTCAATCAGGTCGTCAAAACGACGATCTTCATCAAGAACATGGGTGACTTCCCGAAAATCAACGCGATCTACGGCGAGCACTTTCAAAAACCGTATCCGGCTCGCTCCACCGTCGAAGTCGCGCGTCTTCCGAAAGACGTGTTGGTCGAAATCGAAGTCTTGGTCGCGCTCGGGTAATCCTTCTTCGAATGAAGGCCCTGGCCGTCCTGCTTTCTCTTTTGTCGGGAGTCGTGATCACCCTTGCCATCTTTTTGTGGCTGGCGGCGGGCGAGATTTACGATTATCACGACACCTTCAGCCTCGACGACGGTCCGATGGACGTGGTGCTTTGCCTGGCCGGTGGAAAACGCCGCATTCCGATCGCAGTCGAGTTGTGGCAGAAGCTCAGGGCCGAATATCCGAAATCCTCGCCCACGCTTTTTTTATCGGGGGTGGGGCCGCATACCGGCTTTGAAACCCTGCTCGAACAAGACGTGCCGAAAGAGACGGTCGAGATGATGAAGGCCGAGCAGGCCAAGGCCGCGCGCAAAAAGCACGACGAGATCATTTTCGAGAATGTCAGCGAAAACACCTACGAAAACGCCCAGATTTTTTCGACCTTTGCCCGCCAGAATCACTGGAAGAAGGTCGTGCTCGTAACGGCGGGGTATCACATGCGACGGGCCGAATTTATTTTGCTGAAAGCGCTCGATCCGGATGTCGAAATTTTCACCTCGACGGTGGACGCGGTTCATTTCGGACGCAATGAATGGCACAAAGACGCGTATGCGATCCGGGTGACGTTGATCGAATACATCAAGTGGCTTTATTACCGCTATAGTTACTGATTGGAATCGCGGTCGAGACTATGGACGAGCGAGAATGATTTCTTGGCGGGTGATTTCTTCCATCAGGCGATCGACGGCGCGCGCGCGGTGAGAAATCTTGTTCTTCACGTCAGGGCCGAGTTCGGCCAAGGTTTTGCTGTATCCGTTCGGAATGAAGATCGGATCGTAACCGAACCCTTGATGTCCGAGGATCTCGGTCGTGATCGTTCCTTCGATCGTGCCTTCGGTGTGCAGCAGAACGCCTTCCATGACGAGCGCCAGATGGCAGGTAAAGCGAGCCGTTCTTTTTTCGAGCGGAACGCCCTTCAAAGCTTCGAGTAATTTTTTAACGTTGGCGTCGTCCTGGGTTTCGCCCGCGCGCGGAATCGCGTAACGGTGCGAGTGGACCCCCGGCTGGCCGTTTAAGGCATCCACTTCGAGCCCCGAGTCGTCCGCCAAAGAGGGATAATGGCAGCCATGGTTGCAGGTGCGCGCCTTGGCCAGGGCATTTTCGAAATACTGATCGGAAGTTTCGACGAGGGCCAGCTTTTCGGGGTTCCGAATAAAGAAATCCGCAGGTTCGATCTCGATTTCAGGATGTTTCTTGAAAAGGACCAGGAACTCTTCGAATTTATGGCGGTTGGTCGAAGCCAGGACGATCGTATTCGCGTTTCTCATGATGGAAATATTTTACTCAAAATGGACGCCGTACGCCAGCGCTTTGATGCGAGCGACGTCTTCAATCTTCAACACACCGCTTTGCCGGACGTAAAGATCAAGCAACTGGGTCGCGGTGTTCCACTCGTTGCTGTCCTTACAGGTGGAAGGGTCTTGATAGCACTCGGCCAGTTGCTGAAGCTCCGAAACGCAATCCCCGGCGATGACTCGCATGGCGATCCGATCGAGGTTCAGACGGCCCGCGATCGAATAGGTGGCGTCGCCGACTTGCATCGAAGTCGGATGACTGCGATCGAGGGTTCCGTCGTGAGAAATTTGTTCTTGGGTGAGGCAATCCGGGTTTTCCCAAAGGGGATGCGCGTTTTCGGTCGCGAAGTCGAGGCGGATGTTTCCGCTTTCGTCAAAGCCCGTGATTTCGGAGTCGGAACCGTTTTGTCCGATGAAACCCGAGGTATGATCGGCATCATTTTTCACGACGAAATAAAGCGGATCGGAAAAAATGTTGAGCACGGATTGGGGAATCTCCGCCACCGGGACTTCTGTTTGGGCTTGGGTATCGTCCGTATAAACGACCGCCGTCTGAAAAAGCGTCGGATGCGTCGAAAACAGCTCGACCGATTTCAATCCGCCATCGAGGGTGTTTTGATCCGGTTTGGGCGGTTCCGAATAGTTTCCGAATCGACATGCGCTCAGATTCAAAAGCAAAACGGAGCCTAAAATGGGTAATAACCAGTGATTCTTCCCTGTCATAAGTATTGAGAATCCTTTCTCTGGCTTCTTCTCGGTCACGAAAGGCAGAAGTTAAACGGGCAAAATTTTCCGCCCCCAAAAGGGAGTCATTGCGGGTAATCGTCGGGATGTTTCAGTCAGAATTAGGTGAGGGAAAATGCGCGTTGCGTTAATTAACGGTTTTGATGGGCTTTTTATGGAAAAACTATTTTTCGTTCCCCCTATTGAATTTCGGTCACAGAATTGACTACACTTCTCACAAGGGGGCAGCATGGGGTTCTTGCCGAAGGCGATTTTGGGATCGGTTCTACTCGGTAGCAGCATATTGGCTGGTAGTCTCACCGCCGGTACCGCTGCCGCGGCTGGAACGGAAACGTTCTACGAAAACTCCAGCGGTTCGCCGCTTCTCCCGCTCATTCAATCCGCGAAACAATCCATCGACATCGAAATTTACGAAATGGACGATCCGTCCGTGCAGAACGCCTTGCGGGCCGCGATTCGCCGAGGTGTCCGTCTGCGGGTCATTCAAGAGTCCAAACCGGTCGGAGCAGGTTGCCGGGTGTTTTTACCCACCAGCAGCTCGGATCATCCTTCTTGCCACGATCAAAAAGTTTTTTATCAGTATGTGATTTCCCATGGAGGAACTTACATCCCCTTCGCTTACGAACAGCTTTGCGGGGTTCACGGCAAGCATTGCTTTCAACACGGAAAGATCGTGATCGCCGATTCGCATTCGGTCTTGTTCAGTACCGGGAACTTCAACGTCACGAGCCTCTGCGACCAAAAAGAGAATCCGTCGAATTGCACCCGCGACTACACGATTCTCTCGACCGACGCGACGGTGGTTCGGACGATGCAGACGCTTTTCGAAAAAGACTTAGCGGGTCAAAGTTATGATGTCGAAGCGGTCCTTTCAAAATCCGGGACGGATCGCCTCACGGTCAGCCCGGACTCCCTCCAACCCTTGGTCGATTTCATCCGCTCAGCGAAAAAGACCGTTCAAATCCAGAATCAATATCTGAAGGACCCGAGTCTGAACGCTGCCATCGTCGAAGCGGCAAAGCGTGGGGTTAAAGTCTACGTCATGGTGCTGAGCCCTTGCTGGTTTGCGAAGCCCTCTAAAAATGACCAGGCCCAGTGGAAACAAATTTACGGCGCCTTTGATCGGGCAAAAGTTCACACGAAGATTTTCACCCGCAACATGAAAATCAACGGACATTACGGTTACCTGCATGCGAAGGCCATCCTGGTCGACCGCACGCGCGCTTGGGTCGGATCGGTCAACGGTTCGACGACCTCGCTTTCGAATAACCGCGAATACGGAATCTTCTTCGACGATCCGGTCGAAGTGAATAAATTCTCGAATTTCCTTTATAACGACTACGTGAGCGCCCAGGCCGAAAGCTGGAAAGACAGCTTGGCTTGCAAGAACGATCATTATTAGTCAGCACGCTTTTTGCTTCGCTCATCCTTGAGCGATGACCCTAAAACCCTCTCGTATTTTTCAAGCGGCGCGCCTTTTTCACCGACAGGGTGCGACTGGATACGCGCTGAAGCTCGTTTCGCAGCTGAGCCCGAAAACCCCCGAGGAATTCCGGATCGCCGGGAATATCTATCTCGATTCTTACGAATACACCGATGCTTTGAAATGCTTTCAGGGCTATTTCGAATCCAAGCCCGACCCGGCAGAGGCCAAACAGGTACGGATCGCCCTGTGCGACGCCTGGTGCGGACTGGAGCGGTTTTCGGATGCGCTCCGCGAGCTCCGGAACATCCGTCCCGATTCGGCCGACCGCACCCTCAAAGGTGTTTTGCTGCGGGCCGAAGGCGGATGCCTGGCGCGAAGAGGCCATGCCGAAGAAGCTTGCCCGGTTTTGATGCGGGCTTTTGATTTTTTTTCGCGCGAAGAGCAAACGCCCGAGATGGCGCTGGTGCATCAATGGCTGGGCTATGCCAAGGCGGCGATGCAGAGGGATGAAGGGGTTGATCCCGAGATCGAAGCTCATTTTTTGAAAGCCACCCTCTTCCTGAGAAAATCCGGAACTTCTCCCGAATCATGGCTCGAATGCTGGTACCGGATGCACGAAATGGGGTACCTCGGCGAAGGACAACGGATTCAGATGTCGGTGTATCCCGGATTGCCCACGCGATTCGTCGGGAGGCCCGGGTTTTTAGATCGCGTTTTAGTCGGAAATCCGTCGGCACCGATCCGAATCGACCCCTATCGGAACGAATACGAATGGAACGGAGAGCGCCGAACCGAAATCCCTTCCGAGCTGAAGCTATTGGCTTGTTTGCGATTAGCAGGCGAATGGGGGGTCAGCCTCGCCCGCGTGAAGACGGTCCTTCGGCCTGATCTCGGGGTGGACGATATCGCTTTTTTTGGAAAGATGGAGCCCACGGTGTTTGAGTTGCTGGAGCGCCTGGAAAAAAATTACGGAGTGGGCATCGGTCTGGAGAACGGAGTGCTGCGATTATCGGCAGCGTCGAGAAACGCGATCGGCGTCGAATACTCGAGATCAAAGCACTTTGGCCTGGGCCTGGATCCACGAGTAAAAGATCACCGAGTCTGAATCGCGTTTGAGGCGTTGAAGCTCGTCTTTCATTTCGTCGACGATGTCGGGCGTGATTTTCCCGACCTGAATCAAGGCGGGGGCGCCGCTCAGCAACAGCTTCGTCCATTCGTCGATGAATTGCGCGCGTTTTTTCGGCGTGCGGTTGTCGTAGTGATGCGTGATGACTTGGGTTCGAATGTCCTGAAAGCCCGCAGTGAGCAGGTAATTCGCGAGTTTTCCGCCCACGAACGGATCGCCCTTCAAGTTCCACTGATGATCGTTGAACTCGAACCAGAACTTCAGGGTCGCCGGGCTATACGGGTGCATGTAAAACGTGGCGTTGAACACCTCGTTGCAGACGATCGTGCTTTGGACTTTCAGCACTCGGCGGACTTCTTTCAAAATTCCGATCGGTTCTTGAACGTGTTCTAAAAACCAGCACAAAAAAGCCGCGTCGAAGGTGTCGTCGGCGAAAGGCAGATGGAGGGCGTCGCCTTGATGGACGTCTACGCGGTTTTCGAAGCGGGGTTGCTTTAAATGTTCGCGGGCCCGCTCGACTTGATCGGCTGACGCGTCGATGCCGGTCACGTGCAGGTTCGGAAAGCGTTCGAGCAGGATTTCGGTCTGGGCGCCGACGCCCGATCCGACCTCGATCAGATTCTGAGCCGACGAAAAATCGACGTTCTGATACACGCTCGATTCGAGCGCGCGCGCTTGCTTGTAGAGTCGATCCTGCTCGTCTTTCGAGAAACCGTGGAGGTAGCCCGGCGCAACGCCGGTTTTCGTTTGGCTCATACTCTCAGTTTACGGGAAGAGGGGAATGCCCGGCAATCTTTGAGTTTTGAAAAAAAATCGTTTACCCTAAATCCATGTATCCCTACGGGTTAATCGGGAATTGCCAAATTTCTGCCTTGGTTCATCAGACCGGTTCCATTGACTGGTTGTGTTTGCCGCGGCCGGACAGCGAGCCGGTCTTCGGAAAAATCCTCGATCCCGAGGGCGGTCGCTTCGCCATTCTTCCGCCCGAAGAAGCCGACGTCATCGAATGCAGCCAAAGTTACGTCGCCAATACGAACGTTCTGGTCACCGACGTCAGTCTTAAGGACGGATCGCGGTATCGCATCACCGATTTTTGTCCGCGCTTCGAACAGTACGGACGCATGTATCGCCCGGCCGCGATCTTTCGTATTCTGGAGCCGCTCTTAGGGCATCCGGTGGTGAAGGTGACCTGCGCGCCCGTCAAGGGTTGGAGCAAAGAGCCTGCCTTCGTCACGCGCGGAAACAGCCATCTTCGTTACGTCGTCCACGATCAGCATCCGGACGAACTGCGATTGATTACGAACATGCCGCTCACGTATCTGAGCGAAGGCCAGAGCTTTCCGCTCAAAGAAAAAACCTATTTCGCGCTGACCTCGGGGGTTGGCATCGAAGACGATCTGACCCAAGTGTCGGAGCAATTTTTAAACAAGACGATTTCTTATTGGCGAAAGTGGGTGCGCCACTGCTCGACGCCGTATCTTTATCAGCACGAGACGATTCGTTCGGCGCTCACTTTGAAGCTTCATGTGTACGAAGATACCGGCGCGATTTTAGCCGCGCTGACGACGAGTCTTCCCGAAACCACGCTGGGCGAACGGAACTGGGATTACCGCTATTGCTGGCTGCGCGACGCTTATTACGTTTTGACCGCGTTTCACAACCTTGGCCATTTCGAAGAGATGGAAGGTTTTTTGAAGTTCGTATTGAACCTCGTCCATCGCTCGCGCGATGAAGAAGGGTTTTTGCGGCCGGTTTACACCTTGAGCGAGGGCACGCCTTTGCCCGAAGAAATCCATCCGAATTGGGCGGGCTACGCCGCGATCAAGCCCGTGCGAAGCAAAAACCAGGCGGCCGAGCACGTTCAAAACGACGTGTACGGCGAAATGGTTTTGACCTTGGCGCCGATCTTTTTTGACGAGCGCTTCGTCGATCTTCGGACCAAGGACCACGAGTCCTTGCTCGAACATCTGGCCGGTCACTGCGCGAAGAATATTTCCAAGCCCGATGCCGGATTGTGGGAGATCCGCGACGGATGGCAAGAGCATTCGTTTACGAACCTGATGTGTTGGGCGGGCTTGGAGCGGGTTCAACGGGTGCAAGAATTGGGTTACTTGAAAGACCTGAAGCTCAACCTCGAAAAAGAAAAGAACCGCGCCCATGATGCGATTTTGAATGCGGTGCTGGGGAACGTGATTCAAAACAGTCCGAAGGATCACACGCTCGATGCGTCGCTTTCGCATTTGGCGATTTTGGGTTTCCCGGATGCGCTGGTCAGCGAATCGACCGTGGATGCGATTCTTCGCGATCTTTCGCTCGGCACGGCGGATCCTGCGTTTTTTTACCGATACCGCCGCCGGGACGACTTCGGCACCCCCGAATCGGCGTTCGTCATCTGCTCGTTTTGGGTGATTCAGGCTTTGGCCAAGCTCGGGCGAAAAGACGAAGCGCGCGAGTTGATGGAGCAGGCCTTGGGTGCATCCAACGAGCTTGGCCTGTTGGCCGAGCATTTTCTTCCGGGTTCGAAACTTCAGCTCGGGAATTTTCCGCAGGCCTACTCGCACGTGGGCTTGATCAATGCCGCTTTCGCCTTGAGCCCCAACTGGCCCGACGTGCTTTAAACTAAGGGAACCAGGGCTGATCGGCCCATAGCAATTCTGAAATCATGGTCTGACCCTCGGGATTGGGATGAAAGCAATCCTTCGAGAGGACCGAGATCGTGATCGGCTTTCGGTAAAGGCTTTCGCCGAAGGCGAATTCGAATTGCGGGAGTTCGCGCGAAAGTTCGGCGAGCAGGTTTCGAATCACGTCATTTTTGTGTTCGACGATGGCGACGTCCTTTCGGTATTCCTCGGCGTTCGACCAAAAAATAAGCGAATTGCAGTAATGATCACGGTAGCGCATGCGGTATTCGCAGGTCATCTTGGGCGTCAGCCAATGGTGAAGGATTTCGGGTTTCCCTAAATCCGGAATCTTCGGAATCGCGGCGACCAACACCCGGATCGGCTTGGGCTGGCGGATGCCGGCAAGCTTGGTGAAGAACCCCCGAATGCCCGCTTCGATTTCGGAATCGGGGTTTCCGCCTTCGAACCACGGAGCACAGGTGTCGTTCGCGCCGATGGTGAGCGTGAGGTACGGAATGTTGCGGTATTTTCGGCTTCGCCACGCCGAAAGAATCGCGTCGGCTTGGCGATCCAGATCCGCCACGACCGCGCCGCTGAAGGCGACGTTCATGATTTTTAAATCCACGCCGGGTTCGCTTTGGGCCAAGTCGGCCTTCAGGCGAAGGTAATGCGACGAAAGATCGAACCCCGATGACCATGAAAGCGTGTATTTGTGATTCAACGCCTGGCCAAGTCGGATGCGCCACCACGGAATGGCATAACGGGGGTGGGGCGGGAAGTCCGACTCGTCGGCGTCGGGCGCGGATTTTTGGTCGATGCGTTGGGCGCGCCAATTCGAAAGAAAGCCCGCGCTGATCGAATCGCCGGCCGTGACCATGAGCTCAGAAACGCGAGTTCCGGCTGAGGCACGGGTGATGCCGAGAGTAAGGGAGAGCAGCACGCCGACACTGCCGAAAAAAGATCCACCCACGCTTCGACCCATGTCGAATGAAGGTGCACGAGGTGTGCCATCAATCTTCCGAGATTTTCAGCGAGTAGACGATGAACGCGCCGACGAGCGAAGTGATGATGACGTAAATCATCGCCGTCTTCGGAAAGAAGCTCCACAGAAGGCCGACGATCAGGCTTGAAAGCAGATCGCCGATTCCGTTGACGGTTGCAAGGCTTCCGAAACCGATTCCTCGCAAATCGGAGGGGATCAACGAAGCGGCGGAGGCGGTTTCGACCGTTTCCCAAATTCCCATGTACAGGCCCGAAAAGCCGAAGACGATCGCGAATTTCAGAAACGACGCTCCGGGAAGGATCAGCGCGACGGCGGGCAGGGCCGCGATGACGTACCCGAAGGCCAGGACTTTTTGCTTCGGAAAAAGATCGGCGAAAAATCCGCCAAAATAGCAGGTCAACGAATAAACGACGTTGAATCCGGTATAGAACGCCATGGCGAGCGCACCGGCTTTGACGATCCCGTATTGCGGCGTCCATGCCTGCGTGGCCCATAAAATCAAAAGCGAGTTGGAGAAATCGCCGATCCCCGCAATTCCCACCCCCACTAAAAACGTTTTGTACCGTGACGGAAGCAGCTGAAAGCCCTTCCAGATCGTGCGGGATTCTTTTAGGGCATGACGGTGCTCTTTGACGAGAAACCCGATGCAAATCGCCGCAAGTAAGCCGGGGATCAGCGTGACGAGAAACGTAGTTCGAAAACCGATTCGGCTCAGCAGAAAGATCGCAAGCAACGGACCGATGACGGCGCCGATGCTGTCCATCGCCCGTTCAAGACCGAATGCGCGACCGTAGGTCTCGGGAGTGACGGCTTCGGTCAGGAGGGTATTACGGACCGGGCTTCGAATGCCTCGCCCTAACCATCCGAAAGCGCGCCCGAGCAGAACGTGCCAGGCGGCGGTCGCGAATGAAAAGCTGGCCATTCCCAAGGCGGTCAGGATGTATCCGAAAACCGCCAACGGTTTTCTTCGCTCCAGATGATCGGTGTAATGACCGGAGACGATTTTCGAAAAGCTCGCCAGCGCGTCCGAAACGCCTTCGATGATTCCTAACGCCCCCGATCCGAGACCGATCGAGGTCAGAAACGCCGGAAGAATGGCTGTCGCCATTTCATGGCTGGTATCGGCGAATAGGCTAGCGAGCCCGATGCCGAGCACGGTCGAGTTGAGCCATTTCTTTCGTTTTTCATTTTGATTCATCGGTTTAATCCCTGAGCGTCGCGACGATTCCCCTCGGTTCGAGCAGCAGGTCCAGCGCATGGGCGATCGACGGAACGACGATGTTCGAGACTACGATCAATTTCGGCGCGATTCCTTCGGGACCCATGATCCCGATGCTCAGTTGCGCTTCTTGGAACATTTCGACATCGTTCTTTCCGTTGCCGATCGCGATGGCGCTGCCTTTTCCAAGCGTTCGGATCAGTTCCGCTTTTTCGGCGCCGTTCGAGACGATCAATACCTTGATCGCGAGGTCCGCCAGTTCCTTTCGGGCGGTGCCGAAGGTATCGGCCGTCAAGACGAACAGGTTTACATGCGAACTCAGCAATCGAAGTTTCGCTTTGATGCCATGAAGTAGCTCGCCTCCTCTGGCCAGGGTTCCGTTATAATCCATGAAGACGTTCCCGAAGGTTTGTTCTCGATCGGGAAAGGTGATGGTGATGCCGAACACGTCGTGCATATTATTCGTGTCTCCTGTCGGAGGTCGGTATCTTAAACGGGCTGACGCCCGCGAATTTCGCGTTTTTGCCGAGCGCTTCTTCGATCCTCATCAGTTGGTTGTATTTGGCGACGCGCTCCCCGCGGCAAGGCGCGCCCGTTTTGATCTGGGCGGCATCGGTTCCGACGGCGAAGTCGGCGATGAAGTCATCGGTGGTTTCGCCCGAGCGATGGCTAATGACACAGTGGTAGCCCGCAGCCCTCGACACGTTCATCGCTTCGATGGTTTCGGTCACAGTCCCGATCTGGTTCAGCTTGATCAAAGACGCGTTCGCGACATGGGCCTGAATCGCTTTTTTGATGATCGCGGGGTTCGTCACGAAAATATCGTCGCCGACAAGCTGGACTTTTTTTCCGAGATTCTGGGTCAGTCGAACCCAGCCCTCCCAATCGTCTTCGGCCAAGCCGTCTTCGAGCATGAGAATCGGGTATTGTTTGATCCACGAATTCCAGAAGGCGATCATCTCGTCCGAAGTTTTTCGGCTTTGATCGGATTTTTTAAAGACATAGAAGCCGTCTTCGTAAAATTCGCTCGCCGCTGGATCAAGCGCGATGGCGATTTGTTTTCCGGCTTGAAAGCCGGATTGCGAGATCGCTTCAAGGATGATCTCGATCGCATGCTCGTTTGATTTCAGTTCGGGGGCGAAACCGCCTTCATCGCCGACCGACGTCGTGAGCCCTTGAGTTTTTAAAAGGCTCTTGAGCGTCTGGTACATTTCCGCCGCCCATTCGACGGCTTCCCTGAAGCTCGAAGCGCCGACGGGCGCGATCATGAACTCCTGAAAATCGACGTTGTTGTCGGCGTGAACGCCGCCATTCAGGATATTGAACATCGGAGTCGGCAGCAGGTGGGCGTCGCCTTTGAAAAGCCGATGGCCGATGTATTCGTAAAGCGGTTTTTGCGAGGCCAGCGCGCCCGCCCGGCAAACGGCGAGCGAGACTCCGAGGATCGCATTCGCCCCGAGCCGGTACTTGTTTTCGGTTCCGTCGAGCTGGATCATCGCTTGGTCGATCGCGTCCTGCTCCAAGACGGATTGCCCGATCACGAGATCTTTGAGGTCGACGTTCACGTGGCGCACGACTTTTTGCAGGCCTTTGCCGTGAAAGCGGGCCGGGTCGCCGTCTCGCAGTTCATACGCTTCCTTCGAGCCGGTCGAAGCGCCCGAGGGCACAGCGGCTCGAACCGTTTCGCCCGTGCCGAGCGTGAGATCGACCTCCAAGGCGGGGTTTCCGCGGGAATCGAGAATTTCTCTCGCATGCAAGTTTTGAATGATGCTGGATTTTTGGGATGAGCTCAAAATACGATCCTACCTTTCTAGTTGCAAACCAGTTGAGTAGGAGTCATCAGCCTTGTGGAAGAAGGCGGTTCATGGCGAACTCCATCGCCCTTGGGAAATGAGTTAACCTAAAATTTTCCGGATTTCTAACAAAATCTCGTGGCTCGCCGCGACTAGGTGGCGGGGAAAGCCTGAATCAAAAGATCGGCCGTCGCCGGATTGCAGGCGATCGGCGTGTTGTACACCGCTGCAATACGAATGAGCGCTTTGACGTCGACGTCATGCGGGTGCGGTGCAAGCGGATCCCAAAAGAAGATCACGAGATCCAGGCCGCCTTCGGCAATTTTCGCGCCGATCTGTTGGTCGCCGCCGAGCGGACCGCTTTTGAATTTCGTAATGGGCAAGTGGGTGGCGGATTCGATGAGGTTTCCCGTCGTGCCGGTCGCGAATAAGTTGAATTGCTTCAGCTGATCGAGGTGGCGCTTGGTCCATTCGGTCATGGCTGGTTTTAAGTTGTCGTGCGCAATCAATACGAGATTCTTTTTCGGCATGGGAAAAATATATCCGCGCCGATGAAGCCCGAGCAACGAAAATCGAGCAAGCAATTTTACAGCGACGGTTTCGCGTAGAGGTACTGCTCGGGCCACTCTGCGTCTAGGTTAAAGTGACGTGCCGCTTCGAGCGGAAAGTAGGGGCGTCGCAAAGACTCGCGCGCCAAAAGAACCAGATCGGCCCGTCCGTCGCGCAAGATGCTTTCGGCTTCGTCGGCGGTGGTGATCATGCCGACGGCTCCGGTTAAAATGCCGGTTTCTTTTTTGATTCGTTCGGCGAAGGGCGTTTGATACAGCGGGCCTACCGGAATTTTCTGCGCGGGATGCAATCCGCCGCTCGAACAATCGATCAGGTCGATGCCGTCATCCTTCAGCAGCTTGGCCAGACGAACCGCTTCTTCGAGCGTCCATCCGCCGTCGACCCAATCGGTCGCCGAGATGCGAACGAAAATCGGCAGCTCTTTCGGCCAAACGGTTTTGACCGAGGCGACGACTTCGCGAAGCAGGCGAGTGCGGTTTTCGAACGATCCGCCGTATTCGTCGGTGCGCTGGTTCGAGATCGGTGAAAGGAATTCATGAATGAGGTACCCGTGGGCGGCATGAATTTCAATCAGCTGAAAACCGGCTGCGAGCGCACGCTTGGCGGCCGTCGCGAAATCGATCACGACCTTGTTGATTCCGTCTTTCGTCAACGCTTCGGGCACGGTGTAGGTTTCACTGAAACGAATCGCGCTCGGAGCAACGGCAGTCCATTTGCCTTCGCTTTCGGATTTGCGCCCGGCGTGGGCGAGCTGCATGCCCGCGACCGAGCCGTGCTTGCGAAGAAAGGAGGTGATTCGCTGTAAAAAAGGTAAATGCTCGTCCTTCCAGATGCCGAGATCGTCCGCGCTGATTCGGCCTTCGGGGCTGACGGCCGTGGCCTCCGTGATGATCAAGCCTGCGCCACCGACCGCGCGGCTGCCGAGGTGAACCAGATGCCAGTCGTTGGCGAAGCCGTCTTCGCTTGAGTACATGCACATCGGCGAGATGGCGATGCGGTTTTTTAAGGTGATGCTTTTCAGGGTCAACGGTTGAAAAAGATGAGTCATGTGGGTAGCCTTTCGAGACGAGGATAGCGGGTTGACACTCTAAAATTAAAGTTGTATTTTAAATGCAACATTATAATTGCTTACGCCAGAATTAGAGAGGTTTTTTGACCATGAGAGCCGTTCAACCACCGCCGCAGCCCGAAGATTTCATCGAACTCGATGACGTCCGCCTTACCTTCAACGACATCCACTCGGTGGTCGATACGTTTTACGGTCGCATTGCGGTCGATCCGATTTTGCAGGTTCCGTTTCGGACGGTGAAGGATTGGCCTCACCATGTGGTGCGATTGACCCATTTTTGGTGGATTCGCCTGGGCGGTCGGCCCTATCTTCCAGGGATGTACAACCCGGTCGAGAAACATTTTATCGCGGGCTTTAATCCGCCGTTGCTTCGCCGTTGGCTCGCGATCTTCAAAAAGACGATCGAAGAAAAACTCACGCCCGAGCAGGCGATATTGTGGGTTGAAATCTCCGAGCACATGGGTGCGGCGCTTTCGATGAAGAACGAATCCTACAAAGAGATCATGGCGCAGCAGAAGGGGTAGGATCTTCAACGAAAACCGTTGAGTTCGAGCTTGCGTTTTTTTGCGAATAATCGTTACTTTTACTCGGGATTTCATTGCCGATTTGCGACTTCTCCGGTACACTCGCGCCTTCATGATCATTACGAAAAATACAAGTTTAAGCCCCGAAACCAACACGGTTTCTTTCGACCAGTTTTCATTCAGCAACGAGATTAAAAAAGCGATTTCAGAAATGGGATTTACCTCGGCGACGCCCATTCAACAAGAGGCGCTCCCGATTCTTCTCGGCGAACCGACCGATTTCTTAGGGCTCGCTGCGACCGGTACCGGAAAGACGGCGGCCTTCGGAATCCCGCTTCTCGAAAAGCTCGATCCGAAAAATAAGGACGTTCAAGCCTTGATTCTGTGCCCCACGCGCGAACTGGCAAAGCAGGTCGCAGAGCAGATGAACCTGCTTGCGCGTTACAAGCGCACGAAGACGCTCGCGATCTACGGCGGATCGGACTACAGCGGGCAACTGCGCGCCCTTCGCGACGGAGTCAGTATCGTGGTCGGAACGCCGGGTCGGATTATCGATCACCTTGAGCGCGGCACCTTAACTTTGAATTCGCTGAAGACCGTGATTCTCGACGAAGCCGACGAAATGATTTCGATGGGCTTTAAGGAGGACATCGAGGCTATTCTTGAGCGCGCCAGCGAATCGGAGCGCCTGAATACCTGGCTGTTCTCGGCAACCATGGGCCGCGAAATTCGCAAGATCGCCGATCATTTCCTGGATGAGCCCCAGCAGATTCAGATCAATAAAACCGAGATGGTCACTTCTGCGGTGAAACAATATTTTTACGCCGTTCGTGAAGAGGAAAAGCCGGACGTCCTCGGTCGTTTGATCGATCAGGTTCCGGGATTCTACGGTTTGATCTTCTGCCAGACCAAGGCCTTGGTGATCGAGCTGACCCAGACGCTGAAGAGTAAGGGCTACCTTGCCGATTGCCTTCATGGCGATATGGAGCAAAACGCGCGTGAACGTATGATGAAGGCGTTCAAGGCGAAAACGATGACGATCTTGATTTGCACCGACGTCGCTTCACGCGGAATTGACGTGAAAGACCTGACCCACGTCATCAATTACTCGCTTCCACGCGAACTCGATCTGTATGTTCACCGCATCGGTCGTACCGGTCGCGGCGGTAAAGAGGGTTTAGCGCTCAGCCTCGTTACTCCGAGCCACATGAACCTCGTCAAAAAGATCGAACAGATGACGAAAAGTAAGATGACTCGCGCGCAAGTTCCGAGCGACGCCGAACTGCTGAACCTCAAAGTCGATAAACTTTTGAACGACTTCAATGCCCCGATTGCTCAAGACGCCTTGGGAGCAAGCGAGATCGAAAAGCTCATGAACAGCAGCGGATGGAAAGACGTCATCGAAACGATGACGAAGGAAGAGATCATCGGCCGATTCCTTTCTCGTCAGCTTAAAGCTCCGAAACCGAGAGCGCCCGAGTTTCCTCCGCTTCGTGCGGATAAACGGCGTGCGTTCATGAATCGCCAGGAAACCCGCAAAGAAGGTTACAAAGAAAGTTACAAAGACGGTCATAAAGATCGCGGCGCACCGTTTGCTCGTAAGAAGAGTAAAGTCCCGTTCGATAAGGCGACTTACGACCTGAAAAAGGCCGATAGAAACAGAAAGCGATTCGGTGCCAAGCATGCCGAATCACGCTGATGTCATCATCCTAGGCGCCGGCGGCGCCGGAATGATGTGTGCCATTCACGCGGGCAAACGCTCCCGCGACGTTCTTCTTTTGGATCATGCGCCCAAGATCGGCGGCAAGATTCTGATCTCGGGCGGGGGGCGCTGTAACTTTACCAATCTGGGGGCTAGCCCTCAGCAATACGTTTCTCAGAATCCGCACTTCATGAAGTCGGCGATGTCGCGGTTCACCCCACGCGATTTTATCGATCTGGTCGAAGCGCACGGCATCGCTTATCACGAAAAGAAACTGGGCCAGCAGTTTTGTGACGGCTCCGCGCAAGCGATCATCGAAATGCTGAAAAAGGAATGCGCCGAAGCCAACGCGACGATCAAACTCAATTGCAAAATCGAAGCAATCAAAGCCTTGGGCGAACGTTCATTTGAAGTGCACACGAGTCAGGGTGTTTACACCTGCGAATCGCTCGTCGTCGCCACGGGCGGCCTTTCGATCCCGAAAATCGGAGCCACCGGAATCGGTTACGAGATCGCAAAACAATTCGGATTGAAACTGGTCGAACGCGCAGCCGCGCTCGATGGTTTTACGTTGAGCCCGCGCGATGCCGATGCCTTCGAGGGTCTGGCCGGGGTTTCGGTCGATTGCACGATGACCACCCATGGGACCACTTTTCGCGAGAACATTCTATTTACTCATGCGGGCCTGAGCGGTCCGGCCACGCTTCAAGCCTCATTGCACTGGCGCAAGGGTGATCCGGTCGTGACGAACCTGATTCCCGATCAAGACGCCTTTCAATGGTTTTTGAAAAAGAAAAAGGAAGGCAATAAGTCGTTGGTGAGAAACCTATTGAGCGAGCTCATCCCCGGCCGTCTGGCCGATCGTTTGTGCGAGCTTCATTTTCCTCAGGGTGATACCCCCTTGCCTCAGGTTTCTGAAAAGGCGCTGGAAGCGTTCTGTAAAACCATCCTTCACGCCTGGACGATCGTCCCGAGCGGAACCGTCGGCTACAGCAAAGCCGAAGTCACCCGCGGCGGAGTCGATACCGACGAACTTTCTTCAAAGACGATGGAAGCCAAAAAAGTTCCGGGGCTTTACTTCATCGGAGAGGTCGTCGACGTCACCGGCTGGCTCGGCGGATACAATTTTCAATGGGCTTGGGCCTCGGGGGCTGCGGCGGGGCAGGTGGTTTGATTTTTTGGTTTTAAAAATGGAGGAGGGGATGGGATTCGAACCCACGAAAGGTGTGACCCTTTACACGCTTTCCAAGCGTGCTCCTTCAACCACTCGGACACCCCTCCTTGGAAAGAGATCGATTTCAAAAAATTAGCATGGGGGCCGGGGGTTCGTCCACCAGAACTTCAGCCGGCCTGGTCGAGGAGCTGATCGGGTGAAGTGTCGGGCGCGGGTGGCAGGGCACCGCCTAAAACGGCGTTACAGCCGTTGATTTGGCTTAAAATGTGCGCCAGCTTCGCGTCGATTCGGCGCTCGTAAACCCGTCCGGCGACGCCGAGGGCGCCCAAAAACGCGTAGCCTGTGAGTTTAATCGTCATGTTTTGCGAACTGGACCACGAGAACCCGACAACGCTCATCACCGAGCCGAAGGCACCGAGACGGTAAACGTCGGCGTTTTTCTGCTTCACGAACAGTTCGTCTTTCAGGTCGTCGCCCGCTTGCGTCTGCAGTAGGTTTTGCAGGTCTTCATACTTCGAAACCGCGCGATCCCACACTTGTTGGGTCGCGATCGCCATGCCGGTGCTCATGCCGAACTGAAGCAAGGTCGGCAATTCAACCGGAAGGCCGATCACTTTTCGGACGAAGTTTTCGCCCAAGACGATCGTGCTGCCGAAAGCCACTTCGACTAAGCCCCAATTAAATTTGCCGTGAATGCGGTCGATGCGGTTTGCGACGGCCGGATTATCGAGCATTTTTTTGAGGCGCGGATATTTGTTCAAATTGAGCGAATTGTAGAACCGAACCTTATTCGAAAAGCGATTGATCGGAATGTAAAACCCGGCCGACAGGGTGCAAGCCAAGGCGAGCGTCGCACTCAGCTCGACCGAATGCGAGAGGCTTAGGCCCGCAAAAAGCATGCTTCCGATCCGGAAGCCGGTCGAATTCGAAACGCGGACGAGGGTCCAGGCCAGTCGAGAATTGCGCAGGTACCATGAATCTTTTTTGGCAACTCGGGCCTTCGGAAGTTGAATGCCAGCTGCTTGGTCGGTCTCGATGTTTTTCGATTTTAATTTTTGGACGATTGCGCCGACGAATTTCTGCGCTTTCGACACGACCTTCTGAAGCTGAGCGGGATTCCGTCCGTCGTGGTCGAGACTCAACCAACCCGCTTCGAAAAAGGCTTCGGGGTTGATCGCGTGATCCTTTTCGATTTCGGCCGTCAGGCCGTCGATCGAAGTCGAAAGCTCGGCCTCGTCGGAAGCCTCACCGATCGTGACTTCGACGTGAACGCCATTGCCTTCGAGCGCGTAGCCCAGGGTATGGAGCGGGGACGAAGATTGCGCGAAAGACGAAGAAGCGGCGAATGCCGATACCCACAGGATCGGGAGCAAGAGCGAAGATTTTCGAAACAGCGCTTTCATACGTTTTTTCCAGGCGCTTCAGTATCATGAATAATGAAACACCTACAAGGAAAATAATTATATAGGATTCATTTAAAAAAAGCAAACAAAAACCTTCAAGTATTCGATTCAACCTTTTTCGTTGAAATGAGGATGGAATTGCGGATGTTCGAGGATTTCCTGTTCGAACCGCTCGCGTTCAGAGGGTGATAGGGATGGAGGAATCTTCGAGCCGCTCCGTTGCCAGGTATCGAGCCAGGCTTGGCCCAAGAGGCGGGAATGGGTCCGAGCCCACGAAGCCTCGTTAAAGGCTACGGTCGTGTGCTCCTTGGGGCCCGAGCCAGCACCGTAGCCCACGAAAAAACCCTGCGACAGCAACCCCGCCCGCACTGCCGTCGAGGCCGAGTAGGTCATGAGCTTCATCGGGCGTGCCTTCCAGTGCGAGGCAAGCCTACGGAAGGTCTCTAAACTCCAAAGCTCGGAGTCGGTTCGATACGAAAACGGATCGTAAAACACCAGATCGGGCGCGGGCGCGTGCCGGAAGGTCTTTAAAAAATCGCCCTCCTGCAAAGTCCATAGCAGGCGATGCCCCTCGTGGCGCCACTGCCGATTTTTTAAAATTGCATGCGGGGCCGCGTGCCTGAGGTAAGAAAACGCGCCGTGATTTTTAAGCGCAAGCCTCAGCGGATCGAGGTCGATCTCGAAGCTGACCAGGTGAGTTTCGCATTCCCCGAGCGATTGCGATGAAAGCCTTTCGATTTCGCGCACGACGGCCATCGCGTTGGTCGCGGCCCCCAAGCCCACGTCCCAGATCACTAGATTCTGTTTTTGCGAGAGGTGCTTTTCAAGCTCGGCGGGTTCCAGATAAAGTATCCGGGCTTCGACCTCGGGCGGGTTCACCGAGTGCATGATTTCGCCCGAGCTGCGCTGCCGGATGCTCGAAAAGCCCTGCGCAGAAACGTGGATTTCATAATCACCCAAGACCCGGTTTTTTTCTTCTTTCGAGGGTTTCGGTTTTTTCGGATGCACCGGCGGATTTTCGTCGTCATGCAGGGCCAGCTCTTGCCTGCGGGTGCGGTAAAACTGAAGGAAGCGACCTTGCACGATCGCCTCGCGGATCTCGCGCATGAGGCGATGATAAAAATGCAAATTGTGCTGCGTGAGCAGATGCCAGCCCAGCACCTCGTCGGTTTTGTTCAGATGATGCAAGTACGCGCGCGAGTAGTGAGAACACGTCGGGCAGTCGCACCCGAGGTCGAGCGGTTCTTCCGCAAACTTGTAAACGCTCCGGCGCATCTGGAATTTTCCGCGCGAGGTAAAGGCCACACCTCGCTGGGCAAGCTGTGAGGGGATGATGCAATCGAACAGATCGATACCCCGGTGCACGCCCTCCAGAATATCCAGCGGCGTGCCGACCCCCATCAGGTATCGCGGCAAATCGCGCGGTAAGAGACTCGTCGTCAGTTCGGTAAAATCCTAGCGTTCGGCCTTGGTCTCCCCGACGGCTAATCCACCCACTGCGAACCCGTCAAAGCCGATTCCGCCATGATGCAATTGGGTGAGCACGTCCGCGCTTTGTCGGCGTAAATCTTCGAAGCAAGCACCTTGAACGATGGCGAAAAGCGATTGCGGCGAATCCTCGCGCGCGATCAGGCTACGAAGCGCCCAGCGATGGGTGAGTTCCATCGCCGTCTTGGCCTGCTCGTGATTCGAGGTCGAGGGGATGCACTGATCGAGCACCATCATGATGTCCGAGCCGATCGCGCGTTGGGTTTGAATGCTGAGCTCGGGCGACAGCAGGATCATCCGCTTGTCGACGTAACTTTGAAAAAGCGCGCCTTCTTCGTTCATGCGGCGCGAATGCGGGAGCGAAAAAATCTGAAAGCCACCCGAATCGGTCAGGACGGGGCGATCCCAATTCATGAAGCGGTGAATCCCGCCGAATTTCTTCAGCACCTCGGGGCCGGGACGCAGAAGCAGATGATAGGTATTCGCGAGCAGCACGTTCGAACCGGCGGCCTTGAGCGACTCGACCGTTTGACTTTTGACCGTGGCCTGGGTTCCGACCGGCATGAAGATCGGCGTTTTCACTTCGCCGTGAAGCGTGGTGAATGTTGCAGCGCGAGCGGCAGAGCCCGGGCTTTGGGCTTCGACATGAAAATGGAGACGAGACATCCCGCCCATGATAGCATGTTTTTAAAGGAGATCTTCATGATGAAAATCATTTCGAGACTTTTAATGTTGTCTATCTTTTTGGTCCCTGGTTTTGCGCCAGTCGCGCATGCCGAAGGGTATCTGGGCGGGATCGTGGGAACGGGGTCGGCGAGCGGAACCGCCGCCAATCTCGATTCGGGCTTGGTTCTGGGTGCGACTCTGGGTTATCGCTTGGTCCCTGATTTGGGCGTGGCCGTCACCTATCAACACTCGGCCTTGAAAGCCGGTGGCATCGACGTCGGAGTCAGCCAGATCATGGCCGAAGGAAACTTCTTCACCTTACTTTTCTTGCAAGGCGGCTTGCATGCGGGCTCCGTGACCACGAAAGTCGGCGAAGCTTCGTCGACTGATTTCGGTGTAGGGGCTCATCTCGGCATTGACGTGCACGTCACGGATTCTTGGACGGTCGGCGGACAGGTGTACTACACCTACGTCACTCAAGAAAACGACAAGCACAGCTTGTTCAATTTCGTGATTCCGGTCAAATACTGGTTTTAATCTCGTTCAAGAGTTTCGGACGGGTCAAACCCTCGCTGAAGAACTCGCGTAACAGATCGTCGAGCGCAGCTTGCGCTTTTCGGCTTTCCGGGTGCGATTCGTCCGAAACCTTCTCAGCCAAAATGATTTCGTTTTTCATCGAATGCTCCCACCCCACGAGTTCACTCACCGTCACGCGATAACCCTTCGCGCTCAAGAATAAAGTCCGAATCACGTTCGTCAGATGGCTTCCGAATTCGCGTCGATGGATGGCGTGTTGGTAAAGAGCCTTCAGGTTCGGGCGCGAGCCCTTCAGAAGGCGTGCAACTTCGGCCTGACAGCATGGAACGAGCGCGAAAGCACGGGCCTGGTGCCGAAGGCCGAATAAGATCGCGTCGTCGGTTGCCGTATCACAGGCATGAAGCGCGCACACGAGGTCGACCGGACGATCGACTTGCGCGCGATCGATCTCTGAAGCCAGAAACGTCATTCGCTCGAACCCCGAAGCCGTCGCCAAAGCCTTCGATTTTTCGACTAGCGCCTCGCGCGATTCGATCGAAATGACTTCGGACGATTCGAGATCGCGAAGAAGCAAATCGGAGAGGATGAAGCCCAAGTACGATTTGCCGGCGCCCATGTCGACGACGGTCAGCGGCCGATGGGTAGGCAGCGTTTGCGCGAGCGAAGCGATGATCGGTTCGATGAAGCGAGTGAGGTGATAGACCTGTTTGAGTTTTCGGCGCGAATCGGCGTTCAAGCGCCCGTCGCGGGTCAGGATGTGCAGCTCTTTTAAAAGCTCCAGCGATGTCCCGGAATAAAGCTCTCGAATGTCGTCGCTGGATGAGAAAATTTCAGCAGGAATCTTTTTCATGCGGGTCTTATATCTCAAATCAAAGAACCTGGGGTGAAAAATATTTTTTCGAGTGTTGACAGTTCAGAAAGGTTCGATACGATTGATTCATCGGTTGTAGTATCCGCTTCACGGAAGAGGCAACTCGTTTGTTTTAATAGTGTGGTTGCGGTCGAGTCCGTGTCCGAGGGATTGGATAAAGCTTAAGCTTGATCGAGGGATTGATCGGCTAGATCGTTTTACAGAGAACCCGTTTCAGAGAAATCTGAGACGGGTTTTTTTATTGGTCCATCCACGACTCCGTTACATTTTCCTTAAAAAGATCCGATTTAAAAAACCGGATTGCTCCTCGGCCATCCTGGCCTTTTCGCTTGGGCCCGTCCTGGGCCGCTCATAAAGTCGCTATCCGGCTTTTTAAATCGGATCTTTTTAAGGAGAAGGTGCTTTGAGTGGATCTGAAAGAAAAAAACCCGGCTGACCTATTTCAGCCGGGCAGGAGAGTGAGAGAGGAGAGAGAGGCGGACTACGGACAAAAAACTTGGGTCAGGCAAAAGCAGTGCGATGCTAACGCAATTGCAATGCAATGCCAAAAAGTGAGAGGCGGCCCGCAGGTTCGGTAGCGGGGAATTGGCTGAGAAATCCCTTTCGGGATCAGGGGGGTGTAGCCCAGCGATCTGAGAGCCACTCAAACCTCTGGATGCGCCCTTGCGGGCGAAGATTTGTTTTGTGAGCTCCGTGACTTCCGAGCCGCCTCGGGTCACGACTAGAGATACTTCACGAGACGTGCCAACCCGGGTTAGCGGGTCCCATCACGTCATTTCAATGACTTAGCGGGAAGAATAGATTGCGACGTGTCACGGTGGCCCCGGTCGTTAGGGTGCAAAATGACACTCCACGAGCCCCATCCGCTCAAAAGAACCAAAGAAGTCAGTTGGGATAAGTCAGATGATAAATCTCAGGCAGGTTCCGCTCGTGCTCTTCGAGATCGAGCCCATAGCCGATCAAAAACTGATCGTCGACCTTGCGGCCGACGTATTTGACATGAACGTCGACGATGCGTTTTTCGGCTTTGTCGAGCAGGCTCACGATTTCAAGCGAAGCGGGTTCGGACTGGATCAAGCGATCGCGCAAAAACTTCAACGAGCGGCCGCTGTCGATGATCTCTTCGACGATCAGAACGTGTTTGCCGCGAATGTCGCGCGAAATGTCCTTCAGCAATGTCACCGTTCCGCTCGACGTTTTTTCTTTTCCGTAACTCGAAAGGCGAACGAAGTCGATTTCGACGTCGGTTTTCAGGGCGCGCAGCAGATCGGCCATGAAGACTGAAGCGCCTTTTAAAACTCCGATCAAAAGCAGCGTTTTTCCATGATAATCCTTACGAATTTCTTCAGCCAAACGCGAGACGATGGCCTGGATTTCATCGGAATTCAGGTATTGCGTGAACTGGGCGTTTCCGCACTGAATGTGGTCACTCATTTTCAAAATCCGACGGGGTTTAAGCGTTGGTTTTTTCGGCGTGGGCTTCGGTCGGAGCGGACACGACGGCTTCGGCTTGCGCCGGTTGGGCCTCGGGCTGAGCCTGCGGCTGAACTTGAGGTTGAGGCTGAAGCGGGGATGCCTCTTCTTTCAGGCGTTTGAAATTCGCTTCTTCGATGCCCGAGATCGAGTCTTTGAAATTTTTAATCGCTTTCCCCATGGTGTTTCCGAGCTGAGGCAGGCGCTTCGGGCCGACGATCAGAAGGATGACTCCGACAATGATAATGTGCTCAAACGAGATTCCGAACATGGTGGTAAATCCTTTCGTGGGAGGGGGACCCTTCATCATTATCGAATTTGAGCGATTGAGTCAATCGGGCAAAATCTCGGGCAAAACGCCAATACAGAGGTCCGCCCGGTCGATTTGAGAGAGAGCGGGTTCGCCGTGCAGTTCGGTATTGGCCAGGATGTCCCCCCGGCCCGGTGCAAGCTCTTTTGGCCCCCCGAATTCGAATCGAGCCCGGCGCTTCCCATCCTGGCCGCAAATAAAGAATTCAGAGGTCTTTTTACTGAGCGAGTGCGCCGGACTGACCAAACGGTAGGTTTTTTCGGCAGGTCCCCGGAGTTCGGGCAGGATCGCGGTGAGCGTTTTTCTCGTTTTTTGGATGACGAGATAGCTGAAAGGCAAGGACTTGCGGTCGAGCCCAACCAGCGCATCGAGGTCGCGCAGGTAGGCGGGCCGCCACCACGAAGCTTCTTCGTGGCACCAGTCGTCCTCTTTCGCGAGGGCTCCGCAGGCCTGATGCCCCAGGCAAGGAAGCAGGACTTGCAAACCCGCTTCTCCGGAAGCGACTTTGGCGTGTTCCAAAAATGCTTTTCTGAGCGACAGCAATTTTCGCGATTGAAGCTTCAGCGCGGGTTCTACAATGATGACGAGCCCTTCGTCTTCGAGGTGGCGGTCGCAGGCTTCGATCAGCCGTTCGGCCAAGGTCTCGGGCCCGAGATCGCTTTCGTTTAAAAAATAACTCATGACGAACAAGTGAAACTTCGGAGCGGTCTTCGGAAGCCATGGGCTCGACAAATCGACCCGACGGTGAAACGGACGGGCCGTGATGTTTTGCTCGTTCGAACGGGCATAGTGATCGAACCATTGAGTGCCCAATGTGAGGGCAGCCTTACTTTGTTCGATGAGCGCGAACGAGCCGTTTCGAGGGAGCCCCAAAGGCGCATACTTTTCGGCGGCGAGGATTCCGCAGGCGCCCGAGGCCGAGCCCGCTCCCCATTCCAGCGCTCGAAATTCCGACTCGCTTGAAAACGGCCAGCGAAAGCCCAGGCGGTAAAGCTCGCTCCAAACGCTCGCCACCCGAAAAAGATTCGGCGGCATGAACGACAAAAAATAGGCGAGTCTGCGGTTTTTCGGGTTCGAGCCATCGGACCAATACGCCTCTGAATCGATGGCGTCGGTTTGAGCTCCTTCCTTGCGGTTGAAGAGTTCCGAAAGCGCTTTGACGTGCGGAGCGACCGAACGGGTCAGAAAGCGTTTTTGCTTCAAAGAATCGGCTTCGGGAAGCAGCCCTTTTTGAAGCAGGAAGTCAGTCAGGACCGGTTCGAAGCCGTCTTTGAAAGCATTGATGAGAGAAACCGGGACTCGCATTCTTTCCTTTGTCTTTTCCAATCTCTTTACGTTACCCTTATTCGGTAAATGAAATTAGGTTTAGCCGAGAAGGAGCCCCCTCGTCCACCCACGATTTTGGTGTTGGGTGAAGGCGCGCTCGCGACTCAAATTCAGGAAGATTTAAGCGAGCTGGGCTTACACTC
>Ga0164242_10000419_pt1 | contig 51988 bp, 45 predicted proteins | sample OricomgcompostMG_FD_108783 | JGI IMG/M metagenome (GOLD analysis project Ga0164242, IMG submission 108783) | Miracle-Growth compost microbial communities from Emeryville, California, USA - Original compost - Miracle growth compost (MG) ...
ACGCGCTCGGGCGCGGGCACGCGGCGCTTGAACCGCATCGCGCCGTCCTCGAGCGAGCTGTAGCGCAGCTTGCGCAGGTCGACGGCGTAGTTCTGGCGCAGCTTCCACGGCTCCTTCGACCCCTGCTTCGGCAGTTCGGCGACCGAGCGCTGCACGTAGCCGGAGCTGAAGTCCATGATCGGCTCCGGCGCGACGCTCGGGTCGCTCAGGTGCGGGACGCAGATGTCGTAGCCGCCCGCGTCCATGTGGTTGAGCAGCCGGCAGAGGTATTCGGCGACGAGGTCGGCCTTCAGCGTCCACGAGGCGTTGGTGTATCCGATCGTGAAGGCGAGGTTCGGCACGTCGGCGAGCATCATCCCCTTGTAGGCCATCGCGTCGGCCTGCTCGAGCTCCTCCCCGTCGACCTCGATCCGCATCCCGCCGAGGAAGAGCAGGTTGAGGCCGGTCGCGGTGACGACCACGTCGGCCTCCAGCTCCTTCCCCGACTCGAGCTTGATCCCGGTCGGGGTGAAGCGCTCGATCCGGTCGGTGACGATCTCCGCCTTGCCGCTGGTCAGCGCCTTGAAGAGGTCGCCGTCGGGCACCATGCAGAGGCGCTGGTCCCAGGGGTCGTACCGCGGCTTGAAGTGGGTGTCGACGTCGTAGCCCGCGGGCAGCGCGTTGATCACGCCCTTGCGCACCAGTTTCTTCACCAGCCGCGGGCGGGAGCGGGCGAGCCGGTAGGTGAGGCTCTGGATCGCGACGTTCTTCCAGCGGACGATCGGGTAGACGGCGCGGGCCGGGAGGAACTTGCGGAGCGCCTCGGCGATCGGGTCTTCGCCGGGGACCGAGACGACGTAGGTGGGCGAGCGCTGCAGCATCGTCACGTGGGCGGCGTCCGCGGCCATCGCCGGGACCAGGGTCACCGCGGTCGCGCCGCTGCCGACCACCACCACCCGCTTGCCCTCGTATTCGGGCTCCTCCGGCCAGTGCTGGGGATGGATGACGGTGCCGCCGAAGTCCTCGATCCCCGGGAACTCGGGCGTGTAGCCCTCGTCGTAGCGGTAGTAGCCGCTGCAGTTCATCAGGAAGCGGGCCGAGATCGTCACCTCGGTGCCGTCGGCGCGCTCCGCCGTCACCGTCCAGCGCGCCTCCTCGCTCGACCACGACGCGCGCACGACCCGGTGGCCGAAGCGCACCTTGCGGTCGATCCCCGCATCCCGCGCCGTCGCCCGCACGTAGTCGAGGATCGACTCGCCGTCGGCGATCGACTTGGCCGCCGTCCAAGGGCGGAAGCGATACCCGAGCGTGTGCATGTCGGAGTCGGAGCGGATGCCGGGGTAACGAAAGAGGTCCCAGGTGCCACCGATCGCCTCCCGCGCCTCGAGGATCGCGTACGACTTCCCCGGGCAGCGTTCCTGCAGGTGGTGGGCGGTGCCGATCCCCGACAGGCCCGCGCCGACGATGAGGACGTCGAGTCTCTCCACTGGCGCGCTCATAGGACCCGAAACACTATTCCGGCCCTCTGCAGCCTTGTGAGAAGCATGTCACCCATCGATGCAACGGTCGTCAGCTGGCCGGCGCGCTCGGGGTTGTCGTCGAAGGCGAGACAGAGGCCACACTCGGCGAGGATCTTCGAGGTCTCCGAGTAGCCCGGGTCGCCGCCCGAGACCTCGGTGACGACGCGCTTCCCGCCGCCTTCGCCGACGAAGCGGATCTTGAACCAGCTGCCGGCGCGGGTCGCCTCGCTCGGTCCCTCGCCCGGGCTTTTCGCCTTCAGCAGCAGCTTGCGGGCCGGTGGGATCGGGGCGAGGACGGCGACGGCGCCGACGCCCGCGGCGATCCCGCCGATCGTGGCGAGGTGGCGGGCGACCATGTTATGGCCGTAGGTGAAGTCGGGGCCATAGCGGTCGACCAGGGCGGCCGAGCGGCGCACGATCGCCCCGTCGACCGTCGGCAGCGGCGCGGTCCAGCCGTGCAGCGACTCGTCGTGGCGGACGCGCGCCTTGGCGGCGTGGATCTGGCGGCCGACGGGGCGCGGCTCGGCGGCCCTGCGCTCGCGCGCCGCGGCGAGCGTCTGTCGCCCCCGGGCGAGGCCGTTCACCGCCGAGTGGTAGGTGCCGCCGGAGAAGCGCGCGTTGGTGCGGACGTAGCCGTCGATCCGCACCGGGACGCCCTCCGGGAGCTGCAGCAGCGTGAAGTAGGCGCCGAGGTCGTGCGGGACCGAGTCGAAGCCGCAGCAGTGGACGAGGCGGGCGCCGCTCGCCTTCGCCGTCGCGTCGTTCTCCAGGTACATGCGGTCGACGAACTCCGGCTCCCCGGCGAGGTCGACGTAGTCGGTGCCGGCGGCGGCGCAGGCGGCGACCAGCGGGCCGCCGTGGAGCGCGTAGGGGCCGACGGTGGTGATGACGACCCTGGTCGACCCGGCGATCCGGGCGAGCGCGGGCGCGTCGGCGGCGTCGGCCTCGAGCAGCTCGGGCGGCGGGACCGCGGAGCGTGCGGTGGCGAGGCGCTTGGCGACGGCCTCGAGCTTCGCCCGGTTGCGCCCGGCCAACGCCCAGCGCAGGTTCGCCGGCCCGTGCGCGGCGAGGTATTCGGCGGTCAGCCCGCCGGTGAACCCGGTCGCCCCGAACAGGACGAGGTCGTACTCCCTCTCCCCCGACATGGTGAGGCATTCTGCCGGCTGCGTAGCCAGTCGTGTGCGCGCTACTCGGCCACCCAGACCTTGGCGGCGCCGAGCTCGTCGGGCTCGAAGACCTTCACCTCGCCCGGCGTCATGAAGCCGAACGCCTTGATCCCTTTGCGGATCCAGTCGATGTCGGTGACGACCGCGGTGCGTTTCCACGCTTTCATGTGGCCGATGCCGAGCTTGAGCCCGGTCTTGGCGTCCTCCATCACCGCCCCGGCGTCCATCCCGAAGCCAGAGTCGATCTCGAACAGGAGCCGGACCTCGCCCGCCTCCGCCGCCGCCGACAGGGCCGGCTCGATCAGCTCGCGGTAGTCGTCCCCGGTCATCTTCTCGACGACCTTGAACCCGATCGTCCCCGCCGGCATCTCCTCGATTCGCTCGACCATCGCCCGCCCCTACTTCGCCAGGAAGGAGAGCATGGCCGGGTTGACCTCCTCGGGGAAGGTCCAGCCGACGTTGTGCGGGCCGTTCTTGATCTCGAGGAACTCGAGGTCGGCGATCAGGTTCTCGTCGCGGAGGCGCGCGGCGGTCGACTCGAACGGGAGGATGCGGTCCTTCTCCCCGTGGATGACCAGCGTCGGCACGTCGATCTTCGGCAGATCGTCACGGAAGTCGGTCAGCCAGGTGTCGACACAGGCGAGCGACGCGTACGGGGACATCTGCTGGGCGACGGTGAAGTGCGCCTGCAGCGCGGCGTCGCCGATCCGCTCGGGGGCCAGTTCGTCGGTGTTGAAGAAGTTCTTGAAGAATTCTTCGAACCAGAGGTAGCGGTCTTTTTCGACCGTCGCCTTGATCCCGTCGAAGACCTCGCCGGGGACGCCCTTCTCGTTGTCGTCGGTCTTCAGGACGAAGGGCGGGATGACGCCGAGCAGCACCGCCTTGCTGACCCCGGCCGAGCCGTACTTGCCGAGGTAGCGGGTGACCTCGCCGGTGCCCATCGAGAAGCCGGCCAGGACGACGTCCTCGCCGAGCGCGAGGTGATCGAGCAGCGCTTTCAGGTCGGCGGCGAAAGTGTCGTAGTCGTAGCCGACGGTCGGCTGGCTCGACTTGCCGAAGCCGCGCCGGTCGTAGGAGATGACCCGGTAGCCGGCCGCGAGCAGGTCGGGCTCCTGTTTCTCCCAGGAGTTGCCTTCGAGCGGGTAGCCATGGATGAGGACGATCGGCTTGCCGGAGCCGTGATCCTCGTAGTGGATGTCGATGTCGGCGCTGTTCTCTTTTCCGACGGTCACGTAAGGCATTCGCATCTCCTGACTGAGGCGGGATGAGGGCGGCTCGCGCGCGGCAAGTCACGACCGAACATACCCCCGCGACGACGCCGGCAAGCGTCGTTCTCGTGAACGCGCCGCGGCGGCGGGCCACGGTCCCATCCGCCGCCCCTGAATGCGTTCGCAGTTAGCCGTAACAGTCACGGGAAAGTGCGAACGCACGTCCCGGGTCGAGTCGCCGACCATCAGCGCCGCGTCGCCGGAGCCGTACCTGTCGAGCGCGGCCTGGACCAGTTCGGGGTGCGGCTTGATGCGCTCGGCGTCGGCCGATCAGCTGGTCGCCGCCCATGCCGATGTGGCGGTGGATCTCCCAGATCGCCACCCGGTAGCCGTGCTCCTTGAACGCCCGGTGCCAGGCGATCGCGTGCTGATAGTTGGTGTCGACCAGGGTGCCGTCGACGTCGAGGACGACGGTGACGGGCGCGCTGCCGACGTCGGGAGCGCTCACGTCGCCTCCACCGCCTCGTCGGTGACCTCCTCGGAGATCTCCTCCAAGGAGCGGTTCTTGGTCTCCGGCAATCGGGCGACGAAGAAGACGATCGCGGCGACGCCGAAGCCCGCGTAGAGCCAGAAGGTGCCCTCGACCGAGATCGCCCCGGTGAGAGTGAGGAAGAAGGTGGAGACGAGGAAGTTCGCCGCCCAGTTGGCGACGGTCGAGACCGACATCGCCGCGCTCCGCACCTTGAGCGGGAAGATCTCCGAGATCATCAGCCAGAAGACCGGCCCGAGCCCGACCGCGAACGAGGCGATGTAGACGATCAGGCAGACCAGGGCGACGCCGGGCGCGTCGTGCTTCAGTGACGAGGAGGCGAAGAAGACGCCGAGCGCGGTCAGCGCGACCACGCAGCCGGTGGTGCCGACGATCAAGAGCGGGCGGCGTCCGACCTTGTCGAGGATCAGGATCGCGACGACGGTGAAGATCACGTTGGTGATCCCGACCGAGAGCGCCTGGGTGATCGCGCTCGAGGTGCTGAGGCCGGTCGACTTGAGGATCGTCGGCGCGTAGTAGATGACGGTGTTGACGCCGATCAGCTGCTGGGCGATCGCCATCACCAGGCCGATCAGGACCATCGCCCGCACACCGGGCGCGAGCAGGTCGCGGAGGCTGCCCTTGGAGCTCGCCTCCTCGTCGATTTCCCTCAGCTCCTCCTCGACCTCGTCGTCGGACTCGCGGGCGCGGCGGAGCACCTCGCGGGCCTCGTCGTCGCGGCCCTGCCCGGCCAGCCAGCGGGGCGAGAAGGGCTGGAAATACATGCCGATCGCCAGCGCGGCGCCCGGGATCGCGGCGAGGCCGAGCATCCAGCGCCAGTTGCCGGCCGCGCCGCCGAAGGCCCAGTTGACGATGTAGGAGACGAAGATCCCCGACACCACCATCAGCTGGTTGAAGGAGGTGACGCCGCCGCGGATCTTCTTCGGGGCGAGCTCGGAGATGTACATCGGGGCGACGAAGGAGGCGGCGCCGACCGCGAGACCGAGGACGAAGCGGGCCCAGATCAGCTCCCAGGGCGACTGCGCGGCGGCCGAGGCGAGGGCACCGACGACGTAGATCGCGCCGGCGGCGATCTTGGTGCGGCGGCGGGAGAAGGCGTCGGCGGTGTAGCCGGAGATCGCGGCGCCGATCACCGCCCCGACCAGCAGCGCGCCGACGAAGGCCTGCGCCTCGAAGCCTGACGGGTGGAGGTCGGGTTCGATGTAGAGCAGGGCGCCGGAGATGACGCCGGTGTCGTAGCCGAAGAGGAAGCCGCCGAGCGCCGCGATCAGCGCCAGTCGCAGGATGAAGCGATTGGAGCCTTTGAGCGCCTCGCGCAGGAAGTCCATCGCCGGGAGAGGTACCCGGCGGGCGGCGGCTATCCCAGGCGCGGGTCAGGCGGCGAGCGCGCCGTAGCGCTCGCCGGCCTCGTGGCGGGCGGCCGGGTGGAGGCGGACGGCGTCGGGCCAGAAGCGGGAGCCGAGGCGGAGCTGGAGCAGGGCCGAGCGCAGCAGCGTCTCCCGCGCCGGGTCCCAGGAGAAGCCGAGCAGGCGGCGGATCTGGGCCGGGAGCATGCCGACCGAGATCAGCTTGATCGTCTCGTGGACCGGCGTGATCGCGACCCGGACCAGGGGCCTGAACGGCGGCGGCGCGAGCACCATCGCCTTGGCCGCGTCGCGGCGCTCGTCCGAGATCCAGAGGCTGCCGTCGCCGAGCCGGCCCTCGACGTAGTCGCCCAGGTCGGCGCGGGTGCGCGGCATCGAGTCATCGGGCAGGCCGAGCAGCCCGCCGACGCGCCGGTATTCGGTCCAGTAGCGCTCCGCGTCGCCCGGGTCGAGTGAGCCGAAGATCCGCTCGTGGTAGACGAGCGCCGAGTCGGCGAGGCTCGCCAGCACCCAGAGTCCGAGTGCCGGGTCGGACGCCGCGTAGCGCGTCCCCGCCGGGATCGGGCCGTAGTCCTCCTCGGTCACGCCCTCGACCCGGGCGTGCATCGCGCGCACCGCGCGGCCGGTCCGCTCGGCCTCCGCGCGGCTGCCGAAGTAGATCCGCGACATCCGCTCGTCGGTGCGCAGGAGGCGGGTGCGCGGGTCGTCGAAGATGATCGAGTGGCGCTCGAAGCCGAGCACGGCGAGCGGGTCGCAGGCCTGCATCAGGAGGGCGCGGACGCCGGAGAAGAGGACGACGCGCTCGCCGTGCAGGCGGCGGACCATCGAGTCGGCGGCGAAGAAGCCGTCGACCTCGGCGGCGCGGAGCGTCGTGATCGCCTCGTCGCTCATACCGAAAGGGTATTGAGGCGCCTCCGCCCGCCCGCCGCCCACGGTGCGTTCGCAGTTAGCCGTAATAGTTACGGGAAAGTGCGAACTCAAATGCGATGACCGAGCGACGCGCCTTCCCGCCACTACGTAAAGGGGACCTCGATCCCGACCCGTTCGCGCAGTTCGCGCGCTGGTACGAGCTGGCGCGAGAGGAGGTGCCGCTGGCCGATGCGATGACGGTGGCGACGGTCGGCACCGACGGGACGCCGGACGCGCGGATGGTGCTGCTGAAGGGCCACGGGCCCGACGGCTTCCGCTTCTTCACCAACTACGGCAGCGCCAAGGGCGGGGAGATCGAGGCCGACCCGCGCGGCGCCCTGGTCGTCTACTGGCGCGAGCACGACCGGCAGGTGCGGGCGCGCGGGCCGATCGAGCGGCTTCCCGCGGCCGACTCCGACGCCTACTTCGCCGGCCGCCCGCGGGAGAGCCAGCTCGGCGCCTGGGCCTCGCCGCAGTCGACACCGCTGGCCGACCGGGCGGAGCTCGACGCACGCCTCGAGACGGTGCGGGAGCGCTTCGCCGAGGTCGAGGACGTCCCCCGCCCGGAGACGTGGGGCGGCTTCGTCCTGCGACCGCGGACGATCGAGTTCTGGCAGGGACAGCAGGCCCGCCTCCACGACCGCTTCCTCTACTCGGCGTCCGACGACGGCGGTTGGAAGATCGAGCGCCTCGCGCCCTGAACGGCGACCGCTAGTCCCAGGCCGGGGAACGTGACGCGGGCAAACGACCGCCCGGGCCTTCATCCCGACCGGCCGCATCCTCCGATCCTTCCCCGATCGGGTACCGATCAATTCTCGACTCACTCGATCAACTTGCTCGGCTTACTCTGTGGACCATGACCCGCCTCTTCTTCAACGCCTTCGTCATGAACACCTCGAGCCACATCCACCACGGACAGTGGCGCCGTCCCGACGCCCGCCAGGTCGACTTCAACGACGTCGACGTCTGGATCGACCTCGCCGAGACGCTCGAGGCGGCCAAGTTCGACGCGATGTTCTTCGCCGACGTCTCCGGGCTCTACGGCGACTCCGACGCCGACTACGAGGTCTACGTCCGCGAGGGCCTGCAGATCCCCAGCAACGACCCGCTCGTCCTGCTCGGCGCGCTCGCCACCCGGACCACCGACATCGGCCTCGCCGCGACCGCCAACGTCTTCCAGCAGCACCCGACCAACTTCGCCCGCCAGATGGCGACGCTCGACCACATCAGCAAGGGGCGGATCGCCTGGAACATCGTCACCGGCACCCAGCACAACGGCTACCGCAACTTCGGCTACCCGGCGCTGGAGGAGCACGACGAGCGCTACCGCTGGGCGGAGGAGTACGCCGAGGTCGTCTACAAGCTCTGGGAGGGGTCCTGGGACGAGGGCGCGCTGCTGAAGGACAAGGACGGCAGCCTCTACTCCGACCCGGCCAAGGTCCACAAGATCTTCCACTCCGGCGAGCGCTACCGGGTCGAGGGGCCCTTCCTCCCCTCGCCGTCGCCGCAGCGCACGCCGCTGCTCTTCCAGGCCGGTTCCTCGGGCCCGGGGCGCGACTTCGCCGCCCGTCACGCCGAGGCGGTATTCCTCGTCACCCCCACCCCCGAGGTCGCCAGGTGGCAGATCGAGGAGACGCGGGCGCTGGCGGTCAAGCACGGGCGCCGGCCGGAGGACGTGACCTTCCACCAGGGCCTCTCCTTCGCGATCGGCGAGACCGAGGCCGAGGCACGAGAGAAGTTCGACTGGTACCGCGAGTTCGCGAGCACCGACGGCTACGCCGCGCACGCCGCGATCGTCGACCTGGACGGCCGCGTCTACCCGCCCGACACGCCGCTCTCGGTCGTCCAGACCAACGGCGGGCGCGGCCGGATCGACTACCTGCGCAAATTCGGCGAGGACCCGACCAAGACGATCGCCGACGTGGTGCGCGAACGGATGGACGGGACGATCGTCGGCACGCCCGAGCAGATCGCCGACACGCTGGAGACCTGGCAGGCGGCGGGCATCGACGGCGTCAACGTCATCAACTGGGTGATCCCCGGGTCCTTCGAGGAGTTCGCCGAGCGGGTGATGCCGGTGCTGCGCGAACGTGGCCTGGCCCAGGCGGAGTACGCCGAGGGGACCTTGCGGAACAAGCTCTTCGGCCACGACCGCCTGTCGGAGTCCCACCCCGCGGCGCACTGGCGCGGTGCCTTCACCGCGGGCCCGAAGACCTGGGACGAGGCCGAGGGAGTCGCCGCGGCGGCGTAGTCGAGGAGGCGCTGATCCCGGGACTGGACCGAAGCGGTCCCTAGGGATCTTTTCCCGGGGCGACCATCACGGACGGGACGCCACGCGCCGCGCCCTACGGCTTCGCTTCGAGGATCAGGTTGAAGGGCGTCTCGGTCGCCCGCCGCACGGAGTGGAAGCCGCCCTCCTTGATCACCTCGGTCAGCCGCTCCTCCCCGGCCTGCGCGCCGAGCGCCAGCCCGACCTCCTGGTCGAGCGAGGCGGGCGTGCAGATCATCGTCGAGGCGCCGTAGAAGATCCGCCCGACCGGGTTGAAGTTGTCCTCCGGGTGGTCGCCGGCGAACGGCTCGACCACCATCCAGGTGCCGTCGTCGGCGATCGCGTCGTGGATGTGGGAGGAGGCGCCGACCGGGTCGCCCATGTCGTGCAGGCAGTCGAAGACCGCGACCAGGTCGTAGCCCTCGGCGGGGAAGTCCTTCGCCGTGGCGATGTCGAACTTCGCCCGGTCGGCGACCCCGGCCGCGTCGGCGGCCTCGCGCGCGCGGTCGATCGAGGCGCCGTGGTAGTCGTAGCCATGGAACTCCGAGGCCGGGAAGGCTTCCGCCATCAGCACGGTCGAGGCGCCGTGGCCGCAGCCGACGTCGGCGACCTTCGCGCCCGCGGCGAGCTTCGCCTCGACCCCGTCGAGCGCCGGGATCCACTCGCCGACCAGGTGGCCCTTGTAGCCGGGGCGGAAGAACCGCTCGGTGCCGCGGAAGAGCCGGCGGTCGTGCTCGTGCCAGCCCATCCCCTCGCCGCTGCGGAAGGCGTCGAGGATGCGGTCCTCGTCTGCATAGAGCGAGGCGATCAGGTCGAAGGCGCCGAGCAGGTAGTACGGGCTCTCCTCGTCGGCCAGCGCCAACGCCTGCTCCGCCGGCAGCTCGTAGGTGTCGGAGTCGACGTCGTAGGAGACGTAGCCGGCGGCGGCCTGGTTGCGCAGCCACTCGCGCACCGAGCGCTCGGCGACGCCGGCGCGCTCCGCGACTTCGGTCGAGGTCAGGGGGCCGGCCCCCGCCATCGCCTTGTACAGACCCAGCCGATCGCCGATCACGAACAGCGGCGCACTGATCGCCGCGCCCATGTCGAGGACCGCCTGGCCCATCACTGCTTCGAGCTTCTCGGGGTCGATCTCGGTGGCGCTCATCATCGCCTCCAGGCGGGTATGAAATTTTTCGGTTCGAGATCCCTGCCCTTCTTCGAGTAGAGCCGACGGGCGAAGACGTGTCAAGGCGACCCCGGCAAGATGAGAGGGCCGCTCAGATGAGCGACCGCGACTCACCTCGTGGCCGGGCGCTGCTCGGACGGGTGCCCTTCCCCGCCCTCGGACGGCCGGCCGCCCCTTGGTCCCGGCTTCCCGCGGCTCGACCATCTAGCCTCCGCCCGTGCCCGGCAGACGTCCCCACGCAGAGGATCACCTCAGCTTTCGCGCCAACTGGCTGCGGGCGGCGGTGTTGGGGGCGAACGACGGCATCCTCTCGACCTCGAGCCTGGTGCTCGGCGTCGCCGCCTCGGGGGCGTCGCGGAGCGCGATCGTGACCGCCGGCGTCGCGGGGCTGGTCGCCGGGGCGGGCTCGATGGCGGCGGGCGAGTACGTCTCGGTCAGCTCCCAGCGCGACACCGAGGAGGCCGACCTGCGGATCGAGGCGCGCGAGCTGGCCGAAGACCCCGACGGGGAGCTCGCCGAGCTGGCCGGGATCTACGAGCGACGCGGGCTGCCGGCCGAGCTGGCGCTGGAGGTGGCGACGACGCTCACCGCCAAGGACGCGCTCGGCGCGCACGCCCGCGACGAGCTCGACCTGACCGCCGAACGGCGCGCCCGCCCGCTGCAGGCCGCCGGCGCCTCCGCGCTCTCCTTCGCCGTCGGCGCGGTCCTGCCGCTGCTGGCGATCGGCATCTTCGGCAGCTCCCTCCGCATCGCCGCCTGCGTCGTCGTCACGCTGCTCGCGCTCGCCGGCCTGGGCGCGCTCGGCGCCCGCCTCGGCGGCGCCCCCGAGGCCCCGGCGATCGCCCGCGTCGTCTTCTGGGGCACGGTCGCGATGGCCGCCACCTCGGGCATCGGCGCCCTCGTCGGCGCCGCGGTCTGACCGTCCTCCCCGCTGCCATGCGGCCTGGCGCACTCCGCCGTGAGAGGCCCTATCGTTGCCCACCGTTTGTACGAGCCCTCCCAGCAACCGATCGGCGGCAGGGGCCGCGGCCGATCGCTTCCGGCGTGGCCCGATGCCCGACCGCTCCGCGCGTGGCAGAAAGAGGCCACCGAAGCGGTGCGCGCGCACCGCGGCTCGAGCTTCCTCGCCTCGGCGACGCCCGCCGCGGGCAAGACGACCTTCGGCCTCCACATCGCCCACCGGATGCTGGTCGCGGGATACGTGCAGCGGGTCGTCGTCGCCGGGCCGACCACCCACATCTGCCGCCAGTGGGCGGCCGACGCGGCGCGCTATGGGATCGACCTGGAGCCGAACCGGCCGAACTCCGACGGGATGGAGTCGAACGACTTCCACGGCGTCGCGATCACCTACCAGACGATCGCCGCCGGGCCCGACACGCACCGCGACGCCGCCGCCCGCAAGACGACCCTGCTGATCGCCGACGAGCCCCACCACATGGGCGACGAGGCGGCGTGGGGACTGCGCGCCCGCCGCGCCTTCGACGGCGCCCGCTTCCGCCTGCTGCTCTCCGGCACCCCGTTCCGCTCCGACAACTCGGCGATCCCCTGGGTCGCCTACGACGACGACGGCATCAGCAGCGCCGACTACGTCTACGGCTACCCACAGGCACTGCGCGACCGGGTCTGCCGGCCGATCACCTTCCTCCCCTACGACGGGGAGATGGAGTGGATCTCCGACGGCCGGCTGCGCAGCGGGGACTTCGACCTGGCGCTGCCCGCGGCGGAGTCGGCGCGCCGGCTGCGCACGGCGCTGACGCCCGAGGGCGAGTGGATGGGACACGTGCTGCGCGACGGCGACGCGCGGCTGACCCAGGTGCGCGCCGAGGGCCATCCCGACGCAGGTGGTCTCGTGATCGCCTCCAACCAGGACCACGCGCGGCAGATCGCGGCGCGGCTCGCCTCGATCGCGGGGCAGCAGCCGGAGATCGTGATGAGCGACGAGCCCGGCGCCAGCAAGCGGATCGCCGCTTTCGCCGCCTCGGACCGGCGCTGGCTGGTCTCGGTCCTGATGGTCTCGGAGGGCGTCGACATCCCCCGCCTGCGGGTCGGCGTCTACGCCACCGCGGCCCGCACCGAGCTCTTCTTCCGCCAGGTCGTCGGCCGCTTCATCCGCACCACCCCGGGCGGCCCGCGCAAACAGATGAGCTACCTGCTGATGCCCGCCGACTTCCGGCTCAAGGCGCTGGCGCACGAGATCGAGGTGGAGCGCAACCACGCCCTCGACCTCTCCCCGGCCGGCGAGGAGGAGGCCGACGAGGAGTTCGACGAGATCCCGACCGAGCCGGCCGGCGACGGCGGCGGCTTCGCCGCGCTCAGCTCGAGCGCCGCCGAGCTCGACGACGCGATCATGTCGGAGACCGCCCTGCAGCTCTTCCCCACCGACGACCCGAAGCCGCCGCCGAAGAAATCGATCGCGATCGGCGCCACCGCCGTCGACCGCGCCGAAGCCGCGCTCGCCCGCAACGAGGGCGTCGCGACCGGCACCGAACGCGAGTCCGCCTACGCCACCCGCGAGCGCCTGCGCGCCGAACGCAGCCGTATGGTCGGCGACCTCGCCCGCCGCACCGGCAAATCCCACCGCGACATCCAGTCCCGCATCAACCGCGAAACCAAGGTCAAATCCGTCGCCAACGCGACGATCCAGCAACTCGAGCGCGGCAACGAGATCCTCCGGCGGGACCTGCGGCGCTAGCCGCGTACTCCGTGGCGGAGCCGCCCGTCCGAGGTGCGTCCCGGGCGTCTTGTGGCGGCCCGTGACAGGCTGTGGCCGCCACGAGACGCCCGGGACGTGAGGGAGATTCAGGGAACGTCACAGGGACGGCACGCTTGCGCCGGGAAGGCCATAGGTCCGGCACGATCTCCTCTCTTCCGTCACAGGTCCCCCGGGTGAGTTCGCACTTTGCCGTAGATAGTCCGGAGAACTGCGAACTCACCTTGGGCGCCGGGTTATCTCCCGGCGCTCGTCACGAGGTCCCATCACTTCCCCATGGACCCGGACTTCTCGATGGCGGCCACAGCCTGCCAGGGCCGCCATCGAGAAGGCCGAGCGCATCTCGGACGGGCGCGACCGGCGCGAACACCGGGCCCCGGGTCTCGGCCCCCGGGCGCCCGCCTCCGCCCACAAACGCAGAGAGCGGCGCGCGGCCCGAGGGTGGGTCGGGTCGCGCGCCGCTTTTGACTGAGCCGGGTGTCGGACGGGCTACTTGCCCCCGACGATGTCTTCCGCGACGTACGCGGCGACGTTGCTGATTTCTTCGGCACTCAACTGACCTTTGAACGCCGGCATCCCGCCGCCGCCGTTGGTCACCTGTTTTTCGGCACCGGCCTGGGTTTTGGCCAGCGGCATCGTCCTCAGGTCCGGTCCGCCATTGCCGCCGTGGCCGGTGGCGCCGTGGCAGACGGAGCATTCTTCGGAGAACACTTCTTTGCCCGCCGCGGCGTCGGCGGTGGCACCGCCGCCACCCGCCGCGGCTTCTTCGCCGCCTTCTTCCTTGCCGGCTTCGCCTTCTTCTTCGGCGGCGCCTTCTTCCGCGGCTTTGTCTTCCTCGCCCGCGTGGGTGGTGCCTTCTTCTTCGGCTTCCAGACCCTTCGGTTCGGCCATCGTGCCTTTCAGCGAGAAGACCCAGAAGTTTTCGCCGTGGGCCGTGGCCGCCAGCGAGTTACCTCCGGCGTAGAAGGCGATCTTCTCTTCCCCGTCTTCTTCGAACGGGGTGACCGTCGTGTTGGCGCCGGCACCGGTCTGCCAGCTCCACAGTTCTTCGCCGGTTTTGGCGTTGTAGGCGGCAAGTTTGCCGTCGTTGTGGCCGACGAACAGCAGGCCGCCCGCGGTGGTGACGGCACCGGAGTAACACGATTCGCCTTTGAGTTCGTTCTGCCAGGCGATCTTCCCGGTGCTCATGTCGTAGGCGGTGATGAACCCGGTCGTGTCGAAGCCGGTCGACACGATGGTGTCGGAGCCGATGTAGGTTTCGCCTTCGACGTACTTCTGCGGCTTGGGCGGGGTCACCAGCCCGAGCGCGCCGCTCTGCGAGCAGACGTAGTACATGTCGGCTTCCGGGTTGAACGAGGACGGCGGCCAGTTGTCGCCACCGACGGCGGAGTTCGCGCCGAGGTTGATCACGGTCGGGTCCGAGGACTGCGGCGTGAACACTTTGCCACCGATGATTTTCGGCTTCGGCTTGCTCGAGGCAACCGATTCTTCGACTTTTTCGACCGCTTCCGGCGTCGCTTCGATCGGGCTGAACGGTTCCATCGTCGGCTCGGGCTGCGTCGGCCAGGTCTTCTGACCCGGGTCCTGCGGCACCTTCACCTCGGGGATCGGGTAGACCGGCTTGCAGTTTTCCTGATTGACGACGTAGGCCCAACCGGTCTTCTCCGGCTCACCCACAGCTTCGACTTCTTCGCCGTTCATTTCGCCCTTCATCAGGACGGTCGGGCTCGGAGCGTCGAAGTCCCAGAGGTCGTGGTGGACCTCCTGGAAGTGGCAGTGGTATTTGCCCGTTTCGGCGTTCAGGCCGACGATCGAGGCGGTGAAGAGGTTTTCGCCCGCGCGGTTGTTGCCGACCCACGGCGAGGCGTTGGAGGTCGAGAAGAACAGCATGCCCGTTTTCGGGTTGACCGTCGGGGTGTTCCAGATCGAGGCACCACCGGTTTTGTAGGAGCCGTTGTTCGGCCACGTGTCGCCACCGATTTCCTTCGGCGACGGAGTCGTCCAGAAGTGCCAGTCGAATTTCCCGGTCTTGGCGTCGAGCGCGGTGAGACGCCCGCGCACGCCGTACTCGCCGCCGGAGCCGCCGACGTAGACGCGGCCGTCGTAGTAGAGCGGCGCGCTGGTGATCGAGAAGCCGGAACCCGGTTTCACGACTTCGGTGTTCCAGACGACCTTGCCGGTTTTCTGGTCGAGGGCGACCTGATCGCCGTTCAGCTGCGAGACGAAGACCATCCCCTCGCCGATCGCGACGCCGCGTGAATCCCATCCACAGCAGATGACTTCGCCGAGCGGGTCAGGCGGCAGCTTCGGTTCGTAGGTCCAGAGGACTTTGCCGCTCTTCGCGTTCATCGCGAAGACATCGTCGGCGCCGTCGGAGATGTAGATCGTGCCGTTGTAGACGAGCGCCTGGCCCTCGGCGGAGAACTTCGCCGCGGTGGCGTTGGCGCCGATCTTGGTCATCCATTCGCCTTTGAGTTCTTTGACGTTTTCGGTGTTGATTTCGTTCAACGTCGAGAAGCGGTCGTTGGTCGTGCCGCCGCCGTTGGTGATCCAGTTTTCACCGGCCGGCGCGAAGAGTTCTTCGGAGGTGAATTCGGGCGCCGCGGCGATGCCGCCTTCTTCTTCCGGCGCTTCGGCGGTTTCGGTTTCCGCCGGTTCGCCTTCTTCCGCGGTCTTCGCGCTCGTCGTCGTCGTGCCGCCGCTGCCGCCACAGGCAGCAACCGCGAGCGCCGCGACCAAGACCAAGAGCATCGCCGCGAACCAGAGCCGCCTGTCGCGGGCTTTCCTATCTGTCCAGCCGGAACCCGTCTGCATCTACCGTCCACCCTTTCACCTAGCTCAACCGTCGAAAGCGGCCGGCCAGTTCATCAATGAAACACCAGGAAATCGGACGCTAGCACAGTGATGTGACTGTACTATCGGGCGTGCTGGTACCTAAACAGTAAGGTGAACGACGGCCCTCATACTGAACACGAATGGCGTAGAAAGCGAACGGTAAGGCGAACGCGATCCGTAATACCGAACGTCAGCCGTGGTCGGGGCCAGCCTCGCCCCTGAAGGTGATGATGTGGGCCTCGCGGTCGCCGGCGTTGAGGTAGCGATGCCGGCGGCTGCCCTCGAACCAGACCGAATCGCCCTCGCCGAGATCGACGCCGCTCTCCTCGGAGAACTCGATCCGCAGCTCCCCGTCGAGCACGAAGACGAACTTGGGCCCGGTCTTCACCGCCGCCTCGGTCAGCTCGGCGCCGACCTCGAAGCGCTGCAGCCCGGTGGTCATGTCGCCGTGGCTCCAGGAGGCGAGCAGTTCGGTCCGCACCCGCCGGTCGGGTGAATCGATCGCCCGCCGGTCGTCCCGCCGCAGCACCACCGGCTCCCCCTGCCCCCGTTCCGGGATCAGGTCGGTGAGCGCGACCCCGTAGAAGTCGGCCAACGCCACCAGTCGCCCGACCGTCATTTCGTTCTGCCCGGTCTCCACCATCGACAAGAACGAGGAGGAGAGGCCGGTGCTGGCGCCGAGCTCCTTCAACGACAGGTTGCGGCTCACCCGCAGCGCTTTCAGCCGCCGGCCCAGCGTCGGCTGCGGTCGCGGCGGGCTCCCCTCTGGCCGCTCGATGGTGTCGTCGGTCGTCTTGGTCATCGAGCATCCATGGCGTCCGCGCCACCCGGTCATGGAACCCGGGCGCGCTCAACCAGGAAATGTCCGGCGACCGCGAGTTCTTTCAGCCGTCGCCGTGACTCATCCGGCGACCGTGGCCTCGAGCGGCACTACCCCGGCCACTTCGTAGGCCTCGGGCTGGTCGAGCGTCTCCCGCTCGAGCAGCGCGTTGGCGAGCGCCTCGAGCCGGTCGCGCTCGCGCCGCAGCAGCTCGACCACTTCCTCCTCGGCCTCGTCGACGATCCGCCGCACCTCTTTGTCGACCAGCTCCTGGGTCGGCTCCGAGGCCGGCATCGCGCCGGGCAGCAGCAGGCCGTCCTGGCGCCCGTCGGTGACCGCGATCGGCCCGACCGCGTCGCTCATCCCCCACCGCCCGACCATCCCGCGGGCGACCTGGGTGAGGTTCTGGATGTCTGACTCGGCGCCGGTGGTGATGTCGTCGAAGATGACCTTCTCCGCCGCGCGCCCGCCGAGCGCCACCTTGATTTTCGCCACCAGATCCTCGCGGCGGTAGTTGTAGCGGTCGCTGTCGGGGGTCGAGAGCGTCACCCCGAGGGCCTGCCCGCGGGGGATGATCGAGATCTTCCGCACCGGGTCGGCGCCGGGCGTCAGCATCCCGACCAGGGCGTGGCCGGACTCGTGGTACGCCGTCCGCCGCCGGTCGGCGTCGGTCATCACCACCTGGCGCTCGGCGCCGAGGAGGATTTTCTCGATCGCGTCGGTGAAGTCGCGCTGCTCGACCCGCGGGTGTTCGCGGCGGGCGGCGAAGAGCGCCGCCTCGTTGACCAACAAGGCGATGTCGGCGCCGGTCGAGCCGGGGATCGACGCCGCGATCCGCTCCAGGTCGACGTCGTCCGCCAGGACCACGCCGCGGGTGTGGATCTGGAGGATCGCCACCCGCCCGTTGCGGTCTGGCGGGTTGACCGCGATGCGGCGATCGAAGCGGCCCGGGCGGAGCAGCGCCGGGTCGAGCACCTCGGGACGGTTGGTCGCCCCGAGCACGATCACGTCGGTGCCGGGCTCGAAGCCGTCCATCTCGGTGAGGATCTGGTTGAGCGTCTGCTCGCGCTCGTCGTTGCCGCCGGAGATCCCGGCGACGTTGCCGGAGCGCGAGCGCCCGATCGCGTCGAGCTCGTCGATGAAGATGATCGCCGGGGCGGCCTCTTTGGCCTGTTTGAAGAGGTCGCGCACGCGCGAGGCGCCGACGCCGACGATCGCCTCGACGAACTCCGACGCCGAGATGTGGAAGTAGGCGGCGTGGGCCTGGCCCGCGACGGCGCGGGCGAGCAGCGTCTTGCCGGTCCCCGGCGGCCCGTAGAGCAGCACGCCGTGGGGGATCCGCGCGCCGAGCGCGGTGTAGCGCCGCGGGTTTTTGAGGAAGTCGACGATCTCTTCCAGCTCTTCCTCGGCCTCGTCGATCCCGGCCACGTCCTTGAACGTGACCCGGTCCTTGCTGTCGGCGTCCACCCGCCGCGCGGTCGAGCGCCCGAAGCCGCCGAGGATGCCCCCTTTCCCACCCCCGGTCTGTTTGCGGATCAGCCAGAGGAAGAAGCCGATGATCAGCAGGGTCGGCAGGAAGGCGAAGAGGATCGTGACCAGCGGCGAGCTGCCGGAGCTGGGCGCCGAGGCGTTGATCACCACGTGGTGTTCGGTCAGCAGTTCGGTGGTCGCCTTGTTGTCGATGAACGACGGGACCTCGGTCTTGAAGTCTTCGCTGACCTTCACCGGGTCGCCCCCGCCCGGCGGCGTGTAGGTCGCCTCTTTCTTCAGCGTCCCCTCGATCGAGTCGGAGGTCGAGCTGATTTCCCGCACGTTGTCGGCGCGCACCTGTTCGACGAAGAAGGGCTGGTAGGGCACCTGCGGCCGGCTCGTGCTGCCGTTGGCGAGGATCGCCACCAGCACGTTCAGCGCCAACAGCCCGAGCAGGATCCAGATGAAGGTCCGGTTGCGCGGGATGAACGGCGGTTTCTGCTGCGGCGGCGCCCCGCGGCCGTCCGGCGCCGGATCTACCCGGAAACCCGACGGGTGCGGCGTCGTCGGCGGCGCTTTCGGCGGCGGAGCCGCGTCGGCGGTCTCTGGGGAAGGCGCGTCGGCAGCCAAGGCTCCAATCTACTCCTGGCGCCGGGTCCGTCGGGCCGGGGACGCCAAGTGATCGGCGAGGACGCCCCAGAAACGCGGAAGCCCGCTCGGGGAGCGGGCTTCCGACGAAGCGGCTGAAGGGATTCGAACCCTCGACCTTCTGCATGGCAAGCAACTGGCGTGGGTTTGAGCCTTCTCTCGGAATATGTCGATTTGCAGGGGAATCAAGAGATGCGGTCGATCCTTACGGAATCGCCGATGAGCACGGATATGCGGCGATATGCGCCGTTTCGGGCACTCTTGCCAAGAAGTGCCCGAGGCTTGGCGTCAGGGTTAAAGGCGCGGATCGTGCGCCCGTGCATGTTCCTGCTTAGCCCTCCTCCCGGAGCTCGCGAATCGTCGCTCGGCGCCAGCGGGCCGAGCTCCAGCCGCGCTCGCGCAGCCAAGCCGGCGGTTCGTGGTGATCGAAGGCAATCTCGCGCTCGCCGTAGGCGACCTGGACGAATGAGCGCCCCGCCCCGTAGCGCTCGATCAGTCCCTCGCGGATGTAGGTCAGGTGACCAAGGTGGGTGGCGGGGGCGTCGAGAGTAAGACTCGCGGTGCGCCCGTCGAGGCCGACCAGGTCGAGGCTCGCCGGGCGCTTCCTCAGGCCTAGGCGATCGGCGAAGGCGTGGGAAGGCACCACCCCGCGACTGCTCTCGGCGTCCTCGCGGCTGAAGTCCTCGCCGTAGCTGTGGGCGAGGATCTCGATCTCGAAGCCCCCTTCCCTGCCCAGGTCTTGGGTCCGCTCAAGGTAAGGCCCGGGCCTTTCGCCGCTGCCCGAGAGCGCGAAGCGCGTGCTCCAGGGGATTTCGCCGCTGAAGGTGCCCCTCGCCTCGGGGCTGGCGGCGATAAGCCGATCGCTGTGGTCGTGGGCCTCCGCCAGTCCCGCGACCAGCGGCTCGGCGTCGGCGCTGTTGATCAGAAAGCCGCGGAAGAAGGCGAAGACCCGCCGCCCGCCGAGGTCGGGCCGGTGCCTCAGCATTCCGTCGGCCAGGAGCCAGGGGCCTTCCTGGCCGTTGATCGACTCGACTCGCAGGAGGGAATCGGGGATCTCGACCGTACCCTCGCAAAACCAGGTCTCGGGGTCCTCGGGTCCAGGGTCGGCCCAGGTGGGGACGACGACGTCGGCGGGCGGAACAGGGTTGGGGAAGGCGGGGTCGATCTCGACGTAGACCCCGCGCCCGCCCGTCCACCAGAAATCGTCCTCGAGCAGTCCCGCTTCGGCGCGGCGCCCGGCGAGCTCCTGAAAGGCGATCAGGCTGTACTTCTTGCCGTAGCGCTCGATGCGACCCGGGTGCTGGAAGCGGGGCGCACGGTACTCAAGTTCGGCGATCTCGCGGTCGATCTCCCCGAAAACCTCCTGGCCCCACCCAAGCTCTCGGACCCGGCCGCGAATCTCAGCCATCCCCGCCTGGTAGTCGGCGTGGTCGAACTGGTAGTTCGAGCGGTCGGGATAGAGGGAGCCGACCGTGTAGTTCGAGAAGTCCGGGTAGAAAGCGTGGTCGGTTTCCTCGCCGAGCTCGTCCTCGGTGCCGAGGGGCGTGGGCTCCGGTCCGGGGGCGAAGTCCAAATCGGCGGCATCGACGCCCTCCGGCATGGCGGCCGGGTGCAGCGCGGCGGCGAACTCGAAGAGCGCCGCGACATATTGGCGCAGCAACTGATGGGAGCTCGGATGCGTCGCCGAGGCCCCGAGGAAGGCGTCGCGTAGCGCCTCGAGGAAGTGCGCGAGGCTTTGCTCGAAGGAGCCCCCGGGGTCGGGCATCTGGTGCTCGGCGGCGGCGCCGAAGCAGGCCGCGAGGGAGCGCTCGTAGACGTAGGGGTCATCGAGCTCGAGCGTCCCGAGCGCCAAGTCGAAGAGGCGGCCGGGATCACCGAGGCCGTAGCGCTGGAGGGCGCGGGTTGCGCGGTCGCGAAGCCGCTGGCTGGTGCTGGTCAGAAGCCAGCTGATCGCCAGGGCGTCGAGGTCATCGGTGTCATCGCGTCGCCCGCGTGCCTCCCAATCCCGGCGCAGCCTGTCGATCTGCCCGAGGGTCGAGTCCTGGCGCGTGCGCGACCACTCCGAGAAGAGTCGGTCTCGGCGGGCGAGGGGCATGGAACGCAGGACCCTGTCGAGAAATAGGGCGTTCAATCGGTGGCGTGGAGCGTCCCTGACTTCCCAGAGGCGGTCGAAGGGATGCCACCTCCGTGCTCGGGCCTCTCGGGCGTCGGGAATCGCCTCGGCGAGGCGGTCGAGCGTCTCGGGGTCAAGGTAATCCGACGCCAGTTTCATCGTCTGGCCAAGCGTCATCCGTCGATGGACCTCCGGAGCGAATGTCCAGAGATTGCGGCCGCCAAAGCGGCGCGGGACGAGTCCGACCAGGGCGAGGAAGATATCCGCTCCGAGGGGATGCGCCTGCTCCACTCCGCCAAGCAGGCGTGCCCAGAGATCCTCGGAGCGCAGGAACTCCTCGGCTTCTGACATCGAGAGCCCTTCGATCAAGGCGTCGGCGATCAGGAAACCGGCGAAGCGGTCGAAGACGACCGAGCTCGGCGAGTGCTCCCAACCATCCTCCCCGCCGCGGTAGAGAATCCCGGCCTCCTCGAGGGCTTTGACGAGGCTGCGGTTCCACTCGGTCTCGGGCTCGTTGATCGTCGCCTGCATCTCAGCGAAGGGGAGCGACCGCTGGTTCTCATCCCAGAGCTTCTTGGCGATCAGGGCCAGGCGCTCGGCGGGAAGCCCAGGACGCAGGTCGAGATCGGAGGCGATCCGCTCAAGAGCGCGCTCGCGGTAAAGCTCGAAGACGGCGACCATGTCCCCCGGCAGGCCCTCGACCCCGACCGCCTCGACGGCCTCAGGGTTGGCTGCTTCGCAATAGAGGCGCAGGAAGAGCAGCTCGCGGAAGTAGCCGAAGGGAAGCACGGTCCCGCCGGCATCGATCCTGAAGTGCTCGAAGTAGACGCGAACCGCCTCATCGACCTCCGCTTCGGACCACTCGAGCTCGATCTCACTTGCCTGCTCGATCAGGACCTGGGCCCGGGCGGCCTCGCGCAGGGTGACGATCAAGAGTGCGTTGGGAAAATCACCGAGGATCGGCTCCAGCTCGGCGAGCAGGTCCTTCCAGCGGGTCGGGCGCTCGGCCTCGTTCAGGCCGTCGATCACGACCGGGATCCGCGCGCCGAGGCGGGCGCCTGCGGCATCGACGGCGGCGAGCAGCTTGTCGAAGCCCTCGAGACTCAGTCCCGGCACCGCCGCGGCAAGCTGATCAAGGGTCCCGCCCGCACCGAGCTCCGAGCCCCTGATAAAGACACCCGCCGGCGTCCCGCCGCTCTCCTGGGTGAGCTGCGCCGAGAGGTGGCTCTTGCCTGCCCCGGGGGCACCAATCACCGCCAGCAGCTCGGATTCGGCGCGCTTCCTGTGTTCGCGAAGCGAGCGCAGAGCGGCGTCGATCTCCTCGATCATCGCCGTCACAGCGAGCGATGCCGGCGAGCGCAGCCAGCGGATCCGGCGAGCCACGCGTTCGGCCTCCGGCAGAGCGATCTGTGGCGTGGCGGACTCGGCGAGCCGCTCGCGGGCCTGGTTGGGCCTGCGCTCGTCGATGCTCTCGGTTATCTCCAGCAGGCGCCCCGCGAGCCGTTTCGCCTCCTCGCAGAGCTGGTCGAGCGCGGTGCGGGTCTCCTCCCCGACGGCGCGCAGATCCGAGCCCACGATCATCGCCAGGTGGACACCGAGGTGCTCGCCGTGGTCTCGCAGAACCCCGGCGGAGCCCGGCCGAAGAAGGGCGGTCTCCAACTCCGCCTCGACCTCGGTCCTCACATTGAGGTCGGGCATCCAGCGGGCTTTCACCGGGGCGAGACTGCGGTCGCGCGCCAGCGCGAGGCTCGGGCGTTCGAGAATCAGCTCGCCGAAGTAGGCCTCGCGGACAATCGCCGCCACGCCGCTCATCCGCGTGTCGAGTTCCTCCTCGGCCCAGATCACCAAGCGCATCCCCTCGGGCGCGAGTCCTTCGAACCATTCGATGTCGCTTTTTTTCGGCAGCTCCTTGAGACAGAGGATGAAGTCGGTCACCCCCGGGACGTGCTTGAGGGTCTTGGCGATCGCCTCTTTGATGCTCTCTTTCTGGGTGGCTGAGAAACCGTTATCAGCGTTCAGCCGGTACCAGCGGCACTGCCATCCGAACCAGCGTCCCGCCTCGCCGAGATCGCAGTCGGTATGAAGCTCGAGGTGGAACTCGACGCCGGGCTGATTTCGCCTCGAGCGCAGAGGCCCGTAAGCGCCCCAATTGCGCTGCACGATCGCGCGCCAGAGGAGCTCGAAGTTCCGCTCCGGGGAGTCTTCGAGTCGTTCGAATGCGTCCCAGGCGATCGCCATCGGCGCGCTCAGCCCTCGCCGGGGGCCTCTGGGTTGGGCTCGCCGTTCTCGGCCTCGTCGGGCTCCTCGGGCTCCCGAGCGACGGGCTCGCCCTCGTCGGTCCAGTCGTGCGCGGAGTAGATCTCGACCCGGGCCGAGCGGCCAATCATCAACTTCACGAAGCCCTGGATATCGCCGTCATCGCCAGTGATGCGGATCTCGGTGCCGTCGCGCTCGACGCCGAAGTCATAGAGCATCGCCTGCACCTCGGCCGCGCTCAGGTCCCAGACCTTGATCTCCCTGAGCAGGTCGAGGAGCTCATCGGAGAAGCGCCCGGTGCGGGTCTCCCAGTCGGCCTCCGGGAAACCAGGCACCTCCTCTTGGAGGCGGGCGATCTGACCCTCGACCTCCGCCGCGGCCTCCTCACTTTGGAAATGGCCGATCAGGACCAATCTGTAGGAGTGCTCTGATCCGTATCCGCGCCAGATCTTCATCGAACCGTGACTCCTCTCGATAGCTCTTCCAAGGCATCGATCAGGCTGGCGCCGATCTCCACCGTCTCAGTTGCGTAGGCGTGCTCCGCGAGCATTCCGAAGGCATTGACGTGGGCATGCCCCTCGAGCGGCGGCTCACCGACGAAGGGGTCGCTCGTCGGAATGCCGTCGGGGATCCTCGCTTCGGAGATCGTCAGGGGGATCTCGCGCGGCTTGGCGGCGACCCACTCAGCGAGCGCCGCTTCGGGGCGCGCCCCGATCCCGTCGCGCTCCCCCACCGGCTGCTCTGGCAGGAGCAGGATCTCGCTCGCCCCCTTGGAGGCTGCGAGCTCATAGACACCGTCGAGGTCGGTGACCGTCTCCTCGTTGACGACGACGTTGAGGCCAAACGGAGCGATCGACGCGATCGTCTCCAGGCGGTCCACCAGATCGCCGAAGGACCTGCCACGCAGCCGTTCGTAGGTCAGCCCGACGCCGTCGACCGAGACGCGGATGAAGTGGAGGTGCCCGCGCAGGCGCTCGGCCATTTCGGCGTCGAAGCGATGGCCGTGGGTGGTCACCCCCACGGCCAGATCGGTCGAGGAGCTGACCTGTTCGCAGATCTCGGCGAACTCGGGATGCGCGCTCGGCTCGCCGCCGCCGAAGCCGACACCCAGGCACCCGTTCGCAGCCAGCTCCATAGTCCAGGCGCCGACCTTGTCCCGGTCGAGCCGTGCCGGAGACTTCGGCGCATAGCAATAGGGGCACTTCAGCTCACAGGCGTTCGTAAGAGCGAAGGAGGCATAGCGGGGCGCGAGGTGATACTCGACTTCTGGCACCTGGGCTTCGTCGAAGAGGATGTTGATTCCCGAGGCCCGATCGAAGAGATGCAGGCCATGGCGCCCGCGACGAAGCTTCACCTATGCCCCTGACAACTGGTCGGCAGTCACGCGAGTTATCTCCGATCGGAATAGGCCCTTAGAGAACGACGGCCGAGCGTCTGCACACCCATCCCCACGGCCGTCGGAATTAGTATCCAATCGGTACCTGGCTGGCAATGCGTGCTTGACGGTTGAAGTGGAAAAAAGTCCCGGTTTCCGGGGCCTTTCTCCCTAGTATGGACGGGATTCCATCCTGCGACCTTCGAATTATGAGCCTGATCTGGGGGCTATGTCGAACTTTGTGGGGCTGGATTTCGAACGCTCTTTCGGAGATCGGGTTTGCCTGAAACCGGCTGGGCTATGTGGAGCTTTATGCCCCAAATCGTGCCCTACCTCGCCCCTCGGCTGGCGCACCCGTCCCGGAGTCCTCAGCTCGCCCCGGAGACCAAGCAGTACGTGTTCCGCACTTTGCTGGTCTACTCTTCTCCGTTATTTAGGCTATTTTGCGCCAAATAGCTGGCAGAGCCAAAGGGCCGTGGGAGGCGCAATGAAGACCAGACAGCTGGAAAAGGTGCTCGATCGAGCGAGGGCGGAGGCAGAGCAGTACGCCAATGCCGGACAGTCGGCGTTCATCATCTCGCTGAACTACCTCAACGTCTGTGGTGGCTTCATGAGCTCTTTCAAGGCAGACATACCGCAGTTCATGGACATCTCTCAGAAGTACCTTCTCGATCTGGGCTTAAATGTCCACGGAGTCTCCCGGGACGAATGGCAATACACGGTGCACTACGAGTGCTCCGTCCCGACTCCGCTGGAGGCCACGAAGACGTGCCCCATGTGTGCGGAGACGATCAAGGAGGCGGCGGTCGTCTGTCGTTTCTGTGGGCATTCTTACGTTTAGCCAGCCCGATCTGGACGCCGCCCGACTCATGAGGAGCCAGTAGCCGGATGCATCGCGGCTTCATCGTCATGCAGATCGGATTCGTGCTGGTCGCACTGCTTTGCCTGACCCTGTTAGGCGACGCTGCGGTCGCTTTCGTGTTCGAGATCCTCGTTTTCGCACCGGCGACCGGGCTGTTCGCCCAGCACCGCATAGCAGTGAGGCGACGGCCCATCCCACTATGGGCGAAAGCGGGAGATAAACCAACCACCCTGCCGCCAAGGAAAGGTGAACGCCTGGTGGTCACCGCCTCCTTCATCTGCCTCTCGGTCACGATCGGATTCACCCTTGTCGAAATGATCGCGTCACCCGGCCTCGTCGATTTTCCCGATCGCCGCGGAGCGACCTTCGTCATCGCCCCGTTGGCTTTCGCGACCGGGACGATGTTGTTGTCAAGCCTGATCGATTGGTACGTGTCGACGCCGCGACTCAGCGGGCTCGTCTCCGAACCTCCCTGCCTGGACCCCGACAATCCTCGCTGGCCGGCGATCACCCAGTTGGTGTTGGTCCACCGTTGGCTCGCGACGTTCAGCGTCATCGCCGGACTCTGGCTGAGTCTCACGGCATTGGCCGGAGTCCTCGCCTACCACGGCGCACTCAGTCTGCTTCATGGAAGCTCGGCCTCCCACCCCGAAGCCTGGGCAGGCGCACTCGCGGCTGCTTCAGGCCTGATCGTGGCGGCTGGCGGATGGCTCAGTGGCCTGATCAGCTTGACCGCCGGCGAATACGTGCCGGCATTGAAGGCGGGAACGGCTCGAGGCCTGCACCCTCCTTTCGCGATCGGTGACTACGTCGCGGTCCAACCCGATCGACGACCGAACATTGCGGGATACCTGCTAGACGTCGCTCTCGAGGCGATCACGATCGTTCCATCCGACTCGATTGGCGAAGGTCGGGGTCATCAACTGCCGACTCGCTTGGTACCCACCGCCGAACTAGAAGGCGCCACCATCGCCCCACTGGGGGGCCCTCACTGTGGAAACGAGGAGTGCATCTTCATCAACGAGCGTTACTGCCTTCGCGCCAAGGCGCTGAGGGCGTCCGGCGAGACTAGCGACTCACCGGTCCGCACCACAGCCAAACCCTCCAAGGGCCGTCCGTTTGCTCAGGACAGACGTAGATGATCTGAATCTTGCCGTTGATGACCTTGGCCTCGGGGCGCGATTTCACTCCTCCCCGACAGTCGAACTACTCAGCGATGGCGGGGTCGTCCTGGGTCTTGTGGTTGAGCTTCAGGGAACTCCCCTCGGCGCCTCGATCCCCCTCTCCGCGAAGAAGGCCGCCGGGTCCGGCAGCGTCTCCTCTTCCCCCGCTTCGATTCGCTCGAAGCACGCCTGGGCGAACTCCTTGATCGTCGCCTCAACCTCGGGGCACGCGAGAAACTCTTGACCGTCATTCACCTTCCACCCCATCTCGTCGCTTTTCCGTAGCGGCTCATCCTGGGTTGCCGCCAAACTTGAACTTGCCGCCGAGACTGAACAAGCTGAGCGCGGCCGTTATCAGGCCACCGATCGCGGCGACGATCGCCGCCGATTCCTTGCTCCGCCAGAAGGACGGCGATGTCGTCGCGCACTCGATCCCGGCGGCGCGAGCCAGGTCTGATTCACCATCCCGCATCGCCGTCAGGCACCGTCGCGCGATCGTTTCGCGCCGGGCGACCACTGGGCCAGGGTCGGTGGCCTTGGTGCTCACCGGTTCCGCGACCCAGCGGAGCAGAACTTCGGATCGTTCGGCCACGCTCGTCGTCGTCGTCGGACTCTGACTGAACTCGACGAAGTAGAAGCCTGCGGCAGCGAGCAGGAGCCCGAGGGCCGAGGTGAACAGGAGCATCGCGCCCTTCCTCGACCAAGCCTTCCTCAGCGTGTCAGTGAAGGAATAAAGGCGGAGTGTGGGATTCGCGCTCCTACCACCGAATGCATCGAGGTCCGCCGGGTTGAGAAACGTCCCTTCGGCTTCGATCCCCCCGGCCGCGGCGAGCGTGGTGAGCTCGCTGTCCACTCCGCCACAGCTCAAAACCGCCTTCTTTCCCTCGCTCAACTGGGACTGCGCTACGTCGCCAACCATCCTGTAGACAGCCACATTTCCGACCCCGACCGATGGGCCGGCCAAAAGTCGCGGCTCTGTCTTGGCAGTCTTGCCTGGCCTGTTCGGCTCGGTCATTCGGTGTAGGCGGTGGAGACCATCCAGATGACCGGATCGAGGAGCAGCGGATGGGAGACCTCCCAAGGCGCGCGGATCGGGACCTCCTCTACCAGCCTCGCAGGCACTTCAAGTCCGAGCGGAGGCACCTGTTCCTCGGCGGTCGACATCGCCATCAGCAGAGCCCCGGAGACGGCGACTGCGGCATCGGGAATCGGGCGCAGGTCACGGCCACCGAAGGCGATGGCGACCGCCGCGCCGATCGCGTCGACCGAGAGCGCCGAGGTCGCGGGGCGGCCCTCCTCCCCGGCATTCACCCCGGCAACGAAGGATCCCTCGTCGTCGATGGCGTCGAATCCCACCCGACCCCGACGACCGTCGGCTTCGGCACCGATTCGAGAGCGGATCGCTCCAGCGAGGTCGCCGAGGAGGTCCGGTGGAGGCGCGGATGCCTCGGCGCTGAACCCGGCCTCCCCGCCGGCGCCGCTCGGCGCGCCCGCCGCCTCCCCGCTCAAACGAGCGATGACACTCTCGACCCGCGCGATCTGCTCCCCCGAAGCCCGTTCGCCGATCTTGCGGGACACCTCGAACATCGCCGCCCCGTCGGGGGGTAGATCGGGAACTCCGAGCGCCGCTTCGGTCGCCAGCGCCGGCTGACAGATCGCACACTCCAGCGCTCCGTAACGATAAGCATGTTCGGAGCAGACGAGGACCGAACAGCGCCAGCAGGTCCCGAGCGGCGCATAGGTGCTCGGGACCGGCGAGTCGGCCGGCAGAGCTTTCCTCGAGTAGGGCCGTTTAGGCGATTGGTACGCGCACAAGTAGCACGGCATTGACGGAGTCGTACCAGAATATTAACGAGAGTGTGTTTAGAACTGGTGGACCATCGGCGACAGCCCGGACAATGTGCGATCTTGCGACGCGCCGCCACTGCCCTGAGATTTCGACCAGCGACGTCGCTGGTCGAGTCGCGAGTTGGTCAGGCGCCACTCTCCACGGCCGGCCTCGGCGTTCAAAATCCCTCCGCGTACAAGCCTCTGACGAACCTTTCCCATCCGCGCCTCCCATCGCGGCATGCCGCTCGACAGAACCTCGAGATCCGCGGCCCCGTGTAGGTCAGACATCGCCTCCCGCACCGAGGCGAGAACTTCCGCCCGGGTCGCCCGCCCTCCCCGCCCCGCCAGTGCCTCCAGGATCGGCGCCTCGTATTCGGAGAGATCGACAGGACGCGGTGTGGGCACCTCGTGGCCGATCACCCGTTCTCCTCGCACCAGTGCCTTCAGTCGGTCGCGCTCGGAGGCGTCGCGGTTCATCAGGTGGGCGTAGACGCGCAGGGTGAAGTTGGGGTTCGTGTGGCCGATCTGGCGCATCAGCGAGATCGGGTCCTCGCCGCAGGCGACCAGGATCGAGGCGAAGGTGTGGCGGAGCTTGTGGGTGGTGAGGCCCTTCGGGATCGGGACCAGGCCGCGGGCCTCTAGCAGCTCGTCGGCCTTGGCCACCGCCGGCTTCACGACCCGATTGCGGAGGTTGTCGCGGTCGATCCGGCGGCCGACGCGGTTGGTGAAGACGGGATCGTCGGGCTTCGTTGCCGCGGCGGACGCCTTGTGGGCGGCGAGCACGTCGCGGAGGACCGGCTGCATCGGGATCTCCCGCAGGCCCGCGGCCGTCTTCGAACGACCGACGAAGATGCGGCCGCCCGCCAGGTCGACGTCGCGCCAGCTGAGGTTGCATAGCTCGTGCGCCCGCGGGCCGGCGAAGACCAGGGCCGCGACGATCGCTTCGCGACCGCAGGGCTCGAACAGAGGGGCGCGGTCGACGGCCGCCGCTCCTTCCAGCACCGCCTCGATGTGGGTGGCGGTGTCGAGGTGGACCGGGGCCTCCGGGCGGACGGCCAGCCGGCGCCTGCGCCCGGCCGCCGCGTTCTCGGTGACGTACTTGTATTCGAGCGCGATCCCGAGGACCCACTGGAGAAAGTTGATCGTCTTGTTGATCGAGCCCGGCAAGAGCGGCTTCAGGACCCGCCCACGGTCGTTGCGGTAGGGCCTACCGCGCTCGATCGCGCGGGCGCGGGCCTCGGATTCCTTGATCTTCAGGTCGCGAAATTCGTCGATGCAGCGAACGTCGATCTCATCGAGCTGCAGATCGCCGAGCAGCGGCGCCACGTGGGCGAGCGCCCAGCGGCGCTGCCTGGTGGTGGACTCCGACACCTGCCCCTCGTTTGATGCGACCAGGTCGGCGGCGAAGCGCCTGAGCGTCGGGGCCTCCCTCTCCTCCCAACCGCGGTCGCGGTCGCGGGCGGTGCCCCGCCGCGGCGGCACCCAGAGGCCCCGTCGTACGTCGGCCAGGATGTTCTGCAGCTCCTCCTCGGCCCGGCGCCGGTTCCAACCGTCGCGCTCAAAGCCGAGTGATACGTAGCGGCGCTCGCCGTAGGCCCGGAAGCGCAGCGCGTAACCGCGGCCACGTTTCCAGCGGCGCTCCACCACCTCCCCTTCCTGTCTCGCCATCACCGTCCTTCCTGCCGTGGGCCCGGTCGGTTGGCCTGCCTCCCGGGGCCGCTTCTTCGTCGTCGGTCGAAGACCGTAGCTCCACTGTGGGCACAAAGCGAGTCGATGCGAGAAATTCGTAATCGACCCACATCGACGCGTATCCGCGCATGCCCTTCTTGGCTCTGCACTTGACTTCCGGCACCCCCGGAGCTAGTCCCAGGACATGCCTTCGAAAGCTCACGCCGACCTTGCCAATCGGTCCGACCCCGACAGGCAAGGTCTTCCTCCCCGCACTCCGCGGCACGCCGCGAGGTGCTCCCACCTCCCCCGCGCCCGAGTCTCTACCCGACCCGTAGGCGTCCATCTGGTGGCGGATCGATCCCCTCTCGCGTCTCCCGCCGCACATCGGCTCGCGACCGTCTCGCCCGACCTCTCCGCTCTCCTCTTCTCCTTCTCCGACCTGTCGGCCCCGCGCACCTTCGGCTGCTCCGATCGCACTCGGCGCGACCGCGATCGCTTCGGCGCCGGCGACGCAACGGCCCCTCTCCGCGAACCCGGCCACGGCCTCCCGGCGCCGTACCGGCGCGCGGACGGGGCCGCCGAGATCGTTGGCCAGGGAGTACGGCGACGCCGCCAACCAGCGGCGACGTGTCGCCTGCTCGGGCGATCGGACGCCGGGGCTCGAGCGGACGCCCGCTCGGCGGCCTCCTGCCGGGAGGAGCGCTGACGGTGACCAGATCGAGATCCCGCCCTGATCGGACCCCACCGCTTTCCGACCTCGATCTTCACATCCTGGACCTCCTCTCCTCCCACGGGGTGATGACCCAGAACCAGCTCGCCGAGGTCAACCCGCAGACGCCCTCGCGGACGCTCCGCTACCGGAGCAACCGGCTGGCGAAGCTCGGGCTCGCCGGCCGCAGCCGCCCCTACCGCGAACGCGGCTCGGCCCCGCACCATCTCTGGCCCACCCGTAAGGGCGAGGCGGTCGTCACCGGCCGGCCTCCGCCCCGCGGCGGCGAGCGTCGCGAGCCCAACCCCCTCTTCCTCGCCCATGCCGCCGGGCTCAGCCAGATCTACGTCGCCCTCGAGACGACCCTGCCGCCCGGCCTCGCCCTGCGGCGCTTCGCGCGCGAGGGCGAGGCCCGGGAGGAGTTCGAACACAGGTGGGAGAAGAAGGGCGATCGCGCCCGACGTCCTCATCGAGGTCACCGACGAGGAGGGCCTGCCGCTCCTCAGCTTCGTCGAGCTCGACATGGGGACGATGTCCCACCGGCAGCTGAAGAAGAAGGAGGAGGGATACGTCACCTACGGGGAGGCAGAAGCCTGGCGTGACCTTCACCCGTATCGGCCTGCGCTCCTCTTCGCCACGACCACCGAGAAACGTGCCCGGGCCTTCCTGGCGGCGATGCGTCGTGCCTCGAAGCCGCACACCTCCTGGCCCACCGCGGCGAGCGATCTCGGACGCAGGCTCCGTCGCTTCGCCGTCGAACCCGGCTGGCTCATCGACGAGGAAGACGGCGAGGCACTGGACCTCATCGCCGTCCTGCGCGAGGCGCGCCGACCCTTCGACGAGCAGCGGCGCCGACGCGCGGAGGCCCGACGCCAGGACGACGAAGAGCGCCGCCGCCTGCGCAGTGACCCCGAGGCCCTGCGAGACCATCTACGTGGGAGGCGCGACCGCGAATGGGGCCTCGAGCGGATCGGCCGCTCGGCCGCCACCGCACTCCAGCTCACGATCGACGCGGACGGCCGCTCGATGCGACCGAGCGCGAGGCACTGCTCGCCCTCGGGGCGATGTTCGAAGACCCGCTCCGCCCCAGCCTCCCGGACCGCGAGCCCGGGGCGCTGGAGACCGTGGCCTTCGAGCAGCTCGCCGAGCACCACCGCGAGGCGCAGCTCGACCGCATCGCGGATCTCGAGCTCGATCGGGGCGACGGGCCGAGCCTGCGCATCGCGCGAGGATCGATCGAGAAGGGAACGCTGCTCGATGCCCGTGCATTGGCGGACCTCGAGTACGGAGGCTCACGCGACGAGGACGCCCGCCGGCGCCAGGAAGAGCTACGCGGCGCCTACCTCGACTGGCGCGTAACGGAGGCACGACGGTTGGCGAAGGCCCAGGGGATCACCGGCCGCCTGCGCAACGGTCCGGAGTCGTTTCTCGACGAGATCGACGGGCGGGCGCTGCGGAGGTGTCCGCGTTGCGAAGAGATCGCCTATCCAAATCCGGAGCGGCCGAGATACGAGCGAATCTCTCACCGGGATGTCGCGGTCCACTGTCATTTCTGCGATTCGACGAATCTCGTCGCAATCGACCCGCCACCGGAGACCAAATGAGTGACCTAGATCCCGTCGTGGATTGCAGCAACAATCCGACGGGTGACTGCATGACCAATGACGCTGTCCCGAGGGACAGCTCAAGTATTTATCTGTCGCCGAGAAGCGCCCCTTTGCCAGAGGCAAGTCTCTTCTTCAGCCCTCGCCACTCTCTGTCTGTCCAATAATTTGCTTGGGGAGTCGCTTTGACGCTATATTTGATGGCGATCCGTGGGTCACAGCGACCCTAGGAGGGGCCGGTAGCTCCGGTCCAGCAAGCGAGGTGTAGCGGAGAACAGAGCGACGCACATCTGAGGGTCCTCGAAGGCGTTTGCCTTCGATCGCGTTTCGTTCGACCTCCGTGCAATCCTCGATTGGCAATATAGAGACCCGTGATTCTTCGAAAAATGCCCCCAATGGGGGCATTTTTCTTGCCTTAACGCTTACGAGGCCAGACCTTAGATACAAACCCTCTCGTGGGAGGTCGGACGCTGCCATTCGGGTAAATGTTGACGTAGCCTCGCGAATCCCTGATTTTCCAGACGCGCTCCGCGTTAGCCAGTATCGCTCCCCGACCAAACCCCGAGACATCCCAGTGCATGCCTTCGGGAAGAAGCTCACCTGCGACAAGGCAGTCGCCGTGGCCGTGATAAGCAGTCCTCGATGCGCGGGACCATGATCGTTCCTTCGCATCGATGCGCTCACCGGCTGGGCCGTATGCCGCGTTGAACGATTTGACGCCCTCGCGGTCAGCCAACCGATCCGGGTGCGTCACCGTCGCAAATATGTGGAAGGGCAAAATTCTTGGATCCCCATCGCCTTCACAGGCGACTTCCGAGCTCCAGGCAGAGAGACGAACCAAGGCCCTGAGAAGACCCTGTCGTTCTTGCGCGAGGCAAAAGACCGACTTATAGGCCACAAACTGCTCAAGGCTAATCGCGTCCCGAGTCGTCGGGGGATCGCGACTTGGGTCGCGGCGTATGAAGACCGCCCTGAAGGACAGCACCAGGGTCGGGTTGAGATGAAGGTCCCGGTATAGGGCACCGGCATCGCCAGAAGACAGCACTTCTGCGGGGCGACTGCCTCCCGCGATGGAGATGCGCTGGGCCTTCCGTGCACGGATTTCCAAGCCCATCTCCTCTGCCTTAGTCTTCGCAAGACGGATGAGTTCATCGACCTCTCGCGAAGCTCGAGAAGGTTCGATGACAACAACGCGGCCAGCGTTACTCCAAGTCATCGTCTCCGGGCGGCACGAAGAGCGGCGACCGCTGGCAACCGGAGCTCTTCTAGTTCAGCCTGGCTCATCGCGCGCACGCATTCCACCACGTAGGCGCGCAGCGCCTCAGCGCTCGCGGAGCCTTTTCGCCGATCGACATCTTCGACAAGGTCGGTGGGAGCTTCGATGGAGTTCGTCGAAAACCACTCAAGAAGCCGCTGGGCGACCCGGTTCTTGAGATGCTCTAACCACTGCTGCCGGAGCGGCCCCGGCAGGCCGGGCGACCCATGGTCCGAATTCGCCCATGCACTCAGAAATGGGCGAAGGTCAGAGTCCGCCGGAAGAGCAGCCTCTTTTACGAAGTCATTGCGCCATTCGCGAAGTTCGCCTTGATCGACCGTAGGCAAGACTGGGCTCTTGTCTGCCTCGTCTCGCCTAGGTGTCGCTTTCGCTCCATCCCAAACGTAGACCTGACCGCTCGCGTAGTCGACGATAGCTCGCCAGAGATCCTGTCTGATGCGTTTCGATCGTCCGGAGGCAATGCGAGTTTTTGCCCTCTCCGAACTGTCGGACAAGGACAGCTCGGAGTCGTTCATCTCGGGAAGGTAGATGACGCGTGGTGGGCGTTGCGTCGAATCGACTTCCACGATCTCTCTAAATTGCTCGATAAAGCCGCGGAAGTTTTCTGCCCCCCAGCGGCTCTCGTCGAACCCGCGGTGCGTGAGGTCGAGGATGCGATTCTTGAGAACAGCAGAAGTCATCGATCGCCAGTCCGGAACGCCAGCGTCCCGCGCCGATTCAAAGGACCGGCGGATCAGATCCGAACCCTCCCGATGCAGGGCAGCGTCGCTCATGGGTTCATCTTATGCGTGCAAGATCGACGTGGCCGTAGGCTGCCTGAAGTCCCTGGATTCGGATGGCCGCAGCCCCGATAAGCCACTAATCGTCGATCACCTGGCTAGACGGTCCCGTAAACCCCGATCCGCAACGAGCGAAAGCAGGGCAGCTTTCTTTCCAGTTCGTGACCCGCGAATGGATCACGCCGCGGACCTCCGTCGCGTCGTTCCACCCGGAAACCTTTCGTAAGCGTCCCAATCCGCCGCCCGCGTGAGCACTTTGCACGTAGCCGATCACGGGTGGCGGCAGACGGTTGGATGGACGATTCAGGGCAACCTCGAATGTGAATGCTGGGGTCCCACTGAACAACTCTCTGTCCCGAGACAGCGACGCGGGGTCACAGGCCGTCGGCTGGATCAGAATCGATCAGCCGGTAACCGATCCCCCAACAGTTGACCACGTGGCGGCGGTGCTCGGGGTCGAGTTTGCTCCGCAGCCGACTGGCGTGGCTGTCGAGCGTCCGGGTCTTCGCCGGCGACCCGCGAAGACCCCAGACGTCGCGCAGCAGTTCCTCCTTGGCGAAGACCCTGGTCGGGTCGGAGGCGAGGACGCGCAGGAGGGTGAACTCTTTCTTCGCCAGTCGGACCTCGCGGTCGCCGACGGTGACCCTGCGACGGGCCGGGTCGATCGTCAGTTCCCCCACCTGCACCGGCTCGTCGAGTCGGCTGTGGCGTCGGCGCAGGATCGCGTCGATGCGGGAGCGGAGGTCCTCGTAGGCGAAGGGCTTCTCCAGGTAGTCGTCGGCGGCCAGGTCCGGTCCGGTCCGGGATTCTCCCATGGGTCCTGCGCCCTGGGCTGCAGCGCGATCACCGGCAGGTAGGGATCGATCTGCGTCTGCAGCCAATGCGCCTCGCGGATCCGGCGCAGCAGCTCGGCGCCTTCGCCGCCCGGCAGCTCCAGGTCGACGACCAGGAGGTCGGGGCGCTGGTGGCGGCAGAGACGGAGCGCCTCCTCGGCCGTGCCCGCCGCCAGGGGCTCCTAGCGATCGGAGGCAAGGCGGTCGCAGAGCAGGTCGAGGGTGACCCGGTCGTCCTCGCAGACGACGACGGTGGCGACGAACTCGGGGCCGGTCATCGGTCCTCGCCCCCGGGCCGGGGCGGTCGTAGGTCGACCGGCCCGTCGGTGCCCGTGATCGTGAACCAACCTTTTTCGTCCCAGTGCGCGGGTTCGTGCCAGGCGATGCCCCGGAAGAGGACGCCGGGGTCGGCGTTGGTGCTCTCGATGATCCTGATGGCGGTGTCGATCCGGGGAACCCGGTGACCGCGCTCGAGCAGGCTGATCTCGCTGTGGTGAAGGCCAGTCCGCCGGGAGAGGTCGAACTGGCTGATGAAGGCCGCGCGCCTCATCCTCTTCAGGTTGCGGCCGATCTGTTCGGAGACGGTCATCGCTCCGGGCCTCCCGCCGGGCCTTCCGACTCCTCGTGGCCCGCGATCTCGAGGAGCGGACGGTCGGAGATCTCGAACTCGCCGCGCGCAGCCGAGAAGAGCCTGGGTCGGTAGGCGATGCCGCCGAAGAGGGTCGTCATGTCGACCTCGAGGCCGGCGGCCAACCTCAGCAGGGTGTCGGCGCGGGGCAGTCTCCTGCCCGACTCGATAAGGGTCATCTGGGTGCGGTGGACGTCGGAGCGGTAGGCGAGCTCTTCCTGGGTGACATGGAGGCGGGCGCGGAGGAGGCGGACGTTCTCGCCGAAGCGGAGCTTCAGACCTTCCGCGGCATCAGGGTCCGGTGCCCAGGGCGCATCGGTGGGATCGGTCATCGGCTGATCTCCTCGGCGCGGATGGCCGCGAGGGTGGGGACGACCGAGGCTCCGTCGATCCGCAGGAGCCCGTCGGCGACGAGATCGCGGATCGCACGTTCGAAGGTCTCGGTCCTCTGATCGCCGTCGCTCGCGTACAGGTTGAGGAGCAGTTCGGGCTCGGTCGGATGCGTCGGGTGGAGCCAGAGCACCCGGTCGAGGGTCGCGGCCTCGGCCGCGCCGTCCTGGGCGTCGTTGGTCTTCCCCGGAATAGGGTTGGGCTGCATCGGAAGGTACGTCCTTTCGGTGCCGGGCCGGGGGCTGCGTCAACAGCGCCCCGGCCGTTTTCAGGTCGAGGCGAACTTAGCTCCGATCGCGCACGGAAGCGAGTCGCAACTTCTCGTAGATCGGCGGTAATCGGCACCTATCCGCGCATATCGAGCCGTTTCCAGGCACTCGTGCCCGAAATGGTGGCTGAAAACAGGCCCTGTTAAAAGCAAAACCGGCGCCTCAAAGGCGCCGGTTTGCAGGGAAGCGGCTGAAGGGATTCGAACCCTCGACCTTCTGCATGGCAAGCAGACGCTCTAGCCAGCTGAGCTACAGCCGCATATGTGGTGAATCTGACTTCCTGACGCGGTTTGCGGGCGGTTGAGGAAATGAACCAGGGGACGCGAACTCTTACTTGAACACGGCCGGCCCGGCCAATGCCTGCCAACCCCCACTCCGAATCAGGTGCCTCACGATACCCGTTCCGAGCGATCTTTGTCCGCGCCGCATGGGTGCCTGGCTCCGTAGGACCAAACTGCGTTTTGATGGGCCTCGGGCGAAGGGTGAGGCGCCTCCGCGCCCCACCCTTCGCCATGGCCCGAAGCCGACCCCTACCTCGCTACTTGGGCTGGCGGCGGCCACCGCGGAGCTTGACCGAGATCGACTTGGTCTCCATCGCCGAGCCGTGCTTGACCTGGACCTTGATCGAGGCCTCGGCCGACTCCCCGGCCGCGATCAGCTTGACGACGGCCTTCGGCAGGACGATCTTCAGCTTGGTCGAGCCGCCGGCCGCGAGATGGCCGATGCCGACCACCTTGACCTTGAACGTCTTGCCGTCGACCTTCACGACGCCCCGCTCGACGCTGACGCGGCACGCGCGCGAGCCGCAGGTCAGCGTCCCGACCGTCGCCTCGGCGCCCTGGATCGACACCGAACCACCGGCCGCTTCGACCGCCGGCCTCTCGATCCTCGACGACTCGGACTTCTCCTTCGTGCCGACCGGCTGGGTCGGCCGGCCGCCCGAACTGCTCGGCCCACCGTTCGACGCCGGGGTTTCGGCGTGCTCTTCCGACTTCTTTTCGGAGGGCTTTTCGGTTTCGGACGATTTTTCTTTTTCGACTGGCGTCGGCTTGCTGACCCTGATCGCGTTCGACTCGGCGCTCGCCGAGCCCGCCGTGTTGGTGGCGGTCACTTCGCAGGCGACTTCGTCGCCGACGTCTCCCGCACCGCTCGAGTAGGTCGCTTCTTCGGCACCCGCGATCGCGACTCCGTCACGCAGCCAGGCGTAAGTGATGGTCGGAGCCGGTTCACCGGTCCAAGTCCCCGGTTCGCAGGTCAGTACCGAGCCTTCGACGGTGGTGCCGGAGAGGATCGGCGCCGCCTTCTCGACCGGTGCCACGGCAGGCATTTCGAGCGTGAAGGTGTCACTCGGCGACTTCTCCCATTCGGGGACCAGTTCCTTCGCTTCCTCGCCGGTCCCGTAGAGGTCAGCGGCGCCGTCGTCCATCACCAACATCACCTTTTCCCCGCTCACCAGCCGGGAGGGCATCGAGGCGATCCCCTCCCAGGCTCCGGCTTCTTCGCCGCCCGGAGAGTCGGGGATGGCGGTGAGCGCCCGCACCGGCTGGTCGGCGCGAACGCCGTCCCAGGTGTAGAGCGCCTGCGCGCCACTTGCCGACCACGGCCCGGCGATGATCAGGTATTCGCCGTTCGCGTTCTTGCGGATCTCGCGGACGCCGAGGCCTCCTAGGTCGAGTTCGAGCGGTTCGCCGAAGGTCGCGTGGACGCTCGAGTTGAGTCCGCTGGTGGCGAGCCGATCGATGTTGGTCACCGGCACCAGCAGCGCGTCGCCGTTCGCGGTCGCGGGCACCAGCGGAGCACGGAACCCGATATAGGCGGTTTCGGTCGAGCCCTGGACGAACTCCATCCCCTCGGCGTTGAATCCACCGATTTCCTTCGGGACCTTGCCTCGGGCCGATCCGGCGGCGAAGCCGAAGCGGTTGCCGTTGGCCTGGTCCCATTCGATCAGGTCTTGCCGCAGGCCCGTGTAGTAACCGCCGAAAGTCAGTTCGGCGGCGGCGCCTTCACCGCTGATCTGCGTGGTGAAGAGGGTGCTTCGTTCCGGCTTCAGGTTGCCCGACTTCGAATTGCCCATCGAACCGGTCCAGTAGATCGTGTCGCCTGCCCGTGCCGAGGCCTCGATGTCGATCTCCGCCGGATTGCCCATCCGGGACTCGAAGCTCCATTCCTTGACCGGGGGCCCCGACACATCGTCCTTGTAGAGCCTCAGGGTGTTGTCCTCGTCGTCGCCGACGATCATGTAGCCGTCGCCGGCGTCGATCGCGGTCGAGCCGTCCGCCGCCCCCGTGTGATACCTGGTCGTCGCCGGATCGCCGACCGCCGTCGAGGCCGCGTAACGAAGGACGATGGTTGCCGCACCCCCCTCGGGCCCGGTCACCTGCAGGGTGATTTCGGCGGTGCCGACACGCCCCGCCGGGGTGATGCTGACCGTGCGGGTGGCGCCGGTGCCGCTCACCGTGACGCCCGAGACGGCGGCGACGGTGGCGTCGCTGGTGGCGGTCGCTTCGACACTGAGCGTGCTCGCTTCCGCCCCTTCCTCACCGACTATGACGTTGACGGTCGGGTTGGTCGGGTCGCCCATCGTGCCCTCGAGGTAGGGCTCGGAGAGGCGGATGCTGTAGATGCCGTGCACGGTGACGGGCGTCGACGGTTGTGACTTTTCCCCTGCCCCCGCTTCGTTGACGGCGGCGACCTTGAACGTGTACGACTGACCGTTGGTCAGGCCGGTCACGGAGTAGCTGGTAGTCGCGGCGGGGATCGAGATCGGCGCGCTTTCGACGCCGTCGTCGTCGATGGTCGTCACCTCGTAGCCTTCGATCGGCGCCCCGCCATCGTTGGTCGGCGCGGACCAGGACAGGTTCGCCCCTTCGTTGAACGGAGCGGCCGTCACCCCGGTCGGTGCGCTGGGCACCCCGACCCCGACCCGGACCACTGCCTGCGGCGTCGCCGGGCCTTCTCCGAGTGAATTCACGGCGGTGACGGTGAAGGTGTAGGTCCGCCCGGCGAGCAGGCCGTCCGCCGGTTCGTAGCTGTAGCTGGTCGAAGTAGTGGGCGTTTCCACGGCCGGCAGTTCCGCGCCTTCGACCATCGGGTGGATCACGTAGTGACTGATCGGGCCGGCGCCTTCGTTGTCCGGCGCGGTCCAGCCGAGTTCGATCTTGCCGTCGGCGAAGGTGCCGCTGAGGGCGCTCGGCGCGGACGGCGCGCCGGCGGCGACGGCCTTCGGGGCAAAGGCGACCCAGATCGGTTCTTCGCCCAGCGGGATCGGGGACCCCGCGGTGCTGGTCGCGACGTCGATCGAGGCCAGAGCGTGGGTTTCCGGGAGCGTCGCGAAGACCTTGGTGCCATCGTCGGAAAAGGCCGGAACGAAGGCAGCGGCGCCGAGGCTTATCGTCGTGCCGACCGAATTGTTGGCGGCGTTGATCGTGGTGATCGAGTGCGAAGTCGGGTTGGCCACGTACACCTTCGAGCCATCCGGTGAGACCGCGACCCCGTGCGGATTGACACCGACCCCGATTTCGGGACCGGCGGTGTTGGTGGCGACGTCGATCGGCGTGACCGACTGTGAGCCTTCGTTGGCCACGTACACCGTCCTGCCGTCGGGGGTGATCGCGATCCCATCGGGCGACCGGCCGACGTCGATCGGCGTCCCGGCGATGCCGATGGCGAGATTGACCGGCAGGACCGAGCCGGCGTGCTCCTGGAGCACGTAGGCCGTGCTGCCGTCTGGGGTGATCACGAGATCGCCCACTTCGGAGACGCTGATCGGGGCCTCCGCGGTATCGGTGGCGACGTCGATCGGGGTCAGCTTGCCTTCCCACTCGTCGCTCACGTAGGCGGTGCTCCCGTCCGGCGTGATCGCCACGAAGGACGGCCCTTCACCCACTGGGATCTGAGCCCCAGGGGTCCTGGTGGCGAGGTTGATCGGAGTGACCGTACCTTCGAACAGGTTTGGGAGGAAGGCCTGCGACCCGTCTGGGGTGATCGCGATCGACGACGGGTAGGCGGAGGTCTGGATCGAGGCTTCCGCGGTATCGGTGGCGACGTCGACCGGGATCACCGAACCCGAGCCGGTCACGACGTAAGCCGTTTCGGCGTTCGCCGCCGGCGCGATCGCGCCGAATGCGAGCACGGCGGTCACGAGACCGACGATGATCGAGACGAAACGTGAGACAGGCCAGGCAGGGTGGCGGCGGGGCCCAGGTGCCGAAGCCACCGTTCGCGGGCGCGGATACGACAAGAACGACCTCCGATTCGGGAAGGGTGAAAGGGCGCCCGAGTCTGAGGCTTGAGACTAGGTATCTCGTTATCGGATTGAGAAACTTCTGTATTTTTCCCGTGAACCGCTGATGAAGCTTGTCTCGGATCGGCCGCAGATTCTCGCGAACGGAATCGTCAAGGGGGCCTAAGACTCAGGGGCGGCCGGGCTCCCAGGTCGAGCCCGTCCGCCCACTTCGCTCAGGTGATGACCTGGGCGTCTCCGGCCTGCAGCAATTTGCCGCAGGCCTTCAGGCCGAGATGAAGCGCGAGCCCGCGCACCGCGAGTTCGGCCTTGCCGACCTTTCCGATCACCGTCGGTAGCGCCTGCATTTCGCCCCGGTCGAGGAGGCCGGCGAATTCCCCTTCCAGTTCGACCAGGGTCTTGGTCTTCGCGATCAGCTTCTCGAAGTCGGCTTGCAGCGCCAAGGGCGGCGTCAGGGATCTGAAGGATTCGATCTCCCGTTCGACGTTGGCGACGCCGGCGCGGATCAGCGCCGCGCCTTCGTGGCGCTCCGCCGCGGTCTTGAGCCCCTCGCGAAAGAGCTGCTCGAATTCCTCCAGCTTGTCGAGGTTCGCTTCGCGGTTGGTGCGGCAGATCGCGTTGGCCTGGTTGGTCCATTCGGACCGGCTCCCGTCGGCTTCGCCGTCGCCGACCCCTCCGCCCCCACCGGCTTCGCCTCCCGCCGTCGAGTGCGGCTTGCCGCAGACCTTCGTCCCCAGTTCCGCCGCCAGCGCTTCCAGGCGTTCGCCGTTGGCACCGACCATCGCGATCACCGCTTCCAGTTCGTGGACGCTGCCCGATTCGAGCGCTTCGGCGAACTTCTCGTCGAGCCGCGCCGTCCGTTCGAGCCCGCCGACGACCCGGATCACTTCCGCTTCGTCGGCGGTGGGTGGCCGCAGCGCGCGGATCCCCTTCACCTCGGTTTCGACGTTCGGCACCGCCGCGCGGATCAGCTCGGCCGCTTCTTCGCGCACCTTCGGGTCGGTCAGCCCACCCCCCAGCAGCGCTTCGAATTCGCTTTCCCGCCCGGCGTTCGCTTCGTGGTCGACGCTGCAGATCGCGTCGGCCTGGGACACCCATTCGGTATGCGAGAGCCGCGCTTCGTCGGCTTCCCCGGAGGAGGAGCTCGAGCCGCCGCCGCATCCGGCCACCAGCGCCGCGACGATCGCGGCCCCGACCAGCAACGACAGCAATCGCACCCCCATTACCTCCACACCCGCTTCCGACCAGCCTCGTTTCTCCGGCCGAGGAAGCCTACGGCCCGCCCGACCCCAGATGCGCGACGACCCCGAAGCGGCAGATTCGGGGTCGTCGTCCAGCGGCACCGGTGCCTTGCCACACCGGTGCGGGGTAACGCCGGACGGCGGTTGGAGGCACGCCGAGCCGACTCGGGAAGATCCTCGCGAAGGCCTCGCGGCGAGGAGTTAAAACGCTGAGAAAGTCGGTGATCGGACTTCCCGAAGGGGGTCGCCGAGCGGCCCGGGACGCGGTAGCCTCGTCTTGAACGGAGGTATTTGACCATGCTCTTTCGCCAGATCATCCACGAGGACCTCGGTTGCGCGTCATACCTGGTCGCCGACCGCGAAAGCGGCGTCGCCGTCGTCGTCGACCCGCAGTGGGACGTCGAGCCCTACCGCCGGCTCGCCCGCCTGCACGGCGTGCGGATCGGCCACGTGCTCGAGACCCACAACCACGCCGACCACGTCTCCGGCCACGGCCGGCTGGTGCGGCAGACCGGCGCCACCGTCCACGTCCACGAGCTGGCCGAGGCCGAGTACGCGCACGAGCCCTTCGCCGACGGTTGGACGCTGACCCTCGGCGACCTCACGGTCGAGGCGATCCACACGCCCGGCCACCGGCCCGAGCACACCTGCTTCCTGCTCAGCGACGCGGGTCGCGGCGGCGCCCCTTGGGCGCTCCTCTCCGGCGACTCGCTCTTCATCGGCGACGTCGCCCGCCCCGATCTGGCGATCGAGCCGCGCGAGGGCGCGTCGCAGATGTTCCACTCGCTGCACGACCGGCTGCTGGCGCTCGCCGACGAGGTCGAGGTCTGGCCGGGACACCTCGGCGGCTCGCTCTGCGGCGGCGCCGGCATCGACCTGAAGAGCTCCTCGACGATCGGCTTCGAGCGCGCTCACAACGCGGCGCTCGGGATCGCCGAGGAGGCGGAGTTCGTCGAGAGCGCGACCTGCTCCCTGCCCGACCGGCCGCCGAACGTCGAGCAGATCGTCGCGCTCAACCGCGGCCCGCTGGTCTCGGGGTTCGGCACCCCGCTGGCGATGACCCCGTTCGAGGTCGAGGAGGCGGTCGCCGCCGGCGCCGTGGTGATCGACGGCCGCACCAACGAGCAGTTCGACGAGGCCCACATAGCCGGCGCCCTCAGCACCTCCGCCTACGACACCGGCTTCGCCACCAAGGTCTCGCGGGTGGCCCCGACCGCCGCCGAGATCATCGTCGTCGCCGCCCACGACGTCGACGAGCGCCAGGCGGCCGAGCTGCTCGCCGCGGTCGGCCTGCGGGTGCGCGGCTTCCTCGAGGGCGGGATGACCGCCTGGCGGATCGACGGCCGGCCGGTCGAGCGGATCGAGCTGATCGACCCCGACGAGCTGGCGCGCCGGGTCGGCACGGACGACGGGCCGGTGGTCCTCGACGTGCGCGAGGACTCCGAGTACGAGGCCGAGCACATCCCCGGCAGCCTCCACATCCCCTACGGCGGGCTCGCCAAGCGCGTCGACGAGCTCCCCCGCGAGCGGCCGATCGCGACGATCTGCCGCGGCGGCAAGCGCTCCGGCCTCGCCGCCTCGATCCTCCAGCGCGAGGGCTTCACCGACGTGATCCACGTCGGCAAGGGAGTCGGCGCCTGGCGCGCCGCCGGCAACCCCACCGAGTCCGGCCCCGCCCGAGATCCCAGCGCCGTCTAGACGGCTGGTCCACGAGGGACGGGCAAGGGACGCGGCCATCTCGACCACGACCCTGGCAGGCTGTGGTCGTGGTCGAGATGGCCGGGGGTGCGGGGAGAGGCCGCAGGGTCCGGGGCGTCACAGGTAGGACACGAAGAACCGGAGAAGTTCACAGGTCCGCCCGTCTTCTTCAGACATTGCAATCACGTGACCACCCTTTGACCCTCCTATAGGAGGGTCAATCCACCCATCGCGTCTCCGGCCCCCCGACCAGGGCCGGAGACTCATGAGGAGCGGTGACGTTCCCGGCGTCTCTCCCCGTGCTTCGTGACGTTCCCGGCGTCTTCGTCACGGAATCGGCCTTCCGGAGGCCTCTCGTGGAGAGACCTCGGGCGGAAGTGTGGAGTTCGTGCAGGACCTGTGACTTCGTGCCGGACCTGTGACGGAAGCTCGGAGTTCGTGACGGACCCTCGGCGCCTCACCGCAATCCTCCTCACGTCCCGGGCGTCTCGTGGCGGCCACAGCCTGCCACGGGCCGCCACGAGACGCCCGGGACCGCCACTCGGACGGCCGCCCCGCCTCAGACAGTTTTCGGCCCGTCGACGGCGGGGTACGGCGCGTAGGTGATTTCCTACCGCGGCATGAGGATCCTGGCGGTGCTCGCAATCGTGATCGGTGCGCCGGCGGTGTTCGCGTCGAGCGCGCTGGCGACCTATGAAGCGACGATGGTGCCGCGCAAGGGCAGCGAGCGCGCCGCAGGTCCCACCTTCGTCGTCGAAGCGGGCGGTGGGCGGCGCACGCGGATCCTCGACCTCTCCTTCGAAGGCGGCAGGTGCGGCTCGATCTACGCGCCGCTGCTCGACGCCGGCAGCGTCAAGGGCGGCTTCGCCAACGGCAACGGCTCGGCGGTCTTCTCGCTGAAGGCGACCCAGCTGAGCCTGCGGGTCGAACTGAAGGTGAAGCCCCGCGGCGAAGACCTGACCGCCCGCGGCGTCCTCAGCGCAACCGTCGGCTCCTGCCACGAGAAGGTGCCGCTGGACCTCGTCACCGCCAAGATCCGAGGCGGCGGTCGCCACGTCTAGCTGTTGATGGGCCGAAAAGTCCTCTATGTCAGGACTTTTCGGCCCATCAACATCAGGGGAGGGCGGCGGGGATGGGGGTTGGGCCGGAGATCACGTCGAAGCTCTGGCCGATCGTCGAGGGGGTGTCGAGGCAGGCGAGGAGGACGGCGGCGACGTCGGCGCGGGGGATCTGGCCGCGCTCGGTGTGCTCGGCGATCTTCACCACGCCGGTGCCGGGGTCTTCGGTGAGGCCGCCGGGACGGACGACGGTGTAGTCGAGGCCGGAGGCGCGGAGCGCCTCGTCGGCTTCGAACTTCGCCCGCAGGTAAGCGCCGAAACCCTCGCTGCCGTCCGCCGGCGCTTTGTCGGCGCCCATCGAGCTGACGATCACGTAGCGCGAGATGCCCTCGGCCTTCGCCGCCTCGATCAGCTTCACCGCGCCGCCGCGATCCATCGTCGCCTTGCGCGCCTCGCCGGAGCCGGGCCCGGCGCCCGCGGCGAAGACGACCGCGTCGGCCCCGCGCACCGCCGCGAGCACGTCGTCGTCCCTCTCGAGATCACAGATCACCGGCTCGACGCCCGCCGCGCGCAGGTCGTCCTCCTGAGCAGGGTTGCGGATCAGGCCACGGACGGTGTCGCCGCGCTCGGCCAGCGCGCGTCCCAGGATCAGGGCGATCTTGCCGTGGCCACCGGCGATCGCGATCGTGCTCATCTCAGTCCCTTACCCGCCGACCGCCCGGCTCAGGCATTGTCGAGGGCCTCGTTGACGAGGCGATCGGCGTCGGCGTTCTGGGCCCGCTTGACGTGGCGGATCGACCATGAGTCGAACCCCGCCAACATCCCCTTCGCCTTCGCGTGCAGCTCTTTCATGTCCGCGTGTTTGACTTTGTAGCGGCCTTCGATCTGGCGCACGATCAGCTCCGAGTCGCCGATCAGCTCGACCTCGTCGGCGCCGTGGGCGCTCGCCAGTTCGATCCCGCGCAGCAGCGCCCGGTACTCGGCGACGTTGTTGGTGGTCCGGCCGATCGTCTCCCCCACCGCCTCGACGATCGCCCCGTCCTCGTTGCGGACGACGACGCCGATCGCCGCCGGCCCCGGGTTGCCGCGCGCGCCACCGTCGACGTTGACCGTCAGCTTCCCCATCGACTCAGGCGCCCATCAAGGTCTAGCGGTGGACCGGCTTGCCGTTCGACGCCTCGCGGCGGCGCGGCGCGACCAGGACGATGCGGCCGTCATGGGCGGAGGCGTTCCACTGGCGGGCGGCGGCGTCGATCTCCTCGATCTCGAAGCCCTTCTTCAACTCGTAGACGGGGCGCAGCTCGTCGCCGAGGTCGACGCCCCACTGGTACCAGGTCAGCTCCCAGGCGACGGTGACGCGAACCTCGTCGGCGGTCCCGGCGAGGTCGCCGACCGAGACCGAGGGCGCGCCGAGCGTGCGGGTGAGACCGGCGACGGTGCGGCCGGCGTCGGAGGCGTTAAAGCGGGCGATCGCGCGCTCGAAGCGGGTCGCCGGCGGCACCGCGGCGTCGGGCTGCAGGCGGCGCGGCCGCATGCCGCGGCCGGCCGGGTCGGGCAGCGGCGCCGGCTCGGGCGCCGGCAGGTCAGCCGACTCACCTCGGGGCGCGGGCGCCTCCTCGGCGACCCACTCGGCCTCGACGTCGTAGCGCTCGGTGTCGAGCTCGTGGACCTCGTGGCGGGTCGCCGGGTCGGGCGGCGCGGACGCGGCGGGCTCCGGCCGCGGGCTCAGTTCGTCTTCGAACCAGTCGTCCTCGGCCTCGGCGCGCGCGGCGTCGTCGTCCGCCGCGGGGCGCTCCGAGCGCGCGAACAGGCGGCCGAAGAAACCGGGCTTGCGCTCGCCCTCGGCGCGCAGCATCTCCTCGGCGCCCTCCTGCTCGGCGGGCAGCCAGCCGGCGGCGGTGGCCCGATCGGCGCAGAGCGCGCAGACCTCGTGCCTCCCCTCGGCCGAGACGAAGGAATGCACCCGCTCACCTTTGAGAATCGTGCGTCCGCAGACGTCGCAGGTCCCTTCGAGGCTCACCCGGGTCAAGTTAGCAGCGGTCGCAGGTCCTTCGCAAAGAGCGAACTCCCCTGAGGCCGATTTGAAATCGGGCTTGCTGAAATCCGCCCGCGTAAACGACGCTCAGGCTTGCTGCAGGTGCGACTTCAGCCGCATCACGGCCTTCGTGTGGAGCTGCGAGACCCGCGACTCGGTCACCCCGAGGACCTCGCCGATCTCGCGCAGGGTCAGGTTCTCGTAGTAATAGAGAGCGACGACCAGCTGCTCGCGCTCCGGCAGCGAGCCGATCGCCTCGGTCAGCCGGTCCTTGACCTCGTTCGAGGCGAGCGCCTCCTGCGGGTCGGCGGCCCCGTCGTCGGCGATCGTGTCGAGCAGGCTGACCTGGTCGCCGGAGGAGTCCGAAACCGTCCACAGCTCGTCGAGCGCGTAGACCGAGGAGTTGGCGATCTCGAGCAGCGCGCTCTGCAGCTCCGACTCGGTCATCCCCAGTTTGTCGGCCAGCTCGGCCTCGGTCGGCGCCCGCTGCAGCTCGTGCTCCAGTTTCGCCTGCGCCCCTTCGATTTCGCGGGCGCGCGAGCGGACCGAGCGAGGCACCCAGTCGAGCGAGCGCAGTTCGTCGATGATCGAGCCGCGGATACGGGTCATCGCGAAGGTCTCGAATTTGATCCCGCGCTCCGGCTCGAAGCGCTCGATCGCGCCGATCAGCCCGACCAGGCCGTAGGAGATCAGGTCGGCGTCCTCGACGTGGGACGGCAGCCCGGCGCCGAGCCGGCCCGCGACGAACTTCACCATCGGCGAGTAGGCGACGACGAGCCGCTCGCGCGCGGTCGCGTCTCCCTGCTCTTTGTAGCGGCGCCAGAGCTCACGGAGCTCGACTTCCTTCACACCCGTCTCCATCGCCATCGTCAGAGTCTACTTTCGTTTCCAGGGGTTTTCGTCATGGCCCGTTCAGGCCCGGGGGTGACTGTTGGAGTAGGTGTCCCGCAGACGCGCCGCGTCGACCCGGGTGTAGACCTGCGTCGTCGAGATCGAGGAGTGGCCAAGCAACTCCTGGATCGTACGCAGATCGGCGCCACCCTCAAGCAGGTGCGTTGCAAAAGAATGCCTAAGTGAATGGGGCGAGACGCCGCCGACCGAGGATACGTTCGCGACCCAGATCCGCAGGCGCCGGGTCACGTCGGAGTTGGAGAGGCGGCGGCCGCTCTTGGAGAGGAAGAGGGCGCGCTCGCGCGGGTCGTCGGCGAGCGGGCGGCGGCCGCGCTGGAGGTAGCGTTCGACCGCCTTGCGGGCGGGCTCGCCGACCGGCAGCAGGCGCGTCTTCGAGCCCTTGCCGAGCACCCGCAGCTGGTCGGCTTCAAAATCGAAGGAGTCGACGTCGAGGTTGACGATCTCTTCGCAGCGCAGGCCGCAGGAGTAGGCCAGCTCGAACATCGCCCGGTCGCGGAGCTCGAGCGGCGTCCGCGCCGGGATCCCCTGGAGCAGCATCCGCATCTGCTCGCCGCTCAGCACCTGGGGCAGCTTCTGTGGGCGCTTCGGGCTGGAGACGAGCTCGGCGGGGTTGCCGCCCGCCTGCTCGGTGCGGACGAGGAAGTCGTAGAAGCCGCGGATCGAGGCGAGGTGGCGGGCGACCGTGGTCGAGGCCTTGCCCTCGGCCGAGAGCGAGGCGGCGTAGCGGCGCACGTCGCGGTGGCGGAGGTCACCGGGGCCGAGGCGGAGCGCCTTCGCCCAGGCCGTGAAGGCGGCGAGGTCGACGCCGTAGGCGCGGCGGGTGCGCTCGGCGGCCCCCCGCGTCCGCAGGTCACGGTCGTATCCGGCGAGGGCCGCATCCCAGTTCACGGATGCCCCATTCGCTCTCGATGCGTCACTCCCTGCGCCGGCCACGAAGTACACCTACCCGAACGAACGGTCGGGTGCACGTGAAACTCCTGGATTTACCCAATAAAGACCGGAGTCCCTACTTCAACTTCGTCATACAGCTCTTCGACGTCTGGTATCGACATCCGCACGCAGCCGTGGGAGGCGGCGCTGCCGAGACTGGCGGTCTCTTCGGTGCCGTGGATCCCGGCGCCTTCGTAGATCGCCATCCAGCGGGCCTTGATCGGGTTGTCGGGACCGGGCGGGATCACCTGGCCGGCGAGGTCCCCCGCCCAGTCGGATTCCGGCACGTGCCAGACCGGGTTCTCTTCCATCCATTCGATCGCGTAGGTGCCTTCCGGCGTTTCCAGCCCTTCCTGGCCGACGGCGACGGTGTAGGTGCGGGCCAACTCGAGGTCCTTCCAGAGCCGGAGGGTGAAGTCGGCGCGGTCGAGGGTGAGATAGGAGGGGTAGCGGGCGGCGACCTCGGCGGTGGTGAGGTCCGGGGCGGTCTCGTGGACGTGGGCGCGGACCGTGCGGGGGGCGGCGCCGACGACGGCTTCTCCGAGCTCCTCGGTGAGCAGGACGTCGCGCAGCTTGCGGCCCGGCCGCGAGGCGACGACTTCGAGCGCGGCGGCGCCGGGACGCACCGAGGCACTGCGCGCTTCGCGGTCGAGGTCGGCGGCGACGCGGCGGACGAAGCGGTTGACGGCCGCCCGGGAGTAGGCGAGGTGGGCGGAGATCTCGACTTCGAGCTGGTCGCCGCCGAGGTAGCGGCCGAGCCGGGTCGGCAGGTCCCCTTCGCGGCTGAGGCGCACCGCTTCGTCGACCGCGGCGCCGACGTCGGCGCGCAGCTTCAGCTTCGCCGCGGGCAGCTGCCAGGAGCGCTCGCCGTAGACGGCGCGGAGCGGCCGGTCGAGCGGCCGCAGCAGCGCCCGGCGGACTTTCGCTTCGGCCTTCTCGGCCTCCATGCCGCCGACGTTGACGCCGTCGATCGTCACCCCCTCGGCGATCTTCCCCTCCTGCGCGTGGTCGTACAGCAGCGCGCCCGCCACCAAGGCGGCGGCGAGAAGCACGGCGGTGCTCGCGACGATCAAGGTTTTGCGGCCCATCGCTGTCCCCACAGCTCAGGTCGTTGGACGGAACGCACCAAGTGTAGGCGGCCGCGGCGACGGGTCGTCCAGGAGTCCAGCTCGCGCAAGCCGGCGGCCGCTTTGCCGCCCCGGTGGAGGGATATCTTTCGGCCCATGCGGTCGAAGGACGAAATCCGCGCCGAGGTCTGGAAGGCGATGGAGGACCAGGGCGTCTCCCGGTTCCCCGGCGCCGAGGGGCGGATCCCGAACTACGCGGGCGCCAAACTGGCGGCCGAGAAGCTCGCCGGACACCGGCTCTGGAAGCGCTCGATGGTGGTCAAGGCCAACCCGGACTCGCCGCAGACCCACGCGCGGCGGCTGGCGCTCGAAGAAGGCAAGACCGTGATCATGGCGGTGCCGCGCCTGCGCGATCCCCACCCCTTCCGCGTCCTCGACCCGAAACAGCTGTCGAAGAAGGCGGTCCAGGAGGCGGCGACGATCAAGGGCGCGCTCAAACACGGCCAGATCGTCGCCCTCGACGACCTGCCGGAGATCGACTTCGTCCTCTGCGGCTCGGTCGCCGTCAACCTCAGCGGCGCCCGGGTCGGCAAAGGCGGCGGCTACCACGACCTCGAGTACGGGATCCTGGTCGAGGCGGGCAAGATCGACAGCCACATCATCGTCGGCACCACCGTCCACCCGATCCAGATCGTCCGCCAGCACCTCCCGGTCACCGACCACGACCTCCCCTGCGACCTGATCGCCACCCCCCGCGCGGTGATCGAGATCGAGCGCCAGTACGACCGCCCCCGCGGCATCCTCTGGGACCACCTTCAGCCCCCCCAGATCCGCGAAGTGCCGGTCCTGGAACGCATGGGCTACGCCTGAGTCACGGCGAAAGCGGGTACCAGTCGGCCGATGGCGCCGATGATCCCCAGCTACGACCGGCTCGACGACACGCGGCTCGAAGAAGTGCTTCGTGAGCGCGCCTTCCAGGTGGGCGCCGACCTCTGGGTCGGGCGGGTGGACGAAGAGCGGTGGCGGGCCGCCTTCCGCGTCTACGGCCCGGTCGTGGGACGACTGAGCGAGTTCCGCGAGAGCGAGGCCGCGACCGGCAAGACGAAGCGCAAGGCTTTGGTCGCCCTGGCGCAGATCGACGACATCGGCACGATCTGACGGCCCGTCCGGCACTGCGCATCTCTGCGTCCTCGGTCGCTCGCCTTCGGGTCACGCACCGGAGTGCGCTCCCCTCGTCTCGCTCCCTGCGTCCTTGATCTACTTGGCCGGACGGGCCGTCCGGCTAGCTGGTGACGGCGCCGTGGGCGGCGCTGCTGACGGTGGCGGCGTACTTCGCCATCACGCCGCGCCGGAGCTCGGGCGGACGGGCGGGCGGGTCGTAGGCGGCGATGCGCTCGTTGATCACGTCGTGCGGGAGGTCGACGGTGAGATCGCGGGCGTCGATGTCGACGGTGATCTGGTCGCCCTCCTGGATCGCGGCGATCGGGCCGCCCTTCGCCGCCTCGGGGGCGACGTGACCGATCATCAGACCGCGGGTGGCGCCGGAGAAGCGGCCGTCGGTGACCATCGCGACCGACTCGCCGAGGCCCTCGCCGACGATCGCCGCGGTGACCTGGAGCATCTCGCGCATGCCGGGGCCGCCGACCGGGCCCTCGTTGCGGATCACGACGATGTCGCCGGGGTTGATCCGCTGGTCCTTGACCGCGCGGAAGCACTCCTCTTCGGACTCGAAGACGCGCGCCGGGCCGGTCTGCTTGCGGCGCTCGGTGCCCGCGACCTTGACCACCGAGCCTTCCGGGGCGAGGTTGCCGCGCAGGATCGCGAGGCCGCCTTCGGGCTTCAGCGGCGCCTCGACGGGCAGCACGACCTCCTGGCCGGGCGCCTCGGTCGCGGCTTCGGCAACCTCGCCGATCGTCTGGCCGGTGACCGTGACCTGGTCGCGGTGCAGCAGGCCGGCGTCGTCGAGACGCTTGAGGATCACCGGCACGCCGCCCGCCGCGTAGAGGTCGGTGGCGACGAAGCGGCCGCCCGGTTTGAGGCTGGCATAGAGCGGCGTCGCCCGGGAGATGCGCTCGAAGTCGTCCATCGTCAGCTCGATCCCGAGCTCGTGCGCGAGCGCGATCAAGTGGAGCACACCGTTGGTCGAGCCGCCCGACGCGCAGACGCAGGCGATCGCGTTTTCGAGCGACTCCTTGGTGATCACCTTGCTCGGCGTGATGTCCTCCGCGAGAACGCGGATCACCAACTCGCCGACTTTCTCGGCGACGGCCGGCTTGTCGTCGCCTTCGGCCGGGACCATCGCCGAACCGCCGGCGCTGATCCCGAGCGCCTCGAAGGCGCAGGCCATCGTGTTGGCGGTGAACTGGCCGCCGCAGGCGCCGGCGCCGGGGCTGGCGACGCCCTCCAGCTCGTGCAGTTCCTCGTCGGTCATCT
>Ga0164242_10000420_pt1 | contig 51883 bp, 49 predicted proteins | sample OricomgcompostMG_FD_108783 | JGI IMG/M metagenome (GOLD analysis project Ga0164242, IMG submission 108783) | Miracle-Growth compost microbial communities from Emeryville, California, USA - Original compost - Miracle growth compost (MG) ...
GCCGTAAGCCAACGCGAGTGCCCCGACGACGAGGAAACCGCACCACGCCGCGCTGTATGGCGCCATCCGGATTGCCGCGACCAGGATGAAAATGGTCAACCCGAGCCCGATCCAGCCCACGATGCGGTTACTCTGCGCGCGTCTGTCCATGGCTCCGATGGTGTCACGAGGAGCGCCGGATGCGCCGGAGATTCGCCGACCGGCGTGCGCCTGCCGGGACACCAGCCCCGGCGAGGCCGACGGTGATGAAACAATCACGGACATGTCGAGCCCGCTCCCCCAGGATCCGATCGCCGAGGCGCGCCGTCAGTGGACTGCGCACGGTTGGGGTGTGTATGCCGACGGCATGGCGGCGATCACCTCGGTGATCCGCGCACAGCAGATCTTCATCGCGCGCGCCGAGGAAGTGCTCAAGCCGCTCGGCCTGACCTTCGCCCGTTACGAGCTGCTGACGCTGTTGCACTTCACGCGCAGCGGCGCGCTGCCGATGGCCAAGGCCAGTGCCCGCCTGCAGGTCCACCCGACCAGCGTCACCAACGCGGTCGACCGGTTGGAGAAGGTCGGCCTGGTCCGTCGCGCGCCGCATCCCACGGACCGGCGCACGACTCTCATCGAGATCACCCCGGACGGGCACGAGCTCGCCCTCGCGGCGACCGAGCAGCTCAACAAGACCCTCTTCAGCGACCCGGGCCTGGACAGCGAAGACCTCCGCCCGCTGTTGCGCATCCTGGCCCGGTTGCGCCAGGAGGCGGGCGATTTCGACGAACCGTCGACCTGGTAGGGCTCAGGACCCGGAGAAGTTCGGCGGCCGCTTCTCGATGAACGCCGCCATACCTTCCTTCTGATCGTCGGTCGCGAATGCCGCGTGGAACGAGCGGCGCTCCAAGCGCACCCCTTCGGCCAGCGTGGTCTCGAACGCCGCGTTGACCGCATCCTTGGCCATCATCGCGATCGGCAGCGACATGCTCGCGATCTTGTCCGCGACCTCCCGGGCCGCCGCGAGCAGGCCATCGGCCGGCACGACCCGGGCCACCAGGCCGGAGCGCTCCGCCTCCTCGGCACCCATCTGCCGGCCGGTCAGCACCAGGTCCATCGCCTTGGCCTTCCCGACCGCGCGGGTCAGCCGTTGCGAGCCGCCCATGCCGGGTATGACGCCCAGCGTGATCTCCGGCTGACCGAACTTCGCGGTGTCGGCGGCAATGATCAGATCACACAGCATCGCCAGCTCGCACCCGCCGCCGAGCGCGTAGCCCGCGACCGCGGCGATGAGCGGCGTGCGGACACGGGTGAGACGCTCCCAGGCCCCGAAGAGGTTGTCGCCATACACCTGGGCGAACGTCTTGTCCGCCATCTCCTTGATGTCGGCGCCCGCGGCGAACGCCTTCTCGGACCCGGTGATGATGATCGCGCCGACGCCCGGGTCCGCGTCGAGACCCTCCGCGGCGGCCACGACCTCGGCCATCACCTGGGAGTTGAGCGCATTGAGCGCCTTGGGGCGGTTCAGCGTGATCGTCGCCGTGCGGCCGTCGCGCTCCAACAAGATGGTTTCGAAGTCGGTCAACGTCACTCCTTGAACATCGGTGGCTGTCAGTCGGCTCCTGCCCGATGCTAGGCGCATCGGCGCGGCGGCGGTCACCCCGGTCCGCCGGCGTGCCGGCTACCCCTCGTCGATACGGAAACCGAGCTTGACGGTGACCTGCCAGTGCGCGACCTTGCCGTCCTTGATCTGACCGCGGACGTTCTGCACCTCGAACCAGTCGAGGTTGCGGACCGTGCTGCTCGCCCGAGTGATCGCGTTGTCGACGGCTCCCTCGATGCCGTCCGGTGAGGTTCCGACGATCTCCGACAGGCCATAGGCGTGGTTTGCCATGAGGTGCTCCGTTCACGAGGCTCGGGTGCTCAGTGCGGCTCATTCTCGCCCGCGGCACAGCCTGCGTCCAGGGATGACCCGTCAGCCGGTCCGGGTGGGCCGGCTGTGCGCAGCACTGGCCGGCCATCCGGTGTAGCACTCGGCGAGATAGGTCGAGCCGTGGACCGAGCCGGTGACCGAGGCGAGTTCGCCCTCCTGGCGGCGCACGTCGAACGGTGTCGCGTCCGGCAGGGTGTGCAACATGGTGGTCATCCAGTAGGAGAAGTGCTGCGCCTTCCAGACCCGTGCCACGGCACGTCCGGTGTATGTCGCGAGCGGTGCGCCGTCCTTGTCGCGCACCGCGCGCTCCAGCTCCTCGGCGAGCACGCGCACGTCGGCCAGCGCCAGATTGAGACCCTTCGCTCCCGTCGGCGGCACGGTGTGTGCCGCGTCCCCGGCGAGCACCAGGCGTCCGTAGTGCATCGGCTCCTGGACGAAGCTGCGGAACGGCAGCACCGTCTTGGAGGTGATCGGGCCCTCGGTGAGACTGTGACCGTTCGCGCCCAGTCGCAGCTGCAACTGCTCCCAGATGCGGTCGTCGGACCACTCGTCCACGTTCTCCGCCGGATCGCACTGGAAATACATGCGTTGCAGCGTCTCCGTCCGCTGGCTGATCAGCGCGAACCCGTGCGGAGAGTGGTTGTAGATCAACTCCGGGGCGCTCGGCGGGGCCTCGGTCAGGATCCCGAACCAGGCGAACGGGTATTCGCGGAAGTATTGAGTGCACTCGGACACGGGGATCTGGTGGCGGCACATGCTGCGCGAGCCGTCCGCACCGACCAGGAAGTCGCAGCGGACCTCATGCGCAGTGCCCGCAGCGTCGGTGAAACGCATCACCGGGGAATCGCCGGTCAATCCACCGACCGACACCTCGGTGACCCCGAAACGCACGTCGCCGCCGTCACGTTCGCGCGCGTCGGCCAGATCGATGAAGACGTCGGTCTGCGGGTAGAGCTGGGTGGAAGCCCCCACCAGGCCGTGGAAGTCGATGCGATGCCCGCCGCCGTCGAAGGCCAACTCGATCCCGTCGTGCCGGTATCCGTCTCGATGCACCCGATCGGACACCCCGCTGTCGAGCAGCAGATCCACCGAGCCCTGCTCGAGGATTCCCGCGCGGTGCGTGTGCTCGATCTCGTCTCGGCTGCGCAGGTCGATCACGACCGAGTCGATGCCCGCAACACCCAGCAGGTGGGAGAGCATCAACCCCGCAGGGCCGGCCCCCACGATGCCGATCTGGGTGCGGCCGGTCGTCTGCGTGTCTGCCATGCCGGCATTGTCGGGACCCGTCACCCGGTGTCGCTACGCGCAGCTTCCGCTCAGCGGAAGGCGGCGCTCCCGACGCGACGCATGCTGCGCCCGATCCCGCGCGCAGCCACCTGCATCGCACTGACCAGTCGCGCCTGGTCCCGCGCGAGGGACGGCACGACCACACCGAGCGACGCGATGACCTCCTCCCCCACCCTGATCGGCACCGCGGCCGAGCAGGCACCCAGGCTCATCTCCTCCTGCGTCGTCGCGAAATCGTCGCGCCGCACCCTGTCGAGTTGCGCTCGCAACCGGCCGGGCTCGGTGATCGTGTGCCGGGTGACCCGGGGCAGGTCGGCCAGGACCTCGGCTCGGAGCTCGGCGGGCGCGAACGCCAGGAGCACCTTGCCGACACCGGTGGCATGCAACGGAAGTCGCGATCCGACGGTGCTGACCACCGGGACGGACGCATGGCCGGAGAGCCTTTCGACATACAAAGCATGAGCGCCGTCGCGGACCGCCAGATGGACGGTCGCGAGCGTGGCGCCGTACAAGTCCTGCAGGTATGGCGAGGCGACCGAACGCAGCCCGGTGTTCATCGGGGCGAGCAGACCGACGTCCCACAGTCGGCTGCCGACCACGTAGCCCCCGGGAGTGCGGCTCAGCGCGCCCCACTCCACCAGGTCGCCGACCAGTCGATGCGTGGTGGCCAGCGGCAGGCCGGCCCGCGCCGCCAGGTCGCTGAGGTTCAGCTGCCGATGGCGCTCGTCGAAGGCTCCCAGCAGCGCCAGTGCGCGACTGGTGACCGAACGCCCGGCGGTGGAGGAGTTTCCAGCCATGCCCCTCATGTTTCCGCCCAGCGGAAGCGCCCGCAAGTCAGCGCTCGCGGAACGCGGTTACGGTCGCAGCGTGACCGAGAAGCAGCAGCCCAGCGCGCCGGTGACCGACCCGGACTCCGCGTCGGCGAGCCAGGTGGACATCAATGCCGAGATCGCCGCGATCGCAAAGGGTTACGACCCGGAGACCGCCCCCGAGACGCAGCCACGCCTCGACTACGCGCCGTACCGCAGCAGCCTGCTGCGGCATCCCACCAAGGCCCTGCAGCACGCCGACCCGGAGACGATCGAGCGCTACACGCCCGTCTTCGGGCAGCGGGACATCGGTGCCGCCGAGGCGGACCTGACGATCCAGGCCGGCGGCGAGCCGGTCGGTGAGCGCATCGTCGTCACCGGCCGCGTGCTCGACGGCGAGGGACGGCCCGTGCGCCACCAGCTCGTGGAGATCTGGCAGGCCAACGCCGCGGGCCGCTACATCCACCTGCGTGATCAGCATCCGGCGCCGATCGACCCCAACTTCACCGGTGTGGGCCGGACCATCACCGACGGCGACGGGCGCTACACCTTCACCACGATCAAGCCGGGCCCCTACCCGTGGAAGAACCACCACAACGCGTGGCGCCCCGCGCACATCCACTTCTCACTCTTCGGCACCGACTTCACCCAGCGACTGGTCACCCAGATGTACTTCCCCGGTGATCCCCTCTTCGCACTCGACCCGATCTACCAGTCGGTCCTCGACCCGGTCGCACGCGACCGGCTGGTCGCGACCTACGACCACGACGTGACACAGCACGAGTGGGCGACCGGTTACCGCTGGGACATCGTGCTGACCGGCAGCCACCCCACTCCGACGGAGGAGAACTGAGATGCGTGAGCTGGCACCCACTCCCGGCCAGACCGTCGGACCCTTCTTCGGCTATGCGCTGCCGTACGCCGGCGGCTCCGACCTGGTGCCGACGAGTCACCCGGGTGCGATCCGACTGCACGGCACGGTCTACGACGGAGCCGGCGAGCCCATCCCCGACGCATTGATCGAGATCTGGCAGGCCGACGAGAACGGCACTGTGCCAAGGGCACCCGGCTCTCGCTCACGCGACGGCTGGACCTTCACCGGCTTCGGTCGGGTGGCCGTCGACCCGGTCGGGCACTACTCCTTCACGACCGTGCGACCGGGCCCGACCGAGGCCGGTCGCGCGCCGTTCTTCGCCGTCACCGTCTTCGCCCGGGGACTGCTCCACCGGCTGCTCACCCGTGCCTACCTGCCGCTGGACGCCGCGGTCACCGACCCCTTCCTGTCCTCCCTCCCGGAGGACCGCCGCAGCACGCTCATGGCACGGCCCGACGAGCAGGGCCTGGTCTTCGACATCCGACTTCAGGGCGACCACGAGACGGTGTTCCTCAGCTACGGCGACGCCTGATGAGCGGCCTGCTCTGGCCCGGTGACCATCGCGCTGGTGACCACTTCTCCGACGACGAAGTCGTCCGGTGCATGCTGCGCGTCGAAACCGCTTGGCTGGCCGCGTTGTCCGATGCCGGCGTGGCACCGACCGCAGCAGCGGTCGATCTCGAACAGGTCGCCGAAACCATCGACCCTGCGAAGCTGGCGATCGAAGCCGAGGCCGGCGGCAACCCGGTCATCCCGCTGCTGGCCGCCGTCCGCGGGGCGCTGGGCGAGCATCCCGAGGCGGCCCACTGGGTGCACCGAGGCCTCACCAGCCAGGACACCCTCGACACGGCACTCGTGCTCGCCCTGCGGGGCTGTGCCGACGCCGTGCTGGAGTCGATCGACCGGCAGGTCGAGGCATTGGCGGCGTTGGCCGACGAGCACCGCCACGCGGTGCTGGCGGGACGGACCCTGACGCAACACGCAGTGCCGATCACCTTCGGGCTCAAGGCGGCCCAGTGGTTGTCGGGCGTCCTCGACGCGCGTGACGACGTGCGCGAGGCCCGTGCCCGGCTACCCGCTCAGTTCGGTGGAGCAGCCGGCACGTTGGCCGGACCCGACCTGCTGCTGCGCCTGACCGACGCGCACGGAGACGCCATCGCGCTGGCACGCTCGGCCGCCGCCCGGGTCGGCCTGCCCTGGTCACCGCCCTGGCACACGACGCGGGCACCGATCACCCGGGCCGGGGACGCGCTGACCCGCAGCACCGACGCCTGGGGCAGGATCGCGCGCGACGTGCTCGTGCTCGCCCGGCCCGAGATCGCCGAGCTCGCGGAGCCGGTCGAGGTCGGACGCGGGGGCTCGTCGACCATGCCGCACAAGGTGAACCCGGTGCTGTCTGTCCTGATCCGGCGCGCTGCCCTCACCGCGCCCGCACTTGCTGCTCAATTGCACCTCGCGGCAACGGAATTCGTGGACGAACGCGCCGACGGCGCCTGGCATGTCGAGTGGCAGGCACTCGCGACGCTCGGTCGTCACACCCTCACCGCCGCCGCACAGACGGCCGAACTTCTCGCCGGGCTGCACGTCGACACCGGCCGGATGGCCCGGCTGGTTGCGTCGGCAGGCACGGCCCTGCTGGCCGAGGAACGCAACCTGGCCGGCCACATCGGCCGAGACGACGACGTCGACGACGACCCGGCGCACTACCTCGGCAGCTCGGACGCAATCATCGACACGATCCTGGAGCGTGCCGGATCCGGAGGAACACCATGACCGTCCCCACCATCACCGGCGTCCAGCTCGGCGGGTCCGCCGACCGGCCGCTGCTGGTGTGCGGCCCGTCGCTGGGCACCTCCGCGACGGCACTGTGGTCGACCACCGCTGCGCTACTCGGGGACGAATTCCAGGTGGTGGCATGGGATCTGCCGGGTCATGGCTACAACCGTGCGCCGGCCGACCCCGGCCTGACCGTGCAGGAGCTGGCCCAGGGGGCGCTGCGTTTCGTCGACGGCGTGCTGAGCGACCGGGGTGAGCCCGGCGGCAGCTTCGTGTATGCCGGAGACTCGGTCGGCGGTGCGGTGGGCCAACAGCTGCTGATCGACCACCCCGACCGCGTCACCGGCGCAGTGCTGGCATGCACGGTGCCGCGCTTCGCGGATGAGGCGATGTGGCGGCAGCGCGCCGAAAAGGTCCGTCTCTCGGGCACACCCGTCATGGTGGAGGGGTCGGCGAAGCGGTGGTTCGCGCCGGGGTTCATCGAGCATCACCCGGATGTCGTTGCCGCGCTGCTGCATTCGTTGCAGGAGGCGGACCGCTTCGGGTATGCCGCAGTGTGCGACGCCCTGGCCACCTTTGACGTTCGCTCGCAACTGAGTCGCATCCGCACGCCGGTGGTCGCGATCGCGGGCGCGTATGACGAGGCGGCGCCCGTCGCGGGCATGGCCTCGCTGGCACACGGTGTGGCGGACGGCCGGCTCGTCATACTCGATCACCTGGCGCACCTGGCACCGGTGGAGGCTCCGCAGGAGGTCGCTCGCGCCATCCGAGCTGTGGCCGGAAAACCGTTGCCACCCCTCACGATTGCCGAGCGGTCCGAGGCCGGCACGGCCGTGCGCCGTGAAGTGCTGGGTGACGCACACGTCGACCGGGCGAATGCCGGCGTCACCGACCTGACACGCGACTTCCAAGCGTTCATCACCGACTACGCCTGGGGTGGCATCTGGACCCGGCCGGGACTGTCACGCCGCGAGCGGTCGATCGCCGTGCTGACCGCCATGGTCGCCCGCGGGCATCACGACGAGCTCGCGATGCACGTGCGGGCGGCGCGCACCAACGGGTTGACGGTCGAGGAGATCAAGGAAGTGCTGCTGCAGAGTGCCATCTACTGCGGCGTGCCGGATGCCAACACGGCGTTCCGCATCGCCCAGCGGGTGCTCGACGACGCGCCCGACGGCTGACTCAAAGGCCCAGGCGCGCCGCCAGATCGGCGGCGCTGGTCCCCCAGGTCTGCCGGATCCGCGCGCCGTCCGGGCCCACGTCGATCACCGCGTCAGGGCTGTAGATCCGGCACACGCACCCCACACCGGTCAACGGGTAGGTGCACTCGGGCACCAGTTTCGGCTCGCCCTGCTTGGTGAACAGCGACATCATCACGAAGACCTGTCGCGCGCCGATCGCGAGGTCCATGGCCCCGCCGACGGCCGGGATGGCACCGGGAGCGCCGGTGTGCCAGTTGGCCAGGTCGCCACGGGTGGACACCTGGTAGGCGCCCAGGACGCACACGTCGAGGTGGCCACCACGCATCATCGCGAACGAATCGGCATGGTGGAAGTAGGAGGCGCCCGGCAACTCGGTGACCGGCACCTTGCCGGCGTTCGTCAGGTCGGGGTCGATCTGGTCGTCGGCGGCCTTCGGGCCCATGCCGAGCATGCCGTTCTCGGTGTGCAGCGTGACGCCCTGCTCGGGCCGCAGGTGGTCGCCGACCCTGGTCGGCTGGCCGATCCCGAGGTTGACGAATGCACCGGAGGGTATGTCGCCCGCCACGATCGCGGCGACCTCGCTCATGTCGAGCGGCCCGCGGTCCGGATATTCGGCGACCCGGTCGGTCGGCGTGCTCATGCCTGCTGCCTCGTCTCTTCTGCTCGCTCCGGGCATTACTCGTACCTCGCTCGTTTGCTCACTCGGGTCGGCACTCATCGCGCCCCCTGGACGGTGTAGCGGCGTGCCTCGACCGCGACGATCCGGTCGACGTAGATCGACGGGGTGACAACGGCCTCCGGGTCGAGGCTGCCGACCGGGACGACGTGGTTCACCTGCACGATCGTGGTGGCCGCCGCCGTCGCCATCACCGGACCGAAGTTGCGGGCCGTCTTGCGATAGACCAGGTTGCCCACGGTGTCCGCGCGGTGCGCGGAGATCAGCGCGTAGTCGGCCCGGATCGGGTGTTCGAGCAGGTATTCCCGACCGTCGAAGACGCGGCTCTCCTTGCCCTCGGCGAGCGGAGTGCCGACCGCGGTCGGACAGTAGAACGGGCCGACGCCGGCGCCGGCAGCGCGCATCCGCTCGGCCAGGTTCCCCTGCGGGACGACCTCGAGTTCGACCTTCCCCGCCCGGTAGAGCTCGTCGAAGATGTACGAATCCACTTGTCGGGGAAACGAACACACGACTTTGCAGACCTGCCCCGCTTTGAGCAGCGCCGCGAGTCCGACTTCGCCGTTGCCCGCGTTGTTGGACACGATCGTGAGGTCTTTGGCGCCCTGCCGGATCAGTCCGTCGATGAGGTCGAACGGCATGCCGGCAAGGCCGAAACCGCCCACCAGAACGGTGGATCCGTCCTCGATGCCGGCCACCGCCTCGTCGACGGTCTCCAGGGCGACCGCGGCGCTCATGACGTTGCCGCCGGGTTCTCGAGCACCACCGCGAGTCCCTGGCCCACCCCGATGCAGATGCCTGCCACGCCATACCGCTGGTTGTCCTCGCGCAGCACCTTGGCGAGCGTTGCCAGGATGCGCCCACCGGAAGCACCCAGTGGATGCCCGATCGCGATGGCACCGCCGCGGGTGTTGACGATCTCGGGATCGATCGGCCACGCGTCGACACAGGCGAGCGACTGGACGGCGAAGGCCTCGTTGAGTTCGACCCGGCCGACCTGGCCCCAGTCGACACCCGCCCGCTCGAGGGCGCGGTTCGCGGCCTCCACGGGTGCGTAGCCGAAGGCCTGCGGCTCCAGCGCCATCACGCCGCGTCCGGCGATCCGGGCGATCGGCTCGACGCCGAGTCGGTCCGCCGCGGCCTCGGAGCCGAGCAACACCGCCGAGGCGCCGTCGTTCAACGGCGATGCGTTGCCGGCCGTGATCGTGCCGTCGGGCCGGAACGCCGGCTTCAACCCCGCCAGCACCTCGGCGGTCGTCGTCGGCCGGATCGACTCGTCGCGCACGACGGGGTCGCCCTTGGGCCGCTCCACCGGCGTGACCAGGCTGTCGTAGAAGCCGGACTCCCATGCGGTGTCGGCGAGCTCGTGTGACCGCGCAGCGAATTCGTCCTGCCGCTCGCGGCTGATGCCGAAGCGTTCCTGCAACTGCTCGGTGCCCTCGCCCAGACTGACCGTCCACTCCTGCGGCATCGCGGGATTGACCAGCCGCCAGCCGAGCGTCGTCGACACGGCGGTCACGTCGCGCGCGGGATAGGCACGGCTCGGCTTCGGCAGCACCCACGGTGCGCGCGTCATCGACTCGACGCCGCCGGTGAGGACGATCTCGGCGTCACCGGTCTCGATCTGCCGACTGGCCATCATCGCCGCGTCCAGGCTGGAGCCACAGAGCCGGTTGATCGTCGTCCCGGGCACGGAGGTCGGGAGTCCGGCCAGCAGCGCGGCCATCCGGCCGACGTTGCGGTTCTCCTCGCCGGCGCCGTTCGCGTTGCCCCACACCACGTCATCGATCGCCGCCGGATCGAGGTCCGGGACGTCGGCGAGCACCGCACGGATCGCGTGTGCCGCCAGGTCATCAGGCCGGACATCGGCCAGCCCGCCGTTGAACTTGCCGAAGGGCGTCCGGCGCGCTGCGTAGATGAAGGAACTCATGACTCGACGGTAGCGCCCGCCCGCGCATATTCTGAAGTATCGATTTCCTGCGTGATTAAGAGTTTGACGATATGGAACTGCGACATCTGCGCTACTTCATCGCGGTGGCCGAGGAGCAGCACTTCACCCGCGCCGCCGAGCGGCTGCACATGGCGCAACCTCCGCTGTCGCAGGCGATCCGCCAACTGGAGTCGGAGCTGGGCGTCGAGCTGCTGCGACGCAGCACCCGCAGCGTGACCTTGACCGCGGCCGGTCGGGCCTATCTGACCCGAGCACGCGGCATCCTCGACGAGCTGGGCGACGCCACGGAGCACGCCCGCCGGGTTGCGGCAGGTGCGGTCGGGCATCTGGTCCTCGGCTGCGTCGGCTCCGCCACGTATTCGCTGTTGCCCCAATTGTCCCGGGGCCTGGCCCGGGAGCTGCCCGGCGTCGATTTCGCCTTCCGCGGCGAGATGCTCGTGCCCGACCAGATCGCCGCGCTGCGTGCCGGCGACATCGACATCGCGCTGCTGCGACCCCCGGTCGCCGACCTCGGGCTCACGGTGGAGCCCGTCCGTCACGACCGGCTGGTCGTCGCCCTGCCCGAGGCTCACCCACTCGCGTCGGCCACTCGGGTGCGGGTCCGGCAGCTGGCGGGCAACGACCTGATCATCCACTCCGCCGATCGCCGCTCGATGATGTATGACGTGGCGCTGCGCCTGCTGCGAGGTGCCGGCATCGAACCGCACATCCGTCACGAGGTGGGCGAGACCTCGACGTTGGTGACGCTGGTCGCCGGTGGTCTCGGTGTCGCGATCGTTCCGGAACCGGTGAGTGCGTTGCGGTTGGCGGGCGTCGTCTACCGCCCGCTCGTGCAACCCGCCGAGACGGTCCCGCTGGCCGTGGCACACCGTGCCGACCGGCACGAGCCGCACCTGGCACGCGCCGTCGGCGTCATACAGCAGCTGGCGTCGTGAGCGGCGACCGCTTGGCGAGACTGACGGACTACCGCCCGCTGCTCCAGTCGTCGATCCGGTGGTGATCCGGGGTGAAGCCGTGCTGCACGCCCCAGAGCACCGCCTGGCTGCGGCTGTTGACCTCGATCTTGCGGTAGAGCGACCGGATGTAGGACTTGATCGTGTTCGGGCTCAGGTAGGTCATTTCCGCGATCTCGGCGTTGCTGCGGCCCTGGGTGATCAGGGCCAGGATCTCAGCCTCCCGGTCCGTGAGGCCCTCATGCCTGCCCGGCCAGTCCAGCCCGTGCTCCACCCGCGCACGCATCGGGTGGTCACTCACCACGATCTGCCCGGCGTGCACGGCTTCGAGCGCCTCGACGAGTTCGTGCGCCGGCAGCGTCTTGGACAGGTAACCGTCGACGCCGCGCCGCTGCGCCGCGGCGACGAGTGCGGGCTTGAAGCTCCACGTGTAGACCACCACGCGCTGCGCGAGCGGGCTCGCGACCAGCAGATCGACCTGATCGTTGTCGGCCTCCCCCTGACCGAAGGAGTCGTACAACGCGATGTCCACCGGCTCCGAAAGCTTCTTGTTCGCGTCGATCTCGGTGACCAGCACGCGGTCACGGTAGGGGTCGAGCATCCTGGCGAGACCGGTCAGCACGATGTCGTAATCGTCGACGAGCGCGAGATGGATCGGTTGACTGGGTGACACTGACACCGCCTGAAGATAACCGCCTTAAGGGTGTAGTGCACCCACTTCCAAAGTGACACCGTACCGAGCGGACCAACCGGTCCCGCGACCACCCAGGCGATCCGGCCATCGCCGGACGCCGACACAACACGAGGAGATTCACCACATGCTCGGCCTCATCATCAGCCTGCTCGTCATCGGCCTCATTGCCGGCGCGATTGCCAGGCTGCTCGTCCCGGGACGTCAGAGCATCGGGATCCTCGCCACGATCGTCCTCGGGATCGTCGGATCGTTCATCGGTGGGTTCCTGGGTTATCTGCTCTTCCACAAGGACTCCCAGGACGGATTCTTCCAGCCGTCCGGCATCATCGGCTCGATCATCGGCGCGGTCATCGCACTGTTGATCTACACCCGGGTGGGCAGCAGGAGCACCGCTACTCGATGACCGAGGCCCGCAACGTGATCTACGCGGTGGTCGTCCACCGGCGGTGGATCCGCTGGCAGGTCGTCGTCCCCGGCATCGGCCGCTCGACCGTGTTCAGTCGATCACGCATCGAGCCGGCCGCCCGTGAGCTGATCGAGGCGGAGATGGGGCAGCACGACGCGCACGTCGTCGTGCTGGGCCGATCGCCGGGGCAACGACGCGCCGGCGCGACAGCGGCGGGGCATCTCGCCGGACGTCCCCGCAGGTAGTCAGCGGCGTGCGGTGAGCCGCCAGGCGGCCGGGAGCAACGCGCCGGCGAGGGCCAGCTTCAGCAGGTCGCCGATGACGAAGGGGCGGACACCGAGGTCGAACGCCTGCGCCGGACCCACGCCCAGATCGACGGCCAGCCAGCCGGCGCCGATCGCATAGATGACGGCGCTGCCGACGAACATCGCCAGGATCGAGCTGAAAAGCGCACGGTCCCAGCCACGTTCGGCGGCGGCGCCGACGATCGCGGCGGCGACCAGCATGCCCACGAGGTAGCCGCCGGTGGCGGACAGCAGGGTCGCGAGTCCATGGGCACCGTCCGCGAAGACCGGCAGCCCGATCACGCCGATGCCGATGTATGCCGTCAGTGTCGCCGCCGACCGGACGGCGCCGTAGGCACCGCCGACCAGCAGCGCGGCGAAGGTCTGACCGGTGATCGGCACCGGCGTGAACGGCAGCGGGATCGCGACCTGCGCCGACAGGGCGACGAACAGGACGCCCATGGACACGAGAGCGGCCTCGCGCCATACGGCCGGCACGCGGACGAGGGTCGGCGCCAAAGTGGTGGTGGACATGTCTTCTCCTTGCTGTCAGCTGGCTTCGGAACTATCGCACTCGTGAGCGGCGACGTCGAAGAGGCGTGCCCCGAGCGCGACCTGGGCGCCGGTGCGCGCGGCGACACCGGCGACCGTGCCGTCGTGCGGCGCTTTGAGGGTCAGCTCCATCTTCATCGCCTCCAGGACGCCGAGGACGTCGCCGGCGCTCACCGTGTCACCGACGGCGACGCGGACGTCGAGCACGGTGCCGGGCATCGGTGCAACCACGGCGCCGTCACTGGGTGCCGCGACGCCGCCCGCGGCGCGATCCGCCGGGATGAAGACGAATCGCTGTCCGCGCCAGGACACTTCGGCGCCGCGCGACAGCGGTCGCACGAACGCCGTGGTGCGGCCGATGCCTTCCAGGTCCACGTCGACCCGCGCCACATCGTCCTTGCTCGCCGCGTCCGCCAGCTCCCGCACGGCCAGGTCGCCGACCTGCCTGAGGACCGGCCGCACGAGCACGGGCTCGTCGAGCTGGACGCGCACGGGTGCGGGGTCGCCGGCGATGCGGAAGCCGTCGGCGACGAACGGCGAGTCGGCGACCGCACGGGCGGTGGCCAGGTGCCATGCCGTGATCGTCCGGGCGGGCGCCGGATCGGGGGCGGCCACCTCGTGGTGGTCCAGCCACGCCGTGTCGATCGTGGCGTCGCGGAACTCGTCGGTTGCCAGCAGTGCTCGCAGGAAGCCGGTGTTGGTGGTCAACCCGAAGATCGCGGTCGCGTCCAGCGCCGCGATGAGACCCTGGCGCGCGGTCTCCCGGTCGGGACCGTGCACGATCACCTTGCCGAGCATCGGGTCGTATGCCGTGCTCACGACCTGTCCGGACTCCAGCGCCTGGTCGACCCGGGCGATCTGCTCCGGCCAGCGGACCGCTGCCGCCGTGCCGGCCTGCGGCAGGAACCCGCCGAACGCGTCCTCGGCATAGACCCGGGCCTCGATCGCATGGCCGTTGCTGCCGACCTGCTCCTGGCGCATTGGCAGCGGCTGCCCGTCCGCCACCAGCAACTGCAACTCGACCAGGTCCAGGCCGGTGATCGCCTCGGTCACCGGATGCTCCACCTGCAGCCGGGTGTTCATCTCCAGGAAGTAGAAGTCGTTCGTCGCCGTGTCGAGCAGGAACTCCACGGTGCCGGCGCCGACATACCCCACTTGCTGGGTGAGATCGACTGCGGCAGCGCACAATCGGTGCCGCAGGTCGTCGTCGATGGTCGGTGCCGGTGCTTCTTCGAGCACCTTCTGGTGACGCCGCTGGGTGGAGCAGTCGCGCTCCCACAGGTGCAGTGCGGTGCCGTGTGTGTCGGCCATCACCTGGACCTCGAGGTGCCGGCCGGTCTCGACATACTTCTCCAGCAGCAGCGTGTCGTCGCCGAACGCGCTGGCGGACTCGCGTCGCGCGGCCGCGACGGCCTCGGCGAAGTCGGCCGCGGCCTGGACCACGCGCATGCCCTTGCCGCCACCGCCGGCGGCTGCCTTCACCAGGATGGGGTAGGCGAACGTCTGTGGGTCGTCGTCGAAGGAGTATGACGGCACGACGGGCACCCCGGCCGCAACCGCGACCTCTCGTGCGGCGTCCTTGCGGCCCATCAACTCCATGACGTCCGCGCTCGGTCCCGCCAGCACGATGCCGGCCTCCTGCAGCGCGACCGCGAAAGCCGAGCGCTCGGAGAGGAATCCGTATCCCGGGTGCACCACGTCGGCACCGGTCGCGACCGCCGCGGCGACGACGGCGTCGATGTCGAGATAGTTGGGCACACGGACGGCGACGTCGGCTGCGCGCACGTGCGGTGCGCTCACGTCGAGGTCGGTGTAGAGCGCGATCGTGCGCAGCCCGAGCCGGTGCGCGGTGCGGAAGACACGCAGCGCGATCTCGCCACGGTTGGCGACCAGGACCGATCGGATGGAAAGCGAGCTGGACAAGGTCATCACATCCTGAAGACGCCGTAGTTGGGAACGGGCACGGGTGCATTCGCCGCTGTGGCCAGCGCCATGCCCAGGACGCGCCGGGTGTCGAGCGGGTCGATGATGCCGTCGTCCCACAGCCGCGCCGTGGAGTAGTAGGCCGACGACTGCTCGTCGTACTGCGCCCGGATCGGCGCCTTGAACTCCTCGACCTCCTCCTCGGTGTTCAGGTCGTGGCGGACGGTGGCGAGCACCGACGCAGCCTGCTCGCCGCCCATCACCGAGATGCGGGCGTTGGGCCACATCCACAAGAAGCGCGGGTCGTAGGCACGACCGCACATGCCGTAGTTGCCGGCGCCGTAGGAGCCACCGATCACGACCGTGAACTTGGGCACCACCGAACAGGCCACTGCGGTCACGAGTTTCGCGCCGTCCTTGGCGATGCCGCGGTTCTCGTACTCGCGGCCGACCATGAACCCGGTGATGTTCTGCAGGAAGAGCAGCGGGATGCCGCGCTGGTTGCACAACTCGATGAAATGCGCTCCCTTCAGCGCAGATTCGCTGAAGAGGATGCCGTTGTTCGCGACGATCCCGATCGGGTAGCCGTGAATGCGTGCGAAACCGCAGACCAGCGTTTCGCCGTACAACTGCTTGAACTCCTGCAGCCGCGAGCCGTCCACGATGCGACGGATCACCTCGCGGACGTCGTACGGCGTGCGCGAGTCGGCGGGCACCACGTCGTACAGGCCCGCGGGATCCTCGGCCGGCTCCTCCGGCACCGCCGGACTGAGCGACCCGGCGCCCGGCCGCTCGAAGGTGCCCACGATCGAGCGCAGGATCTCCAGGGCGTGGTCGTCGTCCTGTGCCAGGTGGTCGGCGACACCCGACTTGCGGGCGTGCACGTCACCGCCGCCGAGGTCTTCGGCGCTGACGACCTCGCCGGTCGCGGCCTTCACCAGCGGCGGGCCGCCGAGGAAGATCGTGCCTTCGTTCGCGACGATCACCGTCTCGTCGGACATGGCCGGCACGTAGGCGCCGCCCGCGGTGCACGAACCCATCACCGCGGCGATCTGCGGGATGCCCTGGGCGGAAAGATTGGCCTGGTTGAAGAAGATCCGGCCGAAGTGGTCGCGGTCGGGGAACACCTCGTCCTGCTTGGGCAGGAACGCGCCGCCGCTGTCGACGAGCGCGATGCACGGCAGGTGGTTCTGCGCGGCGACCGTCTGCGCCCGCAGGTGCTTCTTGACCGTCATCGGATAGTAGGTGCCGCCCTTCACGGTCGCGTCGTTGGCGATCACCATCACCTCGCGGTCCGCGACGCGGCCGATGCCGGTCACCAGTCCCGCGCCCGGGACCGTCCATGGCTCGTCCCCACGACCGGGCACGCCATACATGCCATAAGCCGCAAGGGGGCTCAGCTCCAGGAACGGACTGCCGGGGTCGAGCAACCGGTCGACCCGATCACGCACGAGCAGCTTGCCCCGGTCCGTGTGTTTGCGCCGGGCGGGCTCGCTCCCGCCCTGGCGCACGCGCTCGAGCCGCTCGCGCAGTTGCTCGGTCAGCTCTCGTAGGTCCGTCATCGGCGGAACTCCTCCTTCGTGACTGCCGTGGTCGAGGCCGCGAGCCGGATCACCCGCTCGGCCTGCTTGTAGATGGGCCCGTCGACCATCCGCCCCTCGAAGGTGGTGACGCCGCGGTCTTCGCCGACGTGCGCCAAAAGCCTTCGTGCCCAATCGATCTGGTCGGCGGTGGGTGCGTAGGTCGAGCGGATCACGCCGAGCTGGCTCGGGTGTATGGCGACGGTCGCGTCGAAGCCGCTGGCGACGGCGTCCTCGCACTCGGCCTGCAGACCCGCAGTGTCGGGAATGTCCATGTGCACCGCGTCCAGTGCCAGCAGCCCGGACGCCTTGGCCGCCGTGAGGACGCGGACGCGTGCGAAGCGGGCGAGATCGCGATAGCTGCCGTCGGGTCTGCGGCTCGCCGTGCCGCCCATGCTCGCGACCAGATCGTCGGCGCCCCACATCATCGCGACCACGTTGTCCGGCTCGGCGAGCGCACCGGCGTGCTCCAGGCCGCGCACGGTCTCCACCAGGGCGACAACGTCACATGGCAACGCCCGGATGTCTTGGGGATCCTCGGATTTGGCGAGCATGACCCGGGGAATCGCGAGGTCACGGATGATCTCGACGTCGGCAGGCTGCTCGGCGCTGTCCGCTGCGTTGATTCGCACGACGGTGCGCTCGGCGTCGAAGACCGCGTCACGCACCAGGGAGCGCAGGGCGTCCCGTGCCACCGCCTTCTTGTCCGGCGTGACCGCGTCCTCCAGGTCGAGGATGACGACGTCGGCCGCCGCGAGAGCCTTCGGGTAGCGATCGGGTCGGTCCGCCGGGCAGAACAGCCATGCGGGTCCCGGCTGCCACTGCTCGCTCATGGGGTCGTCTCGTTCGGCTTCATCCGGACCAGCGTGGTGCGGTCGGCGGAAGCGACGATCTCACCGCGCTGGTTGCGAGCGATGTGTCGCAGACTCACCACACCCTCTCCCGGGCGACTGGAGGACGGACGCTTACCGGTCACGAGCGTCTCGGCATACAGGGTGTCACCGTGACGCACCGGGGCGGGGAACTTCACCTCGGTGAAGCCGAGGTTGGCCACGATCGTTCCCAGGGTCAGCTGGGAGACGGACAGACCCACCAGCGTGGAGAAGGTGAACATCGAATTGACCAGGCGCTCGTGGAAGGGCGGTTGCTGTCCGCTCTCGTGCGCATCCAGGTGCAGCGGCTGGGTGTTCATGGTCAGCGTGGTGAACAGGACGTTGTCGGCCTCGGTGACCGTGCGGCCGGGACGGTGCTCGTAGGTGGTGCCCACCTCGAACTCCTCGAACCACAGTCCCCGCTGCACGACCCGTCGCGACTCCCCCACGGCGTTCGTCGAGTCGTCCATCAGTGCTCCTTGTCCTCGCCGGATGCGGAAGTTAATATGCGTTAACTGGAATAGAAGTTAGCAATCATTAACCAGCTTGTCTAGGGTGGCGTCATGACGAAGGTCTCGTCCAGCACCGACCGGCCGAAGGCACGGCGGCAGCAGATCATCGACGTGGCCGCCGACCTGTTCGCCGAGCGGGGTTACCACGGTGTGTCGATCACCGACATCGGTGCCGCGCTCGGCCTGTCCGGTCCGGCGCTCTACAAACACTTCGCGAGCAAGGACGCACTGCTCGCCGAGATGCTGGTCGGCATCAGTGAGCGACTGCTGGACGAGGGCGAGCGCCGCTACGCGGCGACCGTCGAGCAGGGCTGCGAAGCAGCGCTGTCGGCGCTCATCGCCTGGCACATCGAGTTCGCGCTGAACTACCCGTCGTTGATCACCGTGCAGTTCCGCGACCTGGCGAATCTCAACGACGCCGATCGCAACAAGGTGCGGCGGTTACAACGACGGTATGTCGAACGCTGGGTCGGGGTGATCGTCTCAGCCGTGCCGACCGACCAGGACCATGCACGCGCCGCTGCACATGCAACCTTCGCACTGATCAACTCCACACCGCACAGCGCCCGGCTGGGCCGTGACGAGATGGCAGCGCTGCTGCACCGGATGGCACTGGCCGCCATTCACGCTGCGGCCGACCGACGGTAGCGGCCATGGGCCCTGTCCAGGCCCCGGATTCCGCATCTCATCACTGGCCGAGCGGTTGGTCCGGGTCTGGCGCGGACAGTCCGAAGCATCGCTCGGCGTCCCGGCACGTGTGAGACCGAGTACGACAAAGCCCCTGGCCCTGCGTTTCCGCAGGTCAGGGGCTGTTTCGTGCTGGTGGACGATACTGGGATCGAACCAGTGACCTCTTCCGTGTCAGGGAAGCGCGCTACCGCTGCGCCAATCGTCCTTGTGGCGATATGTCCTACCGCAGAGCGGACAACCGGGCTCGAACCGGCGACCTCAACCTTGGCAAGGTTGCGCTCTACCAACTGAGCTATGTCCGCCTGTAGACCCTGACCGTGTCGGCCGGGGCAACGGATCAAAACTCTATCCGACACCCTGCCCAACAACCAAAACGACCCCGTCGGGCGCTTCGGCAGTCATGATCCACCGAGGTGGAGACGGGATTTGAACCCGTGTAGACGGCTTTGCAGGCCGTTGCCTCGCCTCTCGGCCACTCCACCGTGCGGTCTGGATCCCCGGCGATCTGCGCGTCAGGGACCTTCGACCAGAGCGGACAACCGGGCTCGAACCGGCGACCTCAACCTTGGCAAGGTTGCGCTCTACCAACTGAGCTATGTCCGCCTGTTGTCGATGTGGAAACCACATCGGCACGCGCCGAAACATTAGCCGATCGCGCGCCGGGAATCCAAACGGGTCTCCTCCGGCGTTGCGTTCTCCTCCGCCGGCGAGGGTATGGCGCGCACGCGCTCCTCGCGGAGCACGTCCTTGCGCGGGACAACGGCCCGCACCTTGACGATCTCCACCTCCGCGGCCTGCTCGCGCAGCCGGACGACGCCGTCGCCGATCCATTCGATGGCCCGCTCCCGCACCGGCGTGCGCTCGGGGGCGCGCCACAGCCGCAGCGAGGCGGCATTCATGGCCGCACCGATCAGCACGGCGATCCCGAGGAAGTACAGCCAGGTCATCACCACGATCGTCGCCGCGAGTGGCCCGTAGATGCTCGCGCTGTGGTCGCCGACCGACCGACCGAGGAACCAGCGCAGCACCATCGACGCGCCGACCCAGATGACCAGCGTCAGCACCGCCCCGGGCAGATGACGCAACCACGGCAGCCGCCCGGGCGTCGCGATGTGGAAGAAGGTCGCCAGCGTCAGGATCGTCAGGCCGCCCACCAACGGCCAGTACAGCACCATCAGGAAGCGCAGGCCGGGCGGCAGCCAACTGCTCAGCAGGTCCGGGCCGATCACGATCAGCGGCACGACCGCGGCGCCGAAGATCAGCCCGCCGAAGTAGAGCGACAGGCTCAGCAGCCGGGCTTTGACCACGCCGCGGTGCCCGCCGTGCCCGTAGATGATCGAGGCGGTGTCCAGCATGACGTTCAGCGCGCGTGACCCGGACCACAGCGACAGCACGAAGCCGATCGAGATCACATCCGGACGACCGGCGCTGAGGGCCGACTTGATCGTCGGCATGATGACCTCGCGCAGGCTCTGCTCGGTCAGGAATCCGGACGCGTAGTGCTCGATGTTCGCCGTCACCTGCGCGACGATGTCCGGCCCCAGCCAGTGCCCGAGGTAACCGACCGCGCCGAGCAGCCCGAAGATCAGCGGCGGCAGCGACAGCAGCGCAAAGAAGCCGGCCTCGGCGGCGAGCCCGGTCACGCGGTACTTCATGCATACCCGAAAGGTCCCGGCGGCCAGTCGAGCCAGCGCCAGCAGACCTGGCACTCGGGACAATTCGCGCCGCAGCGTGGCCTTCACGCCCATCGGCAGGCCCGTGGTCGCGGGGTCTCTTCGATCACTTGACCCAAGGTAGCTGCGTCGGACCCAAATCCCGTGGACCACAATGCCCTTTATGGAAATTTGGCCGGGCAAGCCCTACCCCCTCGGAGCGACGTACGACGGCGCCGGGGTCAACTTCGCACTTTTCTCCGAAATCGCCGACGGCGTCGAGCTCTGCCTGATCAGCGAGGACCTGGAAGAGCGGCGCATCGCGCTGACCGAGGTCGACGGTCACGTCTGGCACGGCTACGTGCCCGGCATACAACCGGGCCAGCGCTACGGTTACCGCGTCCACGGTCCCCACGACCCGGCCGAGGGCAACCGCTGCAATCCCGCGAAGTTGCTGCTCGACCCCTACGCGAAGGCCTTCGACGGGCAGGTCGACGGCGACGAGTCGCTGTTCAGTTACCGCTTCGAGGACCATGAGGCGTTCAACGACGACGACTCACTGGGCCACACGATGCTGTCGGTGGTCATCAACCCGTTCTTCGACTGGGGTCACGACCGGCCGCCGCGGCACGAATACCACGAGAGCATCATCTACGAGACGCACGTCAAGGGCCTGTCGATGACCCACCCGGACGTCCCCGAGGACATCCGTGGGACCTATGCCGCGCTCGCGCATCCGGCGATCATCGACCACCTCAGCGGCCTCGGCGTGACCGCGGTGGAGCTGTTGCCGGTCCATCAGTTCGTCCAGGACACCAGCCTGGCCGAGCGTGGGCTGCGCAACTACTGGGGATACAACACGATCGGGTTCCTCGCACCGCACAACGACTACGCCGCACACGGCACCGACGGTCAGCAGGTCAGCGAGTTCAAGGCGATGGTCAAGGCCCTGCACGAGGCCGACATCGAGGTCATTCTCGACGTGGTCTACAACCACACCGCCGAGGGCAGCGACCTCGGCCCGACGCTGGCCTTCCGCGGCATCGACAACGCCGCGTACTACCGCCTCGTGGACGACGACAAGTCGCACTACTACGACACGACCGGCACGGGCAACAGCTTGCTGATGCGCAACCCCCACGTGCTGCAGATGATCATGGACTCGTTGCGCTACTGGGTCCAGGACATGCACGTCGACGGCTTCCGCTTCGACCTGGCGGCGACGCTCGCGCGCCAGTTCCACGAGGTCGACAAGCTGTCGGCGTTCTTCGACATCATCCAGCAGGACCCGGTCATCTCCCAGGTCAAGCTGATCGCCGAGCCGTGGGACCTCGGTGACGGTGGTTATCAGGTCGGCAACTTCCCGCCGTTGTGGACCGAGTGGAACGGCAAGTACCGCGACACCGTGCGCGACTTCTGGCGCGGCGAGCCCTCCACCCTCGGTGAATTCGCCTCGCGCCTCAGCGGATCCAGCGATCTCTACGCGCATTCCGGCCGTCGGCCCATCGCCTCGATCAACTTCGTCACCGCGCACGACGGCTTCACCCTGCGCGACCTGGTCTCCTACAACGACAAGCACAACGAGGCCAACGGTGAAGGCGGCCAGGACGGCGAGAGCCACAACCGCTCCTGGAACTGCGGGGTGGAGGGCCCGACCGACGACCCCGATGTCAACCAACTGCGGGCCCGGCAGCAGCGCAACTTCATCGCGACGCTGCTGCTCAGCCAGGGCGTGCCGATGCTGTCGCACGGCGACGAGCTGTGCCGCACCCAGCAGGGCAACAACAACGCCTACTGCCAGGACAACGAGATCTCCTGGATCGACTGGGAGCTGGACGACACCGAGCGCTCACTGCTCGACTTCACCCGCACGGTCATCGCGTTGCGCCGCGAGCACCCGAACTTCCGCCGTCGCCGCTTCTTCGACGGCGACGCGGGTCACGGTGGGACCAGCGATCAGGGTGACATCGAGTGGTACTCCCCCAGCGGCACCGAGATGAACGAGCTCGACTGGCGCAACGGCTATGCACGCACCCTCATGGTCTTCCTCAACGGCCGGGCCATCAGTGCCCCGGACGCCCGGGGGCAGGAGGTCCTCGACGACGACTTCCTCCTGCTCTTCAACGGTCACCACGAGCCGGTGGAGTTCACCGTCCCGCACGATCTGTATGACGGCAAGTGGCAGGTCGCGCTGTCCACCGCCGAGGACGACACGTCCGAGGAGGTGGCCTACGACCCGGGCGCGACCCTGGAGGTGCCCAGCCGCGCGATGGTCGTGCTGCAGGCGACCGTGACCGACTGACAGCTCACGTCGCGGCCAGCCGTCGCTGCTGCTCGGCAACGTCGAAATCGGCCGGCGGCCAGGGTGCTTGCAGGTCGCGCAGCACGTGCAGCAACAGCTGGTGCACGGCCAGGCGGGCATACCACTTGTGGTCGGCCGGCACGACGTACCACGGGTTGTCCTCGGTGGAGGTCTTGGCCAGCACCGCCTGGTAGGCGGCCTGGTAGTCGTCCCACAGCTCGCGCTCGTCGATGTCTCCCGGGTTGAACTTCCAGTATTTGTCCGGGCGGTCCAGGCGCTCGGCAAGACGCTGTTTCTGCTCCTCCGGCGAGATGTGCAACATCACCTTGACCAGGTGGATCCCCTTGTCGTTGCACGACTTCTCGAAGTTGTTGATCTCCGAGTATCGGCGTTGCCACACCTTCGGCGGCACCAGGTCGTGCACCCGCACGACGAGCACGTCCTCGTAGTGCGATCGGTCGAAGACCCCGATGTAGCCGGGCCGCGGCAGCTGCCTGCGGATGCGCCACAGGAACGGGTGCTCGCTTTCCTCCTTGGTCGGCACCTTGAAGGCGTGGATCGAAACCCCTTGGGGGTCAACGGCACCCACGACATGCCGCAAGATCCCGCCTTTGCCGGCGGTGTCCATGCCCTGGAGCACCAGCAGCACCGAAGGGCCGTCGCCGTCGCGGCCGCCGGCGAACAGCCGTTCCTGCAGGTCGTCGATCTCGTCGCGGGACTTCGCCATGGTGCGGACCGAGTCCTTCTTCGAGCCGTCGTATGCCGGCGTGGAACCCGGATCAGCCTCCGCCAGCACGAAATCCGGGCCGACACGCAACGCGTCGACGAAATCGGCGGCAGTGGCCTTCGCCTGTTTGCCCTTGGAGCGGTGCTTCTTCGACATGCTGCATGATGTCACGCAGCAGCTCAGTCGGCGCAGAATTCGCGCACCGATTGCTCCCACCGCGTGGGGTCGACGTTCCACTCACGGCAGTGGCGTGCCAGGTCCCACGTCTCCAGCTGCACCAGATCAGGACGGGCCGCCGCCAGTGCCGCCGACGGGGCGTAGGGCACGAATTCGTCCACCGCCGAATGGATCAGCAGCATCGGCCGGGTGAGTTCCTCGGCCCTGCCCACCCAGTCGGTGAGGCGGATGTCGACGGGCTCGGCCAGTCCCGCCAGTGCGCGTCTGAGCGGGCTGCGCAACAGGCTCGCACCCACTCGGGAGACGAGTCGCGGCAGCCGGTGCTCCCCGGCGTGGAAGTCCAGCACCGGTCCCCAGTCGACCACCGGTGAGTCGAGCACCACCTTGGTCACCAGTTCGGCGGTCCCGGACCGGTCGAGCAGTTGGAGCACGATCGCGCCACCCATCGACCACCCGAAGAGCTGCACCTCCCGCGCGCCGTGGCGGGCGGCATACAGCACCGCGGCCTCGACGTCCGCCCACTCGGTCAGGCCGAGGTGATAACGGTGATCGGCCGATCGCGGCGCTCCGAGATCGTTGCGATAGGTCGGTATGACGCTGCTGATGCCGAGCTCGTGCAGGACCGGCACCGCGCGCAATGCCTCGCTCCGCAGCGCGCCCCGCCCGTGCACCAGCACCGCCCACCGGTCGCCACCCGGGATGCGATCAACCCACGCGGGCGCAGGCCCCAGCGGACTCGCAATCTCGGTCTCCTCCAGCGCGATCGGCAATGACGAGGCGGGCGGTCCACAGAAGTAGTAGCCGTTGAAACGCGCGTTCCCGACTTCCAGCGCGCCGAAGTCGACACCGTTCACTCGGCGGGTCACGCGATCGCCCTCGGTCTCCAGGACCTCACCCAGCCGCAGATGCGTCGTGAAACCGTTCTGCCACAGGCCGTACCGTCCCGGCGCGATCGACTCCTCGGTGGCGGCAAACACGACGTGATCGGGCCCGACCTCGAGCACCGGTGTGTCGTCCACCGGCACGACGGGAGTCACGATCTGCCGGGCGAAATACCCCGACACCCCGACCGCTCCGCCGCCGACCGCTGCGGTCACCCCCGCGGTCACCCCGGTCGTCGGCACGATGGCGCGCCGGAGCAGGTGAGTGTTCACTGCTCCATCGTCGCAGGTGCCGCCGCAACCCCGACGACGAGGCGCTGAGCGCCGGTCTCAGCGCATTTCGTCCTGTATGGCGCGCGCGGCGTCGCAGAGCCTGGCGCCGATCGCGCTCACGTCCACGGCCCCGGTGAGGTAGACCACTGCGATCGCCGCAGGTTGCTGACCGGGCGCGTCCAGCGGCGCCGCGATGGCGGACAGTCCGTGGATCACCTCGTCATGACTCGTCTCATAGGGCAGGTCCCACGTGCCCGGCCGCACGAGCCGGTGGACCGCGCGGCCCGGGGCGCCGCGGTCCAGCGGATGCCGCGTGCCGGGCCGCTGGGCGACGGCGGCAATCGCAGCTCGCGGCTCGACGCTCACGAGCGTGACAGCGTCGTCGTGGTCGTGCACCGCGACGAACGCGGTCATGCCGAGCTCATTCGCCAGTTGCGTGAGTTCGGGCAGTGCCGCGGTCTGCAGATCCCGCGCGACGTTCCGGGCGAGCGAGGCGAGGCTGGCGCCCAGGGCGAGGTCGCCGGTGGCTCCTCTGGTCACCAGGCGGTGCTCCTCGAGCGTTCGCACGATCCGGTAGGTGATCGAGCGATGCAGTCCGAGCCGCGTCGACAACTGCGCGATCGACAGTGGTTCCTCCGCCTCAGCCAGTAGCTCCAGGGCGGTGATCCCCCGAGACAGCGTCTGGAGCGGCACGCCCTGCTTGTCGTCGGTCACAGCTCATTGTCGCAAGTTCGCGGCCCGACGGCTGGATCGGGTCTTGCGCGCGCCGGCGGTACCCCCTTATCGTTCTACTCGATAATAGATCATACCGTTCTATATCCGAACTAGAGGTGATATGCAGGATCTCGGCCGGGTTCCCACCCCCGTCGTCGCATCGCGCGCCGACCGGCACTTGTGGAGACTGCTCGGGCCCGCGTTCGTGGCCGCGGTCGCCTACGTCGATCCGGGAAACGTGGCCACCAACCTGGCCGCCGGCACCCAGTACGGCTACCTGCTGGTGTGGGTGGTGCTGGTGGCGAACTTCGCGGCAGTCGTCGTCCAATACCTCTCGGCGAAGCTGGGCATCGTCACCGGGCAGAGCCTGCCGGCGCTGCTCGGCGCGCGGCTGCCCCGGATGCGTCGCGTGCTCTATTGGCTGCAGGCGGAGGCGGTCGCGGCCGCCACCGAGATCGCCGAGGTCCTCGGCGGCGCGCTCGCACTGGACATTCTCTGTGGGATCCCGTTGGTGGTCGGCGGCGTGATCGTCGTGGCCGTTTCACTGACCATCCTGGCTGTGCAGTCGCGGCACGGGCAGCAGCCGTTCGAACTCGTCGTGATCGGCATGCTCGCCGTGCTCACACTGGGCTTCGCCGCGGGACTGTTGGTCAGTCCGCTGCACTGGGGCGACGTCGTCCGCGGAACGGTGCCCCGCTTCGACGACTCACACTCGGTCCTGCTGGCCGCCGGCATGGTCGGCGCCACGGTGATGCCGCACGCGATCTACGCACATTCGGGTCTGGCCCGCGACCGACACATCGGCCGGACACCAGCCGGCCACGGGCGCATCGTCCAGCTGCTGCGGGCAACGCGGTGGGACGTGCTGATGGCGCTTGCCATCGCGGGCGGCGTCAACCTCGCGATGCTGCTGCTGGCTGCGGGCTCGCTCCACGGTGTGCCGGGAACCGACACGATCCCCGGCGCCACCCACGCGATCAGCACCCACCTCGGACCCACCATCGGCGTCGCCTTCGGCATCGGACTGCTGACCTCGAGCCTCGCGTCGACGGCAGTCGGGGGCTACGCGGGATCCACCATCACCGCAGACCTACTGCACCGAAGGGTGCCGATCCTCGTGCGCCGAACCCTCACGGTCGTGCCGGCGCTGCTCGTGCTGGCTTCCGGGATCGATCCGACCTCCGCGTTGGTCCTCAGCCAGATCGTCCTGTCGGTCGGTATCCCGTTCGCGTTGATCCCGCTGGCACGGCTCACCGGTCAACGGGCGGTGATGGGCGCGTTCGTCAACGGCCCGGCGCTGCGCGCGGCCGCTGGCCTGATCACCGTCGCAATCGTCGTGCTCAATGTCGTGCTGGTCATCCTCGCCTTCCACGGGTGACCCGTTTCCGATCCACCGTCCGCCACCGCACCCCCATCCCAGAACGTAGGAGAAACATGAACGACACAGCCGCTGCCGCGCAGGAGCGAGAGGTCCTGGCGCAGGTGCCACGACGCCTCTTCATCGACGGCGCATGGGCCGAATCATCGACCGGCGACACCCTGCAGGTGCAGGACCCGGCGACGAATGCGACGATCGCCGTCATCGCCGATGCCGGGCCGGACGACGGCATTCGCGCCCTGGACGCCGCCGTCGCCGCCCAGCACTCCTGGGCAGCGACGCCACCGCGCACCCGAGGCGAGGTGCTGCGAGGCGCCTGGCAGTTGCTGCAGGACCGGGCCGACGAGCTGGCGTTGCTGATCACCTTGGAAATGGGCAAGCCACTGACCGAAGCCCACGCCGAGGTCACCTACGGCAGCGAGTTCCTGCGCTGGTTCGGCGAGGAGGCCGTGCGCGTCACAGGTCGCTACGGAACCAATCCGGAGGGCACCGGGCGAGCGCTGGTGACCGAGCGCCCGGTCGGCCCTTGCTTCTTCATCACGCCGTGGAACTTTCCGCTCGCCATGGCGACCCGCAAGATCGCCCCGGCGCTCGCTGCAGGGTGCACGGTCGTTCTCAAGCCTGCTGAGCTCACACCGTTGACCAGCCTCTACCTCGCCTCCGTCTTCGAGGAGGCGGGTCTGCCGCCTGGAGTGCTCAACGTGATCACGACCTCGGCGTCCGCTGCGGTGTCCGCGCCGATCATCGCGGACCCGCGGCTGCGCAAACTCTCCTTCACCGGTTCGACCTCGGTGGGGGTGGCGTTGCTCAAGCAAGCCGCCGACAACGTCCTGCGCACCTCGATGGAACTCGGCGGCAACGCACCGTTCCTCGTCTTCGAGGACGCTGATCTCGACGCAGCCGTCCACGGCGCGATGGTTGCCAAGTTCCGCAACATCGGGCAGGCCTGCACCGCTGCGAACCGCTTCCTGGTGCACGTCTCGATCGCCGAGGAGTTCACAGCACGGCTGGTCCGGCACGTCCGCGGGCTGGTGCCGGGTCGCGGCACCGAACCGGACACGACCATCGGGCCGCTGATCGACGCACGAGCGGTCACGAAGATCGGTCAACTCGTCGAGGACGCCGTGGCACGAGGAGGCCGGGTGCTGCACGGAGGCGCAGCGCTGGACCGTCCCGGCAACTTCTTCGCTCCCACGGTGCTCACCGACGTACCCATCGAGGCCGACATCGCCCGTGAGGAGATCTTCGGACCTGTCGTGAGCGTCATACCGTTCAGCAGCGAGGCGGAGGCGGTTGCGAGCGCCAACGCCACGGAGTACGGGCTGGTGGGCTACGCCTACACCCAGGACCTCGAGCGGGCACAGCGACTCATCGAGACGTTGGAGACCGGGATGTTGGGACTCAACGCCGGCGCGGTATCGAACGCAGCGGCACCGTTCGGTGGCGTCAAGCAATCCGGGCTGGGCCGCGAGGGCGGGCGAGAAGGGATCCACGAGTACCTCGAAACGAAATACGTCATGACGCCCGATCCCTTCGGGTGAAACGACTGATCGTCGGACGGTCCGTGCAGACCGTCCGACGATCAGGCATCAGCCCGCAGTCACGACAACGACAGCTGCGCGTCGTCCGGGCCGATCACCTCGTGGTGAGGACCACCGGGGTCGCCGTCGCCTTCAACCCCTCGATGCCGAACTCCAAGCCGTAGCCGCTTCCCTTGATGCCTCCGAAGGGAACCAGCGGATGGATCTGGCCGTGCTTGTTGATCCAGACGGTGCCGGCCTCGAGTCGGAGGGCGACCTCTCGCGCTGTGTCCGGATCGTCCGACCAGACCGAGGCGCCGAGCGCGGCATCGAGACGATTGGCCGCGTGGACGGCGTCCTCGACCCGCGCGTATTTGATGATCGGCAGGACCGGCCCGAACTGCTCCTCGTCCACCAGGGCGTCCCCGTCCTCGGCATCGGCGACGATCGTTGCCCGGAAGAAGTTGGCGCCCAGCTCGGGCGCGGGGGCGCCACCCGTGACGATACGTCGACCTCTCGCCCTCGAGTCCTGGACGAGTCGGGTCACGATGTCCAATTGCCTCGGGTTCTGCAGGGGACCCAAGAGGTTGCGCTCGTCCACGCCGGGCCCCATCGGCGCGGCTTCCGCCTTCTGTGCGAGCACGGTGACGACCTCTTCGTACTGCGACTCGTGCACATAGAGTCGCTTGAGCGCTGCGCAGGTCTGGCCGGTGTTGATGAAGGCACCCCAGAACAAGTCGTCCGCATGTCGCTCGATGTCGGTGCCGGGCAACACGATCCCTGCGTCGTTGCCGCCGAGTTCCAGCGTGAGCCGGGCCAGGTTCTTGGCCGACGCCTGGATGATCGCCTGACCCGTGGCGGTCGACCCGGTGAACATGACCTTGCCCACGCTCGGATGCTCGGCGAGCGCCGCACCGACCTCGCGTCCCGCGGAAATCACCTGGAGCACGCCCTCGGGCAGGACTTCGTTGAGCACGGACACCAGTGCCTGGACGCACAATGGCGTGTATTCCGAAGGCTTGACGATCACGGCGTTGCCCATCTTGAGCGCCGGCGCGATCTGCCAGACCGTGATCATCAAGGGCCAGTTCCACGGACCGATGGCTCCGACCAGACCGACGGGTTTGTAGATGAGCTCGGAGTGGCTGTCGGCGTCGTCCACCAAGACCTCGGGGGTGACTTCGAGATCGGCATTGGTGTGCAACCAGGTCTGGCACGCTGCCACCTCCACCCGTGCACCCGGCCCGCTCAGGGGCTTGCCCTGCTCCCGGGAGACGGCATCCGCCAGCTGGTCCTGGTTCGCGGCGATCCGCGCGGCAGCCTCGTGCAGCAGTGCAGCCCGCTCAGCGGGGGTGCGCACCGCCCATCGCTTCTGGGCGTCCAGACCACGCACGATCATCTCCTCGAGATCGCCGATCGTGTGCTCGGCGGCGTATCCGATGACCTCGCCGGTCGCTGCGTCGGGAATCGGGCGGCCGCCCGGCACACTGATCCGGTCAATCAGCTGGTTGGGCATCTGTGTCTCCTTGACTGCTGGTTCTCGGTGGTCGGTTGGTGTCGGTGTGTCAGGCCAGGAGCAGGCTCGCTGCCCTCTCGCCGATCATGGCGCTGGGCGCGTTCGTGTTGCCGGTGGTGATCGTGGGCATCACCGATGCGTCGGCCACCCGTAGACCCGCGACGCCGCGGACCCGAAGCTGCGGATCGACGACGGCGTGGCTGTCGGTGCCCATGCGGCAGGTTCCGACCTGGTGGTGATAGGTCACCACCCGCCCACGGATGTATCCGACGAGCTCCTCGTCGGACAGTCCGGCGCCGGGCGCATGCGGGCGGGCACCCCAGCGGCCGCTGAGGGCCGGCTGCGCCCCGACGTCGAGGCACTGCTTGACCGACGCGAGCATCGCGGCGACGTCTCGCTCGTCCTCGAGCACATGCGGATCGATCAGCACACCGTCGCGTCGATCGGGACCTGCGAGTCGCAGGGTGCCGCGGGACCTGGTCGTCACGATGCCGGCCATGAGGGAGAAGCCCCACGGCAGTGGGTCCATGCCCGGTTCGAGCATCGGCACCGAGAAGCAGATCGGCTGCGTGTCAGGGACTTCCAGGGCCGGGTCCGAGCGCCAGAACCAATGCGTTTGGGTGGCGCTGCGGTGGGGCTCGGGCGGCGCGATCTCGCGCGCGGTCGAGAAGACCACGGGGACGAGGTAGTGATCGTGCAGATTGTCACCCACCGGTAGGTCGGCGATCACGGGGATGCCGAGCCGCCCGAGGTGGCCGGCCGGTCCCACACCACTACGAAGGAGCAACTCCGCGCTGCCCAGGGCGCCGGCGGAGAGTACAACGTTCCGGGCGGTGATCACCTCGCCGGAGTCGAGCCGAACGCCGGTGGCGCGGGCGTGTTCGAAGGTCACCCGATGGACCAGCGTCCCGGTGCGAACGACCAATCGCGCGTCGTCGACGGCCGGCTGCGCATAGGCGTCCCATGTCGTCACGCGGTCTGCGTGCTCGATCGTCACCTGCTGGATCGACACACCCTCCTGATCGCCGACGTTGTAGTCACGATTGACCGGCAAACCGGCCTGGACCGCAGCATCGACGATCGCTCGTTGGACGGGATGCAGCGGTTCGTTGTCGGTGATCGGCAGCAAGCCGGACCGCCCACGTCGCGGATCCTCGGTGCCCAGCCGGCGCTCGATGCGCCGGAAGATCGGTTCGACCTCTGCCCACGACCAACCCTCGGCTCCCTGTTCTGCCCATCCGTCGTAGTCGGAGGCAGCACCGCGCACCCAGATCGCCGCGTTCAGCGAATGCGATCCGCCGAGGACACGCCCCCGCGGAAGGTGCAGACGGCGCGAGGCCGCGTGTGGTTGGGGCACCGTGTGGTAGTCCCAATCCATCGACGAGTGCCACAGCGTGTTGAGCTTGCCGACGTCCTGGATCGCGTCCGTCCGATTCGACCCGCCGGCCTCGATCAGTAGCGTGCGCCACCCGGCGTCCACGGCCCGGCGGGCGACGATGCTCCCGCTCGTGCCGCCGCCGACGACCACCAGGTCCCAATCATTGTTCTGAGTCATTCCTCACCTCGATGTTCGGTCAGTCGGTAAGCGGAACTGAGCAGTGTCGGGTCGTTGCGCAACCCCTCGACAGGCGCTTCCAGCACCGCGTGTCCTTGCGCCAGCACGGTGACCCGAGTCGCGATCTCGAGCGCTACGTGCGTGAACTGCTCGATCAGCAGGACTCCGACCCCGCGTGCGGCGACGTCGCGGAGTGCCGGGACCAATCGCGCAACGACGACCGGCGCCAGGCCGAGCGACATCTCGTCGACCAGCAGGAAGTCGGGCCGCGCGACCATCGCCGTCGCGAGCGCAAGCATCTGTTGCTGCCCGCCTGACAGCGATCCGGCCATCCGGCCGGCGAAAGCACGCATCTCGGGGAACAACTCGAACATCTCGTCGATCGCAGCCGTTCTCTGCTTCCGCGGCAGCAGGAGGGACCCGATGCGCAGATTGTCGGCGACCGAGATGTCCGTGAACACCCGGTGCCCCTCCTGCATCGTCGCAACCCCGGCACGGCGCACCTGGTGGGGGCTGCGTCCGCGGACGGGGGTCGTCCCGGCCGTGATCGTGCCACGGGTGTCGCGCAGCAGCCCGGCGACGGCGAGAACTGTTGACGACTTGCCGGCACCGTTCGCGCCGAGGAGGGCGACGACTTCACCCGCCGTCACCTCGAGGTCGATCCCGTGAACGACCTCGCGACCGCCGCGCACGACCCGAAGGCCCTGGATGCTCAACGCGTTCATTCTGCGTCCTCCGTGACCCCGAGATAGGCCCGGCGGACCTGAGCCGATGCGAGCACGTCGCGGGTGCGGCCGAAGGCGATCAGCCTGCCGAAGTCGAGCACGGCGACCTCCTTGCATGCCGCACGTACGAGGTCCATGTCGTGATCGACCAGCAACACGAGTGCGTCGACCTCATCGGGGATGCCGGTGATGAGCTCGAGCAGGTGTGCGGACTCCTCCGGGTCCAGCCCGGCCGCCGGTTCGTCCAGCAGCACCAGGCGCGGGGTCCCGACGACGCAGCGGGCGATCTCGACCAGTCGTCGTTCCAGCACCGTCAGTTCGCTGCCTTTTCGATGTGCGTCCTCGAGCCCGACGTACGTCAGGGCGCGTTCGACGCTCGCCGCCGGCGCGCCGCTGTGTTCCGCCGCCAGGAGGACGTTCTCGCGAACCGTGAGCGTTCGGATGACCTGCTCCTGCTGGAACGAACGCCGCACCCCGAGGCGGGCTCGACGGTGCGGCGCGACCCTCAGCAATTGCCGCCCGTCGAGCTCGACGCTGCCGGCGGCAGGGACGGAGAAGCCGGAGAGGACGTTGAACATGGTGGTCTTGCCCGCGCCGTTCGGGCCGATGACGCCGCACACGCCGCTGTCGAAGCACAGCGAGACGCTGTCCAGTGGTGTGACCCCGCCGTATCGGACGGTGAGTCCGGAAATGCTCAGCTGGGTCATCGGTGTGCCTCGGACTTCTTCGAGAGGCGCCGCCTGACGACCTGCCAGAGTCCGCCCAGTTGCCCGGCGATGCCGGTCGGGGTCGTCGTGATCGCCTGGACCGTGCCGAGGCCGAGCACGACGAAGACCAGGTTGCCGTTGACCCCCCAACTCGTCAGCAGTTGGGGAAAGGCGTAGAAGAGCAGACCCGCGATGACCGCGCCGAACAGCGAGAACGCTCCGCCTATCAGGACCGTCGCGAACAGCAGCACGGACTGCTGAGCCTTGAAGGAGATGGGGTCCAGCACACCCGAGTTGGCCGCGAGCAAGGCCCCGGCAAGTCCGGTGACTGCACTGGTGACGGCCAGCGCGAGGATCCGATAGGCAGTCACGTTGATGCCGGACGCGATGGCTCCGGCGTCACCTTGTCGAATCGCCGCCCACGTGCGACCTGGCCGCGCCGACAGGACGCACCACAAGGCGACCATGACCACGAGGACCACCACCACGACGTAGCGGAAGAATGCCGGATCGCTGTGGCCGAGCCATGGTCGCGGCATGGTTTGCGCGACACCGGTCGTGTCATAGCCGGCGAAGCCGTGCCCACCGTTCGGGAAACCGAAGTACTGCGTGATGACCTCCAGCGCCCCGGCGATCATCAGCGTGACGATCGCGAGGGACAACCCGGACAGCCGCAGTGCGGGAAGGCTGAGCACCGTGCCGATCACGGCTGTCAGAACGGCGGCCAGGACCATGACGACCTCGAAGGGCAGACCGGTCAGGTAATGCAGGCGCAACGTCGCCCAGCCACCGACTGCGACCAGCGCGACCTGCATGATCGAAACCAGACCGAGTCGGCCATAGAGCACTGCGGCCGCCACACCCGCGAGTGAGTAGATCAGCGCCACCGTCACAGTGCGCAGGCCGAGCCCGTCACCGATGCCCGGGACATCGGGAACGATGATCGCCGCGGCGATCCCCACTGCGATGCCGGCCATCAGCTGCGCAGTGCCGTGACGACCCATGAACCGTTGGACGATCATTCGCGCACCACCCCGATGGAAACCACGCGTCGCCCTGAGGTCAGCACGATGAACAACGTCGCGAGCAGGAAGGGGACTGCGGTCGAGAACGCGGTGAGGTTCTCCTGCGAGGAGACCAACGACTGTCCGACCCCGACACCGAGACCTGCGAGAAGGGTGATGCTCAGGGACCGGAAGCGTCCGATGACGACGGCTGCCAGTTCGGGGATGATCAAGAAGGTCAGGAATGCCGGCTCCAGGCGCGTCTGATCGGCGACCACGACGCCGGACGCGGCGCCGATCGCCCCGGACAGCACCCAGGCCAATGACTCCACGACACGCACTCGAGTGCCCAGCACGGCAGCGAGCTCGCGATCACTGGCCAGTGCCCTCATCGCGGAACCTGTCGACGTGTAGCGCAGTGCCAGCCCCGTGGCGACAACCACCAGCACCGCAAGCGCCAGGCAGAGCAGCTGGGTCAGATTGATCCGGGCGTACCAGCGATCGCCGTCGCCGATCGAGAACGCGATCCGGCTGGTCGGCAACTGCATGGTGCGCGCCTTGTCGTTCCAGCAATAGAGCATCACGCCGAGGAGCACCAGGGCGAACCCGAGTGTTGTGACGGCCTTGCGAAGCTCATCGATGCGTGCGAGATAGGGGCCGGCGACGAGCCCGAACAGGTAGGCGACGACGGCTCCGACGACGATGCTGAAGCCGATCGCAACGCCGGGGAGCAACCGCAGTTGCATGGCTTGCCAGGCGAGCATCGCCGACAGACCGCCGATCGCACCGTGCGCGAAGTTCAGGACACCGGTCGTGCGGTAGAGCACCAGGACGCCGACGCCGGACAACGCGTAGACCGAGCCGATGACCAGGCCGGCGATGATGAACGGAAGCAGGTTCATGGGTCGAGACGCCTCACGGGGTCAGCAGATGCTGAGTGTGCTCGGCCTTGGTGATCGAGGCCAGCTCCGGATCCTGGACGTTGTGACAGCCCTCGAGCGGCACCCACTTGCCGTCCTTGACCTGGGCCATCCGCGTCGCGTGGTTGGCGTGGTGCTCGTCGGCGACGCCGTAGTACCACGGCGCGCACAGCAGGTCCGAGCGGTAGCCCTTGATCCCGAGGAGTGCCTTGGACACTGTGGTGCGGTTGATCGTCGAGGGGTCGGAGATCTTCAGCAGCGTGTCGACGAAGATCTTGCCGGCAAGGTAACCGGCCTCACTGAACGTGTCTCGCGGAGCACTCGGCGACGCATACTTGTCCATGACCGCGCGCCACTGGTTGATGTCCTTCCCCTTCGCTGCGGTGACCAGTTGCAGCTCGGAGTTGGCGATGAAGCCGTTCCAGTAGCTGCCGATCTGTTGACCGAACTGCGCGTCGTAACACGACGAAGCACACGCCCACTGGATGTCGCCCTTGGCGTCCTGCTGCTCGGCCGCCTGCAGAAGTGCCGCGGAGTCCGGCGCCGGGTCGACGATCACCAGACTTTTCGGGTGGCTCGAGGTGATCTGTTTCACCAGCGGCAACCAGTTGCTCTCGCTGGGGTTGCTCAGAACGCTGCCGACGACGTCGATGCCCTTCTGCGCGGCATACGCTTTGATCCCCGCCGAGGTCCAGTCCCCGTTGCCGGGCGTGTTCAGCGCGGCCACGAAGAATTTCGAGGCCTTACCCTCGCGCTCGAAGTACTGCAGCGTGTCCAGTGAGGAGATGCGCGGACCGGCGTTCACGGGAGCCAGGTTCGAGGAGTGGAAGCACGCCTCGGAAACCCCGACGCCGATGATCGAGTACAGGTTCGCCTTGCGGTACTCCTGGTTGGCCTGCTGGCACCCGGCGAAGGTTGCCCCTCCGACCATCGCCACCACACTCTTGTCGGCGGCGTATCCCGCCGCGAGTTGCGCGGTCTTGGTCGGATCGAGGGCATCGTCGCCCACCACATACTTGATCGGACGGCCGTTGATGCCACCGTCGTTGTTGACGCAGTCGAAGTACGCCTTGGTCGAATCCGGCGAAGAAGAGAAGTCCACGCCGCCGGATTCGGTGGCAATCGCTGCGACCTCGATCGGCTTGCCGGTCGCCTTCTTGCCGTTGCCCATGCCACACTTCAGATCGCTCGCGGAGTGAGCGGTCGGAGCGCCGGGGACGTTTCCCCCCGCGGTCGATTGAGCCGAGCAGGCGGTGAGAGCGGCCAGCGTCGTCCCCATGGTGAGGATCGACGTGACCTTCACGATTCGATTCATGCAGGTACTCCTTCATACGGTTCGCAGGGGCGGCTGCCTCGGCACCTGGGAACTCAGCGTGCTCGTCTGCGAATGCCGCAGGATTGAACTGCTGCGAAGAGGGCTTGTCCGTCCGCGCACAAACATGTGGCGTCTGTCACAGGGGCGCGGTGCCGGGATAGCATCACGTGTCAGCCCGGATGAGCGGCACTCTGGAGGTCGAGATGGCGGCGGAGCCGTGTGTGAGCACCGATGCGCGAGATCGACTGACCCCTGTCCAGCGATGGGATTCACTGTCCGACTTCGGTGAGTCGGTGAGTCACACGTTCGTCCCGCTGCACCTGTCGGCCAGGGCCCCCCGCGACTTCCATGCCGCCACCCGCGGCGCCACCATGCAGGACTTCAAGATCGTGGAGATCAGCTCCGACGAGCATGTGGTCGAGCGGACCAGACGATTGATCGAACAAGGCGACAGCGAGCCCAGTTACAAGGTGAGCCTGATGCTCGAGGGCAGTTGCTTCATGTGCCAGGACGGGCGGGACGTCGTGCTCGAACCGGGCGACATCGCCGTTTACGACACGACCCATCCCTACACGCTCGCCTTCGACGCCAACATGCAATCGATCGTCACGATCTTTCCCAAACGCCTGGTCGAACTCTCGGACGACCGGGTTGCTGCGCTGACGGCGACGGCACTCGGCAGGGACGATCCGCTCGGCGCGATGGTCGGGTCGGTGCTCGGACAGCTGGCCGGCCGGCTCGACCTGGTGAACGCGACGATCGGCTGGCGGCTCGCGAGGAACGCCGTCGACCTGGTAAACATCCTCCTGCGCGACTCGCTGGGAGAGGAGCGCGCTTTGCCGGCCGACCGCCTGCTCGACCGGATCTATGCGTACATCGACGATCACCTGGCCGATCCCGGCCTCTCGCCCGCACACATCGCAGAAGCTCACTTCATCTCCGTGCGCTACCTGCAGGTGCTCTTCCAGCACGCGGGCGTGCCCGTCTCCACCTACGTGCGGACGCGGCGGCTCGAGCGGTGCCGGACCGACCTCGCCGACCCGGGGCTGGCCGGTGAAACCCTGAGCACGATCGCGTCCCGATGGTCGTTCGCCGACCTGCCGCACTTCTCACGAACGTTCAAGTCCGCGTACGGAACGACGCCGTCGGCGTTCCGCGCAACCGTGTTCGGGCAGGAGAACGTTCGTACCGGCCTCGCTCGGGAGTGACCCCGCGGCTGGCTATGGTGAGTCGATGGACCTGCCGCTGGAGTTGCCGATCACTCCGATGCTCGCCAAGGCGACCCCCACGGTGCCCGCCGCCGACAGTGTGGACGGCGGCTTCCTCTACGAGCCGAAGTGGGACGGCTTCCGCTGCATCGTGTTGCGGGACGGCGACGCCGTCGAGTTGGCCTCCCGCGGCTCCAAGCCACTGACCCGCTATTTCCCCGAACTCGTCGCGGCGGTGCGCGCGCAGCTGCCCGACAGGTGCGCACTGGACGGCGAAATCGTCGTCCGCACGGGCGAGGAGGGGGCGGCCAGACTGGATTTCGAGGCACTCGGACAACGGATCCACCCCGCGGAGACCCGGATCCACAAGCTGTCCACCGAGACACCGGCCGAGATCATCTTCTTCGACGCGCTCGTCGTCGACGGGAAGGCGCTGCTCTCCGAGCCGTTCGAGGACAGACGCCGTGCACTGGAGCACGCGATGCGGTCGGTCGGCGCGCCGTTCCATCTCACCCGCGTGACCGAGGACGCAGCGGTCGCACGCGACTGGTTCAACCGGTTCGAGGGAGCCGGACTCGACGGCGTGGTCGCCAAGGCCAGGCTTTCCACCTACCAGCCGGGCAAGCGCACGATGCTGAAGATCAAGCACACGCGCACCGCCGACGCGGTGCTTCTCGGCTACCGGATCCACAAGAGCGGCAACGGAGTCGGGTCACTGTTGCTCGGCATGTATGACGACGACGGCACGCTGCGCAACGTCGGTGGCATCGTCGCCTTCACCGCCGCGCGACGCGTGGAGCTCATCGACGAACTGGCTCCGCTGGTGCAGCGGGACGAGGGCGGCGAGGCCGTTCAGGGCGAGACGGATCGCTCCCGGTTCAGCAGCAACAAGGACGTGTCGTTCGTGCGGCTGCGCCCCGAGCGGGTGGTGGAGGTGAAGTTCGACCAGTTGGAGGGTCACCGCTTCCGGCACGGTGTGACGTTCCTGCGGTGGCGCCCGGACCGCGAGCCCGAGTCATGTCTGTTGTCGCAGGTCGACCGCGCCGCGGCATACGACCTGGACGACGTGCTGACCCGCTAGCAACTCACTGCAGCCGGTTGCCGTCGGCGTCCCAGTGCTCGGCGACCTTCTTGCTGGGCTGCACCCGCGGCGGCTCGCCCGGCATCTTCGGATAGTCGGGCGGGAAGTTGAGCTCGCCGCCGGGCAACGTCTCCCACAGCCGCAGCAGCGGGTCGAGCGAGTATGCCGTGTCGTCCATCGCGGCCCACGGGTCCCCGTCGGCGAGCAGGTCGGGCACGGTGACCAGGTTGAAGTCACGCGGATCCGTCACGTCGGCCAGCTGCCGCCACGTCATCGGGGTGCTCACCGGCGCCCCGGGACGGGCGCGCAGCGACCACGCCGACGCGATCGTCCGATCGCGGTTGTTCTGGTTGAAGTCGACGAAGATCCGCTCACCACGCTCCTCCTTCCACCAGTCGGTGGTCACTCCGTCGTCACGGCGCGCGAGCTCGCGGCCGAATCCGATGGCGGCGTGCCGCAGCTCCTCGAACGACCAGCGCGGCTCGATACGCAGGTAGATGTGGATGCCACGGTTGCCGCTTGTCTTCGGGAAACCGCGCATCCCGAGCTCCTCCAGCAACTCCCGGGCGACGTCCGCCACCCGCTGCGCGTCGGTGAACGAGGTCCCGGGCTGCGGGTCGAGGTCGATGCGCAACTCGTCCGGATGATCGACGTCGGGTCTGCGAACCGGCCACGGATGGAAGGTCAACGTGCCCATGTGGGCGGCCCACACGAACGATGCCGGCTCGGTCGGGCACAGCTCCTGCGCGGTGCGTCCGCTCGGGAACGTCACACCGACGGTCTCGATGAAATCCGGTGCGCCACGGGGCAATCGCTTCTGATAGAAGCCGTCGCCGTCGTCGCCATACCCCGTAGACAGGCGCATGCCCTCGCGATAGCCGTCCGGCCAGCGCTCCATGGCGGTCGGCCGCTGCCCGGCCGCGCGCACCAGCGCATCCCCGACGGCCGCGAAGTATTCGCAGACCTGCAGCTTGCTGATCTCGGGGGTCCGCGAGGTCGCCTCGTAGATCACCCGGTCCGGACTGGAGACGCGCACGTCCCGCTCCCCGGCGAGGACCTGCGCGGCAGGAGTCTTGGCCATGGCACCAACCTACGGGCGAATCTCTCGCACCGTCTGCTGCCGCCTGCAGAAAGTTCAGCAGCTCGTCACTCGATAACGACCCGAAAGTGCGTCCGAGTCCCTACAGTCGGACACCCCGGCGCTCACCGCGTCGCGACGCAACACCCCTGGAAGGTCCTCATGCCACAACGTCACACTCGCGTGCGCCTCGTCACGCTCCTCGCCACCTCGGCGCTCGCGGTCGGAGGCACCGTCAGCCTCGCCGCAGCGCCCGCGGCACACGCCGCGTCCACCTCCGTGCTGATCTCCGCCGTCTACGGCGGCGGGGGCAACAGCAAGGCGCCATACCAGAACGACTACATCGAGCTCTACAACGCCGGCTCGAGCGCCGTCGACCTCAGCGACTGGACGGTCACCTACTACTCGTCCAGCGGCAACAGCGGCGGCACCACCGGCCTGACGGGGAAGACGATCGCCGCCGGTGGCCACTTCCTGATCCAGGAGGCCGCCGGCACCGGCTCGGCCGCGGCGCTGCCGACGCCGGACGCGAGCGGCTCGGTCAACATGTCGTCGACCAAGGGCAGCGTGGTGCTCCGCAACGGCGACGCAACGATCGACACCATCGGCTTCGGCGACGTCACGTCGTCATATCTCGAGGGCACCGCGGCCCCGGCGATATCCAACACGACCTCGGACGTCCGCACCACCGGCTGCACCGACACCGACGACAACGCCACCGACTTCGTCGACGTCGCCCCGAATCCGCTGAACTCCGACGCACCGCTGGGTGTCTGCGGCACCAAGGGCACCACTCCCACTCCGCCGACCGGCACGCCCTCGACCATCGAGGCGGTCCAGGGCACCGGCTTCCAGTCCTCGATGGTCGGTGAGCAGGTCGTCGTCAAGGGCATCGTCACCGCCAAGAACGGCAGCGCCGGCTTCTGGATCGAGTCCGCCACCCCGGACAACGACCCGCGCACCAGCGAGGGCCTCTACGTCTTCGGCGGCGCGGGCTCAGTCAAGGTCGGGGACGCAGTCACCGTCGGCGGCAAGGTCTCCGAATACCGGCCCGGCGGCGTCAGCAACGGCAACATGACCACCACCGAGCTGGGCAGCCCGACCATCCAGGTCGACAGCTCGGGCAACGGGCTGCCCGACCCGATCGTCATCGGCTCTGCCGGTCACGTGCCGCCGGCCCAGACCGTCGAGGCCGGTGACCCCGGCAACGTCGAACGGGCCGGTCTCACCCTCGACCCGACGACGAACGCGCTGGACTTCTGGGAGTCCTTGGAGGGCATGCGCATCCAGGAGAACGACGCGAAGGCGGTCGGCCCGACCGAGACGTCATACGGCGAGACACCGATCGTGCCCGGCAACACCCAGGACGTGACCTGGACTCCCGACGGCGGTGTGCTCTACAAGGACTACGACACGCCCAATGCGATGCGGCTCATCCTCTCCGACGCGCTGCTGTCGGGCGATGCCATCGCACCGGCCAACACCGGTGACACCTATGCGGGTGCGACGGTCGGCGTCCTCGACTACAACTTCGGCAACTACTACCTCATGGCAACGCAGGCCGGCACGCTGCAGTCCGGTGGGACGACCCGCGACGTGGCGACCCCGCCGACCAAGAAGCAGGCCGCCATCGCGACGTTCAACGTCGAGAACCTCGCCCCGAACAACCCGCAGCGCAAGTTCGACCGGCTGGCTGGTCAGATCGTCACGAACCTGGCGTCACCGGACATCCTGGCGATCGAGGAGATCCAGGACGACAACGGCGCCACCGATGACGGCACGGTCGACTCCACGGCGACAACTGACAAGCTGATCGCCGCGATCAAGGACGCGGGCGGCCCGGCATACCAGGCGAAGTGGATCAACCCGGTCAACGACCAGGACGGCGGGCAACCGGGCGGCAACATCCGCTCGGTGTTCCTCTACCGCTCCGACCGCGGTATGACGTTCGTCGACAAGCCGGGCGGCACGTCGACCAACTCGGTCGCGGTGACGGGCAAGGGGCCGTGGGCGTCGATCAACTACTCCCCCGGCCGGATCGACCCGACCAACCCGGCGTGGGACGACTCGCGCAAGCCGCTGGTCGGTGAGTTCCTGTGGCAGGGCAAGCCGTTGTTCGTCATCGCCAACCACTTCGCGTCCAAGGGTGGTGACGACCCGCTGATGGGCCGCTACCAGCCGCCGCAGCGCTCCTCGGAGGTGCAGCGGCACGCGCAGGCGACGGCGGTGCGGGGCTTCATCGACGACCTGCTCGCGGCGAACAAGCACGCCAACATCGTGGTGCTCGGCGACCTGAACGACTTCAACTTCAGCACGACCGCGAACATCATCAAGGGATCGGGCAAGACGGCGATGACCGACCTCATCGACACCCTGCCGGTCAACGAGCGCTACACCTACGACTACCAGGGCAACAGCCAGGTGCTGGACCAGATCCTCGTGAGTGGGACGCTGACCAAGAAGTACGACTACCAGGTCGTGCACACCAACTCGCAGTTCTACGACCAGGACTCCGACCACGACCCGCAGCTGGTGAAGCTGGCCGTGCACTGAGTTCGTCGCGCGGGTCGAGTAGCGAGGAACGAGCGTAACGAGACCAGCGGCTCCTCCCGGCGGGAACGCCGAGAGGAGCCGCTGTGTTGTGCTGTATGACGACAGCGTCTTCAGAAGGGACCTCCACCGTGAGCGAGCAGTCGACCTACCAGGTGACCAAGACCGACGAGGAGTGGCGCGCCGAGTTGTCGCCGGCGGAGTACGCCGTGCTGCGCGAGGCGGCCACCGAGCGTCCGTTCACCGGCGAATACACCGACACCGAGACCGAGGGCGTCTACTCGTGCCGCGCATGCGGCGCCGAGCTCTTCCGCAGCACCACGAAATTCCACAGCCACTGCGGGTGGCCGTCGTTCTACGCACCGTCGACGGACGACAACGTCGAGCTGATCCAGGACAGCTCGATGGGCATGGTGCGCACCGAGGTCCGGTGCGCCGGCTGTGGCTCACACCTCGGGCACGTCTTCGAGGGCGAGGGTTACCCGACGCCGACCGATCAGCGGTACTGCATCAACTCGGTGTCGCTGAAGCTGGCACCCACCGAGTGACGGTCAGATCGTCGAGCGACGGTGAGATCTCGCCGTCGCTCGACGAGGGAGCCGTCAGTCGGGAGGTCAGCGCAGGCGGCGCGCGATGTCGCCGATCGGCGTGAGCGGCCCGGTGTAGAAGGGGATCTCCACCCGCGTGTGCCGGCGGGCCTCGGCGGCGCGCAGATCACGCATGAGGTCCACGATGCGGTGCAGCTCATTGGCCTCGAACGCCAGGATCCACTCGTAGTCGCCCAGCGCGAAGGCCGGCACCGTGTTGGCGCGCACGTCCGGGTAACCGCGCGCCAGCATCCCGTGGTCCTTGAGCATGGTGCGCCGCTCGGGGTCGGGCAGGAGGTACCACTCGTAGGAGCGCACGAACGGGTAGACGCAGACGTACTTCTTGGGCTCGGGGTCGACCATGAAGTCCGGCACGTGCGACTTGTTGAACTCCGCCGGACGGTGCACCGCCACGCTGGACCACACCGGGTCGAAGCTGCGGCCGAGCTCGGTGAGCTGGAAGCGGTGGTAGGCGTCCTGCAGCGGCTCGATGTCCGCGCTGTGCCACCAGATCATCAGATCGGCGTCGGCGCGCAGACCGCCCACGTCATACGTGCCGCGCACGACCACGTCCCGCGCCTCGAGCTCCTTCAGGAACCGCTCCGCGTCCGCGATGGCCTCCTCACGCTGCTCGGGCAACGCACGGGTCGCCTTGAACGCGGAGTACATCGTGTAACGGATGGTGTCGTTGATCTCGTTGATCGCCTTGGCACCCGGTCGCAGTCGCTGCACCCCACGAAGTTCTCCCCCGCTTCGCTCCTCCGATACTTCGCGGGGACCCCGCACGTCGCTCGTCTGCTCCTCGCTCATGCTCCCCATTGTCGCCCCCGCTCTCAGCGGTCGGCGAGGAGGGTGAGCACCCGCTCCGCCGCGCGTCGACCGGTGCCGATGCAGGCGGGTATGCCGACCCCGTCGTATGCCGCGCCGGCCACCTCGAGGCCGGGCAGCTCCTCGAGCGCGTCGCGCACTGCGCTGATCCGGTCGACGTGGCCGACGGCATACTGCGGCAGGGCACCGCCCCAGCGCTGCACGTGTGCGGCGACCGGGCGGGGCACGACGTCGCCGCCGAGTGCGGTCCGCAGGTCCTGGATGCCGACGGCGGCGAGCTCGGCGTCGCTGCGCTGCAAACTGGCTTCCTCACCCTGTCGGCCGATCGAGACGCGGGCGAACGTCAGCGCCGGCGCCGCTTCCGCCAGCCACGGCCACTTGGTGCTGCTGAACGTCGAGGCCTTGATGCCGCGTCCGTCGACCGGAGGCACGAGGAAGCCGGAACTTCCTGCGAATACTTGGGTTTCGGCACTCCGGAATGCGTAGGTCACGATCGCCATCGAGGCGTAGTCGATCTCGGCGAGGGCCGCCGACGCGTCCGGCGCGTGTGGTGCGAGCAGGCGCGCGGTCGCCCGTGCCGGCATCGCAACGACCAGCCCGTCGGCGTCCACCGTTTCCGGCGCGCGCGTCTCCCCGACCGTCAGCTGCCACCCGGTCGGGGTGCGCGTGACGGCCCGCACGGTTGCCCCGGTGCGGACGGTGGCGCCGCGGTCCAGCAACAGCCGCACGAGGTGTTTGGGCATCGAGCCGAGACCGCCCCGCAGTCCGGCGAACACCGGTTCACCGGGGGTAGCCCTCGCAGCCGCGGCGCGCGCCGCTTCGCTCAGCAGGCGCCCCTGGCGCGCCGCGGCCAGGAGCGCAGGCGCGGTGACGGCGGCGGAGAGGCGGCGGGCGTGCCCGGCATACACCCCGCCCAGCAGCGGCTCGACCAGCCGGTCGACGACCGCGGGACCCATTGCGGATTCGACCAGTTCGCCGATCGAGACATCCGGCGCAGCGGACACAGGCCGTTCGTCCCGCAGGCGTTGCAGCTCGTCCGCGGTCAGCACCGACGCGACAGCGGAGGGCTCACCGGGGACACCGAGCATCGTGCCCCGGGGCATCGGCTGCAGCACACCCCGTGTCCACAGGGAAGCGGAGACGGCCGCCGGATGCACCGGCTCGACGTCCAGGTCGGCCAGCAGGTCCAGGCCCTCGGGCCGCCGGGCGAGCATCGACTCGGCCCCGACATCCACCTGCTGTCCGGCGACCGTGGCCAGCCGCAGCTTGCCGCCCACCTGCGGCGAACCCTCCAACACGACGACCTCGTGACGGGACGACGACGCCTCCAACGCCGCCGCCAACCCGCTGATCCCCGCTCCGACGATGACGACCCGTGCCATGGGCCCAGCCTCTCAGTCGACCCGCGATCGGCTCCCCTCCGGGTCGCCCAATCGCCGAGCGGACACAAAAGCACCCAGAGGACACGAAAAATGGGCCCGTACTCGCCCGTTTTCGTGTCCGCTCGGTGCAGATGGTGTCCGCTCGGTGCAGATGGTGTCCGCTCGGTCGGAGGGCGGGTGGGCTAGCGGCGGTGGCGGAGGGGCGCGCCGGCGACGTCGGTCCAGGCGTCGGCGATGGCGTCGGCAGCGCGCCGGAGCGTCAGCTCGTCCAGGGCGTAGGGCGTCCGGATCCAGCGCTCCAGGCCACGACCGTCGACCGCGAAGAGCGCACCCGGGGCAAGCAGCACGCCGCGGCGCTCGGCCGCGGCGACCAGCGCCGTCGAACTGTCGTGCGGCAGATGCCACCACAGGCTCAGCCCGCCGGTCGGCACCTCGACCTGCCAGCCGGGGCATCGATCGGCCAGGCCGAGCAGCATGCTCCGCGAGTCGATCAGGCGCCGGCGCGACTCCTCGCTGAGCCCGCCCTGGGCGCGCAACAGGTGACTGACCGCAAGCTGCTCCAACACCGGGGCGCCGAGGTCCATCGACAGGCGCGCCCGTGCGATCGCGCCCGCGAGAGCGTGCGGTGCCCGGATCCAGCCGATCCGTAGCCCGCCCCAGAACGTCTTGGAGGCGCTACCGACCGTCACACAATCGGGTGCGTGCGCGGCCATCGGGCGTGCGTCGACCGGGCAGTCCAGCCACGTGTCGACCATCGTCTCGTCGACGACGCCGGTCACACCGCTCGCTCGCCACTTGCGCGCGATCCGGGCACGCTCGTCGTCGGACCACACGTGCCCGGTCGGATTGTGGAAGTCGGGCATCGCCAGCATCATGCGCGCCCCGGACCGTCGTATGACGCCCGCAACCTCGTCCGCGCCGGCGGTCACCAGGGGCGCACCGACCACCCGGGCGCCGGAGTGCTCCAGCGCACGCACCGAGTTGGGATAGGTCGGGCTCTCCACCACGACCGGGTCGGCCCGCTGCAGGCCGGCACGGAACACCGCCGCGAGGCCGGCGAGCGCACCCGTCGTCACGATGATCTGATCCGGATCGGTGGACACGCCTCGGTCGGCATATCGCTGTGCGATCGCCTCTCGCAGCTCCGGGACGCCGAGTGGGAAATAGCCCGCCGCGGCGATGAACGACGGCATCCGCTGCACCGCCCATTCGTAGGCGCGGTTCAGGCCCGGTGTCGCCGCCGGAGCGGCACAGGTCAGGTCGATGACGCCGTCACCGGCCGGCTGCAGCGACGCCAGCTCCAGCGGCTCACCCCCGCCGGCGACCGGTCCTCCGGGCACCTGCACCACCGTGCCGGATCCCCGCACCGCCGCCGCGTAGCCGCGCTCGCGCAGCACGCCGTACGCCCGGGTGACCGTGGTGCGGCTGACACCGAGCTGGCCGAGCAACTCCCGCTCGCTCGGCAGCCGGGTGCCGTGCAGCAGTCGGCCGTCCGCGACGAGTTGCCGGATGCCGTCCGCCAGCCATCGGTATGCCGGCACACCCGCCCCTCGCGGGCCGAGCAGGACCGTCAGGCGACGGGCGGAGATCCGGGGTTGCATGCCGTCCATCCTCCCCGCAAGTGGCCGCTTGGGACAAGGCCACCGGCGCGGAACCGGGCGCAAACCACGCCACTCGTCCGCAAGTGGCTCTTTTTCCCGTGGCCAGTGGCCGGCATCCTTGTTCGGGTGAAGCCGACCCTCGCCTCGCTCACTCCGCGTGAGCAACTCCGTGCCGGCAGACTGCCGTCGCGGCTCGTGCGCCTCTTCATCGGGCTGACCCTCTACGGCGTCGCGATGGCGCTGATGGTGCGCGCCGGTCTCGGGCTGGATCCGTGGGACGTCTTCCACCAGGGCCTGGGCAAGCACCTCGGGCTGGATCTGGGCACGACGGTGATCCTGGTCAGCATCCCGGTGCTGCTGCTGTGGATCCCGCTGCGCCAGTGGCCGGGACTCGGCACGATCTGCAACGCCATCTGGATCGGCATCGCGACCAACATCTCGCTGGCGCTGATCCCGACCCAGCACGCGCTCCCGGTCCGCGTGGTGATCCTGCCGGTCGCGGTGGTGCTCAACGCGATCGGCGGCGCGCTCTACATCGGCAGTCAGCTCGGTCCGGGGCCGCGGGACGGCCTGATGACCGGCCTGCACCTGCGCACGGGGCTCAGCCTGCGCCTGGTGCGCACCTCACTGGAGCTGACCGTGCTGGTCGTCGGCTGGTTCCTCGGCGGCGTGGTCGGCATCGGCACACTGCTGTATGCCCTGTCCATCGGGCCGCTGGTGCAGTTCTTCCTCCGTCACCTGATCGTGCCGCTGGACGAGCCGGTCAGGACGACGCCGAGTGCACCAGCTCCACCACCCGCGTCAGCGCATCCGGATCCGTGCTCGGCAACACCCCGTGCCCGAGGTTGAAGATGTGCCCGCGGGCCGCCCTGCCCTGCGTGAGGATCTCGCGCACCTTCGCCTCCAGCGGCTCCCACGGCGCGAAGAGCAGCGCCGGGTCGAGGTTGCCCTGCAGGCTGTATGACGACCCCACGCGTCGCGCTGCCTCGTCGAGCGGCACCCGGTAGTCGACACCGACCACGTCCGCGCCGGCCGCGCCCATCGCCGCCAGCAGCTCGCCGGTGCCCACGCCGAAGTGGATCCGCGGCACGTCGAGGTCCGCCACGGCCCCCAGCGCCGCCGCCGAGTGCGGTTGCACGAAGCGCCGGTAGTCCGCCAGCGGGAGGGCGCCGACCCACGAGTCGAAGAGCTGTATGGCGCTCGCGCCCGCCTGCGCCTGCACGCGCAGGAACGCGCCGGAGATCCGGGCAAGCTTGGCGCACAACGCATCCCAGACATCGGGGGCGCCATACATGAGCGCCTTGGTGTGCTCGTGGTTCTTGGACGGGCCACCCTCGACGAGGTAGCTGGCGAGGGTGAACGGAGCACCGGCGAAACCGATCAGCGGGGTCCCGCCGAGCTCGGCGGTGATCAACCGCACCGACTGCGCGATGTCGTCGATCTGGCCGGGATCCAGCTCCGGCAGCGCCTCCACGTCGGCCGCGGTCCGCACCGGATGTGCCACCACCGGGCCGACACCCGGTGTGATGTCGACGTCGATCCCGGCCGCGGCGAGGGGCACCACGATGTCGCTGAAGAAGATCGCGGCGTCGACGCCGTGCCGTCGGACCGGCTGCAGGGTGATCTCGCAGACCAGCTCGGGCGTGCGACACGCCTGCAGCATCGGCACGTCGGCACGCGCCTCGCGGTACTCGGGCAGTGAGCGCCCCGCCTGCCGCATGAACCACACGGGTGTGTGCGTCACGGGCAGACCGCGGGCGGCGCGCACCAGGTTGCTGTCGTGGGGATCGGGAGCGGGAGCAGTCACGGGGACGATCTTCGCATCACGCCACCACCAGCACGACGCCCAGCAGCGCGATCGCGACACCCGCGCCCTGCACCGGCCGCATCCGCTCGTGCAGCACGAACCGCGCGAGCAACAACGTCGCCACCGGATAGAGCGAGGCCAGCACGCTGGCCAGACTGACCTCCGCGTGCCGGGAGGCCAGCCCGAACAGGCCCGCGGCAGCCAGGTCGCCACAGCCGACGAGGAACAGGCCCGGCAGGTCACGCCCCCGCGGCGACGCACCCGCCGCGAGGCGCGGCAGCAGGCGCCAGATGAGCAGCAACTCGGTCACACTGACCACCCGCATCGCCCACAGCGACGCGATGACCCCGCCGTCGGCCGCGCGGTGCAGGCAGTACAGGGACATGCCGAAACCGGCAGCCGCGCACACCGCCAGCACGACGGGCAGCCGCGAGACGGCGCCGCTGAACTCCGGGCCGGCGGCGAGCACCGCACCGCCGAGGGCGAGCACCAGTCCGATGCCGACGACGGTCGTCACCGTGTCGCCGGTGAGCAGTCCGATCAGCACCGGCACCACGGCGCCCAGGGACGCCAGCGGCGAGACGACGCCCATGGTGCCGACCGAGAGCCCGGCATACAAACAGGTCAGGGCGAGCCCGTTGGCCAGCCCGGAGCCGACGCCCCACAGCCAGGTGACGCCGTCCGGCCCACCGGAGGTGAGCAGCTGACCGGCGAAGACGAGGCTCATCGCCAGCAGCGAACCCACCTGGGAGATCGCCACCACGCGAACCGGCGCGAGGCGTTTGCTGAACAATCCGCCACCGAAGTCCGCCGAGCCCCACACGACGCTGGAGGCGAGCGCCAGCAACGCGCCCATCAGCACGACCTCCGGCTCACCATCGGGGCATCGTCGCACGACCCGCGTGCCACGCATCGGTCGGTATGGCGACCCGCCGCACCGAGTTCCAGCAATCGAAGGCTTGTACGACCTAGGCTTGGTGGCTGTGGGTACACAAGACGTTGGAGGGGCCACCGCGCCCGAGTTCCAGCAAGCGGTCCGCGCGCTGCAGAGCGTGCGATTGCGGCCGGAGGTCCGGCTGACCGAAGTGCCTGCCCCGGGACGGATCGCGCCCTACTCGCTCGCAATGACCGCCGACGTGTGCAGCACCGTCGGCTCCGAGGAGACGGAGCTGGCGACCGGACGGTTCGTCGTCCTGCACGACCCGGACTTCCCCGAGCCGTGGGAGGGCTCCTGGCGTCTGGTCACCTTCGTGCGCGCCGAGTTGGAGCCGGAGACCGGCGCCGACCCGCTGCTGGGTCAGGTCGGCTGGAGCTGGCTGATGGACTCCCTGCAGGACGCGGGCGCCGACTTCCGCGCCGCGGCGGGCACCGTCACCCGGGTGTTGTCGGAGGGTTTCGGCTCGTTGACCGAGGACGGCAACACCGTCGAGATCGAGATCCGCGCGTCCTGGACGCCGGCAGGCCCCGACCTGGACGTGCACCTCGCGGCGTGGGCCGATCTGTTGTCGACCGTCGCCGGTCTGCCGCCGCTACCGGAGGGCGTGGTCGCGCTTCCGGGACAGCGCCGCTGAGCACCGATGGCGGAAGCAACGCAGCCCGACCAGCCCGCACCGGACTACCCGGTCCTGACACGTCCCGCCGACGGCATACCGGAGGTGATCCAGGACGAGCGCGCCCTGGTGCGCGCCGCCGAGGCCATCTCGGCCGCCGACGGTCCGGTCGCCCTGGACGCGGAGCGCGCGGCCGGCTACCGCTACGGCAACCGCGCCTACCTGGTCCAGTTGCGTCGCCCGGGGGCGGGCAGTTTCCTCGTCGACCCGGTGGCGCTGCCGGATCTGTCTCCGCTGCAGGAGGCGATCGGCGACGCCGAGTGGGTGCTGCACGCTGCGACCCAGGACCTGCCCTGCCTCAGCGAGTTGGGCATGCACCCGCACCGGTTGTTCGACACCGAGCTGGGCTCGCGGCTCGCGGGTCTGCCGCGCGTCGGTCTCGCCGCGGTCGTGGAGCACTACCTGGGCATCACCCTGGCCAAGGAGCACTCGGCCGTCGACTGGTCCACGCGTCCCCTCCCCGAGCCATGGCTGACGTATGCCGCCCTCGACGTCGAGGTGCTCGTCGAGGTCCGCGATCGGCTGCGCGCCGACCTGGCACAGCAGGGCAAGCTGGAGTGGGCGATGCAGGATTTCTCGGCACTGACGTCGTTCAGCGGCCCGCCGCAGCGCACCGATCCGTGGCGGCGCACCTCGGGGATGCACCGCATCCGCGACAAGCGGGCCGTCGCGCGCGTGCGGGAGCTGTGGCTGACACGGGACGCGATCGCGCAGGAGCAGGACACCGCACCCGGCCGGATCCTGCCGGACGCGGTGATCGTCGAGCTGGCCAACGCCGTGCCTCGTGACGCGGACGGCGTGCGCAAGGCGGCGAGCACGCTGCGTGGCGCGTCCCGCAGCCGGCTGCGCATCGCCGAACGCGGGCTGGGCCGTCACGCCGACCGATGGCTGGACGCGCTCGAGCGGGTGGCCGCGATGAGCAACTCCGACCTGCCGCCCGCGACGGTCCGCAGCGATGCGCCCCCGCCCCAGCGCACCTGGGCGGACCGCAACCCGGAGGCGGCCGCCCGGCTGGCCTTCGTGCGTGCGCAACTGGGTGTCTTCGCCGAGGAGCACCAGGTCCCCCTCGAAAATCTGCTGACTCCCGACACGCTGCGCCGGGTGCTGTGGGATCCGCCGAAACCCTTGGACGACAACACTGTTCGCGATCGGCTGGCGGCACTGGGCGCACGTCCGTGGCAGATCGACCTGGCAGCCCCGCTGATCCTGGAGGCACCCACGGAGCTCCCGCCGGAGGGCCCTGTTACTGACGAGTAACAAGTCGGGTTAGAGTCGACCCGTCAACACGTCTCATCTTCGGGAGGCACCGTGCCCCGCACGCTTTCTGAGGTCGTCTTCGTCGACGGTGTCCGCACACCGTTCGGCAAGGCCGGGGAGAAGGGCATCTACGCCCAGACCCGCGCCGACGACCTGGTCATCAAATGCATCCGTGAACTTCTGCGTCGCCAGCCGGACCTGGACCCGGCGAAGGTCGAGGAGGTCGCGATCGCGGCCACCACGCAGATCGGCGATCAGGGCCTCACCCTCGGCCGGGTCGCCGGGCTGCTGGCGGGTTTGCCCAAATCGACGCCCGGCTACTCGATCGACCGCATGTGCGCGGGCGCGATGACCGCGGTGACCAACACCGCGTCGAGCATCGCCTTCGGCGCCTACGACATCGCGATCGCCGGCGGCGTCGAGCACATGGGACGGCACCCGATGGGCGAAGGCGTGGACCCCAACCCGCGGATCATCGCCGAAAAACTGGTCGACCCGTCCGCCCTGGTGATGGGTGAGACCGCCGAGAACCTGCACGACCGCTTCCCGGAGATCACCAAGGAGCGCTGCGACGCGTTCGC
>Ga0164242_10000421_pt1 | contig 51866 bp, 42 predicted proteins | sample OricomgcompostMG_FD_108783 | JGI IMG/M metagenome (GOLD analysis project Ga0164242, IMG submission 108783) | Miracle-Growth compost microbial communities from Emeryville, California, USA - Original compost - Miracle growth compost (MG) ...
CTTGCCGGTGATGATGTAGTCCATCGACTGCGTGACCTCGGTGGGCTCGACGTCTCCCACAAGAAAGCCGACCGCGACCTTGTCCGCGGGCATGGGCGGGAAGAACTGCTTCGGATCACCGCCGACGTTGAAGCCGTGCAGCAGAAGCTCCGTCATCGCTGCATGGTAGTCGACGTTGCCGGCCTGGTAGATCTCTCCATCCAGACCCTGCAACGGCGGCGTGTTGTAGTCCTGCACGTCGATGAAGGTGAGGATGTCGCGAATGGCATACGTGATCGCCAGATACGACCCGAACTGGCCGCCGTAGCTGGGATAGCCGGCGGGAATCTGGGTGCCTTCGGGCACAAGGCTGATCATGAACTTCGGCCCGAAGTGATCGTGAAGCTGTCGCAGTGCAGTGATCAAGTTGACGATGGAAGGCGTGGTTGGATGCCGATAGTCCGTATCGCCCGGGTCGATGGAAAGAGAAGGGCTCTCGAAGTCGATGTCGATTCCGTCGAAGCCGTACTCCTCAACAATCTTTGTCACCGATGCGACGTAGTTCGGAATTCTTGCCGGATTGGCCAGCGTGAAGTGCTGTCCGCCTCCTCCGAGCGAGATCATCACCTTCTTGCCCTTGCTCTGCAGATACTTGATGTCGGCCTTGAAGGTGGCAGGGTCCATTCCGGTGGGGGTGTGGAACTGCAGGGTGCCCTCGGGAGCATTCTTGTCCGGTGTCGCAAAGGCGACAAGGACGTAGTCCCACTGGGGAGATACATCGCGCAGCGGAAAGGTCCCATTGGCCCCGGCGTAGCCTGACCAGTAGCCGATGAGCTTATGACCGTTGTCGGTCGCGGGTGGCTGGATGGGTGCGGCGGTCGGGGTCGTCGCGGAGCCTCCGCGGCGTCTTGCAGGGCAGGGCTGCGCGGTCTGCGTAAGAATCCTGGCGTCGGGGAAGCTGTAGGTCTTGCCCATGGTGTCGGAGGATCCGGCGTACCAGGACATCAGGGCGACGTTCTGCACGTGATAGGCAGCGTTTCCGCTACCGACCGGATACGGCTCGGATGCGGGGAAGTTGTTCTTCAGGTTCGTGTCTGTCGGCTGTAACTGAAAGTAGGTCGTAGCGACGCGATTGCCTCCGCAGGAGCCTCCGTCACCGGGATGCATCGTGGCCGGGCGCATCCAGCTGACGGCATTGCCAGGTGCGGATGCAGGGTTCAGATGCTGCTCGTACAACTCGTGCTGGTAGAGCGGATCGAAGTGCGGATCGTTGACAAACTCCGCCAGCTGCTGCGTGAGCGGCTGCACATCCTCATCCGTGATGGGTACAGGCGGATCGCCAAGATAGCTGGCCAGCACGAAGGAGTTGCCGGTCGCGCGGTCCACACCGTGCGTCCCCCAGGAGCAGCAGACCGTAGCGTCACCCATCGCGTAGAAGGTCGTATTATGTGTGACCGCGAAGACCAGTTTGCCGTCCTGCTTTGGAAGCTGCTTGAAGATCTCCTTCTGAAGGAACTCGAGATCAACCACTGCCGCGACCTTGCCGGTCGACTTCGACGTAAGCACGTATCCGTAGCCGACCGGGATGGTCACCTTGATGGGCTTGATCTCCGGCTTGCCCAGTAGCGTGTGCCACTGCTTCGCGTTGGGGAAGGTGGAGCGCAGCATGGCGTCGGTGTACTGCGTCGTGTCAGCCCCGAAGTTGAAACGCGCGAAGACGGGCGAGCGCAGCAGCGCAGGAACATCCTTGCCGGCGTCGAGCGCGAAGGGCTTTCCGGCGAGCTTCTTCGATTCGAACGAGAGCGTAACCGGTGCGAGCACGGTCGGAATGGTAGTGGTAGCACCGCTGGCGGGGTCTGCGCCCATCAGGGTGTACTGCTTGCCGCTGCTGTTCTCGACAAATGTCGGCACGGTTCCCTGTGCGGCCGCATAGCCAAACGACACCAGGCAGAACAGAAGAAGTCCAAAGGCCTTCCATCGGATCGGTCGCGTCATATCTTCTCCAAAAGATTCTGAGATCAAGCATCGTCAGCTGCCCGACGGATAGCAAGCGGCAATTGCCCTATGCTAGCGGCCTGGAGCATGGCCCAGCCTGCGTGCGAACTCCAGAAACGTCAGTGCGGCGGGAGAGTACCCGCTGGGATCTGCCTGCGTGAAGTCGCCCGTCCAGGGATCCATCTGCTGACGGAACTCGATGTGGCGCATGATGGCTTCGCACCACTGGTGCATCATCTGCCTGAGCGCATCGCCCTTGCCGTAGTACTCCATCCAGCGCGGCGTGCGCAGCGCCGTGAGCGCCTGGGTGGCTCCGCCCCAGCTGTTTCGCGGGATTGGCCTGACAAAGGCAGGATCGTCCATCGCGATGGAGGTGAGAGGATATGGCGCCCAGAAGGCCTTCGGGTTATGGATCTGCCTGTTCCAAACATCGTCGAAGATCCTGCGATCGTGAGACACCGACATCTTCAGCACGTGTTCGCCCAGAACACGGCTGATGACGTCAGATCGTACCCGAACGAACTGATTGTCTGTATCGAGATCGTAGAACGATGCGTCTTCCGGGTCGTACAGCTTCGACAGGATCAGCAGACGAAGTTCTTCTGCCTGGGACTCCCAGCGCGAGGCTTCGTCCTGCTTGCCGAGCGCATGGGCCATGGCCGCGAGAGCCACCCTGCCGCCGTATACCGTCGCTGAAAGATCTGGACACAGCCGGGGGACGCCAACGCCGGCTGGGAACTTTCTTGCGTCCGCATCAGGGCAGCGGTTCGGAACGCCCTTCCAGCGCGGGCTGTTGTCGTGTCCTGTGTCGTAGGTGCAGAAGCCCTCCACCAGGCCCGTCCCCCGCGTGTTGCGGTAGCGACGCAGCCAGGCGTCCCACCGGCTGCATGCGGTGTAGGCCTTCGCCAGCAGCTCTTCATCGTCGGTCAGCTGCGAAAGCTCCCATGCGGTGGCGGCAATCGGGACTACCATCTGGATCTGGCCGTAGCCGGCCTCGCTCATCTTGATGGAGGCAGGCAGCTGGCCGTCTTCGCGCTGCAGTGCAAAGAAGGCGATATGGTTGTTGCGCGCCACTTTCAGAGGAGCCTTTGCCGGGTCCTCCTCAATGACATACTTCGACAGCGTCCCGTAGACCAGCCCCTCGTGCGGTCCGCACTCCTGCCATACGCCCGGGTAGACGGCGCCTTCGAAGAGCACCGGTTGGTCATACCGCGGAACGTGGCGTACGTTTCCTGCGAGGCAAGCGAGGGCAGCGTTCCATGTCTCCTGCCAGCGCGCTTGCTTTGTGGCGGCGGTCTGACCAGCCCATGCCGGCGCTCCGCTTATGTGCAGCGCCGCCACAGCTGCTCCGGACTTCAGAAGTGTTCGCCTGGTTACCTTGGATTCGACGAAGGGATCGGATCGCATCACTTATCCATAGTACGTCTCACGGGGAAGACGATAGACTGTCCCCGCATGCATGCTCGAAAGCACCACGTGTTCTCCGAACCGGAGACATCCTCTGAATCGGCGGACTACGTCGAACTCGAGCCCGTTCTGTTTCGCCGTCGCCTGATGAGTTGGTACCGCATGCATGCCCGCGAGCTTCCGTGGCGGGGGGTGAGCGATCCCTATCGCACATGGGTGTCTGAGGTGATGCTGCAGCAGACGCGCGTCGCTGCTGTCATCGAGCACTATCACGACTTTCTGCGCCGCTTTCCGACGATCCTTGCACTGGCGCTTGCAAGGGACGAGGAGGTGCTGGCCGCCTGGTCGGGGCTGGGTTACTATCGCCGCGCCCGCATGCTCCACAAGGCAGCCAAGTTCATCATCGAAGAGCGAGGCGGCGTACTTCCGAATACGGCGGCGGAGCTGCGCACGCTGCCCGGCATCGGCGAATACACCTGCGCGGCGATTGCCAGCATAGCCTTCGGCGAGAGCGTGCCTGTTCTCGACGGCAACGTGGAGCGCGTCCTGCTGCGCCTGTTGGGACGGCCCGAGGAAGGAACCACCATCAGCCGCACCTTTCTGCAACGCCAGGCGGCTGCTCTGGTTCCGCGACGCCGCCTTGAGAGCAGGACAAACGCCGCGGGCGACCACAACCAGGCCATGATGGAGCTGGGTGCGACGATCTGCCTGCCCAAGGCGCCGCTGTGCCTCAACTGCCCGGTGTTTTCGATGTGCAAGACGCGGGGCGAGCACGTGACGCGGCTGCGGGCCGCTCCGCGCAGCCGGCCGGTGGCACACCTGCTTTCGCTGCGCAAGCGCGGCCCTGTGACCCAGGTCCTGCTGGAGCGGCGGGCGAACGATGTAAGCCTGATGGCGGGCATGTACGAGCTTCCGCCCCTGCCGCTGGACGTGGTTGAGGGCCGCGAGCCGATGCTGCGCCTGCGTCATGCGATCACCAACACCAACTACTACGTACAGGTCTTCGCTCCGCAGGGCCCAACGGATCGCGCACTGCGTAAAGCGGTTCCCGCGGCAAAAACCGATCTGCACTGGGTCCGCACCAGCCGCCTGCACTCTATTCCGCTCACCGGACTTGCTCGAAAGATACTGCAGCGACTGGACGTGATGGAGGTCCGTCCCGTGCAGCTTCCCGATCTAAGCCAGGAGAACGAGCCTGTGATGGAACCGCAGTCCGCAAGGCCTACGCTTGTGCCGTCTAAACTGAGGTCATCGTCCCGTTCGGCAGGAGCCCGCAAGTGAAGACTGTCTTCTCCCCCGCGCTTTCGGTTCTTCTTCTCACCGGTGCTGCGCTAGCGCAATCCATTCCTCCGGCGTTCAAGGCGGCAGAAGCGAGCGTCGATCCACAAAGGATTCGGGCGCACGTCAAGTTTCTCTCCGATGATCTGCTGGAGGGACGAGGGCCCGGCACGCACGGTGGCGAGATTGCCGCAGCTTACATCGCATCGCAGTTTGAAGCCTATGGGCTTAAACCGGGCGGCGACAACGGAACCTATCTCCAGCAGGTGAACTTCGTGGGTACCAAGACGCTGGCGGATAAGACACACCTTTCGCTTGTGCCCGACAAGCCGAAGGATGGCGGCGGCATGCACATGATGCTGCATAGCTATGACCTGAAGTTCGGCGACGACTACACCGTCAATAATCGCCGCCTTACAGAGTCGGTCGACATCAACGCTCCCATCGTCTTCGTCGGCTATGGCGTTGTTGCGCCAGAGTTCGGCTGGAACGACTATGCCGGCATCGACGTGAAGGACAAGGTCGTTCTCTGTATCGTCGGCGATCCTCCGTCGGATGATCCGAAGTTCTTTGGAGGCAAGGCGCTCACCTACTACGGGCGATGGACGTACAAGTTTGAGGAGGCCGCGCGGCACGGAGCCATCGGCGCGCTCATTATCCACCGCACCGACCTCGCCAGCTACGGGTGGGACGTGGTGAAGAACTCCAACACCAGTGAGAAGACATACCTGCGCGATAACAAGGACCCGCAACTTGCTGCCGCCAGCTGGATTCAGCTGGAAGTCGCGCGCACACTCTTCAAGGCCGCGAACCTCGATCTGGACACTGAGATGACTGTGGCGGGCAAGCGCGGCTTCAAGGCCCAGGAGCTGCCGGTGCATCTCGAGGCGCACATTGAGAGCAAGGTGCGCAGCTTCCAGTCTCCCAACGTGGTCGGAATCCTACCCGGGCGAAACGTAGCCGAGCGCAAGCCAGATCAGGCCGTGATGTACACGGCGCACTACGATCACCTGGGCATGGTTCCCGGCATGGCGGGTGACAATATCTATAACGGTGCAGCGGACAACGCCACAGGCTGCGGAATGCTGCTGGAGATGGCACGTGCCTGGGCCCTGTCCGGAATCAAGCCACCGCACTCGGTCATCTTCGCTTCAGTCGCCGCAGAAGAACAGGGCCTGCTGGGGTCGGAGTACCTCGGCCAGCACCCGCCCGTGCCGCCCGGACAGATCGCGCTCGACATCAACTACGACATGATCCTGCCCATCGGGGTTCCGCTTGAAGCGAATCTCAACGGGGAGCAGCGCACCACCTTCCACCGCACGGTAGAGGCGACGGCAAAGCGCTTCAACCTGCGCATCGTTCCCGACGCCCATCCTGAGGCCGGCGGCTACTACCGCTCCGATCACTTCTCGCTCTCTCGCGTCGGGATACCGGCCTTCTCCGTCGATCAGGGCGAGCTGTTCGAAGGCCATGATGAGGCCTGGGGAGCCGCGAAGGACAAGGACTTTGTCGATCACGATTACCACAACTTTTCCGACAACTATCACGCCGACTGGAACTTCAAAGGCAACGCCAAACTGGTGCGCTTCGGCATGGAGCTGGGCTGGGAGGCGATCTCGGCCCCCAGGATGATCGAGTGGCTGCCCGGCGACGAGTTCGAGGCCGCCCGCAAGGCGTCGGAGAAGTAGAAGAGAACTGCCCAGCGGTAGCGCCCGGGCTAGCAACGGAGTCACGGAGCGCAGCCTGCACCAGGGGCGTAGTTGGTAGAATCAAGGGTGATCATGTCCACTGCTACCGCGCTTTCTCCGGAGATTCTCGCCAAGTATCAGGCCGTCATCGGCCTTGAGGTTCACGTTCAGCTGCTGACGAAGACCAAGGCCTTCTGCGGCTGCGTAAACCAGTACGGCGGCGAGCCGAATACGCACGTCTGCCCGACGTGCCTCGGTCTTCCCGGCGCTCTCCCTGTGCTGAATCGCCAGGCGGTGGAGTATGCCGTGCTGGCGGCGAAGTCGATTAACTGTGAGATCCGCGAGACCAGCATCTTTGCTCGCAAGAACTACTTCTATCCCGATTCTCCGAAGGGATATCAGATCTCGCAGTTCGACAAGCCTATCGCAGAGAACGGCTGGATCGAGGTCCCGGCCTTCGACCAGAGTGGCGCGCCCATTACGAAGCGCATCGGTATAACGCGCCTGCACATGGAAGAGGACGCTGGCAAGAGCGTGCATGACGGCTTTGCCGACTCGATCAACCGCACTTACATCGACCTGAACCGCTGCGGCACGCCGCTGGTCGAAATCGTCAGCGAGCCTGACCTGCGTACGCCGGACGAGGTCTTTGAGTACCTGACGCGGCTGAAGGAGATTCTGCTGTACACCGGCGTAAGCGACTGCAACATGGAAGAGGGTTCGCTGCGCTGCGATGCCAACGTCAGCGTCATGCTGAAGGGTGCAAAGCAGTTTGGAACCAAGGCAGAGGTGAAGAACGTCAACAGCTTCCGCTTTATTCGTGCCGCGGTGCAGTACGAGATCGAGCGTCAGATCGGCGTTCTGGAAGAGGGCGGCCGCGTCGTTCAGGAGTCACGCCTCTGGAACTCGGGCGAGGGACGAACCTATTCGATGCGTTCGAAGGAGCAGGCGCACGACTACCGGTACTTCCCGGAGCCCGATCTCCCGGCACTGGTCGTAGGCAAGGAGTGGCAGGAAGAGATCTTTCGCATGCTTCCGGAGCTTCCGGAGTCGCGACGCGCGCGCATGATCGCGGAGTATGGCCTCAACGAGCAGGACGCCGCCACCATCACGGCAACCCGCGCATTCGCAGATCGCTTTGAGGCTGCAGCGAAGAAGGCGAAGTCTCCGAAGCGCGTGGCGTCCATTCTGCTGTCGGAGATCACAATGCGCCTGCGCGCCGCAGAACTCAGCGATGAGCAGTCTCCAGTCTCGCTGGACGGTGTGGTGCTTGCTGCCGACCTGATGGAGGACGGCACAATCAGCTCCAAGCAGCTGAAGCAGCTGCTGGATTCGAGCTTCAGCGAGAACAAGGACTTCCCGGTGATCTACGAGCGCGACAAGCCCCAGCAGATCTCTGATGCGGGTGCGATCGAGAAGATGATTGACGAGGTGATCGCTGCCAACCCGAAGCAGGTAGAACAGTACCGCGGAGGAAAGAAGACGGTATCCGCATTCTTCGTCGGCCAGGTGATGCGCCTGTCGAAGGGACAGGCCAATCCCGCGCTGCTCAACGAGCTTGTGGTCAAAAAGCTGGACAGCTAGCAACATTCGAGTAATCGGCCCGTCCTCGATGCGGTTTAATAGCCGGATGCGGACGGGCCTTTTGTCTGTGCGGCTATACGCTGCGGCTGCGGTAGTATCGTTCGTGCTGATGGGATGCCGGGGAGACAGAACCTACGTGGCGCCTGAAGGACCGATGCCGCCGAACACGATTCTTCTGTCGGGCATGATGCGCGAGCTTTCCGCGACGCCCGGATTTACCGAGGTACTGCTGGCGCAGTTGAACGGAGATAAGCAGGGGCCGGCGCTGATGTCGCCCGCGCTAATCCAGCGCCTGCGCGAGCTGATCCTCGGCAAGGATTGGCACGGCCTCGATCGCTTTCCCGGCTGGACCCTCCAGGCGATCAACCCTACGGTCAAGGTTGCCGGACGATACTTCGAAAGACGGAAGGACGATGCTGGCTTGACGGTTGAGCCTGACAAGACAGACGAAGCGGAACTCCTCTCACAGGGGCCCGGCACAACGGAGCATGTTCAAAGGTTTATCCATCTCGGAAAGTTTCGTCTGGAGGACGGTGAGCAGGTCGACCTCGACCAACCGTCAGCCCTGCCGGGATTCACAACGGACGGTATCGTTAGCGATCTCGGTGCCGGCGTCCTGCGCGGCGATGGTGCCAATCCTCAGCTGGCCCCGATGCATGCGGAGAGCCAGCGCATCGCCGTTGTGCTGAACCGTCTAAGCCTGAATGCGATGGATGGGAGCGCTGAAGTTTCCGCAACCATTACAGGCCAGCACGCCACAACGCCAGAGGCGCTCATCGACGTACTGATGCGGACCGGCCACACGGTTAGGGTCTATGATACGCGCTACTTCGCGAACTTCGGACACTTCCACTTCAAAGGGCAGGAAGTAATGATGCCGTTCTGGATTGACTCGCAGATCCGGATTCCCGGTGAGAAGCGTTCGCTGCTGGTCCCGGTAAGCCATGCCGAGTATGAATGGGAGATTCGGGGGCCGAAGGTAAATGCGAATGTGAGCTGGTACTTCGGCATCGATGGCAAGAGCGAGTTTCGCACCATGGATACGCTCGATCAGGCGTGGGTGCTTGGCCGTCACGCACACACCTATACGGGCAGAGATGCAGTCGAGGTGACGCGGCTTGTCGGCAAGATGGTCGTGGCGTACATGCATCAGCATCTGCGTCGCCCCGATCTTCCCTTTGGCGGCTACTATCCGCTGGGTGTCTGTCAGGATGGGGTCGCCGCGATCGAGAAGAAGATGACCGGCGCTGCAACGCTGTTTCCCAACACGGCCGACGTTGCGCTCTTCGACGACCCGCGGGATGCAGAGGTCAACGCCATGCTGGCGGCCATTCCAAAAGACACCGACGGCAAAGTCCCATCACCGGAGCGCATCTTCGGTTCGTTGCCGACGGAGGACCTGCATGCCATCACCATCCCCGGCCTTGCAGACGATCTCACTCGCGTGAAGCAGGCATGGCAGAGTGGCACAATTGTGAGGACTTCATCGTGGCTTCATCGCATGCTTCTGCGTATTGTTGCTGTTGCCGCATCGTTGGTTGGGGGTGCAATCGCATTATGGCGGCGACATAGGAGAACAGCCGGAGATACGGAAACTCAGCAGGCAGGATGCAACTCTGAGGATGCCTGATGCCCTCTCAAAAACATTGGGAGGATAGTTATGGCAACGAAAAAGGCAAGCAGCAAGTCTGCGAAGAAGTCATCGAGCCGATCAAGCGCAAGTAAAAAGACCGGGAGCAAGAAGAGCACAACCCGGAAGAAGAGCGCCAGCAGGAGCACCGGAAGCAAGGGGACGAAGAATGCCGCATCGAAGAAGTCCAGTCGGTCCACCAGCCGGTCCACCGGACGAAAGAGCGCTGCAAAGAAGTCGAGTAAGAAATCCAGCTCAAGGAAATACAGTCCCTCTGCCAGTAAAGATGTAGAGCGTGAGATGCACGAGATGAAGCGCGGACGGCTGAAGAGCGGACGCAGCGGAAAAAAGGTGACCAATCCGAAACAGGCAATCGCGATTGGACTATCCGAGGCACGAAGGGAAGGCAAGAAGGTCCCGAAGAAGAAGAGCTGATAGCGTTGCCGCTCACTGGCTGACTGCTCGCATGTCATAGCTGAACGCAGTTCATGTGGCGTTGCCGGCACTTCCACACCAGGTATTATCCTGAGCGCAGCGCATCAGCGCGTAGTCAAAGGATCTGTGGTTCACCAATGCCTGCCCACTCGGCAGACCGCAGATCCTCCGACTACGCTTCTCTTAAGAAGCCAGCGAGAAGCGTGGCTCACGATCACACCGGCAGGACAGTCCATCCTAAGGCATGGCGAGACTGCTTCATTGCCGGGTGTACCCGGCAACGGAAGTAACCTCTAAAGAGGGCCGCGGCCCCTACACGAAAGTCGTTGCAGGCAGGATGTCTGCCACGTCCACCCACTGGGTCGGATAATCGCCGGTATAACAGGCGGTGCAGAAGTCCGCAGGCGCAAGGCCGTTCAGCGGTTCGCCGGTCGTGCATGCGTGCGTCAAGCCCACAAGCGAAAGATAGGCGAGTGAATCCGCCTCGATAAACTTGCAGATCTCTTCGATTGACTGGTTCGCTGCAATGAGGTCCTTCTTGCTGGGCGTGTCGACCCCATAGAAACAAGGTGAAACTGTCGGCGGGCACGAGATGCGCATATGCACCTCGGTCGCACCCGCAGCACGCACCATGCGGACGATCTTGCGCGAGGTCGTTCCGCGAATGATCGAGTCGTCGATCAGGATGACCCGCTTGCCCTCGAGCAGCGACCGCATCGGATTCAGCTTCATGCGCACGCCGAAGTCGCGCACGCGCTGCTCCGGCTGGATGAAGGTGCGGCCCACATAGTGATTGCGGATCAACCCGAAGTTGAACGGGATTCCCGATTCAGCAGCGTAACCCAGAGCTGCAGTGACGCCGGAATCGGGCACCGGCACGACGAGGTCGGCATCGACGTGCGATTCGCGCGCGAGCTGGCGTCCCATCTCTTCACGGCTCTTCTGCACCCAGCGACCGTAGATGCGGGAGTCGGGACGCGCAAAGTAGACGTGCTCGAAGATGCAGCTTGCCTGCCGCGTGTGGGTGTCGAAGAAGACAGAGGTGACGCCGTCTTCCGAAACCATGACCAGCTCTCCCGGTTTCACGTCGCGCTCGTACTTGGCATGAAGAAGATCGAAGGCGCATGTCTCCGACGCGAAGACAAACGTGTCGGGAGCGCCATCGACTCCAGGGATACGGCCCATTGAAAGTGGACGGAAACCGTGAGGATCGCGCGCGGCAAAGATGCGATTCCGCGTCATCATCACGATCGAGAAGGCGCCTTCCACCTGCGAGAGGGAATCCGCGATGCAGTCGATGAGGGTAGAACCCTTCGAGTGTGCGATGAGCTGGATGATGATCTCAGAGTCAGAGGTGGTCTGGAAGACGGCACCGTCACGCTCCAGCCGCTCACGCGAGTTGCCCAGATTGACCAGGTTGCCATTGTGGGCAATAGCGATCAGCCCGCGGGTGCTCTCGACCGAGATAGGCTGCGCGTTCAAGAGCGCGGAGTCACCCGTCGTCGAGTAGCGCGTATGACCAATGGCCATGTGGCCGGGCAGCTTCTGCAGCACGTCGTCGGTAAAGATCTCCGAGACCAGTCCCATGCCCTTGATGTCGTTTACCTGCTGGCCGTCGGCAGAGGCGATGCCCGCAGACTCCTGCCCGCGATGCTGCAGCGAATAGAGTCCCCAGTAGGTGAGGCGGGCAGCATCATGATGGTTGTAGATCGCCATCACGCCGCACTCTTCACGCAGCTTGTCGAACGGCGTGGAATCGTCGTCGTCTGCAACATCGGTTGCGGAAGGGTGTGTCATCCTGAGCGGAGCGCGCAGCGCGGAGTCGAAGGATCTGCGGTCCTGGTCCTTCACCGAGAGTTCATTTCTAAGCAGGAGGTCGCTCATGCCGTCACCACATCTTCCGCAATCTGAGTCTTGAGGGCACTGGTCCAGGGCTCGCGGAGGTCACTGAGAGAAGCATCAACCATCGCCTCCCCCTTGAGTTCAATCCGCAGCCGCGCATCCTTGGTGGTTCTGCCGATCGTTGCCGAGATCGTGCCGTAGCGCTGAAGGATGGTCTCAATCTCGTTGAGGTCGTCCTCATCGCACGTGATGAGCGCGAGGCTCGGCTCTTCGCTGAACAGCGCATAGGCAGCCGGATTCAGCTCGTCCCGCAACTGCACCTCGGCACCGATTCCCTTCGCAAATCCAGCCTTCGCCAGCGCCACTGCGATGCCGCCATCGGAGATATCGGAGGCCGAGTGAATCAGTGACTTCGCCGAAAGTTCTGCCAGCGAGCGATGCAGCTCGCTCTCTTCGATCAACTGCATGCGCGGCGGCGTTCCCCACAACTCGCCCAGCGCCGTCCGTGCGTATTCCGAGGAACCAAAGGAACGCAGTGCCTCGGTTTCGATGGGTCCTGACGGCGGACTCAACAGGACAACTAGATCCCCGGATCTCTGAAAGGCCGCCGGGACCGCCTTCGTCACATCGTCAATAAAGCCGACAATGCCAATCACCGGGGTCGGGTAGATGCCTACGCCCTTGGTCTCGTTATAGAGCGAGACATTGCCGCCCGTGATCGGTGTACCCAACGCCTTGCAAGCGTCCGACATGCCGTCGATGGCGTTTGAGAGCTGCGCCATGATCTCGGGCTTCTCCGGATTGCCGAAATTCAGGCAGTTGGTTGCGGAGACAGGGGTCGCGCCGGTACATGCGACCTTGCGCGCAGCTTCGGCCACAGCGTGCATCGCACCCAGTTTGGGATCGAGGTAGGCCCAACGGCCGTTGCCTGCCAGAGCCATCGCCAGGCCGCGCTCGTGACCCTTGGTGCCGGTGCCCTTGATGCGCATCACGCCGGCCTCGCCTCCGGGGCCCTGCACGGTGTTGGTCTGGACCATCGAATCATACTGCTCGTAGACCCAGCGCTTGTCGCAGATGTTTGCTGAGGCCAGCAGCTGTTTGAGGTCCGCGGTGTAGTCGCGCGGCTTCTGCAGTTGCGCAAGGACGCGCGCCGGCGGATCGAGCGGCACCGGGGCCTTCCAGGTGCCGACCGGCCGGTGGTAGATGGGTGCGTCGTCGGTCAAAGACTGGTTTGGAATATCCGCTACCAGTACGCCATGCTGGGTGATGCGCATGTGGGGCTCGGCAGTGACCTCGCCCACGATGGATGCATCCAGTCCCCACTTTGAGAAGACGTCGAGAACCTCCTGTGCGCGTGCCTTGTCGGCGACCAGCAGCATGCGCTCCTGCGACTCCGACAGCATGATCTCGTAGCTGCTCATGCCGGTCTCGCGCTGCGGAACGCGGTCGAGTTCGACCGTCAGGCCGAGACCGCCGCGCGCTCCCATCTCGCAGGTGGAGCACGTAAGCCCGGCAGCGCCCATGTCCTGGATGCCGAGGACGGCGCCCGTTGCCATAGCTTCGAGGCAGGCCTCAAGCAGCAGCTTCTCCATGAAAGGGTCGCCCATCTGGACGTTTGGGCGCTTCTGCTCGGAGCCTTCGGTGAACTCCTCGGATGCCATGGTGGCTCCGTGAATGCCGTCCCGGCCCGTCTTCGCGCCTACATAGATGACCGGGTTTCCGATTCCGACTGCCTTGGCGTAGAAGATCTCGTCCTTCCGGACCAGTCCCAGCGCGAACGCGTTGACCAGGGGATTGCCGGAGTAGCAGGGCTCAAAGCGCGTCTCGCCGCCAAGGTTCGGTACACCGAAGCAGTTGCCGTATCCGGCGATGCCTTCGACCACACCGCTGACGACGTGGTGGTTCTTGCGGCGAAGCGCCTCGTCCGGCTCGCTCTCATCCAGAGGGCCAAAACGCAGTGAATCCATGGCCGCCAGCGGACGGGCGTTCATGGTGAAGATGTCGCGCAGAATGCCGCCAACGCCCGTAGCCGCGCCTTGATGCGGCTCGATATAGCTGGGGTGATTGTGTGACTCGATCTTGAAGGCGCAGGCCCACCCATCGCCCACGTCGATAATGCCGGCGTTCTCTCCCGGCCCCTGGACCACAGAACCCGGTCCGGAGGTGCGGTCCCCTTTGGTAGGCAAGCGCTTCAGGTGCACACGCGAGGACTTGTAGGAGCAGTGCTCCGACCACATGACCGAAAAAATACCCAGCTCCGTCAGGCTGGGCGTCCGGCCAAGCGCCTCTTCAATGCGCTTGTACTCGTCTGGGGTGATGCTGTGCTGCTTCAGCAACTCCGGGGTAATGGTCGCTGGAGATGGTACCGAGGTAGGGTGTTCCGCTTGCTGTTTGGCCATGGCTCGCTCCGTTAATTGTACGTGACATGGCGGACGGGTGGGTTGCGCTGACGATCCTCTCGCAGGGCGACAGCACACACCTCCACTTCGCCAGGTGTCGTCCGGAGCGAAGCGTTAAACGCCTGTGCTGCCGAACCCTCCGGCGCCCCGTCGGGCCTCGCCAAGCTCTGTAACCTCTTCAAACTCCGCCTCAATCCGCTGGACGATCCGCAACTGGGCAATGCGGTCACCGGCTTTTACCTCGAATGGCGCTGCCGCAAGGTTGGTGACAACAACGCGGATCTCTCCCCGGTAGCCGGGATCGATAACGCCCGCCAGGGTGGTAATCCCTTTGAGGGCAAGACCGGAGCGGTCTTCGACCAGCGCGCCATGGCTGGAGGGGAACTCGATCGCGATGCCGGTAGGGACGGCTGCGGTTGCGCCGGGAGCGATGGTGAGACCTTCAGAGGCGTAGAGGTCTGCTGCAAGATCGCCGTACTCGCCCACATGGGCATATTGCGGCAGCTTTGCCTGCTCCGCCAGTTTCTTTACCTTCAGCCGTACTGCCTGATTCATTTGTGTGGAGTCGTTCCTTTTCGAGAGGTATCGCTCGATGATCGCCGGGCAGTACGCTCCAAGGCAAACGCGATATCGCGAAGCAAGCCCGGCGGCTACAATCGAAACACGATGCTCCAACGCCTGTGGACGTGGATGAACGCAGACGATGCCCGGGCCGATGGCGATCCACGAGCACCGTGGCGGCTGTTCTGGGTGGCCTTCCTGATCCGCGTGCTCTACATGACACTGGCCCACACCTACCGCATCCGTCCCTTTGCGGACCACTTCCAATTTGGCTGGGAGGCGGGCCGCATCGCGCGCGCACTGGCTACGGTCCACGGCTACGCGAATCCGTTCGCTCCATCGTTTCTTGGGCCGACCGGCCCCACGGCCTGGGTTCCTCCTGCCTATCCCCTGCTGATGGCTGGCGTCTTCAAGGTCTTCGGGGTCTACACGAACCTCTCGGCGTGGGTTCTGCTCTTCATCAACTGCCTTTTGTCGGGGCTGACGGCAATGGGCGTGTGGGAGATTGCATACCGTTGCTACTCCCGCAGAAACGCCGTGTGGTCGGGATGGCTGTGGGCGCTGTATCCCGCCGCCATGCAGTACGCCGTGCGCTGGTTGTGGGAGATGACCCTGACCACCTTTCTCTTCACGGTTGTGCTGGTGCTGGCGCTGCGGATGCGACAGATCAACCGGAATGGCCCGCAAATGCAGGATTCGCGCACGGGAGAGAGTCAGACCGGCGCATGGATTCTGTTCGGTCTGCTGTGGGGCATCATCGCGCTGTCCACCTCCACCCTGTTGCTGTTCCTGCCGGTCTGCGGGATGTGGATCCTGATGGGGACGTGGCGCAGCCGCCCGCATGCTCTCCGCAATGCCGTGCTGGCAGGGATCGTCTACATCCTGTGCCTCACGCCGTGGGAGATCCGCAACTATCACGTCTTTCACGCCTTTATCCCAATCCGCGGGAACCTTGGGGTCGAGACCTATCTCGGCAATGGACCGGGTTCGCGCGGATGGGTGATGGTCTACGATCACCCCAACATGGCCACCGATCAGTTTGAGCTCTATAAGCAGATGGGCGAGCTTCGCTATGCGAAGATGCGGGGCGACCTGGCGAAGGCGTACATGCGCGCTCATCCTGGCCACTTTCTGGCGAATACGCTCAAACGAATCTACTTCTTCTGGGTGGGCGTGCCTTCGGACGCTCCGCTGGCGCTGGAATTTCCCCGGCTGCTCAGCTACAGCTTTATCAGTCTGGCTGGCCTGCTTGGGCTCGCAATCTCTCTTAGAAACAGGGTTCCGGCTGCCGGATTAATCGCCTGGATCTTCGTGCTGCTACCTTTGCCGTACTACACGGTCTTCGTGCAGGCGCGTTTTCGGCACCCGTTTGAACCTCTGCTTACGATCCTGGCGGTTTATCTGTTCCGGTCTGCAACTCCCAAGCGTGAGCCGGCCGCGATTTAGAGGGCTATGCCCATCTCTATTAGATTTTGCCATGCGTTTTCCACAAAGCATGGTAGAATGAATTGATCGATGAATCCGATCTGGTTCTTGCTTGTTCTGGTTATACCGCTCGCAAGCTACTCCACATTGCGTTCAGCGGTACATTTAGCATCAAAGGAACAAGGAAAATGGAACAGGGAACAGTTAAGTGGTTTAACGACGCGAAGGGCTTTGGATTTCTGAGCCGTCAGGGTGGCGAGGACGTTTTCGTTCACTATTCGGCAATTCAGACCAACGGCTTCCGTTCGCTCCAGGAAGGTCAGGCCGTTCAGTTCAACGTTGTGCGTGGCCCCAAGGGCTGGCAGGCAGAGAACGTTCAGGTTCTGTAAGCGAACTCAAGTTCGGAAAAGGGCGTGCCTTCGGCCGCCCTTTTTTCATTTGAGGGAAACCTCTTGTGCAACTCGGCATGACACGGATTCATGGAGGATCTTATGCCTGTAATTCCGTCTGGAAAGTATCAACTGCGATCGCTGCACGAAGAGATCGATCTGTTCGACCGCAAGCTGGCTCATCTGAAGAATCATGAGACCTTTGCCTCGGAAGAGGCGCGCTCGGAATCGATCGACAAGATGACGGCAAAGCGCAATCTGCTGGTTCGCAAGGCTCAGCAGATGATCGAGGAAGGTATCGAGTTCAAGGACTCCGAGCTTCCCCGGTCGCTTCGCCCGGAGGAGATCTCCGAGGCTCCTGAGGCTCCCGCAGCAGCGCCGGTTGAAGCAGAGGCGGCTCCAGCGCTCGAGACGGCGCCCAGGGCGATGCCTTCGCCGTATCGCGGTACGGTTCTGGACTATGCCCAGGATCTTGAGAACTACAGGAAGAACAAGAACAAGCGGAAATCCGCCTAAAACCGGAGGCTGGCCGATCAGGCCAGCCCGGTTGACTCCGCCTGCTCCTGCGCGTGATAGCTGGAGCGCACCAGCGGGCCGCTCTCCACGTGCTTGAATCCCATCGACAGCGCCTCGTGCTTCAGGAAGGCGAACTCCTCCGGGGTGTAGTAGCGGGCCATCGGCAGGTGGTCGCGCGAGGGGCGAAGATACTGACCGATGGTGAGGATATCGACCTTGCGGTCGGCGAGGTCGCGGAAGACCGAGAGCAGCTCGTGCATCTCCTCACCCAGCCCAACGATGATGCCGGTCTTGGTAACGATCTGGTCGCCTTCGCGGTCTGAGAACATCTCCGCGGCAATCTCTTTGGCGTGCTCGAGGAAGCGCAGCGAACGCTCGTAGCGGCCGCCGGACTTGGCCACGCGATAGAGGCGCGGTACGGTCTCGATGTTGTGGTTCAGGATTTCGGGGCGAACCCCGACGACCATCCGGAGTGATTCTTCGTTGCCCTGGAAGTCCGGTGTGAGGATCTCCACGCGGCAGGCGGGCGCCTGGGCGCGAATCTCTTCCACGACGCTGACGAACGCCTGTGCGGCGCCGATGTTGTCGTCATCGCGGTTCACGCTGGTGATGACGGCGTGATTAAGTCCAAGCTGCGCGACGGCGTAGGCTACGCGGCGGGGCTCATCGAGGTCGATCGGTTCCGGCCTGCCCTTGGGCACGGCGCAGAAGCCGCAGCGCCGCGTACACAGGTTGCCGAGCATCATGAAGGTTGCGGCCTTCTGGTTCCAGCACTCGCCGATGTTGGGGCAGTGCGCGCTCTCGCAGACGGTGTGCAGGTTCAGGTCGCGCGCCATCTTTTTGAGATTGTGAAAGGTCTCGCCCATGGGAGCCTTCGCCTTCAGCCACGCCGGCTTGGGCGCGGGCTTCCGGGGCGAAAGGTCGATCTGGACCAGCTCGGATACGGGCGTCATCTCGCTTTCTATTGTATCTGTAGGTTCCCTTCTGTTCGCCTTTTCAGCTGGAGGGTCCGTAATCTGGTGTCGCGCAAGAGGGAACACGATGGATACCGGCCACGATGGACGACCTAGCAGGCGCACGCTGTACCTGCTCCTGTTTGCTGTTCCCTATTCTCTGGTGCTGGCGGCGGCATGCGGGTGGTTTTTGTATCGGTTCCGTGTGCTGCCCATGCCGAAGTTCGACCACACGGCGCTTCCGATCGCGCGGGTGGTGGATGGCGAGCCGGTCGTCTCCATGCCCAATGGCAACCTGGTGGGGCTGGTGGGTCAATACCCTGACGAGCTGACCGCCTATCTTCGCTTTCAGTATCTGGCCGGCGTTGCTGCCGTGCGGGGTACAGAGGTCTTGATGACCTCGAAGGATGTTGGCGGCAAGCCCGTCTACAACCTGTATCTGGTGCTGCCAAACGATCTGCTCTCGTCAGGCAGGCAGCTGGCGAAGCTCAGGATCGACCGGTATATCGGGCGCTACTCGCTGGATTCGCCTCCAGGGTCGGAGCTGGAGAACTGGCGGAAGCAGACAGCCCTGTTCGACGCCGCTTATAAGCAGCCGGTGAAACAGAAGCTGCTGGAGCTTCCCGCGAGCCAGCTGCAATCGGCCGTGGCGAAGTTCATCCTTTTCAAGAACTCCACCGACAAACGTGCGCGCGAGCAGATTGTGCCGACGGAGAAGGTGCTGTCGGAGAAAGAGTCGCTGCAGTTTGCAGCCGACATGATCGACGTGGCGAAGTTCTACGACATTCCGTTGAGCATGCTGCTGGGTATCGGCGCGATGGAGAACAACTACATGGACGTGCGCGGCGACCTGAACCACTCTGTGTGGAAGCGGCATGCTGAGCCGGGCGACATTGTGCTGAAACGCCGCAAGGGACGTGTGCTGGTCAGCAACTACTCGCAGGGGCCGTGGCAGATTACCCGAGAGACGCTACGGTATGCGCACAAGCTCTATCTTGAGGACAAACGCGACTATTCAAAGCTGCCTGCCCGCCTGCGTCCGCCGCGTACGCTGGACCTGGACAAGGTAGATTCGCACATCCTGACAACGTATGCAGGACTGCTGCTGCGCAATCTCCTGGACCACTTTCATGGAGATGCAGCCAAGGCAGTGGGAGCCTACAACGGCGGAAGGATCAAGCCGAACATGCAGTACGCCGAAGGCGTGAACATGGTGGCCGACTATGCGCACCGCGTTCTGAGCATGGCTGCGGGGAGAAAAGGCAACGCCGTGAACGAGACGCCGCTGAAAGTTACAGAGGTTGCGCCGGCGGAACTTCCCGCATCCTGATACCGGGGGGGTGACCCGCGATTCAGGCGAGGATGCTCTCCGCCTCCCTGCGGGCCTTGCTGAGCGCGGCAACAGGGTCGGCCTCGGGGTAGAACTCCATTGCGATCATGCCCTTGTAGTTCAGCTCCTTGAGCTTGCGGTAGATGTTGGCGTAGTTCATCTCGCCGGTGCCGGGATCGCTGCGCTTGGGCACGTCGGCGATGTGCACCAGGGTGACCTGGTCGAGGACCTTTTCGAGCTTTGCGATGACGTTTCCGCGGGTCCGCTGCTCGTGGTAGAAGTCGTAGAGCACCTTGAGGCGCGGGCTGCCGACGGCGCGGGTGATGGTCGCGGCCTCCTCGACTCCGTCCATCCAGTAGGTGGGGTTTTCGAGCCGGTCGATCGGCTCGAGCAGGGCGTCCATGCCTTCGGATTCCAGCACCTCGGCTGCGCGCTTGAGCGTGGCGATGGAGGCGGCACGTTGAGCCTCGTCACCTACGCCGGGCAGGACCTTGCCGGACATGAGGATGAGGCGTTTGCACTGGACTTGCTTCGCCGCGATGATCAGCTTCTTCAGCTCGGCGATGTAGGCGTCGCCCATGGCGGGATCGGCAAAGCCGAGCTTCATGCCTGTCGTGGCATCGATGGTGATGCCGAGCTGCGCCATCTTCGCCATGTAGCGCTGGCGCTCGGCGTCGGACCACTGCCAGAACTCGCCGATCAGCTCGATGTGCTTGTAGCCGGCCTTGGCGACGGTCTCAAGGTTCTGCTCGAAGCTGGCGCGCTTGCGGAGCACCCAGATCATCACGGAGAAGCGGTCGTCGAGCGAGGGCGATTGAGCGAGGCTAAGGCGGGGCAGCATCGCCGATGCTGCCAGCATTCCGGTAAACGTTCTTCGATTGAGCATGTCCACAACACTCTAATCGAAGATGACGGTTTTGTTCCCGTAGCGCAGAATACGGCGGTCGAGGTGCCACGCTACGGCGCGCGAAAGCACCATGCGCTCGAGGTCGCGCCCCTTGGCAATCAGGTCCTCGACCTGGTCGCGGTGAGAGATGCGGGTGACGTCCTGCTCGATGATGGGACCTTCGTCCAGCTCCTCGGTCGCGTAGTGGCTGGTGGCGCCGATCAGCTTGACCCCGCGCTTATGGGCAGCGTGGTAGGGCCGCGCCCCGATGAATGCCGGAAGGAACGAGTGATGCACATTGATCACTGCGGAGGGGTAGCGCCGCACGAACTCCGGCGAGAGGATCTGCATGTAGCGGGCGAGCACTACCAGCTCGACACCTGCCTGCTCGAGCAGTGCGAACTGCTTTGCCTCGCCTTCGGCACGGTTGGCTGCCGTCAGCGGGATGTGGTGGAAGGGGATGCCGTAGAAGCGGGCCAGCGGCTCGCCGTTTGTGTGATTGCTGATGATGAGGGGAATGACGCAGTCGAGCTCGCCCATCTGGTGACGGTGCAGAAGGTCGGCAAGGCAGTGCAGGTGCTGTGAGACGAAGATGGCGACGCGCGGCTTCGATCCGCTGACGTGGAGCTGCGCGTCCATGCTGTACTGCCGGGCGATGGGAGCGAAGGCCTGCCGGAAGGCCTCGATATCGAAGGCGGGTTCGCCCTCGCCGCGGAGCGCCCACTCGACGCGCATGAAGAAGAGTCCGGCGTCGTGGTCGCGGTGCTGGTCGGCGTGAATGATGTTGGCCCCAAAGCGGTAGAGCTCGCCCGAGACAGTCGCGACAAGGCCCTTCTGATCGGGGCAGGTAATCAGCAGTACAGCAGAATCCTTCATGGAAGACAGCGGCTTCTTTCTTGGGGAGGATGCCGGCAGGAAGACCCCGCCGGCGCACACAGAACCATTCTAAAGTCTGCGTCGGAGCGCGGCTGCTCCGCGGTGATGGGAAGACGCGGAGGAGGGCTAGTCCCGCCCGGCGATCTCGCGCCCGAAGTAGAGCAAAGCCAAGACCACAACGAAGACCGTCCAGCCGTGCATCACGATCTGCTGTGCGTAACGGAACTGGTCGAAGCAGGCGGCCTTGCCGAAGTGCCGGAAGAGAAAGATGTCTTCGGTATAGAGCCACGCGGGCGGGACCAGCAGCCAGAGCCCGAGCAACCATCCCTTGACGGCATGGGGCGAACGCGACGGTCGGCCATGACGTCTGCACTCGGCGTCTTCGCGGAGCCACTGGACTCCCTTGGCAAAGCAGAGGGCCGCAGCCAGCACTCCTAGAACGGTGACAAGGAGAGCTACGCCTCCGTGCGACTGGAAGGTGCCCGTCATGCAGACTTCAGCAACACTCTCTCCCCGCATTTCATCACCTCCACAAAGGCATTTATCGCAGACGCTCGCGTACCGAGGCTCTAACCAGGTAGAGGAAGAAGACGAGCACCAGGAGGGCGCGGACGAGGAAGAAGCCCACCTTGGTCTTTTCGAAAAAGAAGAAGTCTCCGGAGCTGAGCAGAAGGCAGCCCGCAGTCACGATGGCCCATCCCCACTTCTTCAGCCGCAGCAGACCGAAGACCCCGATCGCCAGCAGCGTGCAGACGCCGAGCACGCTGTACTTCGCGGTAGTTGAACCGAAGGTTCCGCGGAGGGCGGCGAAAGCGTTGAGGATGGTCATGAAGATCATGAACATCGCGATTCCTGCGATGCCGGGCAGCATGCCCCCGGCGCGTGCCTGCAGACGGCGAATCTCCTGCTCGTCCTTGTCGGTACTGCGAATCTCGTCGCTCATAACGTGTGCAGATAGGCCAGCAGGTCGTTGAGATCCTGAGTGTCGATCACATTGCCCTGGGCCGGCATCATGTTCCTTCCGTGGAGAATCGTAGCGGAGACGCGCTCATCGGTGGCCGCCGCGCCGCTAGGCAGATACTGCTTCTTGAAGATCCCGCGCAGCGAAGGCCCTGCCAGCGGCTCGTTGGTGCGGTCGTTGTGGCACACCTGACAATGCGCTTGAAAGACCTGGTGACCGCTGGTTTGCTGTGCGTTCAGCTGGTCGAGAGGCGTGGGCGGCGGGATCGACTTACATCCGGCCAGAGCACAGGCCAGAAGGGGCAGGAGGCAGATTCGCTTCATTGAGGTTAATTCTCTCACCCTAAGTCGGATCGACGTATGTCTTGATGTCAGTTCACAGGCGCTCCGAAGACGGTTCTTGCGATTGCGTCGAATGGGGACGTGGCCTCTGCTTCTTCTGCAGTGGCTTATGGTGTCATCCTGAGCGAAGCTTGTCGCGGCCTTATCGCGAGAAGCGGAGTCGAAGGATCTGCGGTCTGTGGGCTCAGCCAACATCTCAGACGCAGATCCTTCGACGTCGCCCTTTGGGCTTCGCTCAGGATGACACATAGAACAGTGGGCGAACCCTACTCGCCGTTGAATCGTGGGGAAGGCCTATTCGGCTCTGCGGTCTGAAGTAGGGCTGACGTTCTTAGAAAAGGACTGCTATTGACGATCCGTTTGAGGCGCGGCCTAGCCGTGCACGGGCTGGAAGAGCAGCAGGATGGCGATTGCCATTAGCCCCAAGTAGACGTAGCGCAAGAAGCCGTCACCATGCAGGCGATGATTGACGACCCTGCCGAGCCAGATGGCAGGCAGCAGCACGGGAAGGCAGAGCAGGTAATAGTGATTGACGGTGCGGGTCCAGAGTCCACCAACCCAGAAGGAGGCCATGCCGACGAGGCTAGCGGGAAGGAAGTATCCCTGCAGGGTGGCGCGAAAGTGCTGCGCCGACCAGCGCCGCATCGCCCCGTAGATCACGAGCGGAGGGCCGTTCATCCCGTAGGCTCCGCCGAGGACCCCGGCGCAGAAGCCGCAGCCCAGCAGCCACGGGGCGCTGTCCTGTTTCAGCTCCGGAGGTCTGCGACCTACAAGCGAGTACAGGCAGAAGGCGAGGATGACGACGGCCAGCACGACCCGCACTGCTCGCTGGTGCGAACTGGTGAGCAGAAGAAGGCCGAAGGGGATGCCGAAGAGCGTTGAACCGAAGAGCCAGCCCGTGCTGCGGAAGTGGATCTTGCGCCAGTCCTGCACGACCACCACGGCGGCGATGGTGATGGAGACGAGTACGGCGAGCGGCGCAGCGACCTTGAGCGGGAGATAGAGGGCCAGCAGAGGAACGGAGACGAGGGCCTCGCCGAAGCCGAAGGCGGAGCGGACAAAGGTCGCCACGAAGATGACGGCGATGATCTCAGCCGTAGTCGCGGTCATCTGCATGCCTGAAAGAGAACGCGGGAGACGCAGGCGAGCAGGCTTGGCTTCATCTCGTCATTTTAATGGTTCGTGCGCAGGACTGCCGCGTTCGCGGAGGCGAACCGGGTTATTCCGCGGCCCCGATCAGCTCGACGATCCTGTCCATCGCGACGCGGTCGGCGCTGGTGCCGGGCGTGTGCGCGCTGACCATGATGGAGAAGATTACGGTCTTTCCGCTGGCGCACTCGATGTAGCCGCTCAGGGCGCGTGCCTCGCCCAGCGTGCCCGTTTTGGCGAAGACGTGGTCCTTCATGGCAGATCTTCCAAAGCGCGCCACGAGCGAGCCATCTTCACCGCCTACCGGCAGGGTGCGCTTCCAGTCGGCAAACCAGGGCTGTGTGCTGGCGAACTGCAGCAGCCGCGCCGTGGCGCGGGGAGCCACAAGGTCGTGCCCGCTGAGGCCCGAGCCGTCGAAGAAGACGAAGTCGTCGGGATCGATGCCGGCGCGAGTGGTAAGGAATGCGCGCACCACGCGAGCGCCGTTGACGGTGGAACCATCGCCCAGCACCGCAGCACCGACGTTATGCAGGAACATCTCCGCATGCAGGTTCTGGCTGACCTTGTTGGTCACCACCATATCTTCGAGCAGCGGCGGCGAGATGTGCTGCGCGAGGACGGTCTCTGTTCCTGGCGGGCAGTTGCTCGCGCAGGCTGAGGCTGGCGCTGCAGCCGGATAGGTCTTGCTCCAATCCATGTTGGGGATGGATTCATGAGAGGCCTGCAGAAATCCGCGATCGTCGTTGGAGATGCGATGCTTTGCGCGCGCAATGCCGGTGACGAGGATGCCGCGTGCCTCGAGCATCGACTTCAGCGCGGCCGCGGCATACTCGGCCGGGTCATGGATGGCGATCTCTTCTTCGTCGGGAGAGGCATCGACGGCGATGGAACCGTAGACGCGCAGCACCCTGGAGCCGACCGCGCGCTCCACCTGAACATGGCTGCCGCTGTGCGCGGGCCCTGTGGTCAGGGCGCTTAGATCGACGGTGTAGTAGGGCGTGATGGGATCGAGCGTGACGGAGGCCGGAACTCCCGGAGCGCTGCCGGGCGCGATGGTCATCTGCAACTGACTGTCATTGATGGACAGGGCGGAGACGGGCGCGCCGTATCCCCACACGGCATCGTCGATCGACCAGTCCTGTGGGTAGGGCTCCCACGGGTAGAGCGTATCGTCGCCGACGATGTCGCCGTTGACGACCTTCAAGCCGGTCTTCGCGATCTGGTCGGCCATCTCTTCGAGATAGCGCAGCGCGGGCGGTCCGGGCGGAGGCTCCTGGCCTGGCGCAACCTTGGGCCGCATGGCTGGTGGAACGTAAGGGATGGGACGGCCGGAGAGGTTGGCATCGCCTGCGCCGATCAGCACAACGTCTCCCACCAGCCTTCCCGGCGTGCTGAAGGTCCCTTTTGCCACGACCTTCGTTGTGAACGTTGCCTGCGGGCCCAGCAGCGCAAGCGCGGTTGCGGTGGTGAACATCTTGGTGTTGCTGGCGGGCTGGAAGAGCTGACCCTCGTTCTGCGAGTAGATCGTCCTGCCGTCCATCGAGGTCACCTTGATGCCCCAATGGGCGCGAGCCACTGCGGGATTCCAGAGCACGGCCTCGATCTGTGCGGCGAGCCTGGAGTTTTCGTCTCCGCGCGCAGACTTCGCAGTCGCCTTCGTCTTTGTGTGCTTTTGCGCCGAGCCGACCGATGGATACGCAAGAAAGAGGGACGCCGCAAGGGCCGCACCGCAGATTGTCTTCATATGCGCGCAGTCTAGCATTCTTCGAACGGGTCGCCTGTTGTTCTTTACCACGGGTCCGGCACTAGAATCGCTGCATGAGCTTTGCCCCGCGCCCACGGTACGAATGGAAGCTGCGAACGCTCTCGTTGCAGTTGGGCGTGCGTACGCTGGTGATGGGAATCCTGAATGTGACGCCGGATTCGTTCTCGGACGGCGGACATTTTTTCACCCCGCAGGATGCACCGCGGCGCGCCGTCGATCATGCGATCGCGATGCTGGACGAAGGTGCGGACATCATCGACCTGGGGGGCGAATCCACGCGTCCCGGCGCTACGGCGATCACGGCAGAAGAAGAGCAGCAGCGCGTACTTCCCGTGCTGGCGGAGATTCTTCGCGAGCGCCCCTCGACCATTGTCTCCATCGACACGTTTCATGCGTCGACGGCACGGCTCGCCATCGAGGCAGGTGCAGAGATCGTCAACGACGTTAGCGGATACCAGTGGGACTCTGCGATGGCGTCGACCTGCGCGCGGCTGGCCTGCGGGGTGGTCCTGATGCATACGCGGGGCAGGCCGTCGGAGTGGCGTTCGCTTCCGCCGCTTGAAGATGACGAGGTGGTACCGCTGGTCCTTACCGGTCTGGAGGCAAATGTAGCCGCTGCGGAGAACACCGGACTCGATCGCGCCCACATGGTCATCGACCCCGGCTTCGGCTTTGGCAAACGGCTGGGCGAGAACTACCCTCTGCTGGCAAATCTGTCAGCGCTTCATCGGCTGCGTCTGCCGCTCCTGGTGGGAGTCTCCCGCAAGAGCTTTCTGAGGCAAGCGCTCCCGCATACGACCGAGGCGGGAGAAGCCTCAGCGCATGCGCACGAGGTCGACACGACCACGGCGGCGAATGTGGCAGCGATTCTTTCTGGAGCACATCTTCTGCGCGTGCATGACGTTCGTCCGGCCGTTCTGGCTGCCCGTGTCGCAGATCGAATTCTGCTGCGCGACTGAGCCCGTCCGACCGGACACAATCGCTGAACTCAGCGAACCTTCTTCTCGCCGTTGTCGTCGATGAGGGATTCGTCATTGTCAACGATCATCCTGTCGCCGAGGGTCCCAAGGTTGGACCTGACGGGACCGCAGAGTTCGATAACTCACCCAGCAACCCGACAAAACGGGCCAGCAGCGAAGCCATGGCCGCGGCAGCCTACGGTGCTCCGGTCAGAAGACAGGGATCCTTCACTACGTTCAGGATGACGGTTGGGAGATTCAGAATGACCGATATTGGCGGAGGCGTCGCTACTACACGAAGCGAATGCGTTGACGCTGAGAGGACGAAGCTGCTTCGTGTTTCTCACACAATGCACCCGAAAATCGGAACGAGCCGATTCTGAAGCGCATCCGCAAAACTTTGCACGACGACTGGGAGAAAGGGGAAGTTACTCGACCTTACGGATCAGGCGCGCTGCTGGAAGAGCAGGAATCGAGCGATCCGAACGCCGTCGGAGGCCTGGGAATCGATACTCTAAAGAGACTTGAAATCTGAGTCGAACGCCTTCGCAGCTTTCCCGGGGCACGCGGCCGGATAAAACTGCTCCTTCGGAGCGGTCAGCGTATGCGCCTGCCCTTGAAGGTGATTTGTGCGCTTCCCTGTTTAGAATAGGAGTTACATGAAGATCGTCATCGCTGAAAAAGTCTCCCCCGCCACCCTCGCCGTCTTCCAGCAGGAGCCCGGCTGGCAGATTGTAACCGCCGATCAGATCAAGAACGGACTTCCGGCCGAGCTGGCCGATGCCGATGCCCTGGTTGTGCGCTCTGCCGTTCAGGTCGACTCCAAATTGCTGGAATCCGCACCGAAGCTCCGTGTCATCGGCCGTGCCGGTGTCGGCGTCGACAACATCGAGACCGACGCAGCCACCCGCGGCGGCATCGTCGTGATGAACACGCCCGGAGCGAACGCCGTCGCCGTCGCCGAGCTGACGCTGGGCCTGATGGTTTCGATGGCCCGCGCTATTCCGCGCGCGAACGCCACCATGCACGAGGGCAAGTGGGAGAAGAAGACCCTGCAGGGCCGCGAGCTGCGCGGCAAGACGCTGGGCATCGTTGGTCTGGGCCGCATCGGCCTTGAGGTCGCCCGCCGCGCCCGCGCCTTCGGCATGGAGCTGATCGGCTACGATCCGTTTATCGCGCCGGTGATCGCCCGCGAGAACGACGTGACGCTGGTTCCCATCGACGAGATCTTCCGCCGCTCCGACTACCTGACCCTTCATGTGGGCTTGACCCCGCAGACCGAGGGCCTGATCAACGCGACCTCGCTTGCGATCATGAAGAAGGGCGTTCGCATCATCAACTGCGCCCGCGGCGAGCTGATCGTGGAGCAGGCGCTGGCCGATGCCCTGAAGTCCGGGCATGTCGCCGGAGCCGCGCTGGACGTCTTCGATAAGGAGCCGTTGAAGGACTCGCCCTTCTTCTCGCTCGACAACGTCATTCTGTCGCCGCACATTGCAGGTTCGACCGATGAAGCCCAGGAGGCGATCGGTATCCAGCTCGCGCGGCAGGTGCGCGACTACCTGAAGCTGGGCGTCGTGCAGAACGCAGTCAATCTGCCGTCGCTGACGCATGAAGAGTACACCGAGATCGCTCCCTACATCGATATGGCCGAGCGCCTCGGGCAGTTCCTGTCGCACGCGACGCCGGGCAATCTGGAGAATATTCAGATCAGCTACACCGGGCGTCTGGCCTCGGGCAAGACCGACCTGGTTCGCAATGCTGCTCTGGCCGGCATCTTTGCGGGGTCCGACGGCAACAACGAGTCTCAGAAGGCGGCCAACCGCATCAATGCTGCGGCTATCGCGGAGGAGCGCGGAATCCGGGTCCAGGAGGATAAAAAAGAGTTCACCACCGGCGGCGCAGGCTCTGTGCTCAAGCTGGTTCTGCACTCCTCGGCGGGCGATGCGTCGGCATCGGCTACCGTCCTGCATGGAAGCTCGCCCCGCCTGCTGACCTACGACGGCATCGACATCGAGGCTCCGCTGACCGGCACCCTGCTGGCGATTCGCAACCACGACGTTCCGGGCGTCATTGGGCGCATCGGAACCATCCTGGGCGAGCACTCGATCAATATCGCCAACTTCGCCCTTGGCCGAGCTCATGATCCGGCTCGCGGCGCGCGTTCGCAGCGCGTACCGCAGGGACAGGCTCTGGCGGTCGTCCAGATCGATGTACCCAACGCTGCCGCAGCAAACGCAGCGATTGAGGCGCTGCGAAAGGTCGAAGCCATCGCCAGCGTTCGCCTGGTGGAGCTGGGCAAGCTGTAGATCCATCCCGATACGGCCCTGCACCCCAAACGGTGCGGGGCCTTTTCTTTTTGCGGACTCCATTAGAATCAGAGATAGAAGCTGGTTCCGCCGATTTGCAGAACCACAGTTCATCACAGGAAACAGTCACAGCCATGCCCCTTTACGAATACGAATGTACGGAATGTCACGAACGAACCGAGAAGATCCAGAAGTTCTCTGATCCGGAGATCACGGTCTGCCCGCATTGCAGCGGACACCTGGAGCGCGTCCTTTCGGCACCTGCAGTCACGTTCAAGGGCGGTGGATGGTACGCAGACGGCTACGGCAACGCGAAGCCGAAGGCGTCTGAGTCCAAGTCCGACTCAAAGACATCCTCCCCGGCTTCGACCAGCACATCCTCAGGCGACTCCGGCGGCTCTTCTGCTACGTCGACACCGGCACCCGCCGCTGCGCCCGCCGCCGCAAAGTGACACTCCCGATCTGAAAAGACGAAAGGCCAGAGGCGATGGAGCGCTCTGGCCTTTTCTGTCGTTGGATTGCTTTCCCGGGGTTTAGCGAGCTTCGTTTTCAGTCGGATGTTTTGCGGTGAACTCGGAGCAGCAGGGCTTTTGCGAAGGCTGAAACTCCATCAGCTCCACGCGTGTCAGGTCTGGATCGTACAGGTTGAGCTGCGTCTTGCCGTCGCGTCCGGTCTTGGAGGCGGTGCAGTTCGGACCCTCGCAGTGGTTGCGCTCCAGTGCGGCGATCGCGTCGCTCATATGGACTACTCCGAGCGACATGTGATCTGCCACGCCGACCTGCTTCAGCGAGGCGTTGGGGCTGATGTTCAGCATGTACTCCAGCCAGTCGGAGCCCTCGGGGACCTGCTGGCTGACCCAGTTGGTGGCGGTGTCGTTCGGGCCGCCGTGCCAGTACGGACGGAAGCCCAGAATATCGCGATAGAAGCGGTCCTCTGTGGCGCGATCCTTGACGACGAAGCCGGCATGGATCATGCGGCGTGACACCGCCGTTGCAGGTACGGCAGGAGCAACGGCTGCGCCTTTGACCTCCTGGACGAAGAAGATGAGGTTCCCCTCGGGGTCGCGCACGCTGAAGCGCCCCTTGTGCAGGGGATCGACGATCTGGATGGAATGCGCTTTGAGATAGCTCTGAAGGCTGCGAGCATCGCGAGTCATGAAGCCAACCGCTTCGAGCCGGGTTGCGGGGGCCGGGGACGGCAACGGGGCGACCTCGATCCATTGCAGGTCGTTGACGGGATAGCGCGTGAGCGCGCCGTCCTTACTGGAGCTGAATCCCAGCGTCTGACCGTAGAACTTCGAGGAAGCGGCGGCATCGCTGGTGTAGACGCGAACGAAGGCGATGCCGGTGATGGCGGGGCGCTGCTGCTGGGACCAGCCAAACGCTCCTGAAGCAAGTAGAAACGCGACTGCCAACGCTGTTTTCATCGAGCGCCACTTTATCCTGCGCTCCTGGGCAAGTCAACGAAGCGACACGATTACGCGCGCGTGAAGCTCGTCTCCTGCTTTTCGCGATGACGCTCGACGGCCAGCTGAATCAACCGATCGATGAGCTGCTTGTACGGCAGGCCGGATGCTTCCCACAGCTTGGGATACATGCTGATGCTGGTGAAGCCGGGCAGGGTGTTGACCTCGTTGAGGAAGATGCGAGGTTTGCCGCTGCGCTTCTTTCCTTTTGCGGCTGGTTCCATCAGGAAGTCGACGCGGGCGAGTCCGGCGCAGTCGCAGGCCTTGAAGGCCTCCATGGCCATCTGGCGAATTTGCTTCGACTCGGCGGCAGTCAGCTTGGCCGGAATGATTGGCACGCTGGCGTCGGAAAGATACTTGGCTTCGTAGTCGTAGAACTCGGCTCCGGGCACGATCTCGCCGACGACGGAGGCTTCGGGAGAGTCGTTGCCGAGAACTGCCACTTCCAGCTCGCGCGGTTTTGCGCCTGCGCCTCCGACGCCCTGCTCTATGACGAGCTTGCGATCGTAACTGGCGGCTTCGTCCATTGCTGCTGCAAGCTCGGAGCGGTCGTGCACCTTGCTGATTCCGACCGAAGAGCCGAGGTTTGCGGGCTTCACGAAGACTGGATACTCGAGCGCCGCCTCGATCTTCTTCGTACAGGCGCGGGGATTGGTGCGCCACTCGCTGCGCAGGATGGTGAGCCACGGCGTCTGCGGCAGACCGGCTGAGGCGAAGACCTTCTTCATCGCAGCCTTGTCCATGCCGACGGCAGACCCAAGCACGCCCGAGCCGACGTAGGCGATGTCGGCGAGCTCGAAGAGGCCCTGGATGGTTCCGTCCTCGCCGAAGGTTCCATGCAGGACGGGGAAGATGACGTCGAGATCGAGTGCAGTGCGGGTCGCGGCGACAGCGCCGGCGCTCAACTGCAGGGGCTCGAGCGACTCAGCCGGAACGGGCGGAATGATGACGGTCTCGCCGCGCTTGAGCACGGCTGCGCTCGGCGTGCTGGCGGGATCGCCGGCACGCCGGGGATTCTCCGGCGCCTGTTTTCCGGTGAGCAGCGCCTGCGCGTCGGAGGCGGTGACCCAGCGGCCCTCCCTGGTGATCCCGATGGGGACGACGTCGTACTTCTTCTTGTCGATGGCTTTAAGGATTGATGCGGCGGAGAGGAGGGAGACCTCGTGCTCGCCAGACCGTCCGCCGAAGAGGACCCCGATGCGCTGCTTTTTCTTCATCTCTCCTTCAGTCTCTGACAAGCGGCGGAGGAATAGTGCGGAAGTTCCTGCGGGTAATCCGGCGGGGTACCCTCCCCCCTACATTTTTGCGCAAAGTCTTCAATTCATTTGACTTATGGGTGGACTAAAGATTTTGCAGCCCGCTCACGCGCCTTTGTCCGGTTCGGCGCTGTCTCGATTGCTATCTCTAGTATAGAAGGCTGGGGGGACCAAATCGGCACCGCGCAAGTACCTGCAAACAATAGGCTAAGGTGTGACTGCCCCTTGACAGCGGCTGCCCGTTCAGCCCCTTGCCGGGCGCGGTCTCGACCGGTGCAGGTGGCATGGTGGAACGCAGTAAGCTGATGTCTATGAATCCTCTGGTCTCCGTTCCCTGGCTTGCAGAACGTCTGGGCGATCCGCTGCTCGTTGTGCTCGACGCTACGCTTCCTCCCGTGGGTGTTGTTCCTCCGGTCGATACACGCGGGCGCTATCTGGAGCGGCATATTCCCGGCGCTGTCTTCTTCGACATCGATGAGATCTCCGACCACAGCACGTCGCTGCCCCACATGCTCCCAGGGGCGGAAGAGTTCTCCCGCGGGATGGAAGAGCTCGGAATCGGGGACGGCACGACCATCGTGATCTACGAACAGGCCGGCGTGTTTTCGGCACCCCGCGCACGGTGGATGCTGCGCACCTTCGGAGCGCAAACGGTGTACCTGCTGGATGGCGGGCTGGATGCCTGGGTGGAGGCTGGTCGGCCGGTCGAAGCGGGACCTGTCAGGCGCAGCAGGGCCAGCTTCACTGCGAAGCTCGATGCTTCGGCAGTAAAGAGCTTTGCCGACGTTCAGCAGATCATCGCTGCCAGGGGGCAGATTCTCGATGCACGCTCGGCGGCGCGGTTTGCCGGGACGGCTCCGGAGCCGCGACCGGGCATCAGCTCAGGCCATATGCCTGGCTCGACGTCGGTTCCGTTTACGGAGCTGGTTGCGGACGGACGCCTGAAAGCGACTGCGGACCTGCGCGCGGTCTTTACTGCTAAGGGCGTCGACGTTGCGCAGCCCATCACGACCACCTGCGGGTCAGGTGTGACGGCAGCCGTCATCGCACTGGGGCTGGAGGTCGCGGGGGCGACACAGGTCAGTCTGTATGACGGCTCGTGGGCGGAGTACGCGCAGCAACCCGAAGCGATCATTGAGACGGCATGATGAGGTGCGCTTTGCCTGCCGAAGCGTCAGGAGTCCACGGCAAGGATCCGCTACGGATTGTGAGTGGGCAGGGCTCAGACCGCCACGGCGAACTCTCTTTCGACGGGTTCGGCCTGCTTCCATTCGCCGAGACAGCGGCTTAGCAGGGCGGTTGCGCAACCTTCTCCGCACAGGACGATGATGTCGTCGTGCTGAGCAAGATTCCAGTCCCAGGGCAGAAAGGTAATTCCTGTGGGAGTAACCGAGGCAAGAACCCAGTGATTGGTGGTCTTTTTCTGGACCCCACACAGGCAGGTAAAAACAGGTGTCACAGCCATGGAGCTTCCTCCTTCCCTCGCCGGTAAGGAACAGACGCTCTGCTTCCGCCGGAGCGAGGAGAGATCGGATCGTTCGGTCATTTTTTACAGTCTTTGCCTGACCCGATACATATGGGACGCCGAATCCTGACGGATGGATTGATGTATTGGCAAAAATCTTCGTTAACGATTCAGGGGACGCGGCATGTCAACGATGGCATGGCGATGCTGCTCTCATGGATTAGCGGGGCAGGCGGATGTGGTTGCTGAAGTGGCAGTCCGGGGGAGGCTCGTCGCCGGACCGGCGGGCGAAGACGGCCAGGGTCGGAAAGGATTCGAGGCGTTCGAGCAGCCAGGAGAGCTCGGCTCTGGAGTATCGATCGTGGCTGTCCGCCACGGTGGTGCGCTTGCCGAAGAGAGCGTCGGATTCGTCGAAAAAAAGGATGGAGCGAGCGGGATCCACGGTGGCGAAGAGGCGCTCGAGATTTTTCTCCGTCTCGCCGACATACTCGGAGGCGATGCCGGAGAGGTCAATGCGGACGACGTTTCGGCCGGTTTCACGGGCGAGGGCCTCGGCTGCCGCGGCGGTGCTGGCACTGCTGCCGGTCAGCAGAAGTGTGCTGGAGACGGCGGCAGTTGTGGCTCCGGAGGCCACACCCCGAAGCTGTCTGAGGGTATCGGCGGGAAGCCGAGGGGAAGTGGGTGCGAGGGGAGGCATGATCTTACGCGAGACATTCATGGCTGCTCCAGAAGGTGCAGAGAAACGATAGAGCAAGCTGGCCAAGTTGCAAGCAGATTCTTTGATGGCGTGGAGAATAAACCGGGCAGAAGGACAAAGGACGCCTACAGACCGTGGAGACGGTCCGGGGCGCAGGGGGATGAAACGCGGGAGCGAACCGGCAGGGGCTGGAGATGCGGAAGTTCGAATAGGACGTAGAGTTCTCCGATTAGAGCGTTTCCAGAACTCTTCCAGAGGGCTTCTAAAAGGACATCCGAAGCGCTTCTAGAGCGCTTTGAGGAAGCCCTGCTTCCAACTGCTCCACTTCGGTGACCAGCCGAGCTCTTTTCTTGCCTTGGAGTTGGATACCCCGCGGACGTCGTTCATCATGGCGACGACGTGTTCTCCGATGAGCAGTTTGGCGAGCCAGTTGGGGACGTGCCTTGGCGGGGGAGCTCCCACGCACTGAGCGAGAAAAGGAAGCCAATCCACGACAGGCGCCGGGTCATCGTCGACGATGTTGTAGATGCCGTGCTCTGCCTGTGTCAGGGCGGAAAGTGTGGCCGTGGCAGCATCGTGCAGGTGAATAAACGAGAAGACGCCGGTACCCTGGCCGACGATGGGCACCTTGCGATGCCGGATGTCCTCCACCATGGCGCCGTTTTTGGCGATGGAGCTGTGGGGGCCATAGAAGGGGCCATAGCGCAGCACGATGCCTTTGAATCCTTTTTCGCGCAGAACGATGTGCTCCATCATCTCCAGCGCGTCGAAGGTGGTCTTCATCTGGGGAGCGGGCGTGGGATCCAGGTCGTCTTCCTCGGTCTTCAGGGTGATTCCGCGGCGGGCGTAGGGCCACCCGGCAAAGCTCTGCGTGATAAACCGCTCGACACCGACGTGGACGGCTGCACTGCCAAGGTTTCGGGTGCCTTCGGTGCGAAGGCGATTGGTTGGAGCGAAGTCGCGCTCGAAGTGACGAAGGTCGAGCCGGGGAGGGATAGCCGTGAGCTGGTTGATGACCGCCTGAGGCCGGAGCTCTTCAAAACGCGCAACGACGGCCTGTGCGTCAAAGACATCGGCGATGACGGGAGTGGCGCCCAGCGACTGCACCAGGTCGCGGTGTGCGGGATTGCGGAAGAGGCCGAAGACCTCGTGCTTCTGCTCGACGAGCAAAGGGATGAGGGTTCGACCGATGGCTCCGGATGCGCCTGCCAGAAGAAGTCTCATGCGCGTTATTTTTGCATGGACCGGGGCAGGACGATGCCGGGAATGCGCGAAGCCGGCGTCGTTGCTGTGAGCGATGCGTGACCGTCTCCGGGACCCTTCTGCAGGATGCTCCTCCCCTCCAGAGTTCCAGATGGTTGAAACAACACCGGATGGATTCCACTCCTCTAAGCGAGGAGAGGGATCCATGAGTACAGCGAGAGATCAGTACGAGCTGGAACGTTTTCTGACTGCGCAGGAGGGAGTTTACGAGCGTGCATGCGCCGAACTTCGCGCCGGTACGAAGCAGAGCCACTGGATGTGGTTCATCTTTCCCCAGATTCATGGGCTGGGGTCGAGCGAGACGGCGCAAAGGTATGCCATATCGTCGCTTGAGGAAGCGCATGCATATCTGGAGCATCCGATTCTGGGCCAGCGTTTACGCGACTGCACTGCTATTGTCGTGGGTCTGGAGGGGCGCACGGCCGAGGAGATCTTCGGATATCCGGATTACCTGAAGTTCCACTCCAGCATGACGTTGTTTGCACAGGCCGCGTCGATCTCGGGTGAAGACCTGATCTTCAGCCAGGCGCTGGACAAATATTTCGCGGGGAAGGAAGACGCTGCGACGATCGAGAGGCTCTGAGGAGCAAAGGGGCTGTACTCCGCATTGAACCTTGGCGGAGACCTCAGCGGCTGAAGCCGCAGTCAGATGGCCTTGCTTTCGGCACGGCTGAAGCCGTGCCCTTAAGCAGTACGTTCTGAAAGCGGTGCGTTCTGAAAGCAGTACGTTCTGAAAGCAGTACGTTCTGAAAGCAGTGTGTTTCTGAAAGCAGTGTGTTTCTGAAAGCAGTACGTTCTGAAAGCAGTGCGTTGCCTGAAGCAAGGCAGTCTCTGACTGCACTGCGTTCAGACGAGTGTGAGGCGGATCCTTCTCCTCCGCTCGCAGAGAACCCGCTTCTGAAACGCCGGGATTAGAAGCCCTGGTCGGGGCGGAAGGCCGTCGCCTTGTTGTTGACGTAGGTTACGGCGATGGGCTTGCCCAGGTTTGCATACACGACGAGCCGGTTGCCGTAGTCTTTGCTGACGCTCTTTGAGACCTGCCCTAGGGCAAGCTGTGTTTCTCGTTCGCTCATTCCCAGGATGACCTGGTGGGAGTCGACGGCCTTCCAGACCTCCGGCCCCCAGTGCGCGTAGAGCTTGTGGGGGTCGTCGTAGAAGAAGATCTCGTCGAGGTAGAAGGTGTAGAGGCCGTTCTCGTGATAGCCGACGGGAACGCCGTAGAGCTCGTTCGGCTTTTCGGAGTCGGGCAGGGTGAAGAGCATCAGGACCTGGCGATCGCCGCCGGGGATGCGGTGCGTGGCGGATTTGGGAGCGACCTGCTCGGTGAAGTCTTTCACGTCGAGCTTCTGGGCGCCGAGCAGCGTGCCCGCGGTTTTGCCGTAGTTGACGTGCTTGCCGGAGGCGGGATAGTAGTCCATCTGGCCGCCGGCGGAGACCCAGATGGTCGAGCCGTTCAGCTCTCGGGCGTCGGCCATGGAGGACTGGCGCTTCTTCTTGAGGAAGACGAGGTCGTCATCGGCGATCTTCTCGCGCTGCGCGGTCGGGGCGGGAGCCTTGGCGGCCTCATTGCGTTCCCGATAGATCATTCCCACGCGCACGCCGGCGACGATGAGTACAAGCAGAGTCCCGCCCAGCGCGGCCTTCATTCCATTTTGCAAGGTGCCTCCCATGACCAGAGTTTCTTGATTTCGAGGTCGATTTGACGCTAAACGATTCGCGCCGTCCGGGACAAGGCGGAGATGACATTGGCCAGGTCGGATGGCACGAAGGCAGGAGCCGGGACGAGGGCGGACGGGGCCTGCGTCAGTCAATGGCCTCGGCGGCGCTTAGCTGCTGGTCGACCTCCATCAGGGATTCGGCGGTGAGGGCGTCGGCGCGACGGAGTTTTGGGAAGAGCACGGAGGCGGAGAGGGTGACGAGGACGGATGCGATTCCGCCGAAGATGACGGCGGGAACGGCTCCCCACCAGCTGGCGGTGACACCGCTTTCGAATTCGCCGAACTCGTTGGAGGCCCCGACGAAGAGCCAGTTTACGGCGCTGACGCGTCCGCGCATCTCCGGCGGGGTGGCGAGCTGCAGCATGCTGGAGCGTACTACGACGGAGACCATATCGCTTGCGCCGGTAACGACCAGGGCGACGAGGCTGACCCAGATGTTGCGCGAGAGCCCGAAGGCGATGGTGGCCATGCCGAAGATGGCGACGCAGACGAGCATGGTGGCTCCGGCACGGCGCCGGATGGGGCGGGCGACGAGCAGAAGCGAGACGACGAGCGCGCCGACGCTGGGCATGGCCCGCAGCAGTCCGAGGCCGCGCGGCCCGGCATGGAGAATGTCCGTGGCAAAGATGGGAAGAAGGGCGACGGCTCCGCCTAACATGACGGCGAAGAGATCGAGAGAGATGGAGCCGAGCAGGAGTTTGGTGCGCCAGACGTACTCGAGGCCGGCGAGCACGGTTCGGGCGCTGAACGCGGTGGCTTTGCGCTCGACGGGGGCGGGACGGATCATGCTGACCAGCACGATAAAGCCGAGGAGCATGGTGAGGGTGAGGACGTAGACGATGGGAGCACCGCGCAGCGGGAGCAGTGCGCCGGCCAGAGGAAGGGTGAAGAGCAGACCTCCGATGGCGGGCCCGGACATGTTGGCCATCTGATAGATGGAGGCTCCCCAGGTGACGGCGTTGACGAAGTGGTCCTTGGGGACGAGGCTGGGGAGCAGGGCGCTGGAGGCGGGGCCGCTGAATGCCCGGCCCATTCCGATGCCGACCAGGACTGCGTAGATGGGCCAGACGCGGTGGCCGGCGAGAGCCCAGGGGCTGAGCGAGAGCCACAGCAGCATCGCGGTGCAGACGGCCTGCAGGCCATAGCAGAGCAGAATAATTTTGCGGCGGTCGTAGCGGTCGGCGGTGTGACCGGCGGCGAGCATGAAGACCAGGCCCGGAAGGAAGAGCGAGAGCCCTGTGAGGCCCAGGTCGAGAGCGGAGTGCGTGATCTGATAGACCTGCCAGGCGACGGCGACCGATTGTGCTTCGGCTCCGATGATGGCCATGAGTCTTGCACTCTGATAAAGACGGAAGTTGCGCGAACGGAAGGCGTCTCCCGCGCGTGCGGTTCGTCGACTGTCACTATCAGCCATAGTTCTATGCTGTCATATTTCAGGGCGGGGCATTGGAGCGATCGCGTGGCAGATGCGAACGCGGATTGAAGATGGGGGACGAAAGCGAAGTCGTGAAATTTCTAGTCAGGGGAAATCCGGAGAACATCTTTCAAGCGTCCTAGAACGGGAGTACCTTGATAACGCAGCTGCGATCTGTCTTGCGGGGTGAACTGCGCATGCGGGATTGATTCGGCTGCTGGCTTTTTCTAACGTAGCTATAACGGCGATAGAGCCCCAGGGGCATCTACTGCTATAGGAAGTTGCAGTTTTCGGTGTTCGTCACCTTATTTTGTCTTGGGTAAAGAGGGCTCTTTGCGATTTCAAACGACGAAGCGGATTCAGGGACGGGATCCGGAGCTGGTTTTAGGAGTGTTGGAAGGCTGTCTTCGTTCGATATCGAGCGAGATTGCCCGGCAGGGCAGCCAGATTACGCTGCGGGGTTTAGGGCCTTCTCCCCGTGCGATCAATCGCCGCGATACGACCGTGATTAGCGTGCAACGCGACGATGGCGCCACCGTCATCCATGCAGATGTCCAGTTCCAGGCTTCGGCTTTTCTAGGCACGGCTGCGCAGGACGCCGTAGTACAGGAGAAGCTGGATCGCATCTTCGACGATATGCTGACGCAGCTGGGGATTACGGCCTGGCCGCGCGGGCCGGAGACGGCTGGCGCACCTGAGGGGGTCGCGGACGGCGAAAAAGCCGTGATCCAAAGTGAGGAACAGACCACGCCGGAGATGGCGACTGTGGCTGCACCTGGGGCGGCAGGTACACCGGACCTGGTACGGGAGCCCGTAAGGGAGACGGGCCCGGAAGCTACTCCGACCGACCGAGCAAACGACGGACGCGAGACCGCAGGAAACCTGGCTGCCGAGACGCAGAGCCCGGTGATTGAGCCGGAGCCCAGGAGTGCGGAGTCTGCGGTCCATGAGTCTGCAAGGCAGCAGTCTGCAAGTCAGGGAGAGCCGCCGGTTATTGCTGCTCCCATGGTCGCTCCTGAGGGTATCGCGCCTTCCTTCCACGCTGCCGTGGATGAGACGAAGGCTACAGACTCGGCTCCGTTCGAGAAGCCAGATAGGCAGGAGGAGTTGCGCGGGGCTGCGGAGGAGGTGACGGCGCCCCAGGCAGAACAGCCTGAAGCCGCAAAGACCTCGAATGCGGCAGACGCAGATGGCGCATCGAAGGTCGCGGAGGACAACGCCGCTGCCAGGGTTGAAAGGACTCCAGAGAAGATCGACCTTATCGCGATGGATGCTGCGACGACGGTCGAGGCGGTGAAATCCCAGGCTCTGCGTAGGGCACATAGCTCTGAGGAGATGCCCGCGAAGCCCGAAGCTGCGGGAGCGAACAGCGTGGTCCCTACGGCCTCTGCCGAAGCTGCCAAGCCGATCTCTGCTCCGGCAGCATTTGAGAGCGAAGTTTCTGAAAGATCGGCGAAGGCTACGGCAGAGGAGAGCAAACCGGTTCCGGCCAATAAGAAGGTGGAGGCGACTGAACCTGGCGTTATCAAAACCCCGGCATCGACGAGTGAGCCTGCGCGGAATGTCTTGAAGCCTGTCTTCTCCAGAGCTGCGTCGGGGAATGCGCCATCGACGCCACAGGCTTCTGAACCGAAGCCGACCGAGCTGTGGAAGGGGACGTTTGGAGCGTACGGTGTGGACGAGGAGCAGGAGACGGGCTCCAAAGTGCTGAAATGGAGTGCATGGGTGGCGGCGCTGATCGTGCTTGTGGTCGCTCCGCTGGTATGGCTGTACATGCCGAGTCATTCCGAGATGGCTGCGGCTCCCGCAGCGCAGCCAGCAACGGCAGAGGCTGCTCCGGCGCCGGTCGTTGCGCACAAGGTTCCGGGAGAAAACCCTGACCCGGCGGTGGTCGTGGACGACTGGGCTGCCGCGATGAACTCCAGGGATGCCGCCGCACAGGCAGCCTTCTACGCCGATCCTGTCGAGCGCTACTTTCTTCGCCACAACCTGACCCGCGAGCAGGTGAAGGCTGACAAGCAGGCTGCCATCGACCGCCGCAAGGGGGACTGGGCCGTGAAGATGGAGAGCATCAGGATTACGCATCCGGACGACAGGACGGCAAGGGCGCACCTTATCAAGCATTACAGCGTGAAGGAAGACGGCAAGACGGCCTCCGAGTGGTTTGTGCCTTCGGTGCTGCAGATGACACGGACGAACGGGAAGTGGCAGATCACCTCAGAGCGCGATCTCGGCTGGGCGACTTCACTGGACGAATTGGGCTATTAGGCTTCACCTAAACGGGGTAAACCCGTTGAGGTCGTCTCCGGAAATGCGTTGCGGTTCTTCGGATGCGATTATTGCCGGTTCAGCCGTCATCCGATACCGCAGATCCTTCGACTGCGCGCTGACGCGCTCCGCTCAGGATGACACTTCGGCAAAAAGTGGGTAATCATCCGATGAGTCATCTTTTGGCAGGACGAGAATTCCGTTATTGCCCGTAGCGGCGTTCGTGCTCGGGGCAGAATGCAGCGATCCTTCAATGCGTTCAGGATGACGATTTCGGGATAGTTCGCGGCGCGGCAACGGCTCTAAACATTCTGCTTCTTAAGGAGCGACAGAACCTCTTCGGCGTGGCCTTCGGGCTTTACATCTTCGAAGATATGGAGGAGCCGCTGGCCCTGGCCCTTGTCGGGTCCGACGAGGTAGGTGGTTCGTTTGACGCCCTTCACCAGCTTGCCGTACATGTTCTTCGGCTTGATCAGGTCGTAGCGGTTGATGAGTACCATGTCAGGGTCGGCGAGAAGGTCGTAGGGAAGGTCGTACTTGTCCTTGAACTTCTTCTGGGCTTTGACGTCATCACGCGAGATTCCGAGTACGACGATGCCTTCCTTCTGGAACTTCGTGAAGGCATCGCGAAACCCGCAGGACTCGATGGTGCAGCCCGGCGTATCAGCGCGGGGATAGAAGAAGAGGACGACGGGGGAGTCTTTGAAGTCGGAAAGGGAGACGTCCTTGCCATCCTGATTCTGGAGCGTGAAGTCTTCAACGAGGTCGCCGGGTTTCATCATGGTCATCGGTCTCAACTTTCTTTCACCAGCTTAGCGTTCAGGCGAGCACCGCGATCGTCTTTTCGAGCGATGCGGCATCTTCGACGTTCAGCGACGGAATGGTGGAGTCTCTCCCGAGAATCTGCCGGTTGAGCCCAGTGAGGACCTTTCCGGGACCGACCTCGACGAAGTGCGTGATGTCTTGCTGGGTGAGCAGGCGGATGCAGTCGACCCAGCGCACGGCTCCCGTGACCTGGCGGATGAGGCAGTCGCGGGCGTCGGTTCCGCGGGTGATCAGGCGTGCATCGACGTTGGAGGCGACGGGGAAGATGGGGTCATGGAAGGCGATGGCTTCGAGGTCGATCGCCAGGCGGTCCTGCGCGGGTTGCATTAGGGCGCAGTGAAAGGGGGCGCTGACTTGAAGCATGACAGTGCGCTTTGCGCCCGCCTCCTTGCAGAGCTCGGCGGCGCGCTGGACCGCAGCTGCGGAGCCGGAGATTACGGTCTGGTCGGGAGAGTTGAGATTAGCGGGCGCTACGATGGAGCGCACCATCGCCGCGCGAGTGGCCTCGGGGTTTGTCGCAGCCCCAGCGGAGGGCACACCCGAATTCGCGGCAGCGACTGCTTCGTAATCCGGAGAGTCAGGATTGACCGGAGGGGGCGGTGCAGCCGTGTTTTCATCCGAGGCCTGTGCGCAAAGTTCTGCAATGCGGTCAGCGGCGAGTCCGAGGATGGCGGCCATTGCGCCCTGTCTTTCGGGTACGGCCTGCTGCATGTAGCGACCGCGCAGGCGGACGGTGCGAACCGCATCGGAGAAGCTGAGCGTGCCGGCGGCAACGTGGGCGGAGTATTCGCCCAGCGAGTGGCCTGCGGCGACAGTCGCCGTGATGCCCCGCTCGGACAGCAGGCGCGTGATGGCGGCCGAGACGGTGAGGATGGCCGGCTGCGTATGTTCGGTCAGCTTGAGCCGGTCCTCGGGGCCTTCGAAGATGAGCTTCGACAGAGCGAAGCCGAGTGCGTCGTCGGCCTCCTCAAAGATTGCTCGGGCAGAGGGGAAGGTTTCGTACAGATCGCGGCCCATGCCAACGATCTGCGATCCCTGGCCGGGAAAGAGAAAGACTGGTTTCATCATTTATTCAATATCGTAAATGAGCATGGGCATTCGCTCTGGCTGTGGACATGGTGGTAGTCTCTGCTCGCGAACCAAGCATCCTATTCCGAGCTGCCGTATTTTCCGGGAAAGAGGGACGAACGTGAAAGGTATTCTGCTTCAGGTCGCTGCTGTGCTGTGCGTATTTCTGTCGACGGGGGCGCTTCCTGCACTCTCCCAGTCTTCCAGGCGCGAGCCTGCGCTCTCTGCCGGCGAGGCCAGGGTGATCGATATGAAGATCGAGTCGATGCGGTCTGTGAGCGACCGGAAGGTGGCGCGTGAGTGGTCGAACGCAAAGAAGGTCGCCGAGGTGATCTGCAGGCCGCATGCGATCTCCTATTGGAAGAAGACAGTTCCGGGAACGGAACGCGTACTTCTGGGAACGTCCGATCCAGCGACGCTGGTGCTTGAGAGTGATCGCAAGCTGACGGGTTCTGGCCAGTACCGGACGTCGAAGGGATGGACCGACTTCAACTTTACGTGCGAGCTGAATCCGGATCGCGGACGGGTAAGCAAATTTGAGGTAGCGCCTGTTATCGAAGCCAAAAAGTAGAAAGCCTGCTCCGGGACTCCGGGTTATTGCTGCGCGTCCTTGTGCAGATCGTTATAGAAGATGATGCGGTCGCGGCCTTCGTCCTTTGCGCGATAGAGGGCCTCGTCGGCGCGCCCGATCAGCTCATCGACATGGCTGCTCATGCTGTAGCTGTACCACGCGACTCCGAAGCTGGAGGTGATGGTGACGGAGTGATGATCGAAGGCGAATGGTTCTCCCGAGATGGACATCCTTAATTGATTGAGGCGTGTGTATGCGTCCCTGGGCGGAAGCGCGGGCATTACGATCAGAAACTCTTCGCCGCCGTAGCGTCCGATGAAGTCGTAGGGGCGGATGTGGTGGAGCATGCGGCTGGCGGCGTCGCGCAGGATTGCGTCCCCTGCGAGGTGGCCCATGGAGTCGTTGATCTGCTTGAAGTAATCGATGTCTGCGAGAACGACGGCGAGAGTGGCTCCGGTGCGCTGGGACCGGTCCATCTCGCGAGCGAGGATCTCGAGGATGGCAGCTCGATTCCAGATTCCGGTGAGGGAATCGCGTGTGGCCTGGAGACGGAGGGCTTCGCGGGCGGCCAGCAACTCGGCCTTTTCGGCCTCGAGCTCTCTTGTTCTTTGTGCTACCAGCTTGCGCAGCATGCGCTGGCGAGCCAGCAGACGGTTTTCGCGCCAGTGCCAGACCAGGATGGAAGCGACGAAGGAGGCGATTCCCAGCAGAAGGTACATGGCGCGAGTTCGCCACCAGGGCGGCCGGACGGTAAAGCGCAGCGAGAGGATGGGGGACTGTCTCTGCTGATCCGGGTCGATGGCCTGCAGCTCGAAGCGGTAGTCGCCAGGGCGGATGGCGGGATAGTGCAGCCAGTGCGAGCTCGTCTCGCTCCAGTCAAATTCCATGCCGGAGAGGCGGTAGCGAAAGCGCACGGCTTCTCCCCTGGGGAAGTCCAGTGAGGTAAAGCTGACGTTCAGCGGCGAATCCTGCCAGGAGATGATGGAGGTCTTGTCGAGGGATAAGGGGTGATCGCCTATGCTGGCGGAAAGAAAATGTACATCGAGGGGTGGGACCGAAAAGAGGCGCTCCGGATGCAACAGGTGGATGGCTCCGCCGTTGGCGCCGATCCACACGGAACCGTCCTCGTCGGCGAGGAAGGCGCCTTCATCGGTGTCGTTCGAGATGAGGCCGTCTCTGCGGGTCAAGAGGCGCCAGGAGGAGCCGTTGAAGACGTCCACTCCCAGATCAGTCCCGACCCAGAGCCAGCCTCGATGGTCGAAGCGTACGAACTGAACGTCGTTGGAAGGAAGGTTTGGCGGAGTCACAGAGAGGACAGCGACGATCTGACCTCCCTTTCGCTGAAGGTGAAGCAGAGAAGGAATACCGCCACCGATCCAAAGGCTGCCGTCCGGCGCCGCGGCAACGTTGCGCATCTGTCCGCGAACTGCAGTCGGGTCGAGAGGGATACGCTTGACGGCTCCCGTGGCGTGCGACATGCGGTAGAGCTGGTGATCGGAGAGGAACCAGAGATCATGATCCGGAGTTTCGGCGGCGTCTGCGAAGGCATCGTTGGAAAGCATGGCGTCAGAGGCCTTTTCGATGAGGGTGCCGTGGGGATCGCGGATCACGAAGAGCCCTTCGCGCGAGAGGATCCAGATGCGCTGGGAAGAGTCCTGAAAGATGCGGGCGAGACTGGGCAGCCTGGCGCGAAAGACGAATCGCGAGAGGGCCGGATCGGTCCGATACACCTCGCCTTCGATGGTGAAGATCCAGATTGAGCCGTCCGGAGCCTGAGCGAATCCGGTTCCATGAGAAAGCGGCATGTTGCGGACAAGAGCGGGAGTCGTGATTCGGCGCGCGGGAGGATCGAGACGGTTGATCTGAAATTGGTCGGATATCCAAAGACGATGGCCCGCATCCCGGAAGATGGTCCAGACGATGTCGTCGTGCAGCCCCTGTGCGATGGTCCAGTTCTGCACCTCGCGGTAACCTCGCCAGCGGTAGAGGCCGTGGCCGCGCGTCGAGATCCAGGGGACTCCGCTCCGGTCGAAGACCAGCGCGCTGACGTCCTTGAAATCGATCCCGTTGGATGTGTCAAACAGCTCCCATCCCGAAGCTCCTTTTTCCCATCGTGCCAGTCCCCTGTTGGTCTGGGTGAGGAGAGCTCCCTGTAGGTCCTGGGCCATGGTGAGGATGCCGGAGCCGTTGTAGATTCCAGTCTCCCCGCCTGGGGGAAGGTCGCGGCTGCGAAATTGGCTCGCATTGCTTGCGAGGCTGCGAATGAACCGTCGGCTCCTGGCCCATAGCTCTCCATCACGGGTGCGAAAGAGGCAGGTCCAGGAGTCCGCAGGAAGACCCTGCGCGGCGCCGTATATCTGGATTCGTTGTGCGGCATTTGGGCGAAGGGGGTTCTGGAGTCTGCAGATGGAGGCGCCACAGCCGAACCACAGTTCCGTTTCGTGGGAGGCCCCTGTCGTGACGAGGATGCTGGATAGCCTGCCGAGGACAGGAAGTGCGCGGATATCTGCTTCCCCAAAGAAGGGACGTTCTCTCCATGTGGGATGGCCCGCAGGCGGGCGGGTTGGTGTGAGCAGCATCAGGGTGCCGCGGGAAAGAAAGAGAATATGTTCGGGATCGATCGAGCTGATGCGCTGACCTGTCCCGAACTGCATGTCCGCCCCCAGAGGCACGGGATCGAAGCGCTTTCCGTTGAAGGCATAAAGGTGGTCGTTGGTTGTGACCCAGATTCTTCCGGAGCCATCCTTGTGAAGTCCGAGAATGAGGGGTTCTCCGATGCCATCGGCAGGGCCAAAGTGCTGGAAGTCGGCGCCGTTATACCGGAATAGCCCATTTTCAGTGGCGAGCCAAAGGAACCCTTCATTGTCCTGGAGCAGGTCGAAGACATCCAGGTTGCGAAGGCCGTCATCCTGGCCATAGTTGGTAAAGCTGAATTGCTGGGCTCCCAGGGTGGTGAGGGCTGCCATGAGAAATGACACGGCAATGACAACGCGCACCAGGCATCTGCTGCCCGGCGGCGAAGGGTCCGGAATCCGGAGGTCAGGTTTGCGTTCAGGTAGCCTGCTCAACGGGAGTCACCTGCGCAACACCCGGGATCCCAGCCGAATTCCATCGCCAAACCGTTGGGTGCGGGGAGGATTCTGAAGGCCCTGGTGTCTCCTTAATCTATCAGGAATGAATAAGTTCCGGCTGGCCGCTTAACGGCGCGCCGACTGCAGTACTAGTGCAGGGTTTTACGGTTGAGTGCAAATTTAGAGGCAGGACGGGCAGCGTTTTCGCGCCGCCGAAGCTAAACTCCCAGGCCGAAGTCGATGTCCTGCTCGTCTCCCGAATGGGAGTAGAAGTCGTACGGAGTACGGCGGTTGAACTTGTATCGCAGGCGGAGTTCGCGGCCGATGAACAGACCGAGTGCGACAGCGCCGAGACCAGCAGAGACCCAGCCGACGGTCTTGATCAGTGTCGATTCTTTCTCGTCTTCCGGGAAGGGAAGAGTGTTCAAGGCAGAGGCCACAGAATCCTCGGTGCAAACGGACTTCATGCTATGGATGATAGCGCAGGTTGCGTTTTGCTGGCAGGGTTGGTTACGAGGCAGTTCGCTCGATAGATACCCTTTCGGGCGTTTTAGCTGACGTCGACCTGTTGAAAGCCGAGGGTATAGAGCAGGGTGGTTACGGTCGCCTGGGCATTTTTGCGGGCAGCGTCGAGAATTCCATCGGAAAGGGCCGTCTGCTGCAGCTGCTTCTCCGCGCGCGCGCGGGTTTCGGACTCCAGATTCTGGTCGACGGGAACCAGGAGCCCGGTGGTCCTTGCGTAGACACGGGTGTGCTGATTGTCGACGGTCGTTGTGAAGAGCTGCGAGGCAGGCAGGTTGACGTGGACCTTTCGAGTGCCGTTTGATTCCGTGATGCGAATGTCTTCCGGCTTGAGTTGGGAGAGGTCGATTCCGGCAATTGCCTGGCCATGCACCACCAGCAGGAGGCGGTCGCCGGCGAGTAGGTCCGGAAGGACAGCGCTTGATTTGGAACCCTCCACAACGGTGTCCATGGAGTAAACGACCGTCTCCAGACGGTTCAGACGCTGGATGCGTTGAACGATTGCGGGTACAGAGGTGTCGAAGGCAGTGCTGCGGCCTGTGATCCGGTCGGCGATGGCCGCCATGGCTCCATTGGTCGCGTGGCGCAGAAAGAGAGCCAGGGCGGCTGCTCCGAGCAGAAGCGCGAGAACGATGGAAAGAAGGAGGCCTATGCCGCTGCGACCGCTGCTGTGTTCAGTCATCCTGTTTTGGATGGTATCGCACCGGTCCGCGTCAGCAGAGAGGGAATGGATTTCGCAGGGGATGGGTAATCTGTATGGGAAAAAGGGGAAAAAGGGCCGCAGGAGAATAGGCCCTTCTCCTGCGGACGGGTTGAACTGAGTTCTCCATCATGCAAAAAACTTGCGACGGCCAAAGCTGGCAAGGCTGATCGCTCCTGTGCCGAGCAGCAGAAGGCTGGAGGGTTCCGGAGTCGCCGCGACGGGCGTGGCAAGGATGACGCCGGTGGAGAGCTGCTGCCCTATGAAGTTGGTGTAGACATACCCCAGGGATCCGGAGTTGAGTGTGATTTTGAAGAAACCATTGCCGAGGCTGCCATCGTAGTTGATGCTGGCAACCTGACCGAGCAGGAAGTCCACGGAGGCTGGCGTGTCCGAATCGGCGAGGGTGAAGGTGTTACCGCCGATGTTGATCAACATATCCGTAAGATCATGTCCGGGGGCGCCGTTCTGAAAGAATGCATCCACCGGAAAATTCGGGGTGTCGTCGATGGTGAAGGAACCTGTCCCTCCAGAGAGATTTCCTACAACGTTAACGAGGGTTAGGGCGTAGGTTACCGGTGAGGCGTGAGCCGCAGCAGGCGCCGCCACCAGACCGAAGGTCAGAAAAAGTACAGCCAAAAGTTTGCGCATAGCAAAGGGCCTTTCAGATACCGTTGGTTTATGTATCTGTAAGGTGCTGCGTGATTTACGTGGAGTCAACGGGAAAGATGATTCTCACCGATGCGCAGAATTTTGCGGTAATGGCGACATTTGGGTACCGAAGAGTGAGGTGGTAATCCGTATGAGGAGATTTGTGATGCGATATTCGCTGCTAAAGAGCTGAGGCGCACCAGATTTTCTTGCAGAAGTTTGCAGTTTTAAAATTTTTCCCGAATCGGTAAATCCTTCTCAGAACCGTAGGAGATAGCTGAGCTTTACATAGACGGTGCTGCTGGTATTGATGAGGTTGTCGCCTGTATGCGCCAGGAAGGTTCCGCTGGGGTTGCAGGTTCCGTCAGCAAGACGCGTACAGAGGGCAGGATCCAGATTGGCGGAGTTGCTGGTGTAGCCGACGTAGAACGCGGTGCCGGGATGGGGGATGTAGGAGACCAGTGCGTTCGTGAAGAGATTTTTGCTGTTCTCGTTGGCTGTGAACTGTGCGTTCGGGAGCGTGGATTGATAGACGCCGATCAGGCGGAGGGCGAGAGCGCGATCGAGCTGCAGGTTCCAGCGGGAGACCACGAGGTTGTTGTCGTAGGCGACCAGAGGACTGCCGGGATTGCGAAAGCGGTCGAACTCATAACGGTTTTGAAGATCGAGCTGGGTGAATGGCTTGAGCTCGAGATTGAAGTTGATCGACTGCACGTTGACGGGGTTGGGTGGAGCATCTGCAGGCGGGCTGTAGTTGACGGTCTGCCCTGCATAGCCTGAGACGCTCACCGCCAGTTGCGTGAATGGAGAGCTGGAGGCGGTGAGTCCCGCAACCTGGCTGCGGTACTCGACATTGTTTTGCAGGGTGGAGTAGTCCACAGGGCGGAGGCGGTCATTGGTTACGTTGAGGAAGGGGGTGATGTTGGTATTGCGATTGAAATGGAAGCCATAGCTGAACTCCGCAATCGAATCGAGCCCGAGGCCGGAGTGATCCCAGTCCTGTTCGAGGTATACGCTGGGACCGTGCGCCAGCAGGTATCTTCCGCTGGGGCGCCACGTATAGGAACTGCTGATGTGTGATTCGCGAATATCGGGTCGGCGAAAGAATCCTGCGGCGTCCAGAAACGTCCGGGACGTGTCGTTATAGGTGGTTGAAAGGTAGAGGTGCTCGCCGGAGAACTCGAGGTTCTGCTTGTACGAGTTTCCGGACTGGTCGGTTCCGTCCGCGTTGCGCGTTGCCGAGGTGACGGCCTGGCCGGTCACGGTCCACTGCTTGTGGAATCGATAGCGGAAGTCGGCCCCGCCCAACCGATTGTAGGTACCCTGATATTCGCGGTCTGTATAGAGAATGCCTGCTGAGGAGAACGGTCCAATGTCGCGCGCGATGCGGCTTACATAAAACTGGGCGCGGGATTTGTAGGCGGGGTCGCCGGGCGCAACCGCCTGGCCGGGGCTGCGATCGTCCGTGGCCAGCAGGCCGATGGCCCATGGGCCCTGCTTGCCGCTGAGACGAGCGCCGAACTGCGGGCTGACGATGTTGAGCGTGTAGAAGAGATTGATGGGCGTAGCGAAGTAGCTGGCGTTCTCGATAAAGAAAGGCCGCTGCTCGTAGAAGTAGTGTTGGAAGCGCTGATTGGGGCCGGCGGGGTCGTCGACGTTGACCTGGGAGAAGTCCGGATTGAGCGTCGCATCCAGCACCAGGGAGTCGTGAATGACAGCCTTCAGGTCCACGCCGGCCGTGCCCTGCGCGAGCTTGTGGTCGAAGGCCGGGGCCAGAGGGTTGCGGTCGTCGAGTCTGCGATAGCTCTCGCCGAGAATGTAGGGGATGATCTGCAGGTTGCGGCCGCGTTCGACATTGGCGAAGCCCTCGATGGGTGCGTCCTGAGTGAGCCGGCCGGCCACCTGTCGCGAGACGCGGGGCCAGTAGGCGCGCTCCGTCGCGTGATTGATCCAGCGGCGAAGGACGATGCCCCAGATCTGGGGCTGGCCTTCCTCGGCACGTCGAAAGCGGAGGCTTTGGAAGGGAATCCGCATGAGGACGACATAGCCGAACGAGGTACGACGTCCCCAGGTGTCCCATACGGTATCGAAGGAGTAGTCCGGGCGGCTGTTTCCTTCCGTCCAGGTGGCATCGGCCTGCACGCCCAGCGGATTGACCTGAAAGAGGAGGCCGCGACGATGATCGTAGAAGGTGTCCAGCGTGACCTCGACTTTGTCGTCGTCGGAGATTTCATCACGGGGAACCAGGTGTCCGCGCACAAGACCGGGTTTGCGGTCATGGCATACAAAGGCAAGGTAGAGGTTGTGCGCAGAGTAGCCCATATAGGCGGCGGTGTCTTCGGAGACAGGAGCGCCGTCATTGGGGTCCTGCTGGATGAAGCCGGTGAGCTTCTGCATGGCTCGGGCAGCAGGCGATTCGGGATTTCCGCTGAGGAAGTCCTCGAGCCTGGGGGCGCTGATCAGTGCAGGGATGAAGACCGGCTGCTCGGGGACCAGAGATGCGGCGGTCACTGCCTTGTGAGGGAGCGGTTTGTCGCGAAGAGGCACCGGGGCCGTGGACCGAGTCGGCTGTCGAGGCGCCTCGGTCTCGGGATTGGTATCTTCCTGGGGTACCGGCGCGGGGGGAAGATTCTGTTGCGGAATCGTATTCAGCGCACTGGGGTGCGATTCCGCATGTGCAGTCAACGGCAACGCGATAAGAAGAAGGCAGAAACGCAGAAAGGCAGAATTCATGGAAGCTCGAAGGACACGCGCGTCCAAATTAAAGAGATATTGGTCGAGACAATGGCCCCCTTACCCAGCCTTTGCCCATGCGAGTTAACAAGTTTAAAGACAACAGACATCGGTTGTCTGTGGGGCAATTGCCGCAATGCCGACTAGGTCATTTAGGCAGTGCCGCTTTTCCTTAGATGTAATTCAGCCTGTGGGCTTCTCTATAAGGACTGCTCCACCGTCTCTGCCGCCTGGGCCGGAGCAGTGGCGTGGCTCTCGCGGTTTCGATAACTGGCGGCCACGAAGTCGCGGAAGAGCGGGTGGGGCTCCAGCGGCTTCGATTTGAACTCGGGGTGGAACTGGCAAGCCAGGAAGTACGGATGGCTGGGGATCTCGACGATCTCGACGTAGGTGGCATCGGGCGTGGTTCCGGTCAGACGCAGGCCGGCGCCGGTGAGGACCGCTTCGTACTCGCGATTGAACTCGTAACGGTGGCGGTGGCGCTCTGAGATCTCGGTGGTGCCGTACGCCTGGGCGGCCAGCGACCCGGGTTCAAGCACGCATGGCCAGGCGCCCAGGCGCATGGTTCCGCCCATCTCTTCCACTCCGGTCAACTCGCGCAGCTTGTAAATGATGCGGTGCGGGGTGGCGGGATCGAACTCGCCGGAGTTGGCGTCCTTCAGGCCGCAGACGTTGCGGGCGTACTCGATGCAGGCGGTCTGCATGCCCAGGCAGATTCCGAAGTATGGTGTGCCGGTCTCGCGGGCGAAGCGGATGGCGTTGAGCATGCCTTCGACGCCGCGCTTGCCGAAGCCGCCGGGGACGAGGATGCCGTCGAAGCCTTCGAGCTGCTTGCGGTACTCCGGCGTGGGCTTGCCGTCGGCGTCGCGAGTCTCCAGACCCTCAGCCTCAATCCAGGTGACGCGGAGTTTGAGGTTCTGCGAGAGAGCGCCGTGGACGAGGGCTTCCTTCAGGGATTTGTAGCTGTCCTCGTACTCGACATATTTGCCGACGATGGCGATCGAGACCTCGTCCTTGGGGTTGTAGGCCCGGTGGACGATATCCTGCCAGCGCGAGAGGTCGGGCTGGCGTGCGTCGATGTGGAGGTAGCGTAGGGCGAGTGCGTCGACGCCCTCCTGCGCGAAGTTCAGGGGGACTTCGTAGATGCTGGGTACGTCGCGGGCGGCGATGACGGCGGCCTCTTCGACGTTGCAGAAGAGGGCGATCTTCTGGCGCATCTCGCGGGGCACAGGCCGCTCGGTCCGGCAGAGCAGGATATCGGGCTGGATCCCGATGGAGAGCATCTCCTTGACGGAGTGCTGGGTGGGCTTGGTCTTGAGCTCCTGCGCGGCGGCGATCCAGGGGATGAGGGTGACATGGACGAAGACGGTGTTCTCGCGGCCCAGGTCCTGGCGCATCTGGCGGATGGCTTCGAGGAAGGGGAGCGATTCGATATCGCCGACGGTTCCGCCGATCTCGACGATGGCGACGTCGCAGTCTGCTGCGACCTTGCGCATGGCGTTCTTGATCTCGTTGGTGACGTGC
>Ga0164242_10000422_pt1 | contig 51826 bp, 51 predicted proteins | sample OricomgcompostMG_FD_108783 | JGI IMG/M metagenome (GOLD analysis project Ga0164242, IMG submission 108783) | Miracle-Growth compost microbial communities from Emeryville, California, USA - Original compost - Miracle growth compost (MG) ...
CGCGGCGCTGGCGGCCGTCCGAGTGGCGGTCCCGGGCGTCTCGTGGCGGCCCGTGGCAGGCTGTGGCCGCCACGAGACGCCCGGGACGTGCGAGGGATCGCGGGAAGGCGCCGAGGGTGCGTCACGAACTCCGGGATTCCGTCACGGGTCCGGCACGAGGTCACAGGCCCGCCACGAACTCCACACTTCCGTCGGAGGTCCGGCCCGGAAAGCCTTTCTGAAGGCCGATCCCGTGACGAAGACGCCGGGAACGTCACGAAGCACGGGGAGAGACGCCGGGAACGTCACCGCTCCTCATGCGTCTCGGACCCTGGTCAAGGGGTCGGAGACGCGCTGCATGGATTTAGGGCCCTATAGGACCCCCAAACCATGGTCACGTGATTGCAACGTCTGAAGAAGACGGACGGACCTGTGAACTTCTCCGGCTCTTCGTGCCCTACCTGTGACGCCCCGGGCGATCCGGGGCGTCTTCGTGACGGACCTGTGACGCGCCCCGGACCCTGCGGCCTCTCCCCGCACCCCCGGCCATCTCGACCACGACCACAACCTGCCAGGGTCGTGGTCGAGATGGCCGCGTCCCTTGTCCGTCCCTTTCAACCCCGGGCGCCAGCTTCAGCGGGCCGAGGCCTGGCCCCCCGTCACCTTCGTCACGTTCCCGCGCGCGCCCGAATGTTGATGGGCCGAAAACTCCAGACATAGAGGAGTTTTCGGCCCATCAACATGGGGGAGCCATGGAAGGCCGACGGAAGGGTGACGTTTCTCGCGGAAGCTTCGTCAACGTCACGGACCTGTCACCTCTCCCGCACCCTCGGCCGTCTCGGGCACGGCTGCAGCCGCCCCGGCCCGTGGCCGGGGCGGCTGCGTCCCTTTCTCTGTCGCCTACGCGCGCAGCAGAAGACTTGACACATTAGGACTTAGATTTCATAATCGGTTACAAATCAATCTTTGTGACCAGGAGGTATCAGTCATGGCAGCAATCGTGAGGTGGTCGGCGGCGACCGGGACGGGGCCGCGGCGTTGGGTTCCGGCGGTCGATCTGGTCGAGCGGGAGGGGCAGTTGGTGCTGCGCGCCGATCTCCCGGGCATGGATCGCGACGAGATCGACGTCCAGGTGAAGGACGGGGTTCTCACCGTCTCCGGTGAGCGGAAGTACGAGAACGAGAACAAGGGCGAGGGCTTCTACCGCGTCGAGCGGTCCTTCGGTCGGTTCTCCCGCTCGCTCCGCCTCCCGCGCGGTGTCGACGCGAGCGCGGTCAGCGCCAGCTTCGACCGCGGCGTGCTCGAGGTGACCGTGCCGAAGCCGAGCGAGCCGGCGGCGACCAAGGTCGAGATCGGCGAGGGCAAGGCCGCGACCGCCCAGGTCGAGGCGCCGAGCGAGGACGCGTCGGCCCGGACCGAGACCGCCGCGGCGCATGAGGACGCCTCGGCCGAGGCCCCGGCCGAGGCGGGAGCCGCCGCCTAGGCGCTCACCCATACGCTGCGGGGCGTGCGTAACGACCCGCAGCGCCTCAGCTTCAGCATCGACGCCCGCGACGGGGTGGCCCGCGCGGGCGTCATTACGACCCCGCACGGCCCGATCGAGACGCCGACCTTCATCCCGTTGGCGACCAAGGGGTCGGTGCGGGGGCTCGACACGGACGAGGTCGCCGGGCTCGGCTACCAGCTGATCCTCGGCAACACCTACCACCTGTTCGACTCGCCGGGGCCGGAGCGGATCGCCGCCGCGGGCGACCTGCACGGGTTCATGAACTGGGACCGGGCGCTGATCACGGATTCAGGCGGTTTCCAGGTATTTTCGCTCGCCCACGGGGGCGTGGCGAACGAGGTGAAGGGGAGTGGGCGCAAAGGCGACCACGGCTCCGAGGTCGAGATCACCGAGGAGGGCGCGCGCTTCCGCTCGCCGCGGGACGGCCGCGAGCTGTTCCTCTCGCCCGAGGTCTCGATGGAGATCCAGGCCGGCCTCGGCGCCGACATCGCCCTCGCCTTCGACGAGTGCACGCCCTTCCACGCCGACCGCGACTACACCGCCCGCTCGACCGAGCGCACGCACCGCTGGCTCGACCGCTGCACGGCCTGGCACGGCGAGCACGGGCCGGCCGGGCAGGCGCTCTTCGGCATCGTCCAGGGCGGCACCTACGAGGATCTGCGGCGCGAATCGGCCGAGGCGGTCAGCGCGGCGGCCGTCGACGGTCTCGCGATCGGCGGCACTCTCGGCCGCGACAAGGAGGAGATGGCCGCCGTCCTCGCCTACACCGCGCCGCTCTTACCCGAGGAGGCGGCCAAGCACCTGCTCGGGATCGGCGAGGTCGACGACCTGCTCGGCGGCATCGCCCTCGGCCTCGACGTCTTCGACTGCGCCGTCCCCACCCGCCTCGCCCGCCACGGAGTCGCCCTCGCGCCGAGCCCCGAGACCCGCTGGCGCCTCGACCTCCGCAAGGGCCGCTGGGTCGGCGACCGCCGCCCCCTGGTCGAGGGCTGCCCGTGCCCCGCCTGCACCCGCCACGACCGTGACTACATCAGCTACCTCAGCCGCGGCGAGGAACTGACCGCGGTCCGCCTGATCGTCCTTCACAACCTGACCTACATGCGCGAGCTGACCACCCACGCCCGCCGCGCGATCGAAGCGCAGCGCTTCGAGGAGTACCGCCAGGCAGTGCTGTCCGGATCGGCCCCCTGGGAGGCCTAGATGGCGGATTCCAGGGCGGCGCGGGGCCCCGGGGTAGGTTTGGGGCGGCTGAAGCTGGCGCCCGGAGGTGCGGGGGGCGGGAAGGGGCCGCAAGGCACGGACAAAGGACGCGGCCATCTCGACCACGACCCTGGCAGGCTGTGGTCGTGGTCGAGATGGCCGGGGGTGCGGGGAGAGGCCGCAGGGTCCGGAGCGTCACAGGTCGGGCACGAAGCCGCCCCGGATCGCCCGAGGCGTCACAGGTAGGGCACGAAGACCCGGAGAAGTTCACAGGTCGTCCTGTCTTCTTCAGACGTTGCAAACACGTGACCATGGTTTGGGGGTCCTATAGGGCCCCAAACTCACGCAGCGCGTCTCCGACCCTCCCATCAGGGCCGGAAACACATGAGGAGTTGTGACGTTCCCGGCGTCTCTCCACGCCCTTCGTCACGTTCCCGGCGTCTTCGTCACGGGATCGGCCTTCTCGCGGCCTCTCCAGGAGAGACCTCGGGCGGAAGTGTGGAGTTCGTGCCGGACCTGTGACCTCGTGCCGGACCTGTGACGGAAGCTCGGAGTTCGTGACGCACCCTCGCGCCTTACCGCAATCTCCCTCACGTCCCGGGCGTCTCGTGGCGGCCACAGCCTGCCCGGGCCGCCACGAGACGCCCGGGACGCAACTCGGACGGCCGCAACCCGCCGGGAGCACGTCCCATCTCGGACGGCGGCCGCGGGCGGTTACCACGGACCGCCGGCTTCGCCCGGCGCACGGGATCAACCCTCTAGGCGCCGCCCATTCCTTCCGCCTATTCCTTGTTGTTGTTGACCAGGTCCTTGAATTCTTCGCTGATCTTGTGGACCGTGTCGCCCGCGACCTTGGAGATGTGGACGCCGGCGGCCTTGTCGGTGGTCAGGATCACGGCCGTGGCGACGGCGCCGGCGACGAGGGCGAGGGCGACGAGGGCGAGGACGAAGCGGACGAAGCGGGAGAAGGCCGAACGCTTGCGCGGTTCGGCGGCCTGGATCGGCGAGGCCGCGGCGGCGCGCGGGTCGCCGGCATATGGGTCGGCGGTGCGGCGCGGCTCGATCCGGCGCGCCGCCGGCGCCGGGCGGGTGGGACGGTACTCGGTCTGCGCGGTGGTGCGGTCGAGATGGCGGGTCGCCGCCGTGTCGCCGCCGATCACCCGGGTCGGCGTGTTGCCTTCGCCGGCGGTGTGGAGCGTCGTCACGTCCTCACCTTCGAGGCCCATCTGCAGGCCGGTGGCGAACTCGTCGGCGCTCGCGTAGCGCTCCCGCGTGTCGCCGGCCAGCGCCCGCAGCACGGCCGCGCCGAGTGGCTCGGGCACCTCCGAGTTGTAGGTGCTCGGCGGCAGCGGTTTCTCGTTCTGCTGGCGCACCGCGAGCTCGGCCAGCGAGGAGCCCTCGTAGGGCAGCCGGCCGGTGAGGAACTGGTAGAGGACGACGCCGAGCGCGTAGACGTCGGTGGCCGGCGTCGCCTCGTCGCCGCGCACCTGCTCGGGCGAGAGGTAGGCCGCCGTGCCGACCACCGAGCCGACCTGGGTGATCCGCGTCTGCTCGATCGCCCGCGCGATCCCGAAGTCGGTCAGTTTGACGACCAGGTCGCCGCTGCCCACCGGGCCGCCGGTGATCATCAGGTTCCCCGGCTTGACGTCGCGGTGGATGATCCCGCGACGGTGCGCGTAGTCGAGCCCGGCGCAGGCCTGGATGCCGATCTCCGCCGCCGTCTCGGCGTCGACCGGCCCGTGCCGCTGCAGCAGCTGCGCGCCCGAGCGCCCCGCCACGTACTCCATGACGATGTAGTGGCGTCCGTCGTCGACGCCCGAGTCGTAGACCTGGACGATGTTGGGGTGGATCAGCCGCGCGACCGCCAGCGCCTCGCGGCGGAAGCGGGCGACGAAGCGTTCGTCGTCGGAGAGGTGCTCGGCGAGGATCTTCACCGCGACCGTGCGCTCGAGGATCCGGTCGGTCGCCTTGTAGACGTTCGACATCCCGCCCGAGCCGAGCCGCTCGGCCGTTTCGTAGCGTCCGGAGAGGGTTCCGGCCTCCATCATTCGCCCCCTTCGACTTCGGCACCAGGGCCGATCCCGCCGCCGGGGCCGCTACCGCCAGGGGGCGTCACTTCGGATTCTTCGGGAGTGGGTGGGATGGTTTCTTCTTCATGGCCTTTTGCTTTGCCGTTCGGCGGGGTTGATTCTTCGCCTCCGGTCGGCGGTTCCGGCTGTTCGGCTTCTTTTTCGGCTTTTTCCTGGGCCTTTTCGGCGCGTTCTTCTTCCTTCTGTTCTTCGAGGAACGCTTCTTCTTCGGCTTCGGCTTCTTCGGTTTCGATCTGTTCTTGTTCTTCCAGTTCCGCTTCCGCGGCTTCTTCGGCTTCCGCTTCGGCGGCTTCTTCTTCCGCCACCGCACAACTAGAAACCGCTTCGGAGAGCTTTGCCGCGCCGTCCTTCAAAGCTTTCTTCAGCCTGACGTCGACCTGGTGCAGATCGTCGACTTCGGTGGTCACCTGGGCGACCATGATCTGCGCCTTTTCGCAGTTCCCGTTTTCGAAGCTTTCCTGAACCTGGTCGACGTTCGAGCTGAGTCGGTCGGCGGTCGCCCCGGGGAGCAGTTCGCCGTTGCCGCCGCCCCCGCAGGCGGACAGCACCAGGCCCACCGCGAGCGCGGCAAGGAGAAGCGAGGCTGCTCGGAAGCGACCGATCTTTCGAGGATAAAGAACACTCCTGAACCGATATTTACCCTGCATCTGGCAGTCCGTTTCGCTTTCGCGGCGCGCTCAGCGGCCGATCTGCAGCCGCTCGGCCAGGGCCGAGGGCAGACCGGCCGCGAGGATCGCGGCGCCCGCCGCGACCGCGTCGTACTCGACCCGGTGGTAGCGGGCGGTGCGGTCGTCGGTGTCGATCTCGAGCCAGGCGGCGCGGGGGTCGCCGTCGCGCGGCTGGCCGACGCTGCCCGGGTTCAGCAGCCACTCGCCTTCGCCGAGGTCGAGCAGGTCGCCGTCGGTCGCCTGGGCGCCGGTGGCGTACGTCTTTCGCCCGGTCGAGGGCGGCCGGGTGAAGAAGAGCGAGACGTGCGAGTGGCCGATCAGGCAGATCCGTTCACTCTGCGTGTCCAGACCGGCTTCCGCCTGGTCGATCGAGAGCACGTACTCCCAGATCGGGTCGCGAGGGGAGGCGTGAAAGAGGCCGAAGCCGTTCCGCGCGCCTTCCGGCGAGAGCGAGGCGAGCCACTCGAGCGTCGCCGCCGAGACGTGCCCGCGGGTCCAGTCGACCGCCGCCCGCGCCGTCTCCGAGAAGGTCGCCGCGTCGATCGCCCCGGTCACCGCCAGGTCGTGGTTGCCGTTCAGTGACACGGCGCAGCGCTCGCGCACGATCGCCGTGCACTCGTCCGGCTGGGCGCCGTAGCCGACGACGTCGCCGAGGCACCAGATCTCCTCCGGCCCGACGGCCTCGATCGACTCGAGCACCGCCTCCAATGCCGGGAGATTGGAGTGGACATCTGAGATCACCCCTACGCGCAAGCGATTCAGACTAACTGGCCGGGGTGTCCGCCCGCTGAACCCGGGCCCGCCCGACGGCGCCCCGCCCGCGGTCACCCTTACGATTGCTCATATGCCTCCAACCGATTCGATCGCCGAGCTGAAGGTCGCCGTCGAGGCCGCCGCCCGGGCGCTGCGCGACGGCGAGCCGACCGAGCCCGCCCCGACCCTCGACCGTCCTCCCAAAGCCGACCTCGGCGACTACAGCTCGAACGCCGCGATGCTGCTCGCCGGGCCGCTCGGCGACAACCCCCGCACGGTGGCGGAGCGCCTGCGCGGCGAGCTCGAAGGGAGCCTCGGCGGTGAGGCCGGGAGCCTTGACCGGGTCGAGGTCGCCGGCCCCGGCTTCGTCAACCTCTTCCTCGCCGATGCCTGGTACCGGCGCGCGCTCGCCCGGCTACTCGCCGCCGGGGAGGGCCTCGGCCCGACGCCGACCGAGTCCCCGGAACGGGTCCTGGTCGAGTTCGTCTCCGCCAACCCGACCGGCCCGCTGCACGTCGGCGGCGGGCGCGGGGCGGCCTATGGCGACGCCGTCGTGCGCCTCTTGAGCGCGGTCGGCAACGAGGTCGAGCGCGAGTACTACATCAACGATGCGGGCTCTCAGATCGCCACCTTCGCCCGCTCGCTCTCCGCCCGGATGAAGGGCGAGGAGATCCCCGAGGACGGCTACCAGGGCGACTACGTGGCCGAGATCGGCGCGGCGATCGCCGCCGAGGGGATCGACGCCGACGACCTGAAGGCGGTCGGCGACCGTGGCATCGCGCTGATGATGGAGCAGGTGCGGGCGACGCTCGGCCGCTTCGGCGTCGTCATGGACACCTACTTCTCCGAGCGCAGCCTGGTCGAGAAAGGCGACGCCGAGAGCGCCTTGGCGAAGCTCGAGGCGGGCGGCCACACCTACCGCCACGAGGGCGCCCTGTGGCTGCGGACGACCGAGTTCGGCGACGACAAAGACCGGGTGCTGATCCGCTCCGACGGCGAGCCGACCTACCTGATGCCCGACATCGCTTACCACTGGGACAAGCTCGAGCGCGGCTTCGAGCGGCTGATCGACGTGCTCGGCGCCGACCACCACGGCTACGTGGCGCGGCTGCGGGCTTCGATCGAGGCGCTCGGTGCCGACCCTGAGGGCTTCGAGGCGCTGATCATGTCGCTGGTCCACATCGTCGAGGACGGGCAGCGGGCGCAGATGTCGAAGCGCAGCGGCGATTTCGTCTCGCTCGACGACCTGATCGACGACATCGGCACCGACGCGGCGCGCTGGTTCATGCTCTCGCGCTCGCACGAGACGACCGTCGACATCGACCTCGCGCTGGCCCGCAAGCAGGCCTCCGAGAACCCCGTCTACTACGTCCAGTACGCGCACGCGCGGATCGCCTCGATCCTGCGCAAAGCGGGGGAGGAGGGGTCGGGCGCGCCGGAGGCGCTCGACGCCGAGGAGCGCGGCGTGGCGCTGGAGCCGAGCGAGAAGGCGCTGGTCAAGCGGCTGCTCGAATTCCCGCACGAGGTGCGCGAGGCGGCGGCGCGGCGGGCGCCGCACCGGATCTGCGCGTACTCCTCCGCGGTCGCCGCCGACTTCCACGCCTTCTACCGCGACTGCCAGGTGGTCGGTGCCGAGGGGGAGGGGGTCGAGGCCTCGCGGCTCGCCCTCTGCCTGGTCGCCAAGCGGACGATCGCCGAGGCCCTCGGGCTGCTCGGGATCTCGGCGCCCGAGCGGATGTGAGCGGGGCGAGGGTCTCGCGGAGGGGCCGATCGGCCGCGCCGCGCGCCGGGGAGGGCGCGGATGGCCTCTAGGCTCGCGGTCCTCGCCGAGATCGGCGCGCCGGCGTCGTCCAACGGCCGCGCCTGGGGGCTGCGGCGGAGCGACCTCGAGGCGCTCGAGCGGGTGCGCGCGGAGCTGAACGGGACGCGCGCCGTGCTGGTGACGGGGGAGGAGGCGGCGACCGCGACCGTCGCGGTGGGGCTCGCCGGGGTCGCCGCCGCGGCCGGCGTGGCGACGGCGCTGGTCGAGTGCGACGTCGAACGGCCGCGGCTGGCCGAGGAGCTGGGGCTGGAGGCGACGCCCGGCCTGCACGAGTACCTGCGCTGGGAGGCGACGCCGCCCGAGGTGGTGCAGCCGCTGGTCCTCGCCGGGGCGGCGGCGGAGGGCGCGCCGGCGCCGCTCGCCTGCGTCACCGCCGGGCGGCAGAGCCGCAAGGCGCGGGCGCTGCTCGACCTCGGCAGCTTCCGCCACATGACGGCGAAGCTGCGCGAGGCCTACGAGCTGGTCGTCCTGCTCGGCCCGCCGCTGGAAGGCGCGGGTGGCCCGCTGGGCAGCGCCGCCGCGAGCGCCGACGGCTCCCTCCTGGCGCTGACCGAGGTCCCCTCGAAGCGCGCCGCCAAGGCGACCCACGACGCCCTCAACTGGCTCCACGCCCGTCCCCTCGGTGCCGTAGTCGTCAACCCCCGCGATTGAGTTCGCACCTGCCGGCGGGGGCGCCGGCTGGGGGCCCGGCCGACGGCGCGGGTCAGAGGTCGTAGCGGGCGAGGTCGGCGTCGAGGCGTTTGCGGTCCTCGTCGCTCGGGCCTTCGACCTCGGGTTCTCGATCCTCCTGTCGGCCCGCCGCCTTGCGCCATTTCCAGACCGCGAAGGCGAGCAGGATCACGGCGACGATGAAGGCGACGATCGGCACCACGTAGGCGGAGAGGTTGAAGCCGGTGCTCTTCGGCAGCGCCAGCACCGCGTCGCCGTACTGGTTGACCAGCGCCTGCTTGATTTCGTCCTTGTTCTTGCCTTCTTTGGCGAGCTTTTCGACGAAGGCCTTCTCACGCGTCGCCTGCGGCGATTCGGCCAGGCCGAGGAGCGTGCCGCAGACCGGGCACATCACTTCTTCCTCGATTTCGTTGAGGATCGTGCGCAGGCTCGCGGCGGTGGCGACGGTCGGCTCGAGCGTCGGCGCGCTCAGCACGCAGAGCGCGCCGAGGACCGCCAGCAGCATCGGCAGCCGGCCGAGCCGCGCCCGCAGGCTCATGCTTCCTTCTTCGCCGGCGGCAGCAGGGGCACGACGTGTTCTTCGAGGATCTTCGCGTCGACCGGGCCGGGCTCGTCCCAGGCGAGCTTGCCGTCCGGTTCGAGCAGGTAGTTCTCGGGCACGCCGGTGGTGCCGAATTCGTGACCGTTGTCGCCGTTGCCGTCGTGCAACTGGGGATAGGTCAGCCCGTATTCCTTGGCGAACTTGTTGCCGTCGTCGCTGAGGTCCTGGGTGTCGATCCCGACCACGGTGAAATTGGATCCGGCGTGTTCTTCCTGGAACTTCTGCAGCTCCGGCGCCTCGTCGCGACAGGGGATGCACCAGGAAGCCCAGAAGTTCACCAGCACCCATTTGCCCCGGTATTCCTTCAGCGACCCCTTGCCGTGTTCGGTCAGTTTCGGCAGTTCCGGGGAGGGCGCGGTTTCGCCGTCGGCAAGGCGCGAGTTGCCTTTGCTGAGCAGGCCGAAGGTGAGCAGTGCCACGATGGCGACGGCCGCCACGATGGCGATGATGACGCGGGGTCTCACAACATCAAGAGACTACGAAAAGCGCCTAACGGTTGGCTCAAGGGCGGGCGCGGGCCCGCTCAGCGCAGCTCGGGGAACGGCCCGGAGATCGCCCCGAAGGCCTCGTCGATCAGCTCGATCAGGTCGTCGGCACCGTCGCTCGCCACCCAGCGCGAGGTGGCCGCACCCATCGCGGCCAGCGCCGCTGAGACCAGGGCGACGATCGGCACGTCGACCTCATCGCGGCGGAGCCGCTCGGCCAGCGCTGTGCCGATCAGCTGTTTCCACTGATCGAAGCGCTCCAGCTGGTGGGAGCGCAGCTTGGTCGTCGAGCGGATCAGCCGCAGCCGCGCCAGCGCGTGGGACGGGCTCTCGCGGTAGGCGGCGATCAGCGGGTCCAAGGAGTTGCGCAGCGCCGACCAGGCGTCCTCGCCGGCGGGGCGCTCGCGCAGGCGGGCGGCGATCTTCGCCCCCATCTCCTCCTGGGCGACGAAGACCGCGTCTTCCTTCGACTCGAAGTAGCGGAAGAAGCTGGCCCGGGAGATGCCGGCCGCTTCGGCGACCTCGGTCGCGGTGACCGCGTCGAAGCCGCGTTCGGCGAAGACGTTGAAGGCGACCTCGGCGATCTGGACGCGCACGTTCTCGCGCGTGCGGCTGCGCAGATCCAGATGTTTGTCGGCCATCGCGGGCACCAGCGGATTCTACGTTCAGATGAGGTCTCCTGACCACCTTATTTCCCGATCTGTGGACCTTTTTAGCCCGTGGCGGGTCGCTTGCCGAGCATTTACGGGACTCCGAACGCTCATCGTCGCCCGTTCGCGATAGGTTTCCCTGACCTTGAAAGAAATGACTCTCGAACAGAAAATCGGGATCGGCTTCTGGGTCGGCGTCGTCGCCTTCATGCTCTCCCAGATCCTCTTGGTCGTCTTCGCGATCGCCTTCTTTCTCGGCCACTTCGTCTGGCCGAGCTAGCTAGAGGCCGGCGACGCCGATCGCCGTTGCCGGGGTGATCGTGAGGGCGTCGATCAGCGCCGGCTCGGGGATGCCCGCCTCGAGGCCGATCCGCAGGGCGCGGTCCTGGGTCAGGGTCGAGCCGGCGAGGGTCTCGGTCCCCTTCAGCGTCGCCCGCCCGTCGCGCACCTCGACCGCCAGGCCACCGAGCTCGTAGTCGCCGTCGGGTGCCGCGGCGGCCGCGATCGCGTCGGTGATCAGGACGACCCTGCCCGGGGCGGCGGCGAACAGCGTCCGGGCGACGGTGGGGTGGACGTGGACGCCGTCGAGGATCAGCTCGATGAAGACGCCCGGCGAGTCGAGCGCCGCGCCGACCGGGCCGGGGTCGCGGTGGCCGAGCCCCGGCATCGCGTTGAAGGCGTGGGTGAGGATGGTCGCGCCGGCGTCGAAGGCGGCCCGCGCCTCCTCGTAGCCGGCTTCGGTGTGGCCGATCGCGACGGCGACGCCGGCCGCGCGGAAGCGCCCGATCGCCGCCTGCGCGCCGCGGCGCCGCGGGTCGATCGTCACCTGGCGAAGCGTCCCGTCGGCGGCCTCGAGGAGCGCGTCGACGATCTCTGGCGTCGGGTCGATCAGGTACCGGCCGTCGTGCGCCCCGCGCCGCTCGTGGGCGAGGAACGGCCCCTCGAGGTGGCTGCCGAGCAATCCCGGCTCGGTCCGCGTCAGCGCCGCGATCGTGCCCAGCCGCTCGACCAGGTCGGGAACCGGAGCGGACACCAGGCTCGCCAGCGCCCCCCGGGTGCCGTGACGACGGTGCGCCGCCAGTGTCCCCCGCACCCCCTCGGCCCCGTCGTCGTTGCTGAACCCACCGCCGCCGTGGACGTGGATGTCGATGAAGCCGCCCTCCACTCCGAGCGAGTATCCCACCGCCCTCCTCCGCCCGACCCGCCCCACGAAGGGCTCCTCGCCCTCCCGCCTTTACAATCGACCCCGCGCGGACGTAGCTCAGTTGGTAGAGCGCAAGCTTCCCAAGCTTGAGGTCGCGGGTTCGAGGCCCGTCGTCCGCTTCTGATTCCCCGTGTTTTCGGCACCTCTCTTCAGGAGCAAGGTCCGGTCAGGAGCTCCGTACCGTTGACGATGAAGTCGCCGACCTTGGTCGCCTTGTAGACGAACGGGTTGTGGGAGGCGATGGTCCTGACGTTGCGCCAGTGGCGGTCGGGTGCGACGGGCAACGCGCCGAGCCCGGCCTGACGGACCAGGTCGATTTCCTCGTGGGGGAGCCGTTCGTCGCGCTCGCGGCTCGCGGCACGCGAGGCGATCTCGGCAACGACCGCGTCGCGATCGAGGGCATGAGAAGAGGGGGGCGATGAGGCAAAGGCCAGCTTGTCCACAGACTTAGTGAACAAACTAGACTGGCCCGACGGTGCAACCAGACGAATCATCGGAGCGACGTGAGAGTCTCGGCCAAAGCTGAATACGCGGTGTTGGCCTGCATCGAGCTCGCCGCCGCTCCAGGAGGCCCGATCAAGGTGCAGGAAATTGCCGACGCTCGCGGCATCCCGAAGCGCTTCCTCGGCACGATCCTGGTCGACCTGCGTAACGCCGGTGTGGTCAACAGCGAGCGCGGCGGCGCGGGCGGCTATTGGCTGGCGCTGCCGGCTGACGAGATCACCCTCGCCGACGTGATGCGCGCGGTCGACGGCCGCCTCGCCCTGATCCACGGCGCGACGCCGGACGCGGTCTCCTATTCCGGCGTCAGCGCGCCGCTCCGGGACGTCTGGCTGGCGCTTCGCGCCGAGGTGCGTTTCGTCCTCGAAGGAGTCACCCTCGCCGACATCGTCGACAACGAACTCCCGGCCCGGGTGGTCCGCGGCAACGGTACCGGTTCCCACTCCGACTGACTCGGACACACCGTTCAGTCCCGCTGCAAGTGGTTGCGAAAAAGCTCTGTGATCCGCGTCACAACTCTTTCTTCATCAAATTGATGTACATTGTGAAGTATGGACACGATCAAGCTCCACTGGTACCTCCCGACGCACGGTGACGGCCGCACCCTGACGCAGGCCGGCGCCGCGCCGCAGGCCCTCTACCAGGGCGCCGACGCCGACTCCGCCGGGTCCGATCGGCTCGCCCGCGCGGGCGCCAACGGGGCTCCGGCTCCGGCGGGTGCCCGGGCCGCGACGATCGCCTACATGCAGGAGGTGGCCCGAGCGGCCGAGTCGTCTGGCTTCGAGGCCGTGCTGACCCCGACCGGCACTTGGTGTGAGGAGGCCTGGATCGTCTGTTCCTCGCTGATCCCCGTGACCCAGAAGCTGAAATTCCTGGTCGCCTTCCGCCCCGGGATCATCGCGCCGGCCCTCGCCGCCCAACAGGCCGCCACCTTCCAGCGCCTCTCCGGCGGCCGGCTGATGCTCAACGTCGTCACCGGCGCCGAGAATTCCGAGCAGCGCCGCTTCGGCGACGATCTCGACAAGAACGAGCGCTACGTCCGCACCGACGAGTTCCTGACGATCTTCCGCGGCGCCTGGAACGCGCCGTTCGACTTCAAGGGCAAGTACCTCTGGGCCGACGCCGCTTTTGCACCCGGGGTCGAGGCACCGCCGAGCATCTACTTCGGCGGCTCCTCCGACGCCGCCCTCGCGGTCGCCGCCAAGCACGCCGAGGTCTACCTCAGCTGGGGCGAGCCGCCCGCGCAGATCGGCGCCCACTTCGAGCGGGCCGGCAACCTCGCCGCCGAGCAGGGGCGCGCCCTCCGTTACGGCGCCCGCATGCACGTGATCGCGCGGCCGACCGCTGAGGAGGCTTGGCGGGCCGCAGACGCGCTGCTCGCCGACGCCGACCCGGAGGCGATCAAGGCGGTCCAGGAAGGCCTGCAGAAATCGAATGCCACCAGCCAGCGCCGCATGGCCGAGCTGCACGGCGGCAGCCTCGACAACCTCGAGATCTACCCCAACGTCTGGGCCGGGGTCGGTCTCCTCCGTGCCGGCGCCGGCACTGCTCTGGTCGGCAGCTACGAGGAAGTCGCCGAGCGGATGGCCGAGTACGTCGAGGTCGGCGGAGTCGACGAGTTCATCCTCTCCGGCTATCCCCACGTAGAGGAGGCCTACTGGTTCGCCGAGGGCGTGACCCCGCTGCTTCGCGATCGCGGGCTGCTGCCGCCGGCGACGCCCGCCACCTCGGTCCCCGCCCCCGACGAGGTCCCGGTCGCGGGCTGACGATGGCGACCAGCATCCCCTTCACCCCCAAGAGCCTCGCCACCCCCGAGGAAGCGCTCGCTGCCGCCGCTCAGGTCGCGATCGCGGTCGAGGAGGACTCGGTCGAGCGCGATCGTCACCAGACGCCGCCGCTCCAGCAACTCGAGCTGATCGCCGCCTCCGGGCTGCTCGCCATCGCTGTCCCCGCCGCCCAAGGCGGCGCCGGGATGTCGGCGACGACGGTTACCGAGGTGTTCCGCCGCATCGCCCGCGCCGACCCCTCGGTCGCCCAGCTGCTGCTCGCCCACTTCGTCCTTCAGGACACGCTCGCCGAGCTACCGGTCGACCACCCCGTCGCGAGCCGCATGTTCGCCGACATCCTGGCCGGCGCCCAGCTCGGCAACGCGACGGCCGAGCGCGGCACCAAGCACGGCTGGCAGCATCGCACCCGGGCGACTCCCGACCCGGCCGGCGGCTGGCGCATCAACGGCCGCAAGTACTACGCGACCGGGGCGCTCGGCGCCCGTTGGATCGCCGTCGCGGCGCTGATCGAGGAGGGCCACCCGGTGGTCGGCTTCGTCGACCCGGAGAGCGAAGGCCTGACGATGGCGCTCGAGGACTGGTCCTCGTTCGGCCAGCGCATCACCTTCTCCGGAACCGTCCTGCTCGACGGCGTGCACGTCCCCGATGAGCTGATGCTCGATCGCGGCCCGCTCGACCCGCATCCGGGCCCGACCCTGCACGGCGCCTACGACCAGGTGATCCACGCCGCGATCGACGTCGGCATCGCCCGGGCGGCGCTCGAGGACGGCGCCAAGTTCGTCCGCAAGCGCTCGCGCCCCTGGCGCGAGGCCGAGCAGGAGGCGGCGCGCGAAGAGCCGCACGTGATCCGCCGCTTCGGCGAGTTGAAGGTGCGACTCGATGCGCTCGAGGCGATGCTCGAACGGGGTGCCCGGGCTATCGATGAGGCCCGCGAGGCCCCCGCCCTGACCGACGAGAACACCGCAGCGGCCTCCCTCGCGGTGGCCGGCGTGAAGGCGCTGTCTCAAGAGCTTGCAGTGGAGATCGCGTCCGGCGTGTTGGAGCTGGCGGGCACGAGTGCAACCGATCAACGCCACGGGCTGGACCGTCATTGGCGCAACGTTCGCGTGCACACCCTGCATGACCCGGCGCGCTGGAAGTACGTCCACATCGGAAACGAGTTCCTCAACGGAGTGCGCCCGCCTCGTAGCGAGCTGCTCTGAGCAGTACGTCCCTCAATTTCCCGGCCCGAATCGAAAGGACCACCAAGGAGATGTCAGAGTCGCATCAGTCCCCGAACCTCGACCCGGGAGCCTTCTCCCGTCGGACGCTGCTGAAAACGGCAGGCGCCGGCGCCCTGGCCCTCGGCGCAGGCGGCATCCTCGCCGCCTGCGGAGGCGGGGGCAGCTCCTCGACCGCGGCGTCGACGGCCGCCAAGGCCGTCGCCGGCGGATCGCAGACCGGGAAAATCCACAACCTCGTCCTGCTCAGCAACGACTGGAACACCGTCATGACCGACGGCGCCAAGCGGGCGGCCGAATACCTCGGCCTCGAGTACAGCGAATCGAACTTCAACGAGGAAGAATCGGAGGCGCTGACCCAGGCCCAGCAGGCGATCGCCGCCGGCAACGACATGATGATGGTCCAAGCGGCCGACGGCAGCTCGATCCCGGCGCTCGGGAAACTCTGCCAGCAGCACGGCGTCTGGCTCTCCAACATGGAGGCCAACGCGCCCTGGTTCTCGCCGATCGAAAGCGGCAACCACTTCATGTGGTTCTTCTGCCCGGACGACTCGATCGGCTTCTACGAAACCGTCAAGGTGATGTTGGAAGCGACAGCGGAAAAGACCGGCGGCGGCGGAAAAATCCTCTACGTCACCGGCCTCACCGGCTCGCCGATCGACTCGATCCGCTCCAACGCCGCGAAAAAAGCGCTCGCCGAGGTGCCGGGCATGGAAGTTCTCGGCAGCCTGCCGGGTGAATGGAGCGCCGAAGGCGGCCAGAAAGCGACCGAAGAGCTGGTCTCCCGGTACGGCAACCCGGACGCGATCATCTCCCAGAACGACGGGCAGCTGACCGGTGTGCTGGCGGCTTGCCGGAGCCTCGGGCTCGAGCCCGGCAAGGACGTGCTCCTCTGCGGCTGCGACGGCACGACCGACATCCTCGAAGCGACCGCCGCCGGCCAGGTGTACTCGACCAACTTCGCCTCCCCCGCCTACTTCGGGGTGGCGTCGGTCGTCCGCGTCTTCGATGGCCTCAACGGGTTCAAGCCGAGCCCGCTCGAAAGGCAGCTCACCTTCCCTGGTGTCACCACGACCAAGGAGAACGCGCCCGGGCTGCTGAAGCGGTTCGTCGAAAGCAGCAACCTGCCGTTCGACCCGAAATTGATGTCGCGGACCTTGAGCAAGGACGACTGGGATCCGATGGTCGGCTTCCGGGTCCTCGAAGTCGACAGCTTCTGGAAGGAAGCCGGTGTGGCGGAACCGGCGGGTCACGAAAACCCGGCCGCCTACACCAAGGCGATCGAAAGCGGGGAAGCGAAGAAGGTCAACCAGGAATACGCCGCCCACAACAAGATCAAGCTCGACGACTTCTCGTATAAGGGAGTCGAAGCATGAGCGAGCTGCGGGTCGAGGGAGTCGGGCGCAGCTTCGGCGCCCTGCGCGCCCTCGACGACGTCTCGTTCTCGCTCCACGGCGGTGAGGTGCTGGGCATCGTCGGCGAGAACGGGGCGGGCAAGTCGACGCTGCTGAACCTCCTCTCCGGGACGTTGCCGCCCGATCAGGGTGAGATCCGCCTCGACGGCGAGCAGTTGACGACCCGCAGCTATAGCGAAGCCAACCTGCGCGGGATCTGGCGGATCTTCCAGGAGCCGGCGTTGATCCCCGGCCTCGCCGTCTATGAGAATTTGCTGCTCGGTCACGAGCGCCAGTTCACCCGCGCCGGCGTCCTCGACCGCAAGCGGATGATCCGCGAAGCGCAGCGCCTGGTCGCCGAGATGGAGCTCGACGTCGACGTGCGTGAGCCGCTCTTCCACTACGACACTGCCACCCAGCAGGCGCTCGAGGTGGCACGCTCGAGCCTGCTGCCGGAGGTGCTGGGGCTGCCCAGCGGCTTCGTCCTCTTCGACGAGCCGACCACCGGGCTGACTCGGTCCGAGGTCGATCGCCTGCTCGCCCGCATGGGGAAGCTGAAGCGGCAGGGCGTCGGCGTGGCTTTCATCTCCCACCGCCTCGAGGAGATCTTCGAGGTCTGCGATCGCATCGTCGTGCTGAAAGACGGCAAGTTGGTCGGCGAGGTGAAACCCGCCGAGGTGACCGAGGCGGACCTGCACCGGATGATGGTGGGTCGCGAGACCGGCGAGGACTACTACGTTCAGCAGCGCGCCTTCGACGCCAGGACCGCGGCGCCGACGGTGCTTGAGGTGGAGAAGCTGACCCTCGAGCAGCCGCGCGACCGCAATTCGCACGTACGCCGCTTCGCCTTCCAGGACGTCGACCTGGCCGTCCGGGCGGGCGAGGTGGTCGGCATCGCCGGCGTGCTCGGCTCCGGCAAGGCCAAATTGATCCGTTCCGTCTGCGGCGTGCTGAAGCCGACCGCGGGCGAGGCCCACCTCCACGGGTCCCCGCTGCACGGCGGCGTCGCCTCGCGCAAGCGCCGCGGCGTCGCCTTCGTCTCCGGCGACCGCATCGGCGAGAGCCTGATCGGGGCCTTCACGGTGGCGGGCAATATCTCGCTCGCCAGTGGCGAGGCGGGCGCCGGCGGCTTCTCCAACCGGCTGGGGATCTGGCGCCGGCGGGCCGAGCGCAAGGAGGCCCGCGAGGCGATCGCCGCATACAAGATCAAGGCCGAGGCCTCCTCGACCACCGGCAGCCTCAGCGGCGGCAACCAGCAGAAGGTCGCGATCGCCCGTTGGGTCCGCCGCGACCCGCAGCTGATCGTGATCGAGAACCCGACCGCCGGCGTCGATGTCGGCGCCAAGGCGGAGATCTATCGCCTGCTGCGCGAGTTGACCGCGAAAGGTGCCGCCGTCCTCTACGTCAGCGACGACCTGCCCGAGCTGATCGGTTTCAGCGACCGCGTCCTGGTGATGCGGGACGGCCGCATCACCCACGAGTTCGACGCCGCCCCCGGCCACAAGCCTTCCGAGCACGACCTGGTCGCGGCGATGGTCGCCACCGACCGCCGGATCGAAGACGCCGTCCGAAACCAAGAGCCCGCGCTGATCGGAGGAGTGAAATGAGCGCGACGAGCACCACGCCGGGTCGCCCCGGCCCCGACCTCGACCTCGGCGGGTCGGGCGGGCTGCGCGAGCGCCTCGGCTCCTGGCAGGACGCACTGCGCTCGCAGTCGAGCGGCAAACGCGGCGTCGTCCTCTCCGTCCTCGCCCTGCTGGTTCTGATCGTCTACTTCTGGATCAAGGAACCGAACTTCCTCGGCACCCAGAACCTGACCGTGATGATGGGCCAGGCCGGGCCGCTGCTGATCATCAGCCTCGGCGCCACCTTCGTCATCCTGATGGGATCGATCGACCTCTCGGTCGGTGCCGTCGCCACCTTGGCCGGCGCGGTCGGGGCGCTGCTGATCACCAACGACGGCTGGAGCACCTGGCCGGTGATCGTCGCCTGCGTCGCCGCGGGCTCCGCGGCGGGCCTGATGAACGCGATCCTCAGCACCTGGATCAAGCTGCCCTCGTTCATCGTCACGCTCGGGACGATGTCGATCTTCACCGGCATCACCCTCCATCTGCTCGGCGGCAAAGCGTTGCTGCTGACCAACATCGGCTTCACCGAACTGGCGACGAAGCAGACGATCAAGTACGTCCCCAACGTGATGCTGGTGGCGTTCCTGCTCTGGCTCGCCTTCATCTTCATCAACCAGCGCACCCGTTTCGGTCGCTACATCACCGCCATCGGGGCGGGGGAGAAGGTTGCCGAGCTGAGCGGCATCCGGGTCACCCGCTTCAAAACGATGGCCTTCGTCTTCTCGGGTGCGACCGCCGCGCTGGGCGGGGTCTTCCTGCTCTCGCGGCTTGGCTCGGCGACCCCGGACCTGGCCTCGAACTACCTGCTGAATGTGATCGCGGCGATCGTCGTCGGCGGCACCGCTCTCACCGGCGGCGTCGGCGGCGCCTCGCGCACCCTGCTCGGGGTCGCCCTGATCACCGTCCTCAGCGACGGCCTCAACGTCACCGGCGTCTCCCCGTTCACGCAGGAAATCGTCACCGGCGGCGTCGTGATCCTGGCGATCCTCGTCACGATCGACCGCAAACGCATGCAGGGGATCGTCAAGTGACCGCCGCCCAGTCCGAGCACGTGATCGACCAATTCCTCGAGTTCATCGGGGGCAAGGAGTAAAGATGACCAACCCACCGCGCTTCGGCGTCTGGACCTCGGTCCACGGCACCTGGGCCTCCTTCCACCATCCCCAGGATCCCTTCGACGCCTCCTGGGAGCGCAACAAGGCCTACATCCTGCGCGCCGAGGAGCTCGGCTACGACTCGACGCTGGTCGCCCAGCACACGATCAACGTGCTCGGCGAGGAGCTCGATCAGCTCGAGGCCTGGACCGCCTGCGCGGGCCTGGCGGCGCTGACCTCGAAGATCGAGATCATCGCGGCGATCAAGCCGTCGCTCTATCACCCCGTCCCGACCGCCAAGATGGCGCTCGGGATCGAGGAGATCAGCGGTGGCCGCTTCGGCATCAACCTCGTCAACGCCTGGTACAAACCCGAGTTGCTGCGGGCCGGGATGGGCTTCATCGACCACGACGAGCGCTACGCCTATGGCTCCGAGTGGCTGCGCGTCTTCCGCTCCTTGGTCGCCGGTGAGACCACCAACTTCCACGGCAGGTACTTCGAGGTCGAGGACTACTACCTGCGGCCGGCGTCGCGGACGCGGGAGCGCCCGGTCATCTACGCCGGCGGTGAGTCGCCGCCCGCTCGCGACCTGGTCGCCGATCAGGTCGACACCTGGTTCCTCAACGGCCAGCCGCAGGAGGACGTCAAGACGCTGATCGACGACGTGCGGACGCGGCCGCGCGGCGCCGGTCTCGCGCCCCTACGCTTCGGCCTCGCCGCGTTCGTGATCGCACGGGAGACCGAGGAGGAGGCGCAGGCCGAGCTCGAGTACGCGTGGGAGCTGAACGCGAAGGACGCCGAGGAGCGGCAGTCGCACGAGTTCACGATGTACGCGAACGCGGACCAGAAAGCGCAGATGTGGCAGACCTTCCGCAAGAATCCCCATATCGGTACCAACGGAGGTACCGCCGCAGGGCTGGTCGGCTCCTACGATCACGTCGCCGAGGTGATCCGCGAGTGGAACGAGCTCGGGATCGAGCTCTTCATGCTCCAGTTCCAGCCGATGGAGGCGGAGATGGAACGCTTCGCCGCCGAGGTGATGCCACGGGTGCAGAGGCAGGCTGCCGGTGTCGCCTGACGGCGCGGCGCGGGTCGCGCGGGCGCTCGAGGAGATCCGGCGCGGCCGGCCCGTCGTCCTCCGCGACGACACCGACCGCGGCGGCGAGGGCGACGTCTTCATCGCCAGCGAGTTCGCCGATGCCGAGGCGATCAACTTCATGGTCCGCGAGGCGCGCGGGATCGTCTGCCTGGCTCTCTCGCCGCAGCGCTGCGACGAGCTCGGGCTGCGGCCGATCGGCCGCAAGGGACACTCGCGCCTCGGTGGCATCTCGATGGTCTCGATCGAGGCGCGCGAGGGGGTGACGACGGGGATCTCGGCGGCCGACCGGGCGCGGACGATCGCCGTCGCCATCGATCCCGAGCAGGGTGCCGACGACCTCGTCCAGCCGGGCCACATCTTTCCGCTGCGGTCGCGGCCCGGCGGCGTGCTCGAGCGGCGCGGCCGCACCGAGGCTGCCGTCGACCTGGCGAGCGAGGCCGGGCTCTACCCGGCCGGTGTGCTTTGCGAGGTGATGCGCGAGGACGGCCACATGGCGAGTGGCCTCGACCTCGAGCGCTTCGCCGCCGCGCACGGCCTGAGCACGCTTGCCGTCTCCGACGTCTGCGACCACCGCCGCGAGGCCGACGCGGAGCCGCCCTCGCTCTCGCCCGAGGACGCGAAGCGTCTGATGCGTAGCGTGATGGGCCACTTCGCCACCGGGGTGAGCGTCGTCACCGCCTCCGACCGGGCGGGCGACGCGGTCGGCACCACGGCCAACGCGATCACCTCGGTCTCGCTCGACCCGCCGCTGCTCCTCGCCTGTCTCGCCGAGGACTCCGAGACCCTCGCCGCGATCCGCGAAACGAGTCGGTTCGCGGTCAACGTCCTCACCGTCGAGCAGCGCCACCACTCCGATCGCTTCGCCGCCAAGGGGACCGGCGCCCGCGCCCACGAGGTCGAGTTCGAGCGCAAGATGCTCGGTGTCCCGGTCCTCCCCGACGCGCTCGCCGTCGTCGCCTGTCAGGTCGAGGCGATCCACCCGGCGGGCGATCACAAGATCGTCGTCGGTCGTGCCTACTCGCTGCACAACAGCGAAGATCCGGTGGAGCCGCTGATCTTCTACCGCGGCGGCTACAGTCGGATTCCGGTCGAGCGGGACGAGCTCGTCGCCGGGTGAGGCCGCGGCGGTCGGCCGCTCAGGCGGCGACCGACTCGCGGGCGGCGGGAAGTGGCCTGGTACCGAGCCGCTCGCGCAGGGTCCGCCCCTCGTACTCGGTGCGGAAGCGCCCGCGACGCTGCAGCTCGGCGACGACCGGGGCAAACTCCGCGGCCGAGAGCGGATGGTGGACGCCGTAGAACTCGCTCGGGTCCAGCTGCGAGAGGGGCGTCTCGGCGGCGACGCTGGAGAAGTCCCAGCCGGTGTAGCCGGAGACCCAGTTGAGGCCCGCCTCGACCGACGGAGCGCGCTGCTGTTGCGCGACCGATGGCGGTCCCGGGCGCCGTAAGCAACGTTTGCATCGAATCGGTGAGAATGCGGCCATGCGAATCTCCGCCAAAGCGGAATACGCCGTGCGGGCCGCGGTCGGGCTGGCCGCGGCGCCCGACGGTCCCGCGAAGCGCGACTACATCTCCGAGAGCCAGGAGATCCCGGTCTCCTTCCTCGAGAACATCCTCACCGACCTGCGCAACGCAGGCATCGTCGAAAGCCAGCGCGGCTCCGAAGGCGGCTACTGGCTCGCCCGACCGGCCGACGAGATCACCCTCGCCGAGGTCATCCGGGCGGTCGACGGTCCGCTCGCGACGGTGAAGGGCGTGCGGCCCGAGGCGACCCACTACGAAGGCGTCGCCGCGCCCCTGCGCGAGGTCTGGATCGCCTTGCGCGCCCACATCCGTGCCGTCCTCGAGCGCGTCACCCTGGCCGACGTGGTCAGCGGCAACCTGCCGCCGGACGTGGTCGACGCGATCGCGGAAACGGAGTAGGCGCACCGCGGTCGCCGCCCGCCGGCTCGGCTGCTAGGCTTGCTCATAAATCGCACCGATTTGATGAACAAAGCTTGAAAACCTCCTGTCGAGAACACCTGTCGTGAGCGATTTCGCTGAACTCGGAGCGGTGATGTCGCACCTGCCGACCGGCGTGACGATCGTCTCCACCCGCGCCGCCGACGGCAGCCCGCTGGGGGCCACCGTGAGCTCGGTCACCGCGATCTCGCACGATCCTCCGCTGCTGATGGTCTGTCTCGACCACCAGAGCGAGACGCTCGCGGCCATCCACGCCTCTGGTCGCTTCAACGTCAACTTCCTCGCCGAGCACCAGCGCGCGATCTCCTCCCGCTTCGCCGGCCGGCGTGGCGCCGGCAAGGTGACCGGCCTCGAGCTCTCCGGCGAGGAGGGGGAGCCGCCACGGCTCGCCGAGGCGATCGCTCACCTCACCTGCGAGGTGGACCGTACGCTCGAGATCGGCGACCGCGAGGCGGTCATTGCGGTCGTCGTCGGCCACCGCACCACCGCCCCGGACGCCCTGCCGCTCGTCTACTTCCGCGGTCGCTACTCGCGACTCGACGAGCGCGACGCGCTCCCTGGTTCCCGTCCCGCCGGTCCGCCACGCCTGGCGGTGCGGGAGCCGGCGCCGAAGGATGCACCGACCGTGGCGATCGTCGGCGGCGGCTTCGCCGGCACGATGACGGCGGTCGGCCTCCTGCGTCGCCGTCACCCGACCGGGCTTCGCGTCGTCCTGGTCGAGCGCCGTTCCGCCGCCGGGCGCGGTCTGGCCTACTCGACGCCGTTGCTCGCCCATCGGCTGAACGTGCCGACGGCGATGATGAGCGCGCTGCCCGACGAGCCCGACCACTTCCTCCGCTGGGCCCGGCATCGCGATCCCTCGGTCGGGGGCGAATCCTTCGTCCCGCGCTTCCTCTACGGCGACTACCTCGAGCACACCTTGGCGGCCGCCGAGCGTGACGCGGCGCCGGGGGTCCGCTTCGAGCGCATCGCCGACGTGGCAACCGAGATCGCCCTCGAGGACGTGCCCCGTCCGGGTGTGCGCGTGGGTCTCGGCTCCGGTGAGGAGCTGCGGGCCGATCGGCTGGTGCTGGCGACCGGCAACGCGCAGCCGATCGAGCCGGCGGGCGCCGATCCCGACCTGCTCGCCTCGGATCGCTATGTCGGCGATCCTTGGGATCCCGACCTGCTGGTGGGCGACGAGGAGGACGGCGAGCCGGTGATCCTGATCGGGACCGGGTTGACGATGGTCGACGTCGCCTTGACGCTCGGTGCCTCGAGTGGACAGCCGACCCTGCACGCGGTCTCCCGCCACGGCCTGCTGCCGCGGCCTCATCGGGAGTTCCCCGGGCCCCAGCACGTGCCGGAACCACCGGCCGCCACCTCGCTCGCCGAACTGGTCCCCGAGGTGTTGGTCGAGGCCGCCGCGGCGGCCGACCGCGGCGACGGCTGGCGGACCGTGGTCGACTCGCTGCGGCCGATGACCAACTCGCTCTGGGCGGGGCTTGACGAGAGCGAACGGCGCTGGTTCATCGATCACCTCAGCCGCGTCTGGGAAATCCACCGCCATCGGATGGCACCCGAGGTCGCGATGGCGCTGGCGGCGATGCGGCGCAAAGGGGACCTCAAGGTCCACGCCGCCGCGGTCGAGCGCCTCTCGCTGCAGCGCGACGGGGTCGAGCTGCAACTGCGCCCGCGCGGCGGCGGTGCGACGCTGCGCCTGTCGGCGTCCCGCGTCGTCAACTGCACGGGCCCGGCCGCCGACGTGACGAGGCGGCGCGATCCGCTCGTCCAGGGCCTGCTGGCGGCCGGCCTCGCCCGGCCCGAGCCGCTGCGGCTCGGTCTCGACGTCGACGCGCGCGGCGCGCTCGTCGATTGCGCGGGGATCGTCTCCGACCGGATCTTCACGCTCGGGCTGCTGCGCAAGGGCAGCCTCTGGGAGACCACCGCGGTCCCCGAGCTGCGTTGTCAGGCGGCGGATCTCGCTGCCGATCTGGCCGGGCTGGCCACCGCGGATCTCACTGCGCCCGCGTCCCCGAGACTCACGACCCAAGGAGGAAATTCCTGATGCCCGACATCGGACCGAAGCGGCCCGCGCCCGACCAGGTCGAGACCGCCTCGAGCCGCGGCGCGGATGTCTGAGCGCCTTGCGGGGACGGCCGCCCTTGTCACCGGCGCGACCAGTGGAATCGGTCGGGCGACGGCGCTCGAGCTGTCCGGGCACGGCGCCGCGGTCGCCCTGGTCGGCCGCCGGCGCGAGCGCCTCGAGGAGCTCGCGGAGGAGATCAACGGCGCGGATGGCAAGGCCGCGATCGTCGAGTCCGCGCTGGAGGGCAGCGCCGACGGCGCCGCCGTGGTCGATGCCGCCGTGGCTCAGCTCGGTCGCCTCGACACGGTGATCAACGCCGCCGGGCGGATGCTCAACGGGCCGACGATCGATACCCCGGTCGGGGAGTGGGAGGAGATGCTCGCCGTCAACCTCGGCGGCCTCGCGTTCGTCTCCAAGGCGGCGATCCCATACCTGGTCGCGGCCGCCGCCGACAGTCCCCGCGGCGTCGCCGACCTGGTCAACGTCAGCTCGGTCGCCGGCCGCGTCCCGAAACCCGAGGTCGCCCTCTACGACATGACCAAGTTCGGCGTCAACGGCTTCACCGAGGCGCTGCGCCAGGAGTTCGCCACCAAGAACGTCCGCGTCTCCGCGGTCGCCCCCGGCTACGTCGCCACCGAGCTCTTCGGCCACCAGCAGCCCGCCACCCGCGACCGCTTCAAAGCCCTCACCGACCCCCTCGAGATCCTCCTGCCCGAGGACATCGCCGAGGCGATCTCCTACATCGTCACCCGCCCCCGCCGAGTCGCGATCAACGAGGTCGTGGTCCGCCCGACAGACCAGGTCTAGGCGGCGGACGGTTTGTCTGCCGGGGCCGGTAAATCGATGGCGGCGGGATCGCCGGAGTGCCGGAAGCCGGAGATGACGAAGAAGACGCCCGGCGCCTTTCGCCCGCTTTGTTGCGGGAGCCAGGTCCCGACGTTCGTCTAGAAGGGTCTTGTGCTGATCGATTCGCGCTGGTCTGATCGGGGTCGGTGTCGGACGGAGGGGGCGAGCGATACAGCCGATTGGCCCGTTTGGGGGCGACGAAAGTCGGCGGTGACCGGGAAGCGGCGACGACGATCGCTCTGCACCCTCGAAGCACCCCTCTACACCTGCGTCTCCGAAGGCGAAGGAAACTGCTCCTTCGAAGTGCCGGTCGGACCGGGCGGCGTCGGCGAAGGCACGCGGCTCTGGGTAGCACCGACCGCGGGGCCGCCCGGAGCGACGAGCCTGGGCTGATCCAGGGCCGTCCGTCGCACGGCTGCATCCGGATGAAGAATCGCGACATCCGCCGACTCGCCCGCCTTCTGCCCGACAGCGCCTCCATGGAAATCCGCTGACTTTCGGGCTCCGACACCACCCGAAGTGACGCGGCTACGGTAGGGGCGAGAACTCGACACTGGGAGGTACTCCGATGAAGGCGATCGTGGTGACGGACGAAGCCTTGGGAACGGCCGGGATGACGCCGGTGGAGCGGCCCGAGCCGGAGCTGGCGATAAATGATGTGGTCGTTCAGATCCATGCGTCGGGATTCGTCCCGACCGAGCTCGAATGGCCCTCGACCTGGACCGATCGCCTCGGCCGGGACCGGACGCCGTCGATCCCCGGGCACGAGCTGGCCGGAGTGGTCACCGCCCTCGGCTACGGGACGACGGGGCTGTCGGTGGGGCAGCGGGTGTTCGGGCTCGCGGACTGGTATCGCGACGGCACCCTGGCGGAGTACGTGGCGATCGAGGCGCGCAACCTCGCGCCGCTGCCGGGGGAGGTCGACTTCACGGTGGGAGCGAGCCTGCCCATATCGGGCCTGACCGCCTGGCAGGGGCTGTTCCAGCACGGCCGACTTCAGGCGGGTCAGAGCGTCCTCGCGCACGGCGCCGCCGGCGCGGTCGGGTCGATGGTGACGCAGCTCGCCCGCGAGGCCGGCGCCTACGTCATCGGCACCGGTCGCGCCGCCGACCGCCAGGCGGTGCTCGACTTCGGCGCGCGGGAGTTCGTCGACCTCGAGAACGACGGCTTGGAGAGCGTCGGCGCGGTCGACCTGGTGTTCGACGTCATCGGCGGCGACATCGGCAAGCGGTCCGCCGGCCTGATCCGGGCCGGGGGCACGCTGGTCTCCGTCGTCGGGCCGCCCGAGGCGCGACCGGCCGACGGCCTCGCGGTCGACTTCGTCGTCGAGTCCGATCGCGCCCAGCTCGGCGAGATCGTCCAGCGGGTGCGAGACGGACGGCTGCGGACGAACATCGGCACGGTCGCGAGCCTCGACGATGCGGTCGCCGCCTTCAACTCGACCGAGCGGGTCAAGGGGAAGACCGTCATCCGCCTACGTCCGTAGGGGTTCGAGGCCGGTCACGAGCTCCCTCCATGGAGACTGACGAACGCGACCCGTCCGCCGTGACACCAGGGCGACGGTGCTCAGTCGATGACGAAGTTGGCCATCATGCCCATGTCCTCGTGCTCGAGGTTGTGGCAGTGGAAGACGTAGCGGCCCTTGAAGTCGCTGAAGCGGATTGCGAGCTGGACCATTTCGCCCTCGTTGACGAAGACGGTGTCCTTCCGGCCGTGGTCGTACGGGCCCGGCGCCTGGTGCTCGCGCGAGATGACCTGCATGGTGGCGTTGTGGATATGGAAGGGGTGGTGGAAGTCGGAGACGATCGTCCAGAGCTCGGTGCTGCCCGCCCGAACGTTGGCCTGTGAGTAGCTCGGTTCGAAGACGCGCTCGTTGATCGTCCAGTCGTCGGGCCCGCGGTGGAACTTCATGATCCGCTCGGTCATGCCCGCGGTGGGGGTGATCGCTTCCACCTTCGACAGGGTCGAGGGCACCTTGCTGTCGTCGTCGGTTGACCTGGCGACGACGAACCTCATCACGGCCGCGGTGGAGCCGGAGCCGAGCCGGTTGACCAGGGTGATCTCGTCGCCGACTTCGTGGCGGCTGAAGTCGATCACCACGTCGAACCGCTGGGCGGGCGACATTTCGATCGTCTTCAGATCGATCGGCGACGCCAGCAGGCCGTGGTCGGTGCCGATCTGGGTGAAGCCGACGCCGCGAGAGGGGTCTTCGAGGGCCAACTGGTAGGTCCGCGCGTTCGAGGCGTTGAGGATCCGGAACCGGTAGCGAGCGGTGTCGACCTTCATCACCGGCCAGGGCGCGCCGTTGACGAGGATCACGTCGCCCATGACCCCGTTCATCGAGGCCTTGGTGACGCCAGGGGTCGAACGCAACCGCGGTTCGAGCGATGGGTAGAGGAACGATCCGTCGGCGGCGAAAGCGCGGTCGGCCACCATCAGCGGCACGTCGCGGGCGCCCCGTGGCAAGGGCAGCGCGGCTTCCTCGGCGTCGTGGGCGATGTGGAAGCCGGCCAGACCGCGGAAGACGCTCGGGCCGGTGAAGTCCATGCGGTGGTCGTGGTACCAGAGCGTCGCCCCGCGCGGTTGTGGTGGGTAGGTGTAGCTGCGTTCGAGCCGCGTGACGACGGCTTCGGGGTCTTCCATCGCGGGCATCCCGGCCATCGCCGGCATCGCCGGGAAGTTGCCGTAGCGCGGGGCGGGGAGGACGAAGTCGGTCGGGTACCCGTCGCTGTCGTGGGGGGTCGTCCCGCCGTGGAGGTGGACGACGGTCGGCACGGGGAGGGCGTTTCGGTGGGTCACGACGACGCGGCGACCCGGGTTCTGCACGATCGTCGGGCCGGGGAAGGTGCCGTTGTAGCCCCAGACCGGCGTCCGCACACCCGGCAGGATCTCGGCCTTCGCCTGCCTCTGGACGATCTCGTAGTAGTCGGTATCCGCGGTCCGGCGACTCGGCCGCAGTTGCGTCGGGACCGGCAGTGGCGAGCGGAACCGCGGTGGGAGCGCGATCTGGCTCGTCAGCGTGAGGATCCGGGAATTCGGGCTATGCCCTCCCCGGTCGCCGTGGCTCTCGTCGCCGTGCGACCCGTCGGAATTGTCGCTGTGATGAGAGTCGTCGCCGTGGTGCGAATCGTGGTGATCGTCGCTCCGCTCGCCGCCGTGGTGTGAGTCCGCGAACGGTCGGGAGGGAGCGCCGCCGTTGCCCCCGCCGCTACCTCCGTGACCGAAGAGCCCGGCTCGGTCGGCGACGATCGCCGCCCCCGCGACACCCGCCCCGGCGAGGAGGGCACGGCGGCTCAGCGCCGCTTTCGACAGCCGCTCGCCGACGGGCCGGGTGTCGGCGGTCTTGGGACCCCAGGGTTCGCTCCGCATGTCGAGGAGTCTGGCCTCGAAAAGGCCGTTCCACATCGGCCCGCGGGAGGCTTCGCCTACGCCGACGGGCGTATCTCGGCGTACTCCTCGGGGGTAACGGCGCTCTCTACGATTGGAGGCGCCTTGAGCACCCTGGGAATCACCCGCGGCGACCTTTCCGGCGTCAGGTGGCGACCGTCGCCCCGCGCGGTCGACGCCGTCCTCGCGTTCGCGATCACCGCCGTCGTCCTTTGGGGCGCCTACAGCGAGTCCCATCCGACGAGTGCGGGCACGCGCGCGGCGGAAGGCCACACGATCGCGCCCGCGTCCGCCTGGGCCTATCTCATCCTCGCCGCGGCCGGGCTGTCGCTGATCTGGCGCCGCCGCCACCCCCGCGCGGTGCTCGCCGCCTCCCTCGTCGGCGTGCTCGCCTTCACCGCGCTCGGATACTTCGGCGAGGCGGCGCTGGTCGTCCCGCCGATCGCGCTCTTCTCGGTCGCGCAGACGCGGTCGGCGCGCGAGGCGGCGGCCCTGGGCTCCGTCACCCTCCTCGTGATCGCCGGGGTCATCGTCCTCGGCCCGGTCGACCACCTCACCAGCGGCGACATCGGCCTGCTCGCCGTGGTCGCCGTCGCGCTCCTCGGCGGCATCGCGTCCGCCAACCGGCGCCGCTACGACGAGGAGGCCCGCGCCCGCTCCGAGTTGCTCGAGCGCACCCACCGGGAGGAGGCGCGGCGCAAGGTCGACGCGGAGCGGCTGCGGATCGCGCGCGAGCTGCACGACGTCGTCGCCCACACGATGTCGACGATCAACGTCCAGGCGGGCGCCGCCACCTACCTCGCCGACGACCTTCCGCCGCGCGCCGCCGACGCCCTCGACGCGATCCGCCTGGCGAGCAAGGACGGCATGCGGGAGCTGCGGGCGATCCTCGCCGTCCTGCGCCAGGTCGACGACCCGGAGTCGAAGCAGCCGCAGCCCGGGCTGGGGCGGCTCGAGGCGCTGGTGGCGGGCGCCGGCGCCGCGGGCCTGCCGACCACGGTGGTGACCACGGGCCGCCCGTCGTCCGACCTGCCGCCCGCCGTCGACCTGGCCGCCTACCGGATCATCCAGGAGTCGCTGACCAACGCCATCCGTCACGCCGGCCCGGCGACCGCCACCGTCCACATCACCTACGGGCCCGACGAGGTCGGCCTGCGGATCACCGACACCGGGGCGGGGGCGCCGGTCACCGGCACGACGAGCGGCCATGGCCTGGTCGGCATGCGCGAGCGGGCGGCGGCGGCGGGCGGCGACCTCGCGGTCGGACGGACGCGGGCCGGCGGCTTCCAAGTGAGCGCCCGCCTGCCCCTGGGTTCGCGGGCATGATCCGGGTCCTCGTCGTCGACGACCAGGCCCTGATCCGGGCGGGCTTCCGCTCCCTGCTCGAGCGGCCCGAGGACATCGTCGTGGTCGGCGAGGCGACGGACGGGGAGGAGGCGCTTCGCCTCGCCGCCTCGACCCGGCCCGACGTCGTCCTCATGGATATCCGCATGCCCGGCGTGGACGGGCTCGAGGCGACCCGGCGGATCGTCGACAGCCCGGGGCTGGCCGACGTCGCGGTCTTGATCCTGACCACGTTCGAGTCCGACGAGTACGTCTACGAGGCCCTGCGCTCCGGCGCCTCCGGCTTCGTCGTCAAGGACACCGACCCGGCCGAGCTGGTGCGGGCGATCCGGGTCGTGGCGGGCGGCGACTCCTTGCTCTCTCCCGGCGTCACCCGCCGCCTGATCGCCGACATCGCCGCCGAAGGGCGGGTCACGGCCAGCGCCGACTATCCGATCGAGCAGCTCACCGACCGTGAGCGCGAGGTGCTCGGCCTGGTCGGTCGCGGCCTCTCGAACCAGGAGATCGCCGACGCCCTCGTCGTCAGCCCCCACACCGCCAAGACCCACGTCAGCCGGATCATGTCCAAGCTGGGCGCCCGAGATCGGGTCCAGCTGGTCATCGCCGCCTACGAAACCGGGCTGGTGAGGGTGGGGGCGGACCCTCTCAGGTGACGCCGAGTGGGCGACCCCGACCAATTAACGGGTGTGAAGTCAACCGGAAGACCTGGCACAATGCCGGCCGTGGAAGTGGAGAAGGTGCGTTTCGTCGTCGCCGGGCCGACCGGCCGTCGCGGCCGCGCTTAGCGGCCGGCGCCGATGGAGCGCCTGGCGAGCATCGGGCGTCCCGACGTCCTCGCCCCGGCCTGGTGGCTGCTCGCGCTGCTCGTCCTGGTCGAGGCACTGCACGAAGCGCTCGGGGTCGGCTCCCCGGACTGGCTCTTCGGCACCGTCGTGCAGGCCTTGTTGGTCGCCGCCGCGGCGGGCCTCACCGTCGCTCGCGCCGCGCGCGAGCCGGTCGACCGCCGAGCGTGGCTCTGGATCGCGGCCGGCCTCGGCTGCTGGGCCTTCGGGACGGCGCTCTGGGACGTCCTCTATTCCGCCGACCGGCAGGCTCCCTACCCGACGATCGCGGACGCCTTCTGGCTGGCGTGGTATCCGCTGACGGCGATCGGGATCGCGGTCTTGATCCGCGAGCAGGTGAAGGGCTTCCAGCTTCACCGCTGGATGGACGGGTTGGCGGTGACCCTGATCGTGATGACCCCGGCGGTGGCGCTGATCCTGCAGCCGGTGGCGACGCGTTCGGCCGATTCCGGCCTGGCGACGATCCTCGACTTCAGCTATCCGATCCTCGATGCCCTCTTCCTCGGCGCGATCCTCGGGGTCTACGGGCTGTTGGGCTGGCGACCGGGGCGCACCTGGGTCCTGCTCGGCGTCGGCTGCGGGCTGATCGCGGTCGCCGACGGGGTCTCCTCGGTGCAACAGGCCCGCGGGGTGCTCGAAGGGAATTACGCCTTCCTCTGGAGCATCGGGGCATTGCTGATCGCCGCCGCGGCCTGGTCCGGGCGGCCGACCGCGGACCTCGACGCGGAGGTCTACGGCTGGCGGGCGATCGTCCTCCCGGTCGCCGCCCAGCTCTGCGCCGCCGGCCTGCAGGTGTACGCACTCTTCTTCGAGGTCGGCCGGAGCGAGCGACTGGTGACGCTGATCGTCCTGATCGTCGCCACCGTCCAGATCATCATCTCGCGCCCGCGCGCTCCCGAGCCGAGCGGGTAGGGGCGCCCGGGTCGGGGATGATGCGGGCGTACCGGGGCGCTACCGTTGTGGGATGTCCGAGGTCACCGAGGGGGAGGAGCGGCCGGTCCTGATCGCCTACGACGGGTCGGATCCGGCAAAGGGCGCGATCGCCGAGGCGGGCCGCGTGCTCGGCGCCGACCGCCGCGCGGTGGTGCTGACGGTCCGCGAGCCGATCCCGAGCTTCGTCCTCGCCGGGGGCGGCGGCGCGACCACCCTCGACCCGACGACGATCCGGGTGATGGAGGAGGCGGCGCGGAAAGCGGCCGCCGACGTCGCCGAGGAGGGGGCGCGGCTGGCCGGCGAGGCGGGATTCGCCGCCGAGGCCCGCGCCGGGCTCTCCGGCAGCGCCTGGCAGGAGATCGTCGCGGTGGCCGACGAGCTCGACGCCGGGGTGATCGTGATCGGCTCACGCGGGCGCAGCGGCTTCAAGAAAGTGCTGCTCGGCAGCGTCGCCTCGGCGGTCGTCCAGCACGGCGGCCGCAGCGTCCTCGTCGTCCACCCGGAGGCCTCCGACGCGCCCGGCAAGGGCTGACCCGCTCCTCCCGGCGCGCCGCGGCGTCGCCCAGCGCCGGGTGACCATGATGCGGCGGCGCCTGGCTCTACTCTGCCTCGTCCTCGTCGCGGGCCTCGCGCCCGCCGCCTGTGGCTCCGGCGGCACCGCCATGACGCCGCTCCCGACCGCCCCGCCGCGCGAGCGGACGGTCGCCGACGGCAAGCTCCGCATCACCGACCTGACGATCGACAGCCAGGCAGTCGGCCGGCGGCTCGAGGTGAGCGTGATCGACCCGACCGAGCCGCGCGCCACCGGGCGCCCGCTGCTCGTCTTCCTGCACGGCGCCGGCGGCTCGAACGAGAGCTTCCTCGGCAACCGCGCCGTGCTCGGGACGCTGGTTCAGCTCGGTGCCAAGGCGCCGGTCGTCGCCTTCCCCGACGGTGAGCGCAGCTGGTGGCACAACCGCGCGAGCGGCGAATGGGAACGCTACGTGATGCGGGAAGTGATCCCGACCGTGCGCGGCCGCTTCGCCACCGAGCCGGGACGCGTCGCGGTCGGCGGCATCTCGATGGGCGGCTACGGCGCCTACCACCTCGGGCTCGAGCATCCGGGGAGCTTCTGCGCCGTCGGCGGTCACTCCTCCGGCCTCTGGCTCGACCAAAGCGAAGAATTCGAAGGCGCCTTCGACAACCGCGCCGACTACGAACGCAACGACGTCCTCGCCGCCGTCCGCGCCGACCCCGATGCCTTCGGCCACACCCGAATCTGGAACGACTACGGCGACGAAGACTGGTTCGTCCCCGGCAACGCCGCCTTCGTCGCCGCCCTCCGCCAAGGCGATGCCGACCTGACCGCCCACGTCTGGCCCGGTGGTCACGACAACGCCTACTGGAACGCCCACTGGCCCCGGTACCTGGATTTCTACGCCGACGCTCTCGCCGCCTGTTAAGAAGGGGTCGCTAGCGTTTGGGGAATGACCGGCGTGCCGCCGCCCGGGCGGCTGACCCGCAAGCCCCCTCCCGAGGGGGACGGCACCGAGCCGCCGAAGAAGCGGCGCTATTGGTGGCGGTTCAGCCTTGCCGGCCTGATCATCGTCGGCGTCGTCGCGGCGGCGACCTCGAGCGCGATCCTGCTCTACATCAACTCGATCGCCGAAGGGTTCCAGCCGAGCCCAGAAATCGAAGAAATCAAGCCCGAGCTGCCGGAAGTGCACCCGGGCGAACCGCAGACGATCATGATCATCGGCTCTGACAAACGGAAGGGCCTGGGCGAAAAACACGGCCGCTCCGACACGACGATCCTGCTCCGCCTCGACGCGCAGCAGAACCTGATCTCGGTGATGTCGATCCCGCGTGACCTGAAGACCGAAATCCCCGGCTACGGCACGGCGAAGTTCAACGCCGCCTACTCGTTCGGCGGCACGGCGTTGACGCTCAAGGTGGTCAAGGAAATGACGGGCCTGGAAATCAACCACATCATCAACGTCGACTTCCTCGGCTTCGTGCGGGCGGTCGACGCGATCGGCTGCGTGTACACCGACGTCGACCGTCGCTACTACCACTCGAACGCCGAAGTCGTCCCCGGGTCGGCGGAAGAATATTCCGAAATCGACATCAAGCCGGGGTATCAGAAGCTGTGTGGGAAAAAAGCGCTCGAGTACGTGCGCTATCGGCACACCGACACCGACATCGTCCGCTCGGCGCGCCAGCAGAGCTTCCTCAGCCAGGCGCGCCACCAGATCTCACCCGCGGGCCTGCTCGACGACGAACAGGGCCTGGTCAAGACGCTGACCGAATTCACCAGCTCCGACATCAAGAGTGGCACCGAACTGATCACCCTGCTCGACCTGCTCTACGGGGTGCGTGGCGCCGAAGTGAACCAGGTCCACTTCCCGGCCACGCTCGGCCCCAGCTACGTGTACTCGAACCCGACCGCGATCCACCACGCGGTACGGGAATTCCTCGGCGAAGCGGGCTTCGAGTCGAAGAAGCTCGCCGGCGAAGTGCCGGAACCGAAGGCGAAGAAGAAGGGCGGCGGCAAGGCGTCCTCCAAGCACAAGAAGAAGCACGGGGAAAAGCGCCACGCGCCACCCGGTGGCGGCGAACTGGTGGACGCCGCCGAAGCCGGGCGGGAGATGGGCGAAAGGGTCGCCCGCCAGGTCGGCCGCGGCTTCCCGGTCTTCTATCCGACCCGCCTGCCCGAAGGCGCCTTCTACCAGGAAGACAACCCCTACGAACACGTCGTCAACCCGTACGTGTACCACCTGCGGGACAAGGAAAAGGAACGCCACGGCGCCTACCGGATGGTGGGGATCTTCGGCCCCGAATACGAACCGAACTACCTCGGGCTGCAGGGGATACAGGGGTGGGAAGACCCGCCGATCCTCGAGGACCCGACCGAAACGAAGACCGTGGGCGGCCGCGAATACTTGATCTACACCGACAGCGGCCAGATCAAGCTGGTCGCCTGGCACCGCGGCGAAAGCACCTACTGGATCTCCAACAGCCTGCAGCAGACGCTTACCAACGGGCAGATGATGGGCATCGCCGAGTCCTGCCGGCTGCTCGGCCACCGATGACGGCCGGCCGGTGAACCCGACTCCCTAGGGTTTCCGGCATGACGAACGCGAGGGCCGTGGTGGCCGCTTCATACGGAGGTCCCGACCAGCTCGAGGTGCGCGAGGTCGAGGTGCCGGCGCCGGGGCCGGGCGAGGTGACGATCGAGGTGCGGGCGGCCGGGATGAATCCGGTCGACTACAAGCTCTTCAGCGGCGACCGCGGCGCCGATCCGGGCGCGCTGCCGCTGCCGGTCGGCCTCGAGGTCGCCGGGGTGCTGTCGGCGCTCGGCCCGGACACCGAGATCGCCTCGGGCGCCGGCGCGGTCGGCGACGAGGTCGTCGCCTTCCGGGTCAGCGGCGGCTACAGCTCCGCGCTCACCGTGCCCGCCGCCGACGTCTTCGCCAAGCCGTCGACGCTCGACTTCGCCGAAGCGGCCAACCTGCTCCTGGTCGGCGGGACCGCCGCCGACATGCTGCGGGTGGTGCCGCCGCGCGAGGGGACGACGGTGGTCGTTCACGGGGCCTCGGGCGCCGTGGGCGTCAGCCTCCTGCAGCAGCTGGCGCCGCTCGGCGTCCGCGCGATCGGCACCGCCTCGCCCGCCAACTTCGGGGTCGTGAGTCGCTTCGGCGGCGAGCCGGTCGCCCACGGCGAGGGCCTCGAGCAGCGTCTGCGGGACCTCGCCCCCGAGGGCTTCGACGCGGCCTACGACTGCGTCGGCACCGACGAGGCGGTCGACGTCTCGCTCGCCCTGGTCGATCCGCGGCGCCTGGTCACGATCGCCGCCGCGGGACGCGCCGCCGAGGAGGGCTTCGAGGCCGTCGGCGCCTCCCGTCCCGACAGCGCCCCCTTCCGGGCCTCCATCCGCGCCGACCTCCTGCGGCTGGCGAGCGAAGGAAAGCTCGTGGTTCCGGTCGCCCGCACCTTCCCGTTGGACGCCGCCGCCGCGGCCCTCGCCTTCCTCGCCGAAGGCCACCCGGGAGGGAAGCTCGCGCTGATCCCCTGATCGGCGCCGCCGGGACCGGTGGATCAGGGGACGGCGCGGGCCTCCTCCCGGCCGTCGGCTTCCCGTGCGGTCGAGCCCGCGGCCGCGAAGGCGAGGGCGAGGAGGTAGGCGACGGCGACCGTGGCCATCGCCGGTCGCAGGGAGAGGCCGGTGCCGAGCAGGCTGCCGAGCACCGCGACGCCGAAGGCGCCGCCGGCCTGGCGGGCGCCGTTCAGCGCCCCGGAGGCGCCGCCGAGGCGAGCGGCGGGGACGTCCGTGAGGGCGACGGCGGTCATCGCCGGCACCGCCAGGGAGACGAGGCCGAGGGGCAGGCTCGCGGCGATCAGCAGGCCGGTGGGAGCGTCGGCGGCGAGCGTCATCAAGACGGCGGCGGCCGTGCCCATCGCGAGCCCGATCGAGATCGCCCGCCACTCGCCGATCCGGGCGATCAGCCGGGACGAGAGGAAGGCCGTGATGCCGAGCGTCACCGTTGCCGGCAGCAGCGCCAGCCCGGTCTCCATCGGGCTCAGGCCGCGCCCTAGGTGGAGCGCCAGAGAGAGGCAGAAGAGGGCTCCGTAGAGGCCGAAGTTGAAGATCCCGGCGATCCCGATCGAGAGCGAGAAGGCGCGTCGGCGGAAAAGCTCGGGCGGGACCATCGGCCCGGTGACGCGCCGCTCGGCGGTGACGAAGCCGGCCGCGAGGACGACGCCCGCGACGAGGGACGCCAGGGTCAGCGGCGCGCCCCAGCCGCGCTCGCCGGCGAGGATGAAGCCCGCCACCAGCGCGCCCAGGGCGGCGACCGCGAGGAACTGGCCGAGCGGGTCGAACGGGTGCCGCCGGCGCGGCGTCTCCTCCACCGTGAGCGCGACGACGACCACGATCGCGACCGCGATCGGCGGGTTGACGGCGAAGATCGCGCGCCAGCCGAGGGTGCCGACGAGCAGGCCGCCGAGCACCGGCCCGGCCGCCACGCCGACGCCGGAGACGCCCGCCCAGACGCCGAGCGCCCGCCGCCGTCGCGCCGGCTCCGGGAAGGCGTGGGCGATCAACGCCAGCGAGCAGGGCAGCAGCGAGGCGGCGCCGATCCCCTGCAGCGCCCGCGCCGCGATCAGCGCGCCGAGCGAGGGGGCGAGCGCGCAGAGGACGCTGCCGAGGGCGAAGACGGTGACGCCGACGAGGTAGCCGCGGCGGGCGCCGATCCGGTCGGCCAGGGCGCCGGCGCTGAGCAGCAGCGCGGCGAAGGAGAGGGTGTAGGCGCTGACCACCCACTGGGCGCCCGACAGCGAGCCGCCGAGGTCGGCGACGATCGGCCCGAGGGCGACGTTGACGATCGTCGTGTCGAGGGTGATCAGCAGGAAGCCGAGGCAGATCGCGGCCAGCGCGAGGTTCTCGCGGCGGCGGCCCTCGATCGCCATCGGCTTGGACTGCAGTAGGAGCACGCTCTCGATCCTGCGCCGAAGCGCCGCTCTTTTCCACGACCAGTTGCGTCTCGCTGATAGGTAGGGCCTAACGAACTACGATCCGGTCATGGAGCTGCGGCAGCTCGGATACTTCGTCGCCGTCGCCGAGGAGCTGCACTTCGGCCGCGCCGCCGAGCGCCTGCGGATCGCCGGCCCGTCGCTGTCTCAGCAGATCAAGGTGCTCGAGGCCGATGTCGGCGCGCAGCTCTTCGTCCGCGACCGCCGCCACGTCGAGCTGACCGCGGCCGGGCGCCAACTGCTGCCCGAAGCGCGCGAGATCCTCGCTCGCGCGGCGGCGGCCAAACGGCGGATCGCGGGGACGCGCGGGGCGCTCCGCTTCGGTTATGTCAGCTGGTTGCCCGACGGCCTGTTGCCCGCGGTCGGCGCCGACCTGCGGGTCGACGAGTGGGTGATGCCGAGCCACGTCCAGGTCGGCCGGGTGCTCGACTGCGGCCTCGACGCGGCGATCGCCTGGTGCTCGGCCGAGGACCCGCGGCTCGACCTGCGGCTGATCTGGCCCGAGCAGTTGCGGGCGGTCTCCCGGGGCCGCGGCACCACCGCCGTCGTGGCGGCGGAGGCGCGCGTCTTCGCCGACGACGACCTCACCTCCTGGGACACCTGGAACCAGTTCGCCCAGGCCCTCGCCGAGGGCGTCGGCGTCCGCCTGGTGGCGATCGAGGACGGCGGCATCACCGGCGCGGCCTTCTACGACCACTGCCTGCGCGCCGACGGCCCGGTCATCGCCGCGCCCAAACGACACGCCGCGACCCTCCCCGCCGGCCTCCGCGAACGCGACGTCCGCGACCCGGTCCCGCTCTGGAACTGGTCCCTCGTCACCCGCGCCGACGACGACCGTCCCGCCACCCAGGCCCTCCGCGACGACGCCGTCGCCTTCGCCCGCAACGTCGGCCTCCTCGCCCCACCGCCCGCCCCCTGGTGGGCCCCACCCGGCGACCCCCACATCGCCACGCTCACCGCCCTGTCCGCCGGCTGACCGGCCGACGCGTCGCGGTCGTCATCATTCCCGGATCGCCACCGAGGCCCTCCCCGACATCGAGACCACCGCCGACTGCGAGCGGATCGTGCGCGCCTTCTACGCCAAGGCGATGGCCGACGAGCGGATCGGCTGGATCTTCACCGAGGTCGCCGAACTGGACCTCGAAGAGCACGTGCCGAAGATCACTGCCTTCTGGGCAACCAACCTGCTCGGCTCGAAGACCTACCGCGGCGGCGCCTTCGGCGTCCACGGCCGCCTCCACCAGATGGCGCCGGGAGGGCTGCGCAAGGAGCACTTCGAGCGCTGGCTCGTCCTCTGGTGCCAGACCGTCGACGAGTTCTACGACGGTCCGCTCGCCGCCGCCGCCAAGGTCCACGCGCTGCGCGTCGGCAACGCCTTCTACGGCCGCCTGCAACTCCAGCCGGTCGCCCGGGTCGCCGACGAGGCGCCCGAGCCCTCCGCCTGATCGCGCCGCGAGCCGGGCGTCCTAGCCCGGCGCCGGTCCCGTCGTCCGGTCGGGCGCCCGCTCGCGGCTCTCCTTCGCCTGCCGTGCCCGTTCGCCGGCTTCGGTGAAGAGGTCGATCAGGCTCGGCTCCGGTCGCCCCTCGCGTTCGTCGGTCAGCGGTGTCAGCACACCGTCGCGGAGTCGGCAGCGAGGGCAGCTTCCCCCGTGGGCCAGTCGGACCGAATTGAAGCTCCAACCACAGCGCTCACACTTGACCATGTCTGTCTCCTCGGGGTTCGTCCTGACGACAATGAGGGCGTCCCTGGCGCAACGGCGTGACCGATCTGTGACCGCATGCGCCGTTCGGTCGCTCTTTGCAAGGAATGCCTGACCGGTCGGTGGCGAGCGTCTGCATTTACCCCCAATAACGAGGGGTAAATGCAGACAGGTCCCGCCTCAGGCGGTTTGATCCCGAACTGGGCCGAGATGCGGGCGAGCTCCGCCGGGTCCGACACGCCCCGCCGGTCGCGGCGCGGGGTGTAGGGACGCTCGAGCGCGGCCGCCTCGTCGTCGGTGAGGTCGATCGCCAGCGAGGCGACGGCGTCCTCGATGTGGCTCGGTTTGCCGGCTCCGACCAGCGGCGCGACGACGGCCGGGTTGCGGCGCAGCCAGGCGAGCGCGATCTGGGCGCGGCTGACGCCTCAGTTCGCGGCAACCTCGGCGAGCGCCGCGACGAGCGCCCGGTTCGACCCGAGCGACGTCCTCCTCCTGATGAGCTTCCTCTGGCGCACCGCCGACGACGCCGAAGGCCGAGCACAGGCGTCCCGTACTCTCGATCTCGTTCTGGCGGGACTGAGTGTCACCGCCGACTGAGGCAGACATCGACCGGAGGCGCAAATGGAGATCGGGATCATCGGGGCGGGCCAGATCGGCGGCACGCTGACGCGGCTGCTGACCAAGCAGGGGCACACCGTGAGGGTGTCCAACTCGCGAGCGCCGGAGACGCTCGCCGACCTCGCCGCCGAGACCGGCGCGACCGCGGTCTGGGCGAAGGACGCGCCGGTCGACGCCGACCTCGTGATCGTCTCGATCCCGCAGAAGAGCACCCCCGACCTGGCGCCGGGCATCGTCTCGACCCGCAAGCCGGGCGCGCCGGTGATCGAGACCAACAACTACTACCCGCAGCAGCGCGACGGCCGGATCGAGGCGATCGAGAACGGGACGCCGGAGAGCGTCTGGGTCGCCGAACTGCTCGGCGCCCCGGTCTTCAAGGTCTTCAACGGCATCTTCTGGAAGCACCTGCTCGAGCAGGGCGTCCCGCGCGGCACCGCGGGCCGCATCGCCCTGCCGATCGCCGGCGACGACCCCACCGAGAAGCAGACCGTCTCCGACCTGGTCGACCAGATCGGCTTCGACCCGGTCGACGCCGGCACCCTGGCCGAATCTTGGCGCCAGCAGCCCGACACCCCGGTCTACGGCACCGACCTCGACGCCGAGGGCGTCAAGCGGGCCCTCGCCGAAGCCTCCCCCGAGCGCCCCGACGCCTTCCGCGCCGCGGCGTAGATGACCTGATTCCGGGGCGACGCGGGCGGGCACGGGGCCCAGGTCGATTGAAGCCGGCGCCTGGGGGTGCGGGGGGCGGGAAGGGGCCTCGACCCCCTGAAGCTGGCGCCCGGAGGACAAGGGACGCGGCCATCTCGACCACGACCCTGGCAGGCTGTGGTCGTGGTCGAGATGGCCGGGGGTGCGGGGAGAGGCCACCGCCCCCGAGGCGCGTCACAGGTCCGGCACGAAGACCCGGAGAAGGTCACAGGTCGTCCTGTCTTCTTCAGACGTTGCAATCACGTGACCATGGTTTGGGGGGCCTATAGGACCCTGAATCCATGCATCGCGTCTCCGACCCCCTGACCAGGGTCGGAAACGCATGAGGACCGGTGACGTTCCCGGCGTCTCTCCCCGTGCCTCGTGACGTTCCCGGCGTCTTCGTCACGGAAAGGGCCTTCCGGAGGGCTCTCCCGGCCGGACCTCCGACGGAAGTGTGGAGTTCGTGGCGGACCTGTGACCTCGTGCCGGACCTGTGACGGAAGCTCGGAGTTCGTGACGCACCCTCGGCGCCTTACCGCAATCTCCCTCGCGTCCCGGGCGTCTCGTGGCGGCCACAGCCTGCCCGGGCCGCCACGAGACGCCCGGGACCGACCTCGGACGGCCGCCCCCGCCGCGAACCACGGCGCGGGCGCCGCGGACCGCCGGTTAGCCCGGCGCCGTGGGATCAACCATCTAGCCAGGTGTGGGAGAACCTAGGCGGGGGGTAGTGTCTGCGGGGTGGAGGGGCGACGCTATGGGTGGCGGATCGCGTGATTGCTCTGGATCTGGAGCGGCCGGGACGTGACGCGCCGCCGCGGCTGACCGACTACGAGGCGGCGCGGCGGGACTTTCGGCTCGAGGTCCCGGATCGCTACAACCCGGTGCTGGCGATCGTCGAAAGCTGGGCGGAGGAGGACCCTGAGGCGCCGGCGGTGCTGTCGCTGACCTCGACCGGGGAGATGGCGAACCTGATGACCGCGAGCGAGTTAGCCGCGTCCTCGCGCCGGACCGCCCGGGCACTACTTGCCGCCGGCATCGGGAAGGGCGACCACGTCTTCGTCATGCTGCCGCGCGTCGCCGAGTGGTACGCGGCGATGCTGGGGACGATGCGGATCGGAGCGGTGCCGATGCCGGGACCGACGCTCCTCACCCCGAAGGACATCGGCGACCGCCTCCGCCGCGCCCACGCCCGCGCCGCGATCACCGACCCGGCCGGGGCCGAGAAGGTCGACGCGACCGGGGTCGATCTCCACGCCCGCTGGTGCGTCGGCGGCGCGCCCGAGGGCTGGGTCGACTTCGGCGCCGCCCGCGAGGAGGCCGGCGATGGCGAGACGCCCGCCGACCCGACCCACCGTGACGACCCGCTGCTCCTCTACTTCACCAGCGGCACCGTCTCGGTCCCGAAGATCGTCCAGCACCGCCAGGACTACGCGCTCGGGCACGTCGGCACCGCCCGCTTCTGGCACGACCTGCGCCCTGGCGACGTCCACTGGACGGTCACCGACACCGGCTGGGCGAAGGCCGCCTGGGGCGGCCTCTTCGGCCAGTTCCACGAGCGCGTCTGCGTCGTCCAGGTCCCGCTCGGCAAGCCCGACGCAGGCACCTTGCTGTCGATCGTCGAGAACGCCGGCATCACCTCCTTCTGCGCCCCGCCGACGCTCTACCGGCTGCTCGTCCAGGCCGACTTCTCCGGCCACGACCTCGGCGTGCTCCGGCACTGCACCAGCGCCGGGGAGCCGCTCAATCCGGAGGTGATCCGTGCCTGGGAGGAGCAGACCGGCCTCACCATCTACGACGGCTACGGCCAGACCGAGACCACCTGCGTCGTCGCCAACTACCGCGCCGTGCCGGTCCGTCCGGGCTCGATGGGCAAACCGGTGCCGGGCTGGGACCTCGACGTCGTCGACGACGAGGGCGGCCAGGTCGAGGCCGGCGAGGTCGGCAACGTGGTCGTCGTCCACAACGGAAAGCCCCACATCGGCCTCTTCCCCGGCTACCACGACGACGACGAGGCGACCGCCAGGGTCTTCCGCGGGCCTTATTACTTCACCGGCGACAAAGCCGCCCGCGACGAGGACGGCTACTACTGGTTCGAGGGTCGGGGCGACGACGTGATCACCTCGAGCGCCTACCGGATCGGCCCCTTCGAGGTGGAGAGCGCGCTGATCGAGCACCCGGCGGTGATGGAGGCGGCGGTCGTCGGCCGCGCCGACCCGGATCGCACCGAGATCGTCGTCGGCATCTGCATCCTCGCCCCCGGCCACGAGCCGAGCCCCGAGCTCGCGCGTGAGATCCAGGACTTCGTCAAAGCCCAGACCGCGCCCTACAAGTATCCCCGTGAGGTCCACTTCGTCGACGAGCTGCCGAAGACCGTCAGCGGCAAGATCCGCCGCGTCGAGCTGCGCGGCTGGCTCGCCGACGGCCGCCTGCCACCCGGCGGCGCCGCGGTGCCGGCTCCGGGCGCATAGAAGGCTGATTCCCCCGGCCGCGGCGGCCGTCCGAGTTGCGTCCAGAGGGAGGCCTCATGCCTTCCGTAACTCGCCGGAGGACCGCCGAGGACGCGTGTCGAGTTTCCGTTGCTATGGAACGGAAACTAAACACGCATCTTCCTGACCTGTCGTCACCGCATGAAGGACCGTGACGTCTCCCCACACCCCCCGGCCATCCGGCCACGGCGCAGAACTAGGTGCAGCGGAGGACGATCTTGCCGAGGTGACCGCCGGCGGTGAAGCGCTCGTAGGCGGCCGGGGCGTCGGAGAGCGGGAACTCGGCCTCGAGCGGGACGCGGACGCGGCCGTCGGCGACGAGGGGGAGGACGCTCGTTTCGATCTCCCGGGCGAGCAGCGCTTTCTCCTCCGTCGTCCGGTAGCGGAGGGTGGAGGCGCGGACGGTGCCGCGGGTGACCATGAGGCGACGCAGGTCGAGCGTCTCCTGGTGGCCCGCGCCGACGCCGATGACGACGATCGTCCCCCAGGTCGCCAGCGACTTGACGTCGGCGGGAAGGTTGGGGGCGCCGACCAACTCGAGGATGACGTCGAAGGGGCCGTGTTCGAAGGCCTCGTCGGGGGCGAGGGCGCGGTCGGCGCCGAGCTCCTCGACCGCGGCGCGATTCTTCTCGTTGCGCACCGAGGCGGTGACGTCGGCGCCGAGGACGTGGCCGAGCTGGACCGCGGCGGTGCCGACGCCGCCGCCCGCGCCGTTGACCAGCAGCCGCTGCCCGCTGCGCAGCCCGGCCTGGCGGACGATCGCGTCGTAGGCGGTGAAGAAGACCTCGGGGAAGCCGCCCGCCTCCGACCAGCCGAGCGACTCGGGGACCGGCAGCAGCTGCCGCTCGTCGACCACCGCGAACTCCGCCTGCGCGGCGCCCGCGACGATCGCCATCACCCGCGCGCCGGGCTCGAAGCGCGGCACCGGCGCGGCCGAGGCGACCACCTCGCCGGCCAGCTCCATGCCAGGGATGTCGCCGGGGACGCCGGCCTCCGGCGGCGGCGGGTAGAAGCCCGCGACCTGGGTCGGGTCGGCACCGTTCAGCCCGGCGGCGTGGACCCGGATCAGCGCCTGACCGAGGCCGGGGGTGAGCTCCTCCCGCGTCCCGACCGCGACCGCTTTGTCCTTGATCTCGACGACCCGCACGCCGGCATTGTCGCGAATGCCGAGGTCGGCCGTCGGGTAGAAGTTCCAGGCCCCTCACCACGTCCACGAAAGGCAGCGACATGGAATACCGCCAACTCGGCCGCTCGGGCCTGCGCGTCTCGACCCTGACCCTCGGGACGATGACCTTCGGCGGAGCCGGCAAGTTCGCCGCCGTCGGCTCGACCGACGTCGCCGGGGCGCGCCGCCAGCTCGACATCTGCCTCGACCGCGGCGTCAACCTGGTCGACACCGCCAACGTCTACTCGGCCGGCCTGGCGGAGGAGATCCTCGGCGAGGCGCTGGAGGGACGGCGCGAGCGGGCCATGCTGGCGACCAAGGTGCGGGCGCGGATGGGGGACGGGCCCAACGACGCCGGCCTCTCCCGCCACCACATCATCGCCGAGTGCGAGGCCAGCCTGCGCCGCCTGCGCGCCGACCACATCGACCTCTACCAGGTGCACGAGTGGGACGGCCAGACGCCGCTGGAGGAGACGCTGGAGGCGCTTGACACCCTCGTCCGCTCGGGCAAGGTCCGCTACGTCGGCTGCTCGAACTACGCCGCCTGGCAGCTGATGAAGGCGCTCGCCACCTCCGAGCGCCACGGCTACCAGCGCTTCGTCTCCCAGCAGATCCACTACACGCTGCAGGCGCGCGAGGCGGAGTACGAGCTGGTGCCGGTCGCGCTCTCCGAGGGCGTCGACCTGCTGGTCTGGAGCCCGCTCGCCGGCGGCCTGCTCTCCGGCAAGTACCGGCGCGGGGAGGAGGGGCCGGCGGGCTCCCGCCAGCTCAGCGGCTGGGAAGAGCCGCCGGTCCGCGACGAGGACGCCCTCTTCGACATCGTCGACGTCCTGGTCGAGATCGGCGAGGCCCACGGCGTCTCCGCCGCCCAGGTCGCCCTGGCCTGGACCCTGGGACGCCCTGGCGTCGCCTCCCTGGTGATCGGCGCCCGCACCGACGAGCAGCTCGAAGACAACCTCGCCGCCGCCGAGCTCCAGCTGTCCGCCGACGAGCGCGACCGCCTCGACCGGGTCAGCGCCCCGCCGCTCCTCTATCCCTACTGGCACCAGGCGAAAACCGCCTCCGACCGCCTCGGCACCGCCGACCTGTCCCTGCTGGGCCCGCACCTGTAGCGCCGGCCGTGACGCCGTCCGCCCCGCCCCGCCCGTGCTTCGCGGCCGCCCCGCCCGTCCGAGGTGCGTCCCGGGACGCGAGGGAAATGCAGGAAACGTCACAGGGACGGCACGATCTCCACCCTTCCGTCACAGGCCCCCCGGGTGAGTTCGCACTTTGCCGTAGATAGTCCGGAGAACTGCGAACTCACCTTGGGCGACGGGTTCTCGCCCGGAGCCCGTCACGAAGTCCCATCACTTCCCCATGGCGCATCTCGGACGGACGCGACCGCCGGCGCAGGCTCGCCGTCGCCTGATCCTGTTTACATTTCTGCAATGACTCCCCGGCTCTCCTTGCTGCCTCGCGACCGCACCTTCTTCGACCTCTTCGTCGAAGCCGGCGTGAGCAGCGTCAACAGCGCCCAGCTCCTCGACCAGCTGTTCGAACGGTGGCCCGACGCCGGTGACCTGCCCCAGCAGGTGGTCGCCGCCGAGCACGAGGGCGACCGGATCACCCACGAGATCATCAAACGGCTGAACTCGACCTTCGTCACGCCGCTCGACCGCGAGGACATCTACGCGCTGGCGACGAAGGTCGACGACGTCGTCGACCTGACCGAGGAGGCGGCCGACCTGCTGGTCGTCTACAAGATCGAGGCGCCGATGATCCAGGCCGGCGTGCTCGCCAAGATCCTCCTCGCCGCCTGCCGCGAACTGGCCGCGGCGCTGGAGAAGCTGCCGACCTTCAAGGGCCTCGATCAGCACTGGATCGAGATCCACCGGCTGGAGAACGAAGGCGACCGGATCTCCCGCGACGCGATCGCCTCGCTCTTCGAAAACGGGATCGACCCGATGGTCGTGATCCGCTGGAAAGACATCTTCGGAGTGCTCGAGGAGGCGATCGACGCGACCGAGACGGCCGCCCAGATCATCGAGGGCATCGTGATCAAGAACGCCTGATCCGGGACGCCCGCCCGCGCCCCGATCCAGCCTGTAAACAATTTGTTACAGCGCCGGGTAGCTTGCCGACCGTGAGCTCCGACCTCGTCCTCGTGATCGTCGTCGCCACCGCCCTGGCATTCGACTTCACCAACGGCTTCCACGACACCGCCAACGTCGTCGCCACCTCGATCTCGACCGGCGCCGCGGCCCCGAGCGTCGCGATCGGCGCCGCCTCGCTGCTCAACTTCGTCGGCGCCTTCATCTCGATCTCGGTCGCCGCGACGGTCGCCAACGACGTCGTCGATGCCTCGGTGATCACGCCGACGATCGTCTTCGCCGGACTCGTCGGCGCGACCGCCTGGAACCTCGTCACCTGGTACTTCGGCCTCCCGTCCAGCTCCTCGCACGCGCTGATCGGCGGCGTCGTCGGCTCGGCCGTGGCGGCGGTCGGCTTCCACGCGATCCTCGCCGAAGGGCTGATCGGCAAGGTCCTGATCCCGGCGATCCTGGCGCCGCTGCTCGCCTTCCTCGTCGCCGGGATCGCGATCGGCGTCAGCTACCGGATCATCGGCAGGCAGCGGCCCGGTGTGGTGACCCGCGGCTACCGCTACGGGCAGCTGCTCTCCGGCGGCCTGCTCGCCCTCGCCCACGGCACCAACGACGCGCAGAAGACGATGGGCGTGATCACCCTGGCGCTGATCGCCCACGGCAGCCTCGGCGCCGGCGCCGACCCGCCGCTCTGGGTGATCGCCTCCTCGGCGGCGGCGATCTCGCTCGGCACCTACTCGGGCGGCTGGCGGATCATCAAGACGACCGGGACGAAGATCATCAAGATGGACTCGGTCCAGGGCTTCTCGGCGCAGGGCGCCGGCGCCGCGGTGATCCTCGCCTCGACCCACTTCGGCTACCCGCTCTCGACCACCCACGTGATCAACGGCGGGGTGATGGGGGCGGGGGCGGCCAAACGGGTCTCGGCCGTGCGCTGGGGCGTCGCCGGCAACATCGTCACCGCCTGGGTCCTGACCCTGCCCGCCTCGGCGGCGATCGGCGCCGTCGTCTACGGCATCACCCGGATCTTCGGCACCGGCGCGCTCGGCCCGCTGATCGTCACGATCATGTCGCTCTCCCTGCTCGCCGCGACCTTCGCCCGCCGCAGCCGGCGCGGCGCCCCGGTGGCCGCCCAGTGACCGCGACGATCGTCGACTGGAGCGACCTGCTGCAGACGATCGGCGCCTCGATCGTCGCCGGCGTCGGCATCACGATCGCCTTCTCGGTCGTCATCTGGGGCTCCGCCCGCTTCGCCGACCTGCGCCGCGAAGAGCGCCCCGGCCCGGCAGGCGTCGCCCTCACCATCTCCGGCCTCGCCCTCGCGGTGGTCACGGCCGGCGTGGTCTTCGGCGTCATCGTGATGACGACCAAGTAGCTCCGCCGTCCTCCACCCGTTCAACAAATTGGAACGAGGTGAAAGAAGTGGGCGAAGGAGGACACTCTCTATCTAGTGCCTGATCAAGAGCCGCGACCGTCGACGGAGCGCGCACGCCAATTCGAAGGGATCTTCGGCGCCTGCTATTCGCGGGTGCTCGGCTTCGCCATCCGTCGTAGCGAGGATCGGGCGACCGCCGAGGAAGCGGTCTCGGAGACCTTCCTGGTCGCCTGGCGGCGCCTCGACTCGGTCCCCGACGAACCGCTGCCCTGGCTCCTCGGCGTCGCCCGCAAGGTGATCGCCAACCAGCGCCGCGCGGCCGGGCGCCGCACCCCGGACGGCCCGCTGGTGCCGCTGGAGGCGGTCGCCGACCCGGCCCCGGGCGCCGGCATCGCCGACGTGATCGCCGACCGCGAGGCCTTCGCCGAAGCCTTCGCCGCGCTCAGCCCCGCCGATCGCGAGGTGCTGGCCCTGGTCAACTGGGACGGCCTCTCGCCGAAGGAGGCCGCCGCCGTCCTCGAGTGCACCCCCGCGACCTTCTACCTGCGCCTACACCGATCGCGGCGAAGGCTGTTGAAAGAACTAGAGGTCCGCGGACACTCTTTTGGTGAGCGCGTCGCGGGACCCGTCACCCGTCCGCGCGCCGACGCGACGGAGGCAAGACCTTGAAGAACGACGATCTGAAGCGCGAACTGCGACGGCTCGACCCGGCCCGGCCCGCCGACCTCGACGGCGCCGCCGCGAGCGACGAGGCGGCGGAGCTGCTGGCGCGGATCGTCGCCGTCGACCCCGAGGCGGAGGCGACGCCCGCGGGCCCCGACGCGCCCCGTCCGGTCGCCGACGTGAAGCTGCCGAGCCGTTGGCGCCGCTTCGGCACCCCCGGCCTCGCCTTCGCCACCGCCGCCGCCGCCGCGGCCGTGGCGGTCCTCGTCGCGGTCCTCGCCTTCGGCGGGGGCGGCGGCGAAGGCGATCGCCTCGATGCCGCGCTCGACACGGCCGCCGCCCGCGCCGCCTCCGGCGCCTCGGGCCCGCATCCCTACACCTACTTGAAGACGCGCGAAATGTCGGTCTCGACGACCGACGCCGACAGTCGCTCCTGGAACGTCGACCAGTCGACGACCCGCGAAGAATGGGTGACCCCGGACGGCTCCGGCCGGCTGCGGATCGTCGCCGGCCCCTCGCGCTTCGTCGGCTCCGGCGACCGGGTCGAATGGGAAGGCGCGGGCCGGCCCCAGTTCCTCACGCTCGGCTTCGGCGGCCACACCGAAGATCGCTGGATCTCCGCCGGACAGCTGCGCGGCCGGGTCGTCTCGCTGCCGACCGAGCCCGCCGCGCTCCTCATCCGCCTGACCGAAGAAGCCGCCGAGGCGCAGAGCGAAGCGCCGCTCGCCGCGCGCACCCTGCAGCTGATCGCCGAAGACCTGCGCAACCCGGTCGCCTCGCCGGCCCTGCGCCGTGCCCTCTACGCGGCGGCGAAGCAGATCCCGGGGATCGAATACCTCGGCGAACCGACCGACCCCGACGGCCGCGCCGGCGTCGCGATCGGCGTCACCGGCGAGGCGGCGGGCCACCCGCGGCTCTACTCGCTGATCTTCGATCCCGACACCTCGCAGGTGCTGGCGACCGAGACGACCGCCCTGCCCGGCGCCGGCGCGGGGGAACCGATGGGGCCGACGCTCCTGCGGGCGACGGTCTACGAGGAAGCGCGCCCGACGCGCTCGCTGTCGGAAAAGGAAGGCATGTGGTTGAGCGGCTTCGAACCCTCGGCGTACGAGGGTCAGGGAGGCAGCGACTACCTGATCTACCGCGTGCCCGCCGGCGTAGGAACTGACTGAAGAAAACGAATGGAAGGTTGAAGGTGAGAACTAGATTTTTCGCGTCCGCTGCTCTCTTAGGGGTGGTCGGCGTCGTGGCCTTGGCAGGCTGCGGCGGTGGTGGGAGCAGCAGCTCGGGGTCGACGAGCGCCTCGGGTGGCGGGAGCGGGGACTTCGCCAGCTCTGCCGACGCCGCCTGCACCACGGCCAACAAACAGATCGCCGCGCTCGGCACGCCGAAGCAGGCCGAAGTCCTCAAGTACATGGAAACGACCGAAACGGTGATCGAAAAACTCGACGGGGAAGTGCAGGCGCTCGGCGCCACCGGCTCGGCGGAAAAGGCCTACACCGAAGCCCTCGGGAAAGCGGTGATCACCCTGAACCACATGACCAACGCCGCCCGCAACGAAAACTTCGACGCGGTCCGCGAAATCTCCGACGAACTGATCGAACTGAACCTCGGTGAACTCGCCGAAAGCGCCGAACTCACGGTCTGCGCGGAAGTGCCGGTGAGCGAAGCATGAGGCGGGCAAGGCTCGTCCTCATCCTCGGTGCGGTGATCGCGCTGCTCGGCAGCGTCGGCGTCGCGATGGCGACCACCGGCGCGACCACCGGCTACCCGCAGCCGAAGGTCGTCGTCCCGGCCTCGGTCTCGACGCCCTACGAACAGCGCTACGTGCTGACCGCGGTCGGCTCGGGCGCCGGCATCCGCTCGGGCGAGATGAAGTTCGAATTCGAGGAGGGCTCCTCGCCGGAGTTCCTGGTCGGGATCTCGGAGTTCTACTCCTACAGCCCCGACGGCTCGATCGAAACCTCGCTGTTCACCTTCTACCCGTTCACCGAACTGCCGGGCGGCAAAGGCCTCAAGGCCCCGGCGCTGAAGGTCGGCGCCTCGGCGTCCTACGGTCAGGTGACCGAAGACGGCGAACTGCAGATGTTCAAGATCGAAGGCAACCGGGTGAAAGGCCAGATCCGCCTCCACGGCGACGGCCCCTGGCCGGTCGAATTCCGCATCCTCAGCGACGACGAATCGACCGGCGGTCACCCGCCGGTGGCGAAGCAGCTGCCGGAAGCCGAACCGAACAATCCCGGCTGGGGCGCGGAAGGGTCCGAATACGACGGCGAATACGAACTCACCAACGCCGCCGCCAACCCGACCGAAAAAGCGGGCACCCTCGGCGCCGTGATCGGCGTCGCCCAGGGTCTCGGCACCAAAGGCGCCGTGATCAGCGGTGGCTCGATGACGGTGAAAGGCGAAGGCAAGCCGGCGACCGCCGAAGTGACGGTCGAAACCGGCGGCTCGACCCGCCACTTCACCCTCACCAAGCTCGCCTGGGCAGGCGACAAACGCACCGCCCAGGTGCACGAGAACGGCCCGACCAGCCCGCCGGTCGGCCGGCTCGAAGGCACCGGCGGCCAAGGCGAACTGAAAGGACGCCTGATCGACGGCCACACCGTCTACCAGGTCGAATTCAAGATGAAGTAGTCCCCCTGGGCCCCGCTCGCGCGGGGTTCTCGGCCGACCGACGGGGCGCCCACGGGCGCCCCGTCGCGTTCAGCGGTTCCTTGCCGGCCCCACGCCGGGCCGTGCGGCCCGGCCGCCCGTTCCCCTACTCCGCTGAGGTAAAATTGAGCGATGGGTACGGCGGAGAAGGCCGAGGATCTGCGGGCTCGGGTCCGCGAGGGCACGCGGGCGGAGGTCGGCATGGCGGCCCTCGACCTGTTCGCCGAAAAGGGCTTTGAGGAGACGACCGCGGGGGAGGCGGCCGACGCCGCCGGGATCTCGCGGGCGAGCTTCTTCCGGCTCTTCTCCTCCAAGGAGGAGGCGGTCTTCGCGCGCCAGGAAGCGACCGGCGGCGTGATCGCCGCGGCCCTGCTCGCCCGGCCTGCCGAGGAGGACCATTGGCTGGCGCTCTGCTCGGCCTTCACCTCGGCGACCACCGTCCGCTACCTCGAGGACCCCGAGCGGGCGCTGGCCCGTGCCCGCCTGATCCTCGAGAACCCCTCGCTGCGCGCCCGCCGGCTCGAGGTCCACGCCAACTGGTCCGGCGAGATCCGCGAGGCGCTCGCCGAGCGCACCGGCGGCGACCCCGATTCGATGGAGATCGAAGCCGTGGTCGGTGCCGCCCTCGGCGCCTTCGACGCGGCGACGACGCGCTGGGGAGCCTCCGGCGGCGGCGACCTGGTCGCCCTGATCGAGGAGTCCTTCGCCGCGGTCGCGGCGCTCTTCGCCGATTAGCCGGCCGGCGGCCGGGCTGCGAGGGCCGGAAGGGGTTGAAAGGGACGGACAAGGGACGCGGCCATCTCGACCACGACCCTGGCAGGCTGTGGTCGTGGTCGAGATGGCCGGGGGTGCGGGGCGTCACAGGTAGGGCACGAAGACCCGGAGAACGTCACAGGTCTGCCTGTCTTCTTCAGACGTTGCAATCACGTGACCATGGTTTCGGGGGCCTATAGGACCCTAAATCCACGCATCGCGTTCCGGGCCCTCGGAACGGGGTCGGAAACGCATGAGGAGTCGTGACGTTCCCGGCGTCTCTCCCTGTGCTTCGTCACGTTCCCGGCGTCTTCGTCACGGGATGGGCCTTCCTGAAGGCCCTCCCGGCGAGAACTCCGACGGAAGTGTGGAGTTCGTGCAGGACCTGTGACCTCGTGC